>WNGP01001355.1_pt1 | contig 23149 bp, 27 predicted proteins | sample 5407671 | NCBI WGS metagenome assembly WNGP01 (sample SAMN13153381, study PRJNA577476) | soil metagenome | isolation source: 40 cm soil or saprolite under Garry oak tree replicate 2 | place: USA:California | collected 2016-06-15
CACTACCAAGACGGGAACCAAGGTGAGTACTTGGCTGATTTTGTGCCTGTAGAGAAGAAGTTCTATCCATATCGCGATGCTGCTTCGATCCTTGATGAATGGTTCCGAGCGCGCCCCGACGACCTGGGGCTACGGGACAAACTGACGGTTTCCGGTCTTTCCTCGGCGCTGAAGGCGGACAAGCGCGCTGAACTTGCGGAGAAGCTGACCAACATCGCGGATATGCGTGTGGACACCGAACTCAGGATCGGGCGAGAAGAAAAAAGGAATGGGAAGGGCGCAAGGTAGATAAGGAGCAAATTTTCGCAGCCCTGATTCACGCTTGACAAGACAGCGATTGGGTGCGACTCTGTGTCTAGTCAGACTAGTTAGCAGAAGAGGAAGAATATGCCCAAGACCTCCAAGAAACACGGTCAAGGGGTTGGAGCACGAAAGACGCGTGGCCTGAAGCCTCGCGAACCTTCCTGGCAGATTCAAACGGCAAAGGCCCGGTTTAGCGAAGTGTTTCGGCGGGCTCGGACCGAAGGTCCCCAACTCATCACGCGGCAGGGCAAGGAAGGTGTGGTGATGATTTCTGACGTGCAATACGAGCAGCTTGTCGGCAAGTCCCATCAGCCGAAGAGTATTGTGCAGTTTTTCCGAGAATCACCGCTTGTCGGAGTCGATCTGAACTTGGAGCGCGAGAAGGATGAGGGGCGGGAAATCGAACTATGAGTGGGTATTTGCTGGACGCCAACTGCATCTCCGAGCTTGTGCGCCTCAAGCCCGAGCCAAGCGTGATGGCCTGGATGCAAGCGGCGGAAGAAGCCTTGCTCTACCTGAGCGTTCTTACCCTTGGAGAGATTCGAAAGGGTTTAGCAGGCCTGCCTCAGGGGAAGCGCCGAACGCATCTGGAAACCTGGCTGGAGATAGAACTGCGGGCTCGTTTTGCCGGCAGAATTCTGCCGATTGATTTCCCTATCGCGGATAGGTGGGGCCTGCTCGCAGCCACCGCAAAAAGGGAAGGAAAAACGCTGTCGACTATCGACGGCCTGCTAGCGGCGACAGCACTCCACCACAATTTGACAGTCGTTTCGCGCAACGTCAGCGACTTTGCGGACACACGAATACAGGTGTTGAATCCATGGAAAGCATGATGACTCGGTCTGGATTGGCTTAAAAAAAGATCTCGAAAAGGCCAGCGGTTGCGCGGCCTTGCGGAGAAGCTGGCAAACGTCGCGGACATGCATTTGAAACCGAGCTTAGAATCGGGAGGAGTAGAAAGGCTAAGGAATATGTCGATAGGTGATAAGACTGCGTTCGGCACGTCTAGACTCCTGCCTTCCGGAACTCGCACAGAGGCTGGCAGCCGGCACTAATGCGCGCGTTGACACCGAACTCAGGATCGGGCGGGTAAAACGAAAGGGAACCGTAGGCGCTGCGTAGCCTATTGCCATTGGCTCGCCCCTAGGACAACGTAATATCACTACATTGTGGGGTGATTATGGAAAAGCCTGTTTCTGCCGCTGATGCAAACCGCAAGTTCTCGAAGCTCCTCCGCACAGTCCGCGAGGGGCATAGCTATGTCGTAACGTCGCAGGGCAAAGCGGTCGCCAGGATTGTGCCTGTGGAAAAGAATGGCGGGGTCGCGCGTGACGCCCGAACCGCCCTCCTGAAGCGACTGCGATCCGAGCCGGTCGTTACAATCGGCCATTGGAGCCGGGATGAGCTTTACGAGGATAAGCCGTGAGAATCGATGCCGCTCTGCAAAGCTGGTCCGGGATCACATCCCACCCGCATCGCTTGGAGGTACAGAATACTGCCTAGGAAGACGTGAAAATCGGCCACATACATGGCGACAGCTTGGTGGACATTCCCTTTCCGAAGACTGTTCGCAATGAGTTGGTTAAAGGTGGTCGCGCCGAACCCCACCACATCCTTCCCGAGAGTGGCTGGGTTAGTATTTATTTGAGGCAAGCATCTGATGTGGACAGAGCGATCGAACTCCTCCGCCTCTCATTTGAGATTGCCAACCAAAGGACTGCGAAATAGAGCAAGGCAGCGAAGCCCTGCTAACAATCCAGTCATCGAGAGGAGCAAACCATATGGCAGACCGAGACATGCTTCGAACCATCGACCGCGTGCAAAACGAGGTCTTGCGAACGCGAATCCTCCGCGTTGTCGAAGCTGCGTACCCCAACTGGATAACCCGAGCCGTCCTCTTCTCGGCTCTGCAGAAGAGCCACCTCGACACCTCGCTCAACGACCTCGACATGAATGCGCATTACCTGGCGGAGAAAGGGCTTCTTCAAGCCGAGGAAACGAAGGGCAAGAGCGAAAAAACCTCTTGGCGTATCAAACTCACTGCCCGCGGCATTGACTACCTAGAAGGCCGCCTCGAAGAGATCGGCCTCGCATCCCCCAACCTCGTAGACTAGAGTGCTGAAATGATTGACTGGCCCTGCGTCGCCTAGCGTTGGGGTGCGGAGAATTGAGAATGCCGCATCTTCAGCAACCAAGCTTCCGTCAGTCGTAGATGCAAAAATATCTTCCGCGTGTCGGCGGCAAGCCAGCCGCTAATCGCCAAGCATCCTTCCACGTCTTTTGTGCGCGGGCGGTCCCGTGCTCGAGGTTGAAGGCGGCGCGGTAGTGCTCAAGCGCCTTGGCCCGAGCCGATTCGGCTGTCTGCTGGTACTTCTTCGGGTCGTGGTATTCGGTGTCAGTCGTCTTCGCCAGCCACACGATCGTCGCGTACGCATCGCCCACCATGAAGTGCAGCGACGATAGGGTCGCGCTCGGCAGCGCCCGAGCGCCCGCGAGCAGCGACTCGCCTTGCTGAATCACTTGCGAGAATTCTTCCGCCCCCGCGCTACACATGCCGGTCTCGTCGAAACCGCGCTCCATTTGGAACAACAGGACCTCATCGGCAGCGGGCCCGGGCGGCGCGAGTGCCTTTGCCTGCTTCAACAGTCCGTGGGCACACACGTCACCGCCTGCCAGTTCATCGTGCACATACTCGACGCCGAGACTCTTCATTGCAGCACGCGCCGCTTCTCCTACTTGCACTCCGTCATGGCCAAGGAAATCGAGTACGCGATCGGCGGCGAGCAGCGACCCCGCATGCTGGCCTGCTGGCTGCGATTTTGCGGCTGTGAGCCAGTCCCGGAATGTTGCGACGACTTCACTGTCGCTTGGCAGGTTCCGCGCGCTGAAGTAGTCGGGCTTCTCGAGCAACGCGATCATCTCATTGGTCGCCGCTGCCGGCATCCCGGTTTCCTTCACTCTGCGAACCAGCGTGTCGCGCTCGGCCATCAGGTTGATACGCGTCTGCTCGGTTTCCTTCACAAGATCGTGGATCGCGTCGGAGTTCGCGAAGGCCAGGCGCACGAGCGTGCGATGAGCCTTCCCTTTGAATTGGTCGTACGCGACGGTAAGCACGGCGCCATCCACGCGCCACTGTCGGGTAGCGGTCCATCCCGCCGAGCCAAACTCGCCCGGGCCGAACCGTGGTGTCGAACTAGCGCCGTACTGCGACGCTAACGCCGCTTGAATGTCCTCCGAGAGTTTTGTTCCGACTGCCGGATTGCCCTCCGGAATGTCGATCCACATCAATCCCAGCTGACAGGTCGCTTCCAGCACCTCTCTCCCAGAGGCTCCCGGCGCGGGGAGCGCATCGTCAGGCGGGGGCTGTGGATCATAGAAATACACCGAGCGCGTCCACGCACGGCCTGTGATCGCTGAATGCGCCACGACCGTCCGCGCGCACCAGTGCTGGGTGTCGTTAGCGAACTGCGGCCCATTGAACACCTGCAGCTTTTCGTTCGGATGCGCTTTCAGCCACTCCGCCGGCGTCGTGGCTCCCTTCGCTTGCTCGATTTCAAGGGCAACCTGCCGGGCAAGGGCGTCATTTGGGGATGTCGCTGTTTGAGCAGACGCTGCCACGCGCAGTCCGGCCACAGCAACAATTGGCAGAAGGAATCGTCTCATCGAGTCTGTACCGGGGCGGCATCGAACATGCTAGCTGACGACTGCTTCATCTCCGCCCTAACGAAAGTACTCTGACCTTCAGCGGTACGAGAGTGGAATATTTTTAGGTGTCGAGTTTGAGTTATTACCTGATGTGCGCAGCCAATTAGCTTGCGAAGATTACCCGCCCTAGAACTGCTGCATGCAAGGAGGAAAAGAGAGAAATGGAACACAAGATATTCGTTTCAGTACAAGGAGGAATGGCAGAGGTTTGCGAAGAGACTGTGCCTGCTGGAATTGTTGTAGAGATTCTGGACTTCGACAACTTCGCCGCGAATCCCGAAAGAGAACTTTCCTTGTGGTCTCCAGAACTCCGAGAGTACTGGGCAAGGAACCACGCGCAATGGGGTCGCTGTCAGAACGACTGTCCCTGTCGGGTTAAGGGAACAACGTCATAGCATTTTGACATGGATTCCTGCCGAAGACCTTCCGTGCTAGTGACCATCGCGCTCCTCCCATAGCCGTCCATCATCTCCCTCCGTCGCGATTCGGCTGCATTTTCGCTACCGCGCCCCGCTCCCTCCGTGACATTCCAATCGACCGACCCAGAGCTTTCAGCGTCGGATGCGGTCCCCGCATCCACCGAAAGGAGAAACTCACGATGCGTTGTCCATATTGCGGAGACGGACGAACAGAAGTGCTCAAGACGGTTTACCGCGGCCACAGTTCGTATCGCCACCGGCGATGCCTCTATTGCGGGTCTCGCTTCAGTATCCAAGAGAGGCCTGTACGCTGGAGCCGCGTGGAGCGAAAATGGCCGGGACTGCGACCTTCTCGGAGGGGATGGAGGAAAGGGCGGACATCAGCGCTTAGTGGGAAGTGCGAGGTGGAATGCTGTGGAGTAGATTTCAAGCAGTCAGGAATTAGGCGCCATGTGGACCACATCGTGCCAGCTCGGCTCATCCGGCGATTAAGAGTTGGCAATCCAGACCGCCGCGAAAATCTTCAATGTATCTGCGGGGCCTGTCACGGGTATAAGCTCCAGGCAGACCACAAGCTGTGCTTGGGGGATAAGCTAGGCTACCTCGAAATTCTACGAACTCGTAACTTTGACATGGCGCGCGTTGAACGGGCGCTTACCCTATATGGTCTGTAGTTCCTGCTGAAGAAATCGCCGCGGAGAAATCCTTGATCAAGTTTTGAGCGGAGGGCCCATTAGGTATGTGGGTTCGATCCCCACCGCCCCTACCAAAACTTCCTTCAATTCAACGAGATAAAAACGCTCGGGGGCAATAAGGGGGCACTAAGCCACCTGAGAGGCCAATACGAGACGAACGACTTTGCCGTGCGCCTCGCGCTTGCTCTTCTCCATGGCCTTGCCGTAGATGTTCATTGTTGTTCGGATGTCGGCATGGCGCATCAGTTCCTGCTGCACCTTGATCGGAGCTCCAGTCTCGTCCAAAAGACTCCGGAAGGTGTGGCGGAACGTGTGCCAGCCGATGTGACCCATGCCGCAGCGCACGGTCGCGGGCGCGATATGCTGCTGTTGCACTCTCCAGGGCTGCCACGGCATCGTGCCTGCCTTGAAGGGACTCGCGAATACCCAGTCCTCGGGTTGGTTGAACTCCGTCGTGCGTCGCCAGTTCAACAGCACTTCGGCCAGTGCGGGATCGAGCGGCATGCCTGCCCGCGAGTATTCGGTTTTGACGTCGCTTACGACCGTGTCGACGATGCCACGCCGCACTAACAGTGTAAGGTCATTCCAGATCACGTCGCACCACTTGAGTGCGAAGAGCTCGCTGCAGCGAAGCCCGGTCGCGAGATCGAGGATCACCATCGTGCGATAAGGATCGTCGAGCGCTTGAACCAGTTGTTGGAATTGCGCGATGGTCAGAACCTTCGGCTCCTTCGTGCGTTTGCTTCCTCCGCGCACCCGCACCAGCTTCATAGGATTCTCGCGTATGTCTACGAGCTCCCAGCGCATGGCGCAATTGAAGAGCACACGCAAAAGATTCTGGAGATGTCCCTTGGTTTTGGGAGCAAGGTCGAGCTGTTTCAACCATAGTTCCACGCCAAAGGGTTTCAATTTCCCGACAGGGTGGTTGCCCCATCGCGGTTTGATGTGGTTTACGAGGTACGAGCGGTAGGCATCGGCGGTCGAGTGACGCAGCTCGGGAAGTTCTTCTTCGAGGTAGCGGCTGATCACGGCGTTCATGGTTACCGTTTCTCGGTTCGAGTCTTCCGAGTTGATTTCGAGTCTGCGATGTTCGACGGCGCGCCAGGCATTGGTTTCGGTTTTGAGCATGGAGACTGGTCCGATGAGCTCAGTTCGTTTTTCGTAGCCGCCAGCGGGCTTGCGTTCCCGCCAGCGGTACACGAATACAGGTCCCTGCTTTTTCGACGGTCGGGTTTCAATCCAACCGTTTTGATATGTATTTCGAGTTTGCCGCAACATCATGCTCAAGTAACTGTCCGCCTCTTCCACAAAGGAGTTGTCCTTCGGGGCGAAAAACTCGGATCGGCTAGCCAATGGGTGCGCCAAGCGGATAGATGCCTTGTTTCAAGCGGCCATATAAGCCCTTTTTCGTTTCCTCGCGGAGGTTGCGGACATAGTCGGCCGCAACGACACCCTGGATGTCGGCGGAAAAGAGAATGGCGTAATTCCGCTGTTCGTCCATGTGCGTCTCCCGTGAGGTGAAATCTGCGGGTAGAGGTGGGTCCAAACAGTTTATATCCCAGCCTGAATGCAGTTACATTTAATCTGCTCACGGAATCCCCTTGACAGCATTGTGGGAAGGGTGTTTACTGCGGCATATATAACACCCGCGGCGGCGTCTCAAGGAGAAAACTTGGCTGGCGAAATTCTGGAGCCCGCTGACGTATTCTTCAAGAAAGGGCGTGGCGTCAAGCCGACCCATCCAAGTCTTCACCAGGCGCATAGGCGAGAATCTAACGATAGTGAATCATGTCGGCGTGGTTGCGGAGCGTGGGCCATCGAAGGCTGTCGTAATCGAAGGCCTGAGCAAGGTTGAGAGACACACATGTTAGTCGACCAATACGGTGGCAAAAGAACGGAAGTAGATGTCTACCGCCGACCAAACATCTCGCTGCAAGGACAGGACACTATCGTTGCCAAGACAGCGAGGCCTTCCATCGCAAAAGCAAATGCATATCGTGTATGTAAGTGACGTGATCGGGTCTCGGAGGGAAGCGAGCTGCAAGACTCGCTCGCCTTTCCCTTACATCTAGTTGAGTTTGTTGCCCGCCCAAACTGGAGGAGGAAACCATGAGCGTACTCTCAAGCCTAAAGGAAGCTGGCGGATGCTCTGGCGGCGTTGCGGTCTACAGTGGCGCCAAGGCGCTCGCCATGGCGGCGAACCTTCAACGCAAGCACCGCACACTGTGGCCTGAGACCAAGAAGCTGCTAAATAGCTTCTTCCCCAAACTAAACCTGAACCGCGTGCGATTCTGCATTAAGTCGTCGCTCCCGCCAAACTGGTTCGAGAGCCCCGACAAGGTCGATGCAATGACTTTTGGAGAGACAATCTTCTTCAAAGGGACGGACATCCAGAAGTCCAAGGCCGGACTGAAGCTACTAATGCACGAGTTGGTGCACGTTGATCAAGTTCGTCGCAAGGGTGGCGAGATACCGTTCGCCTGCGCCCACGGAAAGGGCTATTTGGAGGCGGGCAGCTACAGGAACAACCCCATGGAAGTCGAGGCATATGACTTCGTTGCCGGTCACGGGGATTTGCTGCATGACGTGAAGAAAACCAGCGGAGTTGGAGGTGGAAGGAGAAGCAGCGGTCCGTCGACAGCGACGCGTGAGCGTTAGGATTTGCCTGCGGCCCAAACGCCTAGATGAGTCGAGGAGACACAGGTGGTAATCCACCCGCCGGGACAATGGGCCTTGACAGGTTGCCCTAATGATTGTATGCAGAGCCGAGTAAACCTTCCCTGTGTTCTTTCTTTAAGGAAAAAGAGCTGGCGCGGGAGTTTCGGACATGGAACAACTCGGGACTCTGACTCGCTGGGGAGCGCTGGGCTTTCTCAGCGCCCTGAGTGTCGTGGTCTTTTTCAAGTTGCTCCGAGGGACGATTCCGCTGGCGGGCTTGCTCACCGGCGACCGTCGTGACGGCTCGGACTACTTCAGCCTAGGGCGCACTCAGTTACTCGTCATTACGACCATCGTGGCAGTGAACTACGTGAGACAAGTGGCTGCCAGCGCTTCACTGACATCATTGCCGGATGTGCCTATCAGTACGCTGGAAGTCCTGGGTGGTAGCCAGGTCTTTTACCTGGTTGGTAAGGCCCGCGCGCTGTTGTTTAACCCATTGGTTCATTCTCACTGAAAGGAAAACATCACATGCCCGCAGAAACGAAACCGAGTTGGACTGACCGTCTTGTTCCCGTCATTTTGGCCACTTCCGCGTTGGCCGCCGTGGTGGCCTCCATTGCCGTAATATGGGGCAACTACACCCCGATGGAAAAACTGAAGTTGGCGACGGGGTACGCGTTGCTGATTTTTCTGTTTTTTCTCTCCATCGCAGTCCTATTGGGGATCATTCGCAACAAGATTGACTTAAGCGAGATGCTGGAGGAACTCTCCGGTGGTGCCAGCATGTCGCGATTCCAGTTGCTGGTCTTCACTTTTGTCATCGCGTTCAGCTTCTTCGTCATCGTTGCTAGTCAAAGTAAGTTTCCTGAAATCCCCAATAATGTTCTGGCCTTGCTCGGCATCAGTGCCAGTACATACGCCATAAGCAAAGGCCTGCAAATTAGCAGTGATGTCGAGACGCCTTCCGACACTGCCCCCGAGCCGAAGCCATAGTGAGGAACAAATGGCCACCGACAGCGAAGCGCCCAAAGGCAAGAAACCCAAGCATCGAGCCGTTTCCAAAGGCGACCGAGCACGCAAAGCCGTGCTGGCGACTACCGCCGGTGCCATCCCGCTGGCCATATCCATGCTAGTCGGCTCCATCGGTGGGGAAGCCGTCAAGACGAAACGGGGTGCCAGCAACGCAACGAGCGTTGCAGCATTTGATCTACAGTTCAGCCCCGGCTGCCCCATGCCCTTCGAGAGTGATCCGATTCCAGCGATTGACCGTGAGTGCAGCATCGAGGGCGCCGGCACCACCGATGAGAAGATCGCGGAAAGCAAGGCCAAGAATGATTTCTGCGCTCCCACGTCCAACGTAACGCCCATCAAGTATCAAACGTTCGTCGATTTGCAAGCGAAAACTAGCTTTCGGCGTTCGGCAGATCGCAGCCCCTTGGCCAAGGTACTGACGGAAAATGGTGTGACGATAGGCGAAGGCAAGTATGTGGAGTACGCCGGATTCGTGTTGCACGCCCAATACTCGAACAGGAGAAAGGGCGAAGCAGTTAACTGCAACATTCCTGGGGAAGATACCAACGATATTCACATTCAACTAGTAAATGACACGAGTGATGACGACGCTTGCCACAGTGTCACGGCGGAAATGAGTCCCCATCTCCGCCCTGAGTCATGGACACCTGACAAACTCAATAGTGTTCAAAACCGGCTGATACGCCTTCGCGGCCCCTTGTTTTACGACGGCAGTCATACTCCCTGCCACGACAACAAGCGGCCCAACCCGCAGCGCATATCGGTTTGGGAGATTCACCCAGTCTATTCGGTGGATGTCTGCAGACAACAGGGCAAGACCTGCCAGGACTGGGATCCCCTTGACGAGTGGAATGGTGTCGAAGGGGGAGAAGAAGAACACTAGCAAGCGGCCTCCGACCTCCAAGCGGCAATTGCGCGGTTGAAGCCAAAGGGAAATCCGCGGTTCGGTGAAATCAACCTCCTCCGCCTGCTGCTTGAGTAGGAGGCGAGGGCAGAAAGGCGGCGAGGTAAGACTACAAAGCGCCTGATGTGCAGGCTAAAGTTGTAGAATGAGGCCCGCAGGTCTTTCCGTCACCCAGGAACGAGGAAACCGATACCGGCGAACAGGGCCACCAAGCCGACGAAAAGCATATGGGGGCCGCGGCCCCAGTGTTTCACCCCTCCCGTATTCGCACTGAACTCTAATCAAATAGCGAAGATTGCTGCCCCGTTCGCTGCGGAGGAAGAACCACGCGCGGTACTTCCATACCCCAGAGCCTACGGAACAAATCGACCGTCCCAGGACCGTACCCCGCGTAATGGTTATTTGCGAAAGCCAGAATCATGATTCGCCGCTCTTGGACCTTCTTGAGAAGACTGACCCACTCGGACAGATCACGTTCGCGATCAACAATCACCTTGTCCCAAGTTGTCGTTTTCTCCTCAATCCCTTTGCGGTCCCCCAGCCATCGAACGTAAGTGAAGTCAGACGTAATTAGATCGCATTTGTCCTTCATCTCCCAAGGCCGCGGCACCCAGCCTTGATCAATCAGCGTGAGAGCGACGCCGTGCTCTCGCAACACATCTGCGAGTTTAGCAACCAGCCAGTCCTTGTTGCGAATCTCGACGGCAAACTTGTGCTCCTTCGGAAGCCTTTTCAGAAACGGAACTAGCCTCCCCAGAAAATCGTCGAGAGACCTAAACATGGTCTTGTCGAACTTTCCGAATTGAAACAACAGGGGGCCGAGCTTTTCGCCTAGAGCCTCCATTGTCGTTAGAAAGACTTTAAACTCCTCATCGCAATCTTTGAAAACCTTCTTGTGTGTGATCTCCTGTGGTACTTTGGCAGCAAAAAGAAATCCTTCCGGGGTTTTGGCATTCCAGGAGCGCACCACGCTCACATTCGGAGTTGCATAGAAAGTTGAGTCAATCTATACGGTGTCAAAATGCTGCGCGTAGTAGCTGAGGTAGTCCGCGGGTCGCAAACCCTTCGGATAGAACGATGCCCGCCATCCCGTGGCTGTGAATGGCGAAATCCCGAGGAGTATCGGCGGATGGTTCACGCTGGAGAGTATAGCGAAAGCGTGTCGTACACCGCTCGGTCAGATGGTAACTTCCGGTTTGCCGACTAAGCCGCTGGCGCGGCAGACGCTTCGCGTGCTAAACTCCGCGAGTCATGCCTCGACCTGACGTTTTCATTTTCATTCGCTTTTTTCCCTTTCGCCCCGTTCCGGCAACTATCGTAAATTCTGTCGATTACAGGCGAAAGCCGATTCAATCCCCATAGCCCCGCATCTGCCGCAAACACCAACGGCTTCTTTCTAGTCTCCTTATCGAAAATGCCTCGGAGCGACGCCCCTGATTGACGGAAACTCTTCCGGCCGAGGCATTTCCGATCAAGGCTAGCGACGATACAGCCGGAATGTGCGTGACTTGGACGGCACTTTTGCGCGTGGCGCGTTAGGTGACCAAGTGGCATTGACTTGTTCGATACTTCATTACCGTCGACAAGCTTCTTGTGAGACGAGAATATCTCATCGACTACTCGACCCTGGCCGTACAGACCGGATTGGGCAGGGATTTCATTTCCGACGTGGAGCAAGGCAAGAGAGAAGCCCCGCCCCCGGTTGACTGAGAATCCTTGCCATTCGAGATGACCGTCGCTCAGAGCTATTCCGTAGCGTTTGGGGTGCTGATTTTTCCGATCAGCTCGTTTTCACTTTCCTCATTCATCTGCGCGGTAGCTTGTCATCCAACGAAGTTGACAAAAAGCTGGTGTCTGAAAATGCTTCTTGACACGAGCGCATCGGCAAGCTTAAACGTGTACCGATAAGAGCCCCCGGTGTGGTGCGGAGCATCGCTATGGTCATCTCGCGCTCCTCAGCTTGCTTTCTCGTTATTTCCCTTAGTATCGCTTTCGGATCACATAGCGTGGCGCAACCACAGACTACAAAACAGGTGGCGCCCGTGCACGTCCGACCGCTTGATCCGCTGACTGAGGAGGAGAAGAGCATGGCTGTGCAACTGTGCCGGGCAGACCCACGGGTCAAGGAGAAGTTGGGAACTGGACGCTCTCGGCTTATTTTTGTGGAGTTCCTGAGAGTGAAATCGCTACAGGAGGAGAAGAAACAGACGCAAAACCGGATCGCGGAAGGACGATACGCAGAGGTAGTCTTCTACCGCTACGAAGGCAATATGGGGATTCGTGCCGCGGTAGACCTTGGCAACCGAGTGGTGGCCGATGTCAGCATTTTAAGTGGGGACGAAGTGCCTCTCTCGTCGGACGACGTTACTGAGGCTCAACAGCTGGCTCTGAGTTCACCGGAAGTGCGAAGAAAGTTAGAGCGAGTTGGCAGCAATTATAAGTTTGAAGAACTCAGGCTCATTGCTACCGGAGATCAGGACCCGTGCTGGAAGCACCGGTGCTTAGAACTTCTTGTTCTCCGCATGGAAGGAGTATATCTGAACGATCCCATCATCATCGTCGATTTGAGTTCCAAAGCCGTACGTTTGGGAAGGCGCAAGCCATGAGAAGGAAGTGCATTGCCATACGAACTACTCTATTACTTGTGGGGCTGGCAGTTGTCTTCCCCAATCGCAGCTACTCCCAACTCTGCTCGAAGTCTTCTGAGGCTTCCCAAACCTTCCCCTTGGAGGCTTCCCAAAGTTATCCATACAATATAGGAACCCCCAGCACCGAATGGCGCGTCTGTTGGCAAGTACAGGCAAAATATGGGCTCGTAATCACGTCGGCGGAGTTCCGTATCCTGCAGGACGGTGTCGCAACCCCGTCTCGATGGGTTCAGGTTCTTGGTGATGCGCGAGTTTCTGAGATCTTCGTTCCATATCACGAAGGCAGCACACGATTTTACGACATGACGGGTTTTACGTTCATCCTCTTTCCGCTCACGGCTGCCGATTGCCCCTCGTCAACGGGCGGAACACTTCTCGGCCAAAATCTGGTATGTCGACAAGTCCGGGATCGCGGTCTTCTCTGGAAATTTGGTAGTCATTTGCAACGGGGAAGCGAACTCGTCATGTGGAGCGTGCTTAGGGCAAGCTACTATTACTATGTAATTGAATGGACATTCCGGGATGATGGAGTCATAGCTGGAAGGGTTGGGGCTATCGGTAAGGCTTTGACGACCATGGCCCATACACACAACGTCGTCTGGAGACTAGATGTGGATCTCGATGGTTCCGCTGGAGACTCAGCATACCTAGGAACACACACGGAAGGTCTTCCAGGTCCCACTGCCACCGATACGGAAATACCGATAGAGAGAGAAGCGGGTATAGAGTGGGACCCGCTTCATTTTCACACAATTGATGTACACGACGGGAATCTGCAGAATAGTAGAGGGCACCCGGTTTCTTATCAACTGGTTCCTTCGCGAAGTGGTTCTGCGCGTCATCAAGAACAGTTTACAAATTACGATTTCTGGGTCACGCGCCCCTATTCTTCTTTCAAATCACACTACAATCCGGACCTCTCCGCCAGGGACCTCCCCGACTACGTTAATCCGCCCGATTCGGTCTCCGAAACAGATTTAGTTCTTTGGTACCGCGATGCGATACACCATCGGACACGCGACGAAGATGGACATTGGATGCTTTGGTTTAATGACGGAGAGAATGATATCTTTCAGTGGACTGGAGAGACTCCAGTGAATTGGGTCGGTTTCACGCTTGTCCCACACAATCTCTTCTCCTGCACGCCCTTGGGCTGCTACTTGATACCTATTTGATACCATAGGCACCGCCACCTTCGGACTGCTCAATTCGATCGGGCAACTCGGCGGATTAGGCGGGAACTACACGATTGGTTATCTCGACGATCGAACGCATTCACTTACGGCTAGTTACACACTGTCTCAAACCACGGGATGAACCATCTTGAGACCCGCGAGAATGCACGGCCAACTCAGGGTGAGAAAAAGTCATGTTTTGGAGCCACAAAAATCCTCAGAGACTTGAAACGCACAATCCTCTGCCAACACTATTTCATTAGATAAATAGATATCAAGCGACTCGGACTCTGCGCTTTGCAGAGAGTCACCGTACCTTAATTTGGAGGTTCAATTCAATGGGAGGCCAGGCTGCCGCTCCGACGTGGGCCTCAAGTGCGAAAGAGGAAAGCGGACATCAAGCCGCGCCCATAGATCACCGGATTCTCCAGGCCTTGGCATCGCTGCAGGGTGCCGACCCGCCTAATCTTCGGAAGATTGCTTCCGGCTTGAACTTGTCCTATTCCCGCTTCCGTCATTTGTTTAAACGAGAGCTTGGAATTCCACCGAGACGCTACGCACGATGTGTACAGCTAGAACAAGCGAAACGGTTGCTGGAGAGCTCCTTTCTGCGGGTCAAAGAAGTTGCGGCTCTTGTAAACGCAAATGATATCAGCCACTTTGTTCGCGACTATAAGTCGCACTTTGGGCGAACTCCCTCACAAACACGCCGGAACCTGTGCCCCACGGAGTTAAAATCACACAATTAGCCACCTCAGCCAACAAATAACCATCTTGGCCAACTTAAAAGTGTTGTTTGCAGCTGGCCATCGTCCTAGTATCCGTTTTTTCAAGGCGATGCCTGACTTAACTGATCTTGGTAATCACCGGAAAGGTGACGGCAATGGCGACAGAAGTCAAGCGATTCAGTGAAGCATACGCTACGATGACAGTAGCGGCCTATGAACCATTAATCCTCCACTGGATTTCACTAATCGGTGTCCGGTTCATTTCAAACGCGGCGGCCTACCGTCTACCGAAAGCGTCTGCCGTAAAGTTCGATGGCAAGACGCCGGCGGCACTTGCACTCAGCAGGACCATCCGCAAACCGATACCACGTGAGATCGACTACAAGGTTGAGGACCGGGGAATGCACATTCCGGTGGACGTCCACGGCAGGGCCGTCAATCCCGATGAAGTGAAGAAAGTGAAACTAGCTGACTATCCCAACGCAGTAGCTGTGGGTAAGGACGTCTACCTCAGTGGTTTCTCGGCGACTGAAGCTTCGGAACTCGTCAAAGAGCAAGGCCAGAGCATTTCAAGCAAAGAAGGGATCGCAGCACGCTTACTTCTGCAAGCAAGAGCGCAGATGGGGACACTAACCCAGGGGCTGAGGACGATCCCCATGGCCATTGCCGGCCGACTCGGCGTGCAAGCGCCGGACTTTGATTTCCTGGGCAGCCGTGACGAGCTTCAGAACAACTTGGTGAGAGCAGCGCAGGACTGGTCCAAAGACCCTGGCCACAAGGACCTGATGCAATTAATGATCTCTGCCAGTAAGGTTGCCGGGATTACCTTACCTCATATGTGGCCCGGCTCTATAAGCATTCATGAAGCCCTGTCACCCATAGGAATAGCACATTACTGTCGCCAGCTTTACTTTAACAAGGAAGAAGGTGCGGGACCGATCGAAGAAGCATTCACAATCGCTCCGCTCGAGACCTTTGAAGTCATGTATGAAACCGTCCGCAAGCAGATCCACGAGGAAGTGCTGGAGCAAGGGCTCGAAGTGGTGAGCGAGTCTGCGGTGGAAGAAAAGAACTTGGACGAAGTGTCGGACAAAGTGTCTTCCATGGTGCAACAGGACGTCTCAGCGTCTATGTCGGCAAATGCATCGGGAGGCATTGGTGTCTGGCAGGTGGGGGCGTCGGCCACGGCAAGTTTTGGAACCAGCTCCCAGCGCAGCCGGGAATTTTCCTCGCGCCGTTTGAAGGAAGTGACAAAACGTGCGTCGGAGCGCATCACCAAGAGCTTTAGCATCAAGACACGCGATACGACGGAAGTCACAGAGACAACCACTACGCGACGGGTCATTCGGAACGACGGCGCTGCGCCTGTAAACTACGGCCTACGGCGAATATTGCGGCGTGTGAACGTTAAAGTCCAGGATCTTGGGCCCCGCCTAGTATGGCAGCTGTACCTGCGCAATCCGGGAGAGGGCCTAGCGCGGAGCCGTTTCGTGCACTTCAGAGAAACCGGGCCGATCACCGTGCCTGACATTCCTCCTGGTCTGCCGCCACGTCCGGGCGGCGGCGTGGAATCCGAGTCAACAACGACGAGTATCAAGTGGGATGGCTCGCGTCACATGTACTACGTCACAATTGTGGTTAAGCCGGGTGACGACCGCGTGGTGACAGGTGTACGCATCGAGAACATCACCGACCTCGAGGGTGGCGGTAAGGACGATAAAGCCCCTGCGCCGCACAATGAGTACAATCTTGGCTCCACGTGGGACCCCGGAACGAAGACGTTTACCGCAAATATTGGGGTGCTCCCCGGAGATAGCGAGTCGGTTCAAGTAGCGTATAGCTACACCTGGGAGCCGTCTGAAAGCGTGCTTGCGGCATGGGAGGCTCAACGCCAGGCGGCGGTGAAGGCGGCGACTGAGGAAGCACTTACAAAGCAATTTGAACAGAACAAAACCCTCATCACAGAAAAGAGCAAGGTGAAGAGCCGCCCAGCGAATGATCTACGGCGTGAGGAGCGCTACGAAGTAATGAATCGCATGGTGAGTTACCTGTTCGGCCGTGGCGATGACCCTAGCGAGCCGACACCTCTCGAAATTGAATATTTTCACCGCTATTTCGACATCGACGGTATCTTCACCTATGCCCATCCCTCATGGTGGAAGCCTCGCTTTGCGTCGAAAACGGTTGGTCTTCAGAGGGAGGCGTACGAAATCACGGCAGAAAGCGAACCGGCTCCGCTCGGCAGCTCTCTGGGGTGGCTCATCCAACTCGATGGTGACCGCCGTCGCAATGAGTTTCTCAATAGTCCTTGGGTACGTGTGTGTATCCCGATGCGTGCGAATCGAGAGCGGGAGGCCATTCAATGGCTGGCGAAACACATGGAAGGAGAGGTGGGCTTCGATCTGAACAATGGACCGCTGGCCGATTTGGTCAAGGAGATAGAAAAATATCGGTCTCGGGAGGACAAGCTGGGCATTAATGGCGCCGATTATGTGACAGTCGACTCAACACCCGGTGCGCCAGCTGACCCAGCAAAGCCAGAAGGCGTTTATCCCGTCATCGATCAATTCGATGTGACCATGCCAACCGACGGGTTTGTCTACGACGAGATTAAGGTCATCATTCCCTAGGAATATCCACCGGTCATGGTGCAAAAGATCATCGTGGCGGCGGGCATCGAGATCCGAGATTTTCAGGGAAGTGTACTCTTGGCCTTTCTCAACGCAAACGCTGATGCTGGGAAGGGCTCCGTGTGGACACACCCGAAAGGTTCTGGTGGCAAGGCGGCCCGCGAAGTTCACGTAGTATTTACCACGGCTGAATTCGCGACGGCCCTGGACACGGAGGATGCCTTTGTTATTTACGAAGGCCATTCGCGGTACGGCCAAGGGCCAGCTTTCGGCCCGGCGTCCACACCACATGTGCCGGACAAGAAAACATTCCCCCTTAATCCTTGGGGCATACATTTTCGGATGGGCTACGACGCGACCGACACCGAGTGCGTTGGCGATCTGCTGGAACATTCCGTGGTGCCGACGGAGTACGACCTTCCTGGTTCACCAAGTAAAGCCTTCTTGCCCCTCGCGTTAGAGAAAGCAGCGGCTGATGCCAAAGAAGTTGAAAGCAAGCGAAAGGCTGGAAGGCTAAAGAAGTCTCAGCTGAAGGCACCCTGCTCGGTACGTGGCTCGTGGAGGTCTCTCGATGTCTGTAACTCTGGACTCGCTGCGACGACGACGGCGCGAAGTGATCTGCCCTTGAAAGGACGGCACTACTACGCCTTTCAGCCAGGGAAAGGGAAGCCGCCAAAACCAGGAGATGAGTACCTAACCGCAGTCAAAGTTGGGTCCGGAGATTTGGACAAAGCAACGCTGAAATGCAAGGTTTTGTTCATGGCCTCCTGTTCGAGCCATGTTCATTTCTACAAGCCTCTCGACAAGCGCCGGAAAGCGGTAAAATCAGGATGCAAATTCTATATGACCGGAAACGTGTGTTCCGCCTATAACGGTAGGAATTTTGTCGACCAGATCTTCAAAGGGCGCGATCCTTTTGACAAAAAGGACTCGACCATTATTTTGAAAGCCCTCAACGGCGCGGCTAACTCCGGCATAGTCGGGATCTATTGAGGCGCACGATGGCGATTGACCCAAACGTTCTTCGGACGGTCTTACATTCTCCTGAATCGAGAGACGTAACTGAGTCGCCGATTGTAACCGCTGTGATTCTGAGCGATCCTGCCAATGCAATCGACTTGGTACCGGCGCTAGAACAGGCGGACACAATTGAGTCCACGAACGCACGACGCATCTTGTGCCAATTTGGAGCGGAAGCTGCGCCCTACCTGACTAAAACCCTGCGCAACGGCGGCTTGAATGCCCGAAAGGAGGGAGTCGAGATTCTCTGGTCCATGCTGCTCGGGGAAAACAGCTGGGTAGTCCGGGACACCCTGAATCAGATTGCCTCAGATCTGTTTGTGCTGCTCGACGACAAGCGGCCTCTCCCAGACAGAATGCCCACCCACATCGAACGGGACTTTCGCGGACGCATTTGTGACCTGACATTCATTGTTGTCCAGCAGTTAATCGACAGCAGGTACGACCAGTCGGAGTTCCGATCGCTCGATGACAAGGGCAGAGACGAATACATTACCCGATTGAAGGATCGAGGGTTCGGCTTGGCTATTAGTTAGTACAAGCACGTTTCTCGCCTGCCGCTGCCCGCTCCTAGCCGCAGCGCCTTCTTATTTCACCCTCCAGGGCCCACTGGGTCTTGTTCGATTTCTTCGACCCCTGCATCGACGACCACGGCTCGCTCGTAATCTGGCGGTCGCCTTCAGTCCGACCCAAACATCTCTCCGATCACAACTTCGACCATGATTGCTTCTTTAAAGTTCCTTCAGGGAGCGGGATGCCCAACCATCTGCACGGCGTTCTAGTTCACACCATGTCCGGTAACGAACTGTCCCGCGTGCGAACCGAACTCTACGGACTGCGAATACTCCCAACCGTTGCGCCACATCCAGTACAACCGAACGGCTACTTTGCGCGCCATCGCCACCTTGGCGATTCGATGTTCTCGCCTCATCGCCAGGTGTAGGTACCGGCGCAGCCCGGCGCCGCCAGTCTGAATCACAACGCACCGCTGCTTGCGCTGCCTCCACCATGGTCTCGGCCAGATTTCTAAGGCCTATATCGGCTGGGGAACCTCATTTTTTGATTACGACAACGATGGCAAACTGGATCTGTTGGTTGTGAATGGTAGCACGTTTCAGGATGACAAGGACCCCCGGCATCTGGTCCCAATGAAGAATTTTCTCTTCTGGCAAAAGAGTGCCAACGAAGGTTTCCATGAAGACGGTGCTGTGAGCGGTGAGCCATTTCAACAGGTGCACGTTGGGCGGGGAGCTGCCTTCGTCGATTACGACAACGATGGCGACGTGGATGTATTCATCGTGAAGTAGGAGGGGCGTGCTCAGCTCTTGCGCAATGACGGCGGTACCAAGAAGAATTGGATCAAAGTCCGTGTCAAATGCACGAAGTCAAACCGCACGGGATTTGGCACGAAGGTTGAGATCGAGGCCGACGGCCAGACACAGGCTCAAGAAATCGGTGGCCAGACTTCGTACCTGTCACAGAATTTTCAAGAAGCGCATTTCGGTTTGAACCACGAAAAAGAGATTATCCACCTCAAAGTCACATTTGCCAGTGGTATGGTCCGTGAGATGGAGCACGTCGCCGCGAATAAGATAGTGACAGTTCATTATCCTTGCGGGCATACGTTTTGCATTTTAGCCAGACACAACTACTCTTCAGAGTGTAGACAAAAAACTGTAGCCACGATTGCCTCAAGTTTCCGCAAACTCAGCAAGCTCCAACGCCTTGCCTGCAAACGATTCACCATCAAGCACTTAAAGATCACAGAATTTCATAGGTTCCAATAAGGCCTGGAATCAGGTTCGGGACCAGGAGGTCGGAACTCCAAATCCTTTGGCCCGACCGCGATGTTCTGAATTCGTATTTTCTTTTTAGAGGATCCTCGGCTCATTGGATATTATCAGTGAACCGTCTCCAACCAGGAATTTTCTGGGGCAATAAGGGGGCACTAAGAATTCCCTCTCTTTCCTTTCAATACCTTAGAAGACCAGGTTGCACCGCAAAACTCCTTTGTTTCCATACAATTGGTGGATTCGATCCCCACCGCCCCTAACAACTGTATTCAAAGACTGACCTAGGGACAGATCCCACTGATGATCGCGATCTAAAATCAGCGCAAACACCTCGGAGACGGCCAGCTCGGGTCTTCCACCACCCGAACTCATCAGCTTGCTTTGGCGATCTTTTCGTATGATCGGAACAGACTTCAGTATTACCAGCCTGTCCTCGGTCCACCTGACACCAACTGTAAGCGTAGCCGCTTCGGAGTTCCACGAAGTAGAATAAGGCGGTCGGGCTCCATCTTCCATTTCTCAGTGCTGATCCAATGTGCTCATCCCGACCGCATTCCGCGTAAGTTCGAAATGCGAAGACCGGAGACGTTCCGGCGGACCAGCAAGGGCCGTGAGGATTCAAGTGCCTCGGAAAGAAAATGCCTCTTAAATGGTGAAACGTTTCACTGAATCCCATCACTATGGGGCATAGGGCGACGAGGGCAAAGCTCCCGTCAAAAGCTGAGATCTCGTGCGCGACCGGTTGACTCAACAGTTTGGCATAACCGAACCATTGGTATGCATATTATGTGTTCGGAGCCATGGCCAGCGGAGGTTCCCCTGTACGGAACAGCTTGCTGGACAAGATTCAGGAGGTGAACCGACAAAAGCAGTTTGCCACTGACAAGCTCAGAGTGCGAACCAATTGAGCTAAGAGGGGCTATGAGAGAGCCTCTTCTGTCAAATCCGATCCCTCGGGAATAGCGGGTAAATGTGCTTTCGAGGCCCAGTGTTTTTGAGCAGATGAGGAGGGTATATGGTACGGCGAATCGTATTTTTCTTCGCTTGTGCATTGGCTTTCGCCGGAATCGCCAATGGCCAAGCCAGTGGAAGACTCCAGATTCACCACATGGACGTTGGTCAAGGAGATGGGGCGGTCTTGATCTCTCCGGGGGGACAAGTCGTTTTACTTGATGCGGGCGAGGACATGAAAAAGCGCGATTGCACGAAGCCTGTTTCGTACCTCGATCAACTTGGGATCAAACACATCGACTATCTCTTCGTCAGCCACTACCATTTCGACCACATAGGTTGTATTCCGGCCGCGCTTGAGCAGGTTCCGCTTCAAGGGGATGCCTACGATCGTGGTGGGAGTTATCCCGGGACGACGTATACCAACTATAAAAATGCCGTGGGGAACCATCGCAAGACAGCTGCGGTCCGAGACACGGTCACCCTGGACAAGAACTCACAAAATCCCGTTGTAATCACAGTCGTTGCGGTAGGCGGGAAATCAAAGAATGGAACCGTCCAGACCTCGAACGAAAACGATCTCAGCTTGGCGGTAGTGGTTTCCTTCGGATCTTTTAGGGAAGAAATCGGCGGAGATCTGAGCGGCGACAACACGCAGATGTACCAGGATGTGGAAACGCCGGTTGCTCCTGATGTGGGCAAGATCAATGTGTATAAGGTTCATCACCACTGCAGTTCGCATAGCACGAACGATGCATGGATGGAGGCCACGCAACCTACAGTAGCGATCATCTCAACAGGCGATGGTAACGACTATGGTCATCCCACGGCTGACTGTCTCGAGCGGCTTCATACACATAATGTGAAGGCATACTGGACCGAGACCGGCAATGGGGCCACGCCGGAGTCGGGAATCGATGTCGTGGGGGGAAACATCGTAGTGGAGGTTGCTCCGAACGCTTCCTCTTACACGGTTACCTACGAAGGAACGCGCGTGGATACGTACGCCTTGGCGGGCGCTGTCGCTGGAGGTCCAGATCATACGCCTCCTGTTGCCGGTGCGCCGAAGTATGCTTGGAGCAAGAACTCCACGCACTATCACTATGCAAATTGTAGATTCGTTCAGAACATCGCGCCCGCAAACTTGCAGCAAGGCGATACTCCTCCCGCCGGGAAGACGCTCCATAAAGATTGCCCGAAATAGGCGCTGCGCTAAGAAATGAGTGCCGCAAATCTTCGCGGACAATCCAAGGCAGATAAGAGTCCAAGGACTAAAGCCAGTAAGATCAGGAAGCGGTCCGGAAACTAGTCAGCGTTTTCAGAATTCAAGGCCAATCCCTGCTGGCAGGCAATTGTTAAGAAAGGAAGCGAAGTTTTTCAAAAGCCTCGGCGAACCGCTGAGCCTACGCGACGGCGCGAAACTGGACGATCAACTGGAGGGCGTGGGTCATGAAAATGCGACTGGACGCACGGTGGGGCGCTGTCATTCTGATTTTAGCGGGCTCACTGGTTGCAATGAAGTTCAATCCCCAAGTCTTGCCGTTGAATCCTGACATCAAGGGAAACTTCGTCTCATTCTTCACGCAGCTCGCGGCAATTGCACTTTTCGTGAAGCGTGCGCTCGAGGTGTTGGTCACGCCTTGGAGGGAAAAGGACGCGCGTAAAAGGCAGCTACAAACGAAACTGGCCCAAAAGGCGCTTGAGACGCATCTGGATCAAAAGAAAGCTGCGGTCCAGACCAATGAAGTGGGTGGGGCTCTCGACGCGAAGACTCCAACATTGCTGGCGCAAATGCAAGACGCCGGTCAGCAAGAAATTGATTATCGGACCGATACTCAGCGCATAGCGTTTGTTGGTTCACTTGCTGTGGGAATCGCCGTCAGCCTGGTCGGCTTCCGCGCACTGGGATTTTTCGCGAACAAGAGCGATCTCTTGGCTCTTTCCAAAGATCATCATTACCAATTTCTTCTGTTCCAAGCGATGGATATACTGCTCAGCGGGGCCGTGATTTCTGGCGGGGCCGATGGCATCCACCAAATCGTTACAGTCTTTACCAGTTTTGCGGACAATACCAAAAACAAGATGAAGGAGGGCTGAGCACTGCCATGCCCGATCAGACGTCCAAAATAAGGGTCCGCATTTACGACGGTACCCGACAGCCCCTGAACAACGTAAAGAGTCAGCTCATCCGCATGCGCGACGGGATGCAAAAGGAAGTCTTCGCGAAGTTCATCGGCGGCCCGGACATAACTGTTACGGATCTGCCCTTCTACAATAATTTCGGTGATCAGTACGCTGCGCTGGTTTCAGGTGACAATTACGATCAAGCGGGCTTTTATCCGGTGAACGCGTCACCGGCGCTGACGCAGATCGTGGACCTGATGCTGCTGCCAAAGAAGCGTCATTTCAACTTTGCGGGAGCGGATTGGCAGGGGATAAGCGGATCGGACCCTCGGCTCGTCGCCATCTTGACTGCCGGAGCTGC
>WNGP01004230.1_pt1 | contig 23137 bp, 21 predicted proteins | sample 5407671 | NCBI WGS metagenome assembly WNGP01 (sample SAMN13153381, study PRJNA577476) | soil metagenome | isolation source: 40 cm soil or saprolite under Garry oak tree replicate 2 | place: USA:California | collected 2016-06-15
CCCGGCCGTCGGCGCCGCCGCAGGCCCGCCAGCCCCAGTAGCAGAACGCGGCCCGCAGCCGCTTGCCGCCCGCCAGCAGGTCGGCGATCGCGTCAACGCAGGGCAGCAGGTCGTCGCCGATCCCGGCCAGGTCGCGCCGTTGCCGCTCGATGAACTCGTCAAGCTCGGTGCCGATCGCTGACCGGATCCGCGTGACGTCCGCAGCCCCCGTCGACATGATCGTGACCTTAGCCGCAGCGCACGCGTGCCGGTGCCGCCGGGCAGTGCCGCGAGGCCGTCCCGCCATGGTCGGGACCGGGATAGCCTGTACCAATGGCATCGCGGCTGCCCCAGCAAGCACCGCTGATCAGGGACCTTCTGGCCGTCGGCGGCAGGTCGTTTTCGTTCGAGTTCATGGCGCCCAAGACCGACGCCGACGAGGAGCAGCTCTGGCTGGCGATCAGGCGGCTCGAGCCGTTGCGGCCGACGTTCGTCTCGGTGACCTACGGCGCGGGCGGCACGACCAGGGACCGGACCGTCCGGGTCACCGGCAGGATCGCGGAGGAGACGACGCTGACGCCGGTCGGGCACCTGACCGCGGTCAGTCACTCGGTCGCCGAGCTCAGGCACGTCGTCGGGTCGTACGCGGCGGTCGGCGTGCGGAACGTGCTCGCGCTGCGCGGCGACCCGCCGGGGGACCCAGCGGCCGACTGGGTCGCTCATCCGCGGGGGCTGAAGCATGCGTCGGAGCTGGTCCGGCTGGTCAGGCAGTCCGGCGACTTCTGCGTCGGGGTGGCGGCGTTTCCCGAGGGCCACAGCCGGGCGGTCAGCAGGCGGGCGGACCTGAGGTTCTTCATCGACAAGTGCGCGGCGGGCGCCGACTTCGCGATCACCCAGATGTTCTTCTACGTCGAGGACTACCTGCGGTTCAGGGACGAGGTGGCCGCGCTCGGCGGCTCGGTCCCGGTCATCGCCGGGATCATGCCGATCACCAGCGTGCCGATGATCGACCGGGCCCTGCTGCTGTCCGGTGCGCGGTTCCCCGCCGACCTGGCCGAGCGGCTGCATGCCAGCGCCGACGACCGCGCCGCGGTCCGCCGGATCGGCGTCGAGTACGCGGCGGGCATGTGCCAGCGGTTGCTCGACGAGGACGTCCCCGGGCTGCACTTCTACACGCTGAACGGGTCCCGGGCCACCGGCGAGATCTATCAGGCGCTCGGACTGGCCGACCGGGGCAGGCTGCCCGCGGCGACCGGGTCGCGCAGCGGCAGCACCGCGCCCATGACCGCGTAGGGCGGGCTGCCGCCGGGAAAGCCGTAGCCGGTCAGCAGGTCGCAAAAGCCCATCCGCCGGTACAGCCGGCGGGCCGTGGACTCCCGGTCCGGCGTGGACAGCAGGGCGGTCCGCTCGGGGCGCCCGGCCGTCAGCGCGGTCAGCATGCGAGTCCCGATTCCGGACCGCTGCGCGTCCTTGCGCACGTGCAGCTCGGCCACCTCGAGGCAGTCGCAGAGCCAGCCCTCCGTGAGCGCCGGGCCTATCGCCCTGGTCAGCGCCGCGGACACGGCGTCGTACCACCACTGGCCTGGCTGACCGCGGAACCCGTAGCTGAATCCGAGCACCGCTTGCGCGACTTCGCCGCGACCGGGCGCCGCCGCGCGTGCCTGCAGGGCACTGAATGCCGGGTAGCCGGCATGCCGCCGCATTAGCTCCCGCCGGCCCGGCAGCAGCCCGGCCTCGGCGTCCATGGCGTCGGCGTAGATGGCGAGCAGGACGTCAATGTCGGCGAGGAACTCTGTCGGCCCGAGGTCGCGCAGGGCAGCGGCGGTCGCCATTCGGCCCAGCGTACGCGACCGCGCCCGGTGCCTTCCGGCCGCCCGCCCGGCCCCCGGGGCACCGGGGCCCGGCCTCCCGCGGCCGGGTCCCGGTGACTGTCAGACCCCTTCGATACATTCGAACGCAGCGGCAACCGAATGGACAGTCGACCGAATCTATGTTCGAATACATGTGTGGGAAGCGCCCGGAACGCCGGCAGTGCCGGCCGGCGGGCAGCAGCCGGGAGCGGTGTGGGGAAGCGCCGCACCCGGCCCGCCCGCACCGGAAAGTGGAGGACGTTGCCATGAACTCGATCACGCAGGCACGCCAGGACCGGCTGCGTTGCCGGGTGGCCCCGTCGGCGCTCGCGCTGCTCGAGTCGGCACGGCAGGGACTGGTCTCGGCCGAGGCTGACCTGTCGGCGGCCGGCCGCTACGTCGGAGCGCACCTGGCCGCGCTGCGGGCCGCCGCGGCGATCGTAGCCGCGCGGGCCGAGCCGGTTCCGCCGCGGCGGCGGCGGCCGCTGAGCGTCTGGGAGCTGCTTCCCAGGGTCGAGCCGACGCTGAGCGAGTGGGCGGCGTTCTTCGCCGCGGGTGCCAGCAAGCGCGCGGCGGCGGAGGCCGGCCTGCCGCGGGCGGTGTCGGCGCGTGAGGCCGACGAGTTGCTGCGCGACGCGGCCAGGTTCGTGTCGCTGGCCGAGAGCGCGCTCGGCGTCCCGGCCCAGTCGCCGCTACCGCTTCCGGCCGCGATCTGAGCCGCGGGATCCCGAAAGGTGACCTGGTCGTCAGGCTGTGTCGACGGCGCCGCGCGCGGTGGAATCGAGGATTCCCCAGCCGATCAGTTCCTCGGTCAGGTCGGACGGCGTCTTGTCATAGATCACTGCGAGAGAACGGAGGTCCTCTTGGCGGATGGACAGCACGCGGCCGTTGTAGTCGCCGCGCTGGCTTTGGATGGTGGCGACGTACCTGGCCAGGGGGCCAGCCTGGTCGCGCGGGAGCTGCGCCATCTTCTCCAGGTCGATGACCAGCTTCGGGGCCGGGGTCAGCACCCCGGGTCCAGCGTCGCCGGGCAACAGCTCGGAAACCGGCACTCCGTAGAAGTCGGCTAGCTCGGCCAGCTTCTGAACGGTCACCGACCGGTCGCCGCGCTCGTAGGACCCGACCACGACGGCCTTCCAGCGGCCCCTGGACTTTTCTTCCACGCCATGCAGGGACAGACCCTGCTGGGTGCGAATGGCGCGCAGCCGGGCGCCGAGGGTCTTCGCGTAATCAGATGGCATGGTTCGGGTTCCCTGGCCTTTAGTGATCGGGGCGGACGTACTGATGGTTACGGACAGTGACGGTAGGCCGAGAGTACGACAAGGTCAAGCCGATCGGCAAAAATCGGGAGGCTCCGGGAGTGTCCGGGAGGCTCCGGGAGGCTCCGGGAGTGTCCGGATTAACTGACCCGCGACGGCAACGGGCGGGGCCAGCCGCCCAAGTCGATGACAGCCTAGCTTGACGGCTCATGCCGGCGAGGTCCCCTTCGCTCGGAGCCGCCTGCCTGGCCTGGCCGGGCCGTGCTGGTAGGTTAGGGCCGTTCGACATCCTTTAAGGCCCGTCCCGTGAGGCGGGGAAGGAGGTCTGCCGATGCCTGGGACGAGTGAGGCGGCCGGGACCGGGCCCGCCGGTACTGGGCCGGCCGGCCTGGCCAAGGGCCAGGGCCGCGTGAGCAAGTCGGTCCTCGGGTCCGATGAGATCCGCAGGGCGCTGACCAGGATCGGCCACGAGATCCTCGAGCGCACCGACGGCGCACGCGACGTGGTGCTGCTTGGCATTCCGACCAGGGGAGTGCCGCTGGCCCGCCGCCTCGCGGCGCGGCTCGCCGAGACCGAGGGCGTGCACGTTCCCGTCGGCTCGCTCGACATCACCTTGTACCGGGACGACCTGAGGCTGCGGCCAGCCCGGACGCTCGGGCATACCGAGGTGCCCGACGCCGGCATCGACGGCATGGTCGTCGTGCTCGTCGACGACGTCCTGTACTCGGGCCGCACCGTGCGGGCAGCACTCGACGCGCTCGGCGATATCGGCCGCCCGCGCGCCGTGCAGCTTGCCGTGCTGGTCGACCGGGGCCACAGGGAACTGCCGATCAGGCCCGACTACGTCGGCAAGAACCTCCCGACCGCCAAGGGCGAGGCGGTCAGGGTGCGGCTGACCGAGATCGACGGGGAAGACGCCGTGACCATCCAGGTCAGCCGGGAGGCGAGCCGGTGAACAGGCACCTGATCTCGGCGGCCGAGCTGAGCCTGGACGATGCGGTCGCGATCCTGGACACGGCCGAGGAACTGGCCAGGCTGGCAGAGCGGCCGATACCCAAGCTCCCCACCCTGCGCGGCCGGACGGTCGTCAACCTGTTCTACGAGGACTCGACCAGGACGAGGATCTCGTTCGAGGCGGCGGCCAAGCGGCTGTCGGCCGACGTGATCAACTTTTCGGCGAAGGGCTCGAGCGTGGCGAAGGGCGAGAGCCTGAAGGACACCGCGCTCACGCTGCAGGCGATGGGCGCCGACGCGGTCGTGATCAGGCATGGCGCCTCGGGCGCGCCGTACCGGCTCGCAAGCTGGGTCAGGGGCAGCGTGATCAACGCGGGGGACGGCACTCACGAGCATCCGACCCAGGCGCTGCTCGACGCGTTCACGATGCGGCGCAGGCTGGGGCGAGTGGACGGGCTGCGGGTAACGATCGTCGGCGACATCCTGCACAGCCGGGTCGCGCGCTCCAACGTCTGGCTGCTGCGGACACTAGGCGCTCGGGTCACCCTGGTCGCGCCGCCGACCTTGCTGCCCGTCGCCGTCGGAAGCTGGCCGTGCTCGGTGAGCTACGACTTCTCGTCGGTGCTGCCGGACAGCGACGTCGTGATGGTGCTGCGCGTGCAGCACGAGCGCATGTCGGACGCCTACTTCCCGAGCGTCCGCGAGTACAGCCGCAGGTACGGGCTCGACGGCGACCGGATGGCACTGCTTGCGGACCACGCGATCGTGATGCACCCTGGCCCGATGAACCGGGGCGTGGAGATCGCCGCCGGCGTCGCCGACTCGCCCAGGTCGACGATCGTCGAGCAGGTGACCAACGGCGTGTCGGTCCGGATGGCGGTGCTCTACCTGCTGCTTGGCGGATCACGCGGGCCCGGCGCCGTGCCGCCCGCGACCGCTGCCGCCGGGCTGGCCGCTGCGAGCTCAGGGACGGCACTGTGAGCGCGGCGAGCGACGCGCGCCGCGACGGCCGCTGGCTGCTCAGGGGGGCCAGGCCGCTCGGCGGCCCGCCCGCCGACATCCTGATCGACGGCACCAGAATCGCCGCGCTGGTGCCGTCCGGCGAGGGCGGCGCCGACCCGGGCGCGCGCGGGCAGGTCACGCTGCTGGACGCGGACGGCCTGGTCGCCCTGCCCGGCCTGGTCGACCTGCACACTCACCTGCGCGAGCCGGGCCGGGAGGACGCGGAGACGGTGGCCAGCGGAACCGCGGCCGCGGCGCTCGGCGGGTACACCGCGGTACACGCTATGGCCAACACCGATCCGGTCGCCGACACCGCGGGCGTGGTGGAGCAGGTCTGGCGGCTCGGCCGCCAGGCCGGGCACTGCGACGTGCGGCCGGTCGGTGCCGTGACCGCCGGCCTGGGCGGTTCCCGGCTCGCCGAGCTCGGCGCGATGGCGGACTCGGCGGCCGGGGTGCGGGTGTTCTCCGACGACGGGCGGTGCGTCGCCGACGCCACGCTGATGCGGCGCGCCCTGGAGTACGTGAAGGCCTTCGACGGGGTGATCGCCCAGCACGCGCAGGAGCCCAGGCTCACCTCCGGAGCTCAGGTCAACGAGGGCGAGATCTCGGCCAGGCTCGGCCTGACCGGGTGGCCGGCGGTCGCCGAGGAAGCGATCGTGGCGCGGGACTGCCTGCTGGCCGCGCACGTCGGCTCGGCGGTGCACGTCTGCCACGTGTCGACGGCCGGCTCGGTGGAGATCATCCGCTGGGCCAAGTCCAAGGGCTGGCAGGTGACGGCCGAGGTAACGCCGCACCACCTGCTGCTCACCGACGACCTCGCGGTCGGCTACGACCCGGTGTTCAAGGTCAACCCGCCGCTGCGGACGGCGGCGGATGTCGCGGCGCTGCGGGCCGGCCTGGCCGACGGCACCATCGACTGCGTGGCCACCGACCATGCCCCGCACCCGGCCGAAGCCAAGGAGACCGAGTGGTCGCAGGCTTCGTTCGGCATGACGGGGCTTGAAACGGCACTGCGCGTGGTGCATGAGGCGATGGTGAACACCGGCCTGCTCGGCTGGTCCGCGGTCGCCGACCGGATGTCGGTCAGGCCCGCCGCGATCGGCCGGATCGGCGCCCAGGCGGCCGGCCTGGGAGACCTGCGGCACGGCTGCCCGCTGGCGCCTGGCTCCCCGGCCACGCTGGTGCTCTACGACCCGGAGCCGATTACGCCGGTCGATCCGGCCGGGCACGCCTCCCGCAGTCGCAACACCCCGTTCGCCGGCCTGAAGCTGCCCGGCCAGGTGGTCGCGACGTTCCTGCGCGGCAGGCCGGCGGTGCTCGGCGGGAGGCTGGCCTGGTGAGCGCTCCCGCGCTGCTCGTGCTTGAGGACGGCACGACCTTCCGCGGCGTCGGCTACGGACCCGGCGGCGAGGCGTTCGGCGAGGCCGTGTTCAACACCGGGATGACCGGCTACCAGGAGACGCTGACCGACCCGTCGTACTGCCGCCAGATCGTCGCGATGACCGCGCCGCACATCGGCAACACCGGGATCAACGACGAGGACAACGAGTCACGCCGGATCTGGGTCAGCGGCTTCGTGATCCGCGACCCGAGCCCGATCGCGTCGAGCTGGCGCGCGGCTCGCTCGCTGGACGACGAGCTGCGCGCGGCCGGCGTCACCGCGATCGCGATCAGCGGCACCCGGGCGCTGACCCTGCACCTGCGCGAGCGGGGTGCGATGCGCGCCGCGATCAGCACCGTCACCGCCGACCCGGCCGAGCTCGCCGGGCGGGTGCAGGCCAGCCCGCCGATGAGCGGGGCCGACCTGGCCCGCGAGGTGACCACGCCCGAGCCGTACGTGGTGCGGCCGCCCGACGGCCGCCGGGTACGGTTCCGGGTGGCCGCCGTCGACCTCGGCATCAAGGCCGCGACGCCGCGGGCGCTGGCCGGCCTCGGCTGCGAGGTGCACGTGCTGCCGGCGACCAGCACGGCGCGGGAGATCCTGGCGGCCGGCCCGGACGGCGTCCTGTTCTCCAACGGCCCGGGCGACCCGGCGGCCTGCGGTTACGCCGTCGATGCGATGCGCGGCGTGCTGGCCGCCGGCGCCCCGGTCCTCGGCATCTGCCTGGGCAGCCAGGTGCTCGGCCTGGCACTCGGGCTGAGCACCTACAAGCTGCGGTTCGGCCACCGCGGCGTCAACCAGCCGGTGCGGGATCTGCGCACCGGCCGCGTCCAGGTCACCAGCCACAACCACGGCTTCGCCGTCGCCATGCCGGGCGCCGGGGGATTCGATACCGAGTTCGGCCCCGCCGAGGTGACGCACGTCAATCTCAACGACGGCGTCGTGGAGGGACTGAGGCTGCTCGCGGCCCCGGCGTTCGCCGTCCAGTACCACCCGGAGGCGGCGCCCGGCCCGCACGACGCGGCGGGCCTGTTCGGCGACTTCTGCGCGCTGATGGGGCGCGGCCGATGACGGGGATCGCCTGATGCCCAGGCGCGCGGACCTGAACTCGGTGCTGGTGATCGGCTCGGGCCCGATCGTGATCGGCCAGGCCTGCGAGTTCGACTACTCGGGCACCCAGGCCTGCCGGGTGCTGCGCGAGGAGGGGATCAGGGTCAGCCTGGTCAACTCCAACCCCGCGACGATCATGACCGACCCCGAGTTCGCCGACGCCACCTACATCGAGCCGATCACGCCGGACGTGCTGGAGAAGGTGATCGCCGCCGAGCGGCCCGACGCGATCCTGGCGACGCTCGGCGGCCAGACCGCGCTGAACGCGGCCGTCGCGCTGCACGAGGCCGGCGTCCTGGCCGCCTACGGCGCCGAGCTGATCGGCGCCGACATCGCCGCGATCAGGGCCGGCGAGGACCGCAAGGCGTTCAAGGAGATCGTCACCGGCCTGGGCGGGCAGGTGCCGCGCAGCGCGGCCTGCCACTCGGTAGCTGAGTGCGAGGCCGTGGCCGCCAGCCTTGGCTACCCCTTGGTGGTGCGGCCCTCGTTCACGCTCGGCGGCTCGGGCTCGGGCATCGCCGCCGACGCGGCCGAGCTGCGCAGGATCGCGGGTCACGGCCTGGACGCCAGCCCGGTCACCGAGGTGCTGCTCGAGGAGTCGGTACTCGGCTGGAAGGAGTACGAGCTCGAGCTGATGCGCGACCGCAACGACAACGTGGTGGTGGTCTGCTCGATCGAGAACGTCGACCCGATGGGCGTGCACACCGGCGACTCGGTCACCGTCGCGCCCGCCATGACGCTGACCGACCGCGAGTACCAGCGGATGCGCGACCTGGCGATCGCCGTGCTGCGCGCGGTCGGGGTGGACACCGGCGGCTGCAACATCCAGTTCGCCGTCGATCCGGGCACCGGCCGCATGGTCGTGATCGAGCTGAACCCGCGGGTCTCCCGGTCCAGCGCCCTGGCGTCCAAGGCCACCGGGTTCCCGATCGCCAAGATCGCGGCCAGGCTCGCGATCGGGTACACGCTCGACGAGATCAGCAACGACATCACCGGCCAGACCCCGGCCAGCTTCGAGCCGGCCCTGGACTACGTGGTCGTCAAGGTCCCGCGGTTCGCGTTCGAGAAGTTCCCCGGCGCGGACCAGGTGCTGACCACGCACATGAAGTCGGTCGGCGAGGCGATGGCGATCGGGCGCTCGTTCAGCGAGGCGCTGCAGAAGGCGCTGCGCTCCCTGGAGCAGCCGGGCGCGCCGCTGCACTGGCGCGAGCCGCCCGGCGACCGCGCCGCCCTGGTCGCGCGGTGCGCGGTTCCGCACGACGGCCGCATCTCGACGCTGCACCAGGCGCTGCGGGCGGGGGCCACAGTAGCCGAGCTCGCCGCGGTCAGCGGCATCGACCCCTGGTTCATCGAGCAGGTCAAGGGCATAGAAGTTCAGGCTCAACGGCTCGCGGCGGCCGGGTCGCCCACGCCGGCCGGCCTGCGCGCGGCGAAGGCCGCCGGGTTCTCCGACGCCCAGGTCGCCCAGCTCACCGGGCTGTCGGAGGGGCAGGTCAGGGGGCTGCGCCGGGAGTTCGGGGTCCGCCCGGTCTACCACATGGTGGACACCTGCGCGGCGGAGTTCGCGGCGAGCACGCCGTACCTGTACTCCAGCTACGACGAGCTGTCCGAGGTCCCGGCGTCGGCCAGGCCGAAGGTGATCATCCTGGGCAGCGGGCCGAACCGGATCGGCCAGGGCATCGAGTTCGACTATGCCTGTGTGCACGCCTGCTTCGCCGCGGCGCAGGCCGGCTTCGAGACCGTGATGGTCAACTGCAACCCGGAGACGGTCTCCACCGACTACGACACCTCCGACCGGCTCTACTTCGAGCCGCTCACGCTCGAGGACGTGCTCGAGATCGTGGCGGCCGAGCAGGCGGCCGGCGAGGTGGCCGGCGTGATCGTCTCGCTCGGCGGCCAGACCCCGCTCGGGCTGGCGCGCGCGCTGGCCGCCGAGGGGGTGCCGATCCTGGGCACCTCGCCCGAGGCCATCCACCTGGCCGAGGACCGCGCCGAGTTCAGCGCCGTGCTCGCCGCCGCCGGGCTGCTCGCGCCCCGGCACGGCACCGCGCTGTCCGCGGGTGACGCGGCCGAGGTCGCCGCGGAGCTCGGCTACCCGGTCCTGGTGCGGCCGTCGTACGTGCTCGGCGGGCGCGGCATGGAGATCGTCTACGACGAGCCGACGCTCGAGTCCTACGTGCACCGGGCCGCGCTGGCCAGCCCCGAGCATCCGGTGCTGATCGACCGGTTCCTCGACGACGCGGTCGAGATCGACGTGGACGCGCTGTTCGACGGCGAGGAACTGTACCTGGGCGGCGTGATGGAGCACATCGAGGAGGCGGGGATCCACTCCGGAGACTCGGCCTGCGCGCTGCCCCCGATCACGCTCGGGCACGAGTACATCGCCGCGGTCCGCGCGTCCACCGAGGCGATCGCGCGCGGGGTCGGCGTGCGCGGGCTGCTGAACGTCCAGTACGCGCTGGCCGCCGGGCTGCTGTACGTGCTCGAGGCCAACCCGCGGGCGTCGCGGACGGTGCCGTTCGTCTCCAAGGCCACCGCGGTGCCGCTGGCCAAGGCCGCGACCAGGATCATGCTCGGCGCGACGGTCGCGCAGCTTCGGGCCGAGGGGGTGCTCGCGGCGTCCGGTGACGGCGGGAGCCTGCCGCTCGACGCTCCGATCGCGGTGAAGGAGGCGGTGCTGCCGTTCGGCCGGTTCCGTGAGCCGGGCGGCGCGGGCGTCGACACCCTGCTCGGGCCGGAGATGCGCTCGACCGGCGAGGTCATGGGCATCGACGAGTACTTCGGCACCGCGTTCGCGAAGTCTCAGGCGGCCGCGTACGGCGCGCTGCCGGTGAAGGGGCGCGCGTTCGTGTCGGTCGCGAGCAAGGACAAGCGGGCGATGATCTTCCCGGTCAAGCGCCTCGCCGACCTCGGTTTCGAGATCTGGGCGACCAGCGGAACCGGGGAGGTACTGCGGCGAAACGGGGTCCATGCCACGATCGTGCGTAAGCACAGCGACGGCCGGGGGCCCGGCGGCGAGCCGACGATCGTGGAGCGGATCCTGGCGGGCCAGGTGGATCTCGTCGTTAACACGCCGTTCGGCGGGGCAGGCCAGCCCGGCCCGCGGCGTGACGGCTACGAGATCCGCACCGCGGCCGTGCGCCGCGGGCTGCCCTGCGCGACCACGATGGCCGGGCTCGCGGCGATCGTGCAGGGAATCGAGGCCATCATGAGGAACGAGGTGGGTGTGCGTTCGCTCCAGGAGCACGCCGAGCACATCGGCCGGGGGCGGCCGGCCGGGCGGGCGGGCGGCCGGCTGGGCGGGCGGGGATGACCGCGAGCGAGCATGAGTCTGCGCCCGGGCCGGTGCAGGTGCGCGGGACCGTGCTCACCGTCCGCCGGGTCGACGCCTATCAGGCGATCACGATCGTCGCCCCCGGCATCGCGGCGCGGTTCAAGCCCGGCCAGTTCGTGGCCGTCGCGGTCGGCGGCCCCGACACCTCGATGCTGCTGCGCCGTGCCTTCTCGATCCACGACGTCCGGCCGGATCACGGCGGGACGGTCGAGTTCGTGTTCGCCGTCGTCGGCCGCGGCACCCGCTGGCTGGCCGAGCGCCGGGCCAGGGACGTGCTCGACCTGACCGGCCCGCTCGGCCGGCCGTTCCCGGTGCCGAGGGACCCGGTGAGCTGCCTGCTCGTGGGCGGCGGCTACGGCAGCGCGCCGCTGTTCGCCCTGGCCGGCCGGCTGCGCGAGCGCCGTTGCTCGGTCGACTTCCTGCTCGGCGCCGCGAGCGGCGACCGGGTTTTCGGCGCGCTGACGGCGCGGCGGACCGGCCGGTCGGCGACGATCACGACCGTGGACGGCTCGCTGGGCGTGCGCGGGATCGTGACCGACATGCTGGGCCAGGTGATCCACGAGGCGCGGACCGACGTGATCTACGCCTGCGGTCCGATGCCGATGCTGCGCCAGGTCACCGCGCTGGCCCGGCGGTACGACATCCCCGTGCAGGTCGCCGTCGAGGAGTCGATGGCCTGCGGGATCGGGGTCTGCATGACCTGCGTGCTGCCGGTGGTCGGCTCGGACGGGATCACCCGGATGGTCAGGTCCTGCGTCGACGGCCCGGTGTTCCGCGGTGAGCGGGTGCGCTGGGACGACGTGGGAACGATCCCGTTCGACGCCTTCGGCGCGCCTGGCTGGGAGCCTAGGACCAGGCGGGGCCAGCAGCCGGGCGGCGGCGACGGTGGCGACGGCAGCGACGGGCGGGACGGCCAGCCGGGTCACTCCGGTCAGCCGGGTCAGCCCGGCCAGTACCGGCAGGCGAGCGCGGCGCGGAGGCAGAACCATGGCGCCTGACCTGCGCACGCGGCTCGGCAGCGTCGAGCTGCCCAATCCGATCCTGACCGCCTCGGGCTGCGCCAGTTCGGGCCGCGAGCTCGCCCAGCAGTTCGTCGACGTCTCCAGGATCGGGGCGGTCGTCACCAAGTCGGTGATGCTCGCGCCGCGGGCCGGCCGCCCGACGCCGCGGATGGCCGAGACCAGCGGCGGGATGCTCAACTCGATCGGCCTGCAGGGGCCGGGCATCGACGCGTTCCTGCAGCGCGACCTGCCGTGGCTGCTGTCGAGGGGAGCCAGGGCGGTGGTGTCCATCGCCGGCAGCACGGTCGACGAGTACGCCGAGCTGGCCGCGCGGCTGTCGGATGCCGCCGGGGTGACCGCGCTCGAGGTGAACATCTCGTGCCCGAATGTCGAGCACCGCGGCCAGGTGTTCGCGTGCGACCCGGCCGACGCGGGCGCGGTGGTCGAGGCGGTCAGGGCACGGGCGCGGTACGACGTCCCGGTGTTCGCCAAGCTGTCGCCGGACGTCACCGACATCGTGGCGATCGCCCGCGCGTGCGTGGCGGCGGGTGCCGACGGCCTGTCGATGATCAATACGCTGCTCGGGATGGTGATCGACACCGACACGATGCGGCCCGTGCTTGCCGGGCTGACCGGAGGGCTGTCCGGGCCCGCGATCAGGCCGGTCGCCGTGCGCTGCATCTGGCAGGTCAGGCAGGCGCTGCCTGATGTCCCGATCATCGGGATGGGCGGCGTGATGACAGGCCGGGACGCCCTCGAGCTCATGGTGGCGGGCGCGTCGATGATCGGCGTAGGGACCGCGATCTTCCACGACCCGTCGGCATGCGCGCGGATACTGCGCGAGCTCGACGACGAGCTCGCCCGGCGCGGGGTCGAACGGTTGTCCGAGGTGGTCGGCCTGGCCCACGAGCTGCGGGCGGCCGGCCGGAGCGTGGGAACGGTCAGGTAAGGGGCCGCCGCGGCCGGCGGCGCTCGCCCGGCCCAGCGACCCGAGAATCAAGCGACCCGAGTATCAACCGACCTGAGAATGGAGTGAAGATGACGAGCCGGGCCCCGATCGCAGTGGCGCTCGACGCACCGGACCTGGACACCGCGGCGCAGTGGGCGGATCTGGTCACCCCGCACGTCAGCACGCTGAAGGTCGGACTTGAGCTGTACCTGAGGTTCGGGCCGGAGGCCGTCGCGTCGGTGCGCGGGCCCAGGGGCGTGGACGTCTTCCTCGACCTGAAGCTGCACGACATACCGGCGACCGTCGGCGGCGCGGCCCGCGCGGTCGCCAAGGTCCGTCCCGACCTGCTGACCGTGCACGCCGCGGCCGGCGCCGCGGCGATCGGGGAGGCCGTGCAGGCCCTGCCGACCACGAACATCGTCGCCGTCACCGTCTTGACCTCGCTGAGCGACCGCGATCTGGGCGACATCGGGATGGCGGGCCCGGTCAGCGACGCGGTGCTCAGGCTGGCCGCGCTCGCGGTCGGAGCGGGGGCGCGCGGCCTGGTCTGCTCACCGCACGAGGTCGCCGCCGTGCGCGCGGAGGTGGGCCCGGACATCACGCTGGTCACGCCCGGCGTCCGCCCGTTCGGCGAGGCGAGCCACGACCAGGCCAGGGTCGCCACGCCGCAGGAGGCGCTGCGTGACGGCGCCGACCTGCTGGTGATCGGCAGGCCGATCACCAGCGCTCCCGACCCCGGAGCCGCCGCCGCGGCCCTCGCGACCGCCCTGCGCCGCCGCCAGACCGCGCCCGGACGGTAGAACCAGCCACGCCTGGAGCGAGCCTCCAGGCGCGCCTGCTCCCCGGCGAGCAGGGGGTCTGCGCGGTCGTGCCCGGGCGAACACGATGCATCGCTGCAAACTGCTCGCGGGCGGTGCCGGCGCGCAAGGCCATTCTTTCCTGGTCAGCGGCACTCCAAGCGATTACACTAGGCACCTGAACGTGCTCACTAAGTAGTTATGGATGAATTGTGACGCGATAAACGGGGGTTCGCGTTGCCCTAGCGGGCTGAACTCGCTAGTTTCCCCTCGCGAACAGAGTTTTTCGATACGAAACCCGAGGTGACCACGCGTGGCTCTTCCTCCACTGACCCCCGACCAGCGGGCTGCCGCTCTCGAGAAGGCCGCCAAGGCCCGCAAGGAGCGTGCTGAGATCAAGAACAAGCTCAAGCACGCCTCGACGACGCTGCCCGAGGTCCTCAAGGACGGTCAGACCGACGATGTCGTGGGCAAGATGAAAGTCTCCGCGCTGCTTGAGTCCATGCCGGGCGTGGGTAAGGTTCGCGCCAAGCAGATCATGGAGCGGCTGGGCATCGCCGAGTCGCGCCGTGTTCGCGGGCTCGGCGCCAACCAGCGGATCGCGCTCGAGCAGGAATTCCGCGACGTCTGATCAGTCCGTCAGGTACCGCGCGGGGACGGGGGACTGCGTCATGGCTGATCCGGCCGCTTCGACGGGATCAGACGACGTGTGCCCCCTCCCCGCGGGCCTGACGGTCCTGTCCGGCCCGTCTGGGGTCGGGAAGAGCACGGTGGTGCAGGAGATCAGGCGCAACTGCCCGCTGGTCTGGCTGTCGGTTTCGGTGACGACCAGGAAACCCCGTCCGGGCGAGAAGCCCGGTCGTGAGTATTTCTTTGTGGGAGAGCGCGAGTTCGAGGAAATGGCTGAATCGGGCCGGCTTCTGGAGTGGGCGCGATTCGCCGGGAATTACTACGGCACGCCCGCGGAGCCGGTAGCGGAGCGGTTGAAAGCGGGCATACCGGGACTACTTGAGGTGGATGTGGTCGGCGCGAGGCAGGTTCGGCTGGCGGTGCCCGACTCGCTGCTGGTGTTCCTCGCCCCGCCGTCCTGGGACGAGCTTGTCCGCAGGCTCACGGGCCGCGAGACAGAGCCCGCCGAGGTGATCGAGCAGCGGCTGGCGGCCGCGCGGGCGGAGCTGAGAGCGGAGAGTGAGTTCGATGTCACGCTTGTCAACACGTCGGTCGGAGATGTCTGCGCTCAACTGGTAGCCTTGATGACGGCCCAGCCGGCGGACCGGTCGGCCAAGTAAGGGTTGCGATCGGGAAAGGCAGACTGTGGCAGGGACTCCGGCGCTCGAGGGAATCATCAATCCGCCCATCGACGAGCTGCTCGACGTGGTGGACAGCAAGTACGGCCTGGTGATCATGGCATCGAAGCGCGCCAGGCAGATCAACGCGTACTACGCGCAGCTCGGCGAGGGCATGCTCGAGTTCGTCGGCCCGCTGGTCGAGACGCGGGTGCAGGAGAAGCCGCTGTCGATCGCCTTGCGCGAGATCAGCGAGGGCATGCTCCAGGCCGAGCCGGTGGACATCCCGGCTTCCTGACCGAAGTTCCGGGTGGCGACCGCCGATGAGCATCGTCCTCGGCGTGGGTGCCGGGATCGCCGCGTACAAGGTCTGCGAGCTGCTCAGGCTGCTGACCGAGTCAGGTCATCGCGTCCGCGTGGTGCCGACGCCTGACTCGCTGCGGTTCGTCGGGGCGGCGACCTGGGAGGCGCTGTCCGGCCAGCCCGTCAGCGCCAGCCAGTGGGACGACGTGCCCGGCGTGCCGCACGTCCGGATCGGGCAGCAGGCTGACCTGGTTCTCGTGGCCCCGGCATCGGCCGACCTGATCGCGCGCGCCGCCGCAGGCCTGGCCCCGGACCTGCTGAGCAACGTGCTGCTGACGGCACGGTGCCCGGTCGTCTACGCGCCCGCCATGCACACGGAGATGTGGCAGCATCCGGCTACCGTGGCCAACGTCGCGGTGCTGCGCGGCCGGGGGGCGCTCGTGCTCGAGCCGGCGTCCGGGCGGCTGACGGGCAGCGACACCGGCCCCGGCCGGCTGCCCGAGCCCGCCGAGCTCTACCGGGTCGCGCTCCGCGTGCTCGCCAGAGGGTCGGCCGGCCTGGCGGCCGACCTGGCGGGCCGGCGCGTGGTCGTGTCGGCCGGGGGAACCAGGGAGGAGGTCGACCCGGTCCGATTTATCGGGAACTGGTCATCGGGCCTGCAGGGCTACGCGCTGGCGAGGACGGCCGCGGCCCGCGGCGCCGAGGTCACGCTGATCGCCGCGAACACGGGGCTCGCCGATCCGGCGGGCGCGCGCGTGGTCAAGGTGACATCGGCGTGCGAGTTGCGTGACGCCGCGGTCAAGGCGGCCGCGGGTGCCGACGCGGTCGTGATGGCGGCCGCCGTGGCCGACTACCGCCCCGCGAGCAGGAGCGAGGTGAAGCTCAAGAAGTCGGGCGCAGCGCCCGAGCCGATCGTGCTGACCGAGAACCCCGACATCCTGCGGGAACTGTCCGCCGACAGGCAGCGGCCCGGGCAGGTGATCGTCGGCTTCGCGGCCGAGACCGACAACGTGGTTGCCAACGGGCAGGCGAAGCTCGCCGCCAAGGGCTGCGACCTGCTCGTGGTCAACAGGGTAGGGAGGGGCCTGGCGTTCGGCACGGCCGACAACGAGGCACAGATTCTGGCCGCGGACGGGCAGCGCACCTCCGTGCCGCGCGGGCCGAAGGAAGCACTGGCCGAGGTGATCTGGGATCATGTTGCGGCCCGGCTGCGCTGATCCGTGCCGTTACCCGGGCCCCGGCCGCTCCCGGTTGCCGCGCGCCGCGCTGACCAGGACAGCTCCGAGCTAGCTGCTCCCGGCTACACTGCGGCGAGACCCAGCCGAACGAGAAAAGGGTGCCAAGTGGCTCGTCGCCTGTTCACATCTGAGTCGGTTACTGAAGGTCATCCTGACAAGATGGCCGATCAGATCAGCGACACCATCCTTGACGCGATGGTCAAGGGCGATCCGAACAGCCGGGTGGCCGTCGAGACGCTGATCACGACGGGCCAGGTACACGTCGCCGGCGAGGTGACTACCGAAACCTACGTCGACATCCCGGGCCTGATCAGGGACAAGATACTTGACATCGGATACGACTCATCGGCCAAGGGATACGACGGCGCGTCCTGCGGGGTGTCGGTATCGATCGGCTCGCAGTCACCCGACATCGCCCAGGGCGTGCTGCACGCGTTCGAGTACCGGGAGGGTGAGGGCGACGACGAGCTTGACCGCCAGGGCGCGGGCGACCAGGGACTGATGTTCGGCTTTGCCTGCCGGGAGACGCCCGAGCTGATGCCGCTTCCGATCATGCTGGCGCACCGGCTGTCCCGCCGGCTGGCTGAGGTGCGGCACAGCGGCGAGATCCCCTACATCAGGCCGGACGGCAAGACCCAGGTCACGATCGAGTACGCGGGCAATGAGCCGGTGCGGCTCGACACGATCGTGGTCTCGACACAGCACGCTCCCGCCATCGACCTGAAGGCACTTCTGATGCCGGACGTCAGGGAGCGGGTCGTCGAGCCCGTGCTGGCCTCGCTGGAGCTGGACAAGACCAACTACCGGCTGCTCGTCAACCCGACTGGGCGGTTCGAGGTCGGCGGTCCGATGGGCGACGCCGGCCTCACCGGACGCAAGATCATCATCGACACGTACGGCGGCATGGCGCGGCATGGCGGCGGTGCGTTCTCCGGCAAGGATCCGTCCAAGGTGGACCGGAGCGCGGCGTACGCGATGCGCTGGGTGGCCAAGAACGTCGTCGCCTCGGGTCTGGCTGAGCGGTGCGAGACGCAGGTCGCCTACGCGATCGGCAAGGCCAAGCCGGTCGGGCTGTTCGTCGAGTGCTTCGGCACCGAGCAGGTGCCGGTCGAGCGGATTCAGGATGCCGTCCTCGCCGTGTTCGACCTGCGGCCGGCCGCGATCATCAGGGACCTGGAACTGCTGCGGCCGATCTACGCGCAGACCGCCAGCTACGGGCATTTCGGTCGCGAGGAGCCCGACTTCTCGTGGGAGCGCGCGAACAAGACCGATGCCCTGCGGGCGGCCGCCGGGCTGTGACGCAGGTGCCCGGCCAGCGCGACGCCGGGCTTGCCGGGGCGGCCAGACCCCGTCCCCGGCCGGCAGCGAGGCGGCCTGCCAGGCAGGCCGCCCGGCGCACCGCCGCATCGGAGCGGCCGGTGGCCCGCGTGGCCGTCGACATGCCGCTGCCGCACCTCGACCGGCTGTTCGACTACCTCGTTCCGGAATCCCTGGCCGACGTCGCGGTGCCGGGCTGCCGGGTCAGGGTCCGGTTCGCCGGCCGGCTCGCCGGCGGCTACCTGGTGGAGCGGGCCGGCGCGACCGAGCACGCCGGCCGCCTCGCCTTCCTCGAGCGGGTGCTGTCGCCCGAGCCGGTGCTGACGCAGGAGGTCGCGGGACTGGCCCGAGCCGTCGCCGACCGGTACGGCGGGAGCCTGGCCGACGTGCTGCGGCTGGCGATACCGCCGAGGCATGCGGCCGTCGAGGCCGCACCGCATGGACCGCAGGCGCGGCCGGCGGCGGCCGCCGGTGCCGGGGCCGGGCGGCCGGGCCCGTGGGCTCGCTACCGCACTGGGCCGGCTTTCCTGGCCGCGCTCGCGGGCGGCCGCAGCCCGCGGGCGGTCTGGTCGGCGCTGCCCGGACCCGACTGGCCTGCTGAGATCGCGGCCGCGGTCGCGGCCGCGTCCGCGGCCGGGCGCGGCGCATTGGTAGTCGTCCCTGACGGCAGGGACCTCGGCCTCGTCGATGCCGCGCTGGCTGCCGAGCTCGGAGGCGGCGCGCATGTCAGCCTGTCCGCTCAGCTTGGGCCGGCCGAGCGATACCGCCGGTGGCTTGCGATCCTGCGCGAGCAGGTCAGCATCGTGGTGGGCACCCGCTCGGCGGCGTTCGCGCCGGTCGCGAGGCTCGGCCTGGTCGTCATCTGGGACGACGGCGACGACCTGCATGCCGAGCCGCGCGCGCCGTACCCCCATGCCAGGGATGTGCTGGTGTTGCGGGCGCACCGCTGCGGCGCCGCAGCGCTGATCGGCGGCTTCGCCAGGACCGCCGAGGCAGCGCAGCTTCTCGCGACGGGCTGGGCCAGGAAGCTGACCGCCGACCGCGACGTCGTGCGCGACCACGCTCCGCTGGTCAGGACCGCAGGGGACGATGCCGAGCTGGCCCGCGACGAGGCCGCCCGCAGCGCGCGCATGCCCGCGCTGGCGCTGCGCACGGCCAGGGAGGCCCTCGGCTCCGGCCCCGTGCTGTTCCAGGTGCCGCGCCGGGGATACCTGGCCGCCGTGGCCTGTCAGCACTGCGGCACGCGGGCTCGCTGCGGCGCTTGCGCGGGCCCGGTCGCCCTCGCCGGGCCGGGTCAGCCGCTGCGGTGCGGCTGGTGCGGGTCACCGCACGAGCGGACGTGCGCCTCCTGCGGCGGCACCGGAATACGGGCACTGGTCACCGGCGAGCGGCGCACCGCGGAGGAGCTGGGCCGGGCGTTCCCCGGCGTGCCGGTGCGTACCTCAAGCGGATCGCACGTCGAGGCCGCCGTGCCGGGGTCGGCGGCGATCGTCATCGCCACCCCTGGCGCGGAGCCGCGGGCGGCGGGCGGGTACGCCGCGGCGGTCCTGCTGGATAGCTGGGCCCTGCTCGGCAGGCCCAGCCTGCGCGCGGCCGAGGAGGCGCTGCGACGTTGGATGAACGCGGCAGCGCTGGTACGTCCCCGGCCCGCCGGCGGCAAGATCGTCCTGATGGCCGACCCCGGCCTCGCCGCGGTTCAGGCGCTGATCCGGTGGGACGCGGACACGCACGCCGAGCGGGAACTGGCCGAGCGCGAGGAGCTGCGCCTCCCTCCGGCCGTGCGGATGGCCGCCCTGACCGGTCCGCCCGACGCGGTGCGCGAGCTTGTCGGCTCCGTCGAGCTCCCGCCGCACGCCGAGGTGCTCGGGCCCGTGTCGGCCGGGCACGTCGATCCGGCCGCCCGGGCCGACGGCGAAACAGTGCGATACCTGGTCAGAGCGTCATGGGCGGACGGTACCGCCCTTGCGGTAGCTCTCAGGGCCGGACTGGCCGAACGCAGTGCGCGGAAGAGCGCCGGAGTCATCCGACTTCAGCTTGACCCGGCCGAGCTGATCTGACGCCGTGCCGTGGAGGCCGTAAGGTGCATGCCGTGGAGGCCGTAAGGTGCTTGGGTGGCACGTTCAAGGCAGGGGCACGGTGCACCGCCCGACGCCCAGCGGGGTACGGACATGTCCGCGGCCGCTCAGGTGGCCGACCTGATGCGCGGTGACCAGGAGGGCACGACCGAGCGCCACAGGCTGCCCTCGGTGCGGCTTGCCCCCCGCGACGAGCTGGCCGGAATGGCCCGGGTAGCGCCGCTGCTGCGGGCCGCCCGAGATCTCGGCCAGTGGGCTGAGCGGAGTCCTGACGCCTCGGCCGGCGGCGAGCTCGCGCCCGCGGCGGTGACGTCGGCGGCATCGGCGCTCGACCTCGCGCCCCGCGAGGTCACGGCGGCATGGCAGGTGGTCGCCGCGACCGGGGGACTGGCCGGGCCGCAGGCCGCGCCGCCCGATCTCGCGGTCGTGCTCGCCCGCGGGGACACCGAGGCCATCTTGCAGGTATGGGACGCCGCGCTGGCGGTCGTGCTCGACTCGGAGGAGCTTGACGGCATCGCGACCGCGCTGTACACGGTCGGCGGCCCGGTGGGGATGGACGGGCTCTTCGACGCCTACGCGGCGGCGGCCGGCACCCGGCCGCCGGTCGGCGCCCGGGCGCAGGCCGGGCAGGCGGTGCAGGCCGGGCGCGCCGGGCAGGAGCCGCTGGACCAGCCAGCGCCGGCCGACCAGCCAGTGCCGGCCGACCGGCCAGCGTCGGCCAGCGCTCCGCGCCCGGATGACCGGAGCGCGACGCGGGGGCGGCGGGACCAGGGAGCGGCGCTGTCGCTCGCGCTCGAGACGCTGGCCGATCTCGGCGTCGTCGAGCTCGGTACCGACGACGGCGACGGGAGCCTGACCGTCGCGCTGTCGCCGCTCGGGACCTGGGGTGTGCACCGCAGGCTGCGCGCCCAGGGCTGGCACGTGCCGGTGCTCGGCGCGGCACGGCGGGACGGCGCTCTCGGCCTGCTGGCTGCCCTGGCGAACTGCGATGCCGAGGACGGCGAGGCCGAGATCACGGCGTGGCTCGAGGCGCGCGAGCCGGCCGCGGCCGCCGCCGAGCTCATCGAGGCCGCTGCGAGCGGGTCGCCCGGCCAGCGCGGGGCGGCGTTCGCCGTGCTCGACCGGATCGGGCTGGCCGCGCTCGACCAGGTCAGGAACGCGCTGGGCCGGCCGCTGCTGCGCGCCCACGCGGCGGTATGGCTGATCGAGCACGGTGAGGAGATGCAACTTGATCCCGCCGACCGGACCTGGCTGCTGGTCGACCTCGGGGCGGGCCTGCTTGAGGAGGCGAACGCCTCCGATGTCGTCGCCGAGTTGCTGCCCGACCTGCCGGCCGAGGATCAGGCCGAGATCGTGGCGAGGCTCTGGGAGGTGAGCCATCCGGGAGTGACGAGCTTCCTGACCGCGCTCAGCGATCATCATCCCGATGCTGCCGTGGCGCGCGCGGCGAGGAAGGCGGCATTCAAGGCACGGTCACCGGCGGCCACCGCGGACTTAGGCCTTCGCGCGCGGCGGCGGGGGATCCAGAATCCGTAGACTGGATCAGCGCAGGCCGCATGCCGACGCGGCGAGCACCTACTGGAGGACTACGCCGGTGAGTATCAAGCCGATCCGCCTGTTCGGAGATCCCGTGCTCCGTACGCCGGCTGAGCCGGTCACCGATTTCGACGCCGAGTTGCGCAGGCTGGTCGCTGACCTGAGCGACACGATGCAGGACGCTCCCGGCCTCGGCCTAGCCGCCCCGCAGATCGGGGTCGGCCTGCGCGTCTTCACCTACTCCTACCCGGCCAAGCGCTCCTACGGCGTGGTGGCCAAGGGCTTCAACATGCACGGGGAGCCGGTCACGATCGAGGGAAGCGGCCTGCTGGCGCGGTGCATCCAGCATGAGACCGATCATCTGGACGGGATCCTCTTCATCGACCGGCTCGACGCCGAGCAGCGCAAGCTCGCGATGAAGGAGATCCGTGCCGCGGAGTGGTGGGGCGAGCAGGTCCCGGCCGTGAAGATCTCCCCGCACCTGACGCGCGGTCAGGCGCTGTAGCCGATGCGGCTGGTATTCGCGGGCACACCGAAGACCGCGGTGCCCTCGCTCGAGGCGCTGCTCGGCTCGCGGCACTCCGTCGTCGCCGTCGTGACCAGGCCGGATGCGCGGGCAGGCCGCGGGCTGCGGGTGGTGGCCAGTCCCGTGGCCGAGCGGGCGAGGCAGGCCGGCCTTGAGGTACTCCAGCCCGCGCGGCCCGCTGACCCCGGCTTCCTGGCCAGGCTGGGCGAGATCGCGCCCGACTGCTGCCCGGTCACCGCCTACGGTGCGCTGATCCCGGATGCTGCGCTGCGCATCCCCGCCCACGGCTGGGTCAACCTGCACTTCTCCGTGCTGCCCGCCTGGCGCGGCGCCGCGCCGGTGCAGCACGCGATCCTGCACGGTGACGAGATAACCGGCGCGACGACGTTCCGCCTAGTTGCCGAGCTCGACGCCGGACCCGTGTTCGGCGTGGTTACAGAGGTCGTGAAGCCGTCGGACACGGCCGCGGACCTGCTCGGCCGGCTGGCCGTCTCCGGTGCGGAGCTGCTGGTCGCGACGATGGACGGGATCGAGTCTGGCGAGCTCGAGGCGCGGCCACAGCCGCACGACGGGATAAGCCTTGCCCCCAAGCTCGGCCGCGACGACGCGCGGGTGAACTGGACGCTGCCGGCGCTGGCCGTCGACCGGCTGATCAGGGCCTGCACCCCCGCGCCCGGGGCATGGACGATGCTCAACCGAGCCAGCCTCAAGCTCGGGCCCGTCACCGGGTCGGGCCGCCCGGACAGCGCCCCAGAGGCCCATGCCCCAGGAGTCCATGCCCCAGAGACCCATGCCCCAGAAGCCCATGCCCCAGGAGCTCTCGCCCCAGGAGCCCTCGCCCCAGGGGAGGTGGCCGTTAGCGCTCGTGAGGTACTGGTGGGGACGGGTACAACGCCAGTGGCGCTCGGTGACGTGCAGCCAGAGGGAAGGCGCAGGATGCCCGCCGCCGACTGGCTCCGCGGCATCCGGGGCAGTCGGGTGGTGTTCGACTGACATGAGCCGGTCACCGGGGCGACGAGCGGGCGCGGGGCCGCGGGCAGGGGCAGGTGGGGGTGCCGGGCAGCAGGTTGGCGCCGGCCAGCGGCTTGGGCCGGGGGCCCGGCCAGGTCAACGGGGTCAGGCGGCGCCTCGCCGCGGGTCGGGGCAGGCTCCAGGCACCGGGCAGCGCGCCGGGGCCGGCCCGCACCAGGCCGGCCAGGGCAGGGGACCCGGCGCGCCCCAGGCCGGCCAGCGCGGCCGG
>WNGP01001656.1_pt1 | contig 23114 bp, 21 predicted proteins | sample 5407671 | NCBI WGS metagenome assembly WNGP01 (sample SAMN13153381, study PRJNA577476) | soil metagenome | isolation source: 40 cm soil or saprolite under Garry oak tree replicate 2 | place: USA:California | collected 2016-06-15
GGCACGTGCACGAGCTGGGACGAGCTCGGCGAGCTCGCCGGGTGTGAGGCGAGGCCGATCATGCGAATTGAGCGGGTCGTGGAGGAGCTTGGCGCGGCAGCCGCCGCGGACGAGGCCAGGTCGGCACGGAGGCGAGGTTTCGTCGCACTTAAGTCGATTGCGGCCTACCGCGGCGGCCTCGATCTCGAGGTCGCCCCACCGGGCCTGCGCGAGGCGCTGCTTCTCGCGCTCGAGGCCAACGAGGCGAGCGGCGATCCGCTGCCGGTTCAGGTCCACTGCGGCTTCGGCGACTCGGACCTGCACCTCCCGCGCGCAGATCCCGGCTGGTTGAAGCCGCTCATCGAGCGTTTCCGCGAGACGCCGTTCGTGCTGCTCCACTGCTACCCGTTCGTGCGCGAGGCGGGCTGGCTCGCACACGTCTACGGAAACGTCTGGTTCGATCTCTCACTGACGATCCCACACGTGTCCCGGCCGGCCGAGGTGCTCCGTGAGGCACTCGAGCTGGCGCCAGCCTCAAAGCTGCTCTACGCCTCGGACGCAGCACGCACACCCGAGCTGTACCTGCTCGCGGCCACGTGGTGGCGAGAGGCTCTTGCCGAGGTGCTGATGGAGACGCTTCCGACGGCGGCCGCCGAGCAGGCCGGCCGAATGATCCTCCGCGACAACGCGCTCGCGCTCTACGTGCCGGGAGATCGCAGTGGCGATCGCTTATATGGTCTCGGCTGACACGAGGCTCATCAACCGCTCAACCGGGCGGTCGACGGTGGACGGTTGGTGGCTCCGCGAGGCTGATCGCTAGGGGAGGTCAGTACTGAGTACCGGCCGCGTCATTCTCATCGTCCTTGGCAGCATCGTCGCCCTGCTCGGGCTCGGTCTGGCGGCAGGCGGCGGCTTTCTGCTCTGGACCGACCTCACCCAGCGCGAAGGTGGCTATCTAACGACCCCGACTGAGCGGTTCGCGACGTCGACGTACGCGCTGACGCGCGAGAAGCTCGAGGTGGACGCGGGTGGGTCGGATTGGATCTGGAACGACAACTGGTTGGGCAAGGTACGGATCCGCGCTGAAGGCGCGTCTGCAAAGTCGCTCTTCATCGGGATTGGCCCAGAGCCGGCCGTCGCCGGCTACCTCGGGCGCGTCGCACACGCCGACGTGGAGGACATCGAGATCGATCCGTTCCGGGTCACCTACCGTCAGGTTGCGGGGGCTGCGCCGGGGCGACCGCCAACCGCCCAGAACTTCTGGGCGGCGTCCGCCTCGGGCCCCGGGAGCCAGACCGTGACCTGGAAGGTGCGTGATGGCGACTGGTCGGTGGTCCTCATGAACGCCGACGGTTCCCGCGGCGTCGCTGCCGACGTCGACCTCGGGGCCAAGCTGTCGTTCTTGCGCTGGGTCGCGATCGGGGTGCTCGTAGGCGGCGTGCTCCTCCTCGGAGGGGGTGTCGCGCTGATCGTCCTTGCCGCGCGGAGGGGGCCGCCTCCGGCCCCGCCGCCAACGCCGGCCCCAACCACCGGCGAAACGTGAGATCGAATCGCAGGAACTGGCTCGCCGTGATCCGACGCCGCGCCGTTCGCACCGTCTAAGTTCCGGCTCGGTCCCGGGGGGCATCTCCGCTCAGGCTCGAGCGCGTTCGGAGCAACGCTGGTGCGGCGTGCGAACATATGTTCGTGGCGAAAGAGGCGACCATTCTCCACGCCGACGTCGACGCGTTCTTTGCGGCGGTCGAGCAGCGAGATGACCCTGACCTCCGTGGACGGCCTGTGATCGTCGGCGCCTGGGTTGTACTCGCGGCCAGTTATGAGGCGAAGGCGCACGGCGTCCGCACGGCGATGAGCGTCGCTCGAGCCCGTCGCTTGTGTCCACGAGCGATCGTGGTTGAGCCCCGCATGTCGGCCTACGCCGAGGCGAGCAAGGCCGTCTACCGGGTGTTCGACGATACGACGCCGCTGGTCGAGGGCCTGTCAATCGACGAGGCGTTCCTCGACGTTCGCGGGCTCAGGCGGCTCTCGGGGACACCCACCGAAGTCGCCGAGCGGTTGCGGTGCGCTGTCCGCGAGCGCGTCGGGCTAGCGATCACGGTCGGAATCGCGAGGACGAAATTCCTTGCGAAGGTGGCGAGTGGGGTGGCCAAGCCCGACGGTCTGCTCATGGTGCCGCCCGGCGGCGAACTCGCCTTTCTTCATCCGCTCCCGGTCGAGCGGCTCTGGGGTGTCGGGCCGGTGACCGCGTCGAAGCTCCGTGCCGTTGGGCTCACCACCGTCGGTGAGGTCGCCCAACTCTCCGAGGCCTCGCTCATCGCACTGCTCGGTCGGGCGTCCGGGCGACACCTCCACGCTCTCGCCCACAACCGAGATCGCCGGCCGGTGCAGGTGCGCCGCCGCCGGCGCTCAGTCGGGGCGCAGCGTGCGCTCGGCCGTTCGCCGAGGTCGCTCGATGATGTCGATGCGGCGCTCGTCGCGCTCGTCGACCGCGTCACCCGCCGGATGCGGGCTGCCGGGCGGGTCGGACGCACGGTCGTGCTCCGGCTTCGCTTCGCCGACTTCTCCCGCGCGACCCGCTCGCACACATTGCCTCACGCGACCGCTAACACCGAGACGATTCTGATCACGGCGAGAGGGCTGCTCGCAATCGCTGCGCCGATCATCGAACACCGAGGGATCACCCTCGTCGGGGTCGCGGTCAGCAACCTCGAGGACGGCCGCGCCTTCCAGCTCGCGTTGGCAATCGACCGTCACAGCAGCGACGCACTCGACGCCGCAATCGACGAGGTGCGTCAGCGGTTCGGATCGACTGCCGTCACCCGAGCGGTCCTCCTCGGGCGCGGCCAGGGACTGACGATGCCACTCCTTCCCGATTAAAGAGCCATCGGTAGCGCGACTTGCACTACGAACGTATGTTCGCTTTCATCTGGAAGGTGCAGCTTGCACTCGACGCACTCGACCGCTTGGTGGACACGCTCGAGGAGCGTGGAACGCTTTCGGCGGTCGAGGCAGCTCGATCGCTCTTCGCTACCGCCTCGATCTCCGACGGCCTCGCCTGCTCCCTTCTGGCAGACGTCACCGCCGGCGACAGCCGAGTCGTCTGTACAGGCACCACGGTTTCCCTAACCGGAAAACGAGCCGACCCGTTGCTCGAGCAGGCCGAGTTCGTCGTCTTTGACCTCGAGACCACGGGGCTCTCGGCTGCGCGATGCCAGATCTGCGAGTTCGGGGCGGTTCGGGTGCGGGCGCTCGAGCTCGTCGACTCCTTTCAGGCGCTTGTGAATCCGGGGGTTGCGCTCCCAGAACCGGTGGCCCGCCTTACAGGACTGCGCGAGGAGGAGCTGCAGCGCGCGGCTTCCATCTCCAGCGTTCTTGGCAGCTTCCTCAGCTTTGCGGGCGATGCGCTCCTCGTTGCGCACAACGCTCGGTTCGACCAGCGCTTCCTCGAGCGGCAGCTGGTGATGCTGCACGGTCGACGCCTGTCTGAGCCCCCGCTCTGCACGGCCGCGCTCGCCCGTCGCCTGCTCGAGGGCCGCCTACGCCGAGTCGGCCTTGCCTCGCTCGCCTACTTCTTCGGCGTTCCGACCAGGCCCTGCCACCGCGCCCTTCCGGATGCCGAGGCGACGGCGCAGGTGCTGGTGCACCTGATCGGGCTGGCCCAGGAGAGAGGAGCGAGGCGGCTCTCCGAGCTGCGTGCGCTCGCCGCCCCGCGAAGACGCCAGGTCTATGACAAGCGTTCCCTTGCCCGCGGCGCACCCACCCGGCCCGGCGTCTACTTCTTTCGCGACCGCTACGGGCAGGTGCTCTACGTCGGCCGGGCGCGCGACCTGCGCTCCCGTCTTCGCTCCTATTTCCAAAGTGAGCGCCAGCGGCCCTCGGTGGAGGCGGCCTTGCTCGCGCTCGAGCGGATCGAGTGGCGCGTGCTGGGCTCTGAGCTCGAGGCCGCACTCGAAGAGCTACGGCTGATCCGCGAGCTCGAGCCGCCAGCCAATTCGCGTGGGCGCCGCAAGGAGCATGGCCTCTACTTGAGGCGCCGGGGCGAGGATTTCGTCGTCACCAAGGCAGCGACCCAGCTCGGCCCGATTACGAGCCGCCGAAGGGCTTCGCTTGCCGCCCGCGCGCTTGCCGGGAGCACGCCCGAGGAGCTCGACGGTCTTTTCCAGGGTGGGCCGCTGCCGCGCCTGCGGGCACGGCTTTCGCATTTGGCTGAGAGCCTGCGCTACGAGGAGGCGGCCCGGCTGCGGGATCGCATCGAGGCGCTCGAGCACGTCGTCGAGCGCCTGCGGCGGCTGGAGCGGCTGCGCCGACTGGAGCTCTGCTTGATCGTTCCGGCGCTCGAGCGGAACTGGCAGAAGGCTTTCTTCCTCTGCGGCGGCGGAGTCTGCGGCGTTCGCTCGCTGCCGCCGGGAGCAGGCGCGAGGCTCGAGATCGAGGCCGGGCTGGCGCTTTGTCGGGTCGCCCGCGAGCGCGCCGGCGAGACGCTAACTATCGAACAGGCCGAAGATCTCCTGGTCGTCGACGGCTTCGTCCGCCGTCCGCCGCCCGAATTGGCCGTGCTGCCACTCGACGCTGAGGAGATAACGGCGCATCTGATGGGCAGACGGTTTCCCCGGGCTGCCTAACATCGAGGCCACGCCTATTTAGAAGGCAAGTGCGGTTGAAGTTACAGCGGGCGTGCGGTCAGGCCACGTGTAGGACGAGGATGGTTAGCCCGAGCCCGAAGCCGACGAGGGCGAGGAAGAACGCTCCCAGGCCAGCGGCCGCGACCATGGCAACGCGGCGCGGCAGGATGCTCCAGGCGAACGCAAGGAGTGCCGTTTTGGGCCCCAAGGGCCACGAGGGCGGCTCAAAGGCGAGCCGCCGGCGGATCTGACCGAACAAACCGGTTCCGAAACGAGCACGCTCGGCGGCTGCAACACGTGCCCGCCACCGGTGGATCATCTCGTCCGCCTCCCTCCGCTCCCTGCGGCGGTGGAAGGGCAGGACCTTCCGTCCGCATCGCGAATCGCAACGAGTTTCATCGGGCGACGATTCTAGCCTGGCCCGCCGGCTTGGAGACATCGGCGTCCCGACCCCGGGCAACCCGAGACCGCGCTAGAACGTGTGTCGATGGAGTCATCACGCATGGCCTTCACGCCCGACGAGGTCGAGCGCGCTCGGCGCTACCACCGGCCGCTCTACATCGTGCTTCTCGTCGATACGACGTTTGGACTGGTGGCTTTGTCGCTGCTCGCCTTCACACGCGTCGGATCGTGGCTGTACGACGTTGTCGACGAGCTTCCTTGGTGGGGACGGGCCTTTCTTTTCCCGATCCTCGTGCTCGGAGCTCTGACGCTGCTTCGTTTGCCGCTCTCGTTCTGGCGTGGGCACCTCCGCGAGCGCCGGTGGGGTTTCTCGACGCAGACTGCAGGTGGCTGGTTGCTCGACCGGGCGAAGGGCTTCGCGGTCGCGGCTGTGCTGAGTGCGGTCGCCGTTCTCGCTTTCGTCGCTCTCGCCCGGGCGCTGCCGGGGGCCTGGCCGGCTGCCGCGGCGCCGGGGGCGGCGCTGCTCGTGCTCGCGCTTGGCTTCGCTGGGCCGATCGTGCTCGAGCCGCTCTTCAACCGTTTTAGGCCGCTGGGCGACCCGGCGCTCGCCGGCGAGCTGCGTGCGCTCGCCGAGAGTGCGGGCGTGCCGGTCCGAGATGTGCTCGTCGCCGACGCAAGCCGTCGGACACGCCGGGAGAATGCCTACGTCTCGGGTCTCGGTGGGACACGGCGGATCGTGCTCTTCGACAACCTGCTCGACGCGAGTGAGCCGCGTCAGATCAGGCTCGTCGTCGCGCACGAGCTCGGCCATCGACGCGCGGGGCACGTCGAGCGCGGGACGCTCTTGGCGATGGCGGGTTCTGCGGCTGTCGTGCTCGTCCTCTGGGGACTCCTATCGTGGCCCGCATTGCTCGACGCGATCGGCGCCTTCGGCCCGGGTGACCCGCGCGTGGCCCCGTTCCTATTCCTGGTAGTCGGCGTCTTCGAAATCATCGGGCTACCGCTCGGGGCGGCGCTCTCGCGGCGCTGGGAGCGTGAGGCCGACCGCTCCTCGCTCGAGCTAACCCGCGATCCGGAGGCGTTCGAGTCGGCGCATCGTCGCCTGGCACGGGCGAACCTCGCCGACCTGGAGCCACCCCGGGCTGTCTACGGCCTCCTCTTCAGCCACCCGACACCGCCGGAACGAATCGCGGCCGCTCGTGCCTGGGCGCGCCGAGCGACGAAGAGCTGATGCGACTCCTTGGGGCGAGTCGGGGCAGGGCATCCAGGCTCTGCGGCTAGCCGACGCCCCCGGCGAAGAGGGGAGGCCGTTTGCCCCGACTCGGTCTGATTGTCGGCAGTGCGACCCGATGGCCTTAGCGCTTTTTCCCGAGGTCTCGTCGTCGACGGCGTTTCGTGCCGGGGCAGTCAGCACCGCAGTACCGACCGCCCCAACGAGATATGAGCGATCGTCGAGCGGGGTGCCACACCCAAACGTTCGGTCGACGTCAGACCTACGGCCGAAGCGGCGGAGCCACCGCTACGGCTCAATCGCGCCCGGAATCCCACCGGAGCGCACCTTTTCGGGCTCCCTCTAGGGGGGTTTGGTGTAAAGCCGCTCGTCGTCGGCGTGCGATGCTCGTTCGCTGACAAGGACGCAGGGAGCGTCAATAGCCAAAGCTATTGGCGCGACTGAGGACGCAGCTCAGCGGGCGAGCAGCGTGCGCCGACGGCACAGACTGTTTTGCGCCAAACCCTCCTAGCTTGGCCGGCGCCGGGTCTTGATCCCCTGTTTCGACTGGCCGCTGCCGGCAATTTTCTTTGGCGTGCGACCCTCGCCGTTTGTGGGCTCGCCGGCCTCGACTGTCGGCACGGTCGACTCGGCCTCGCCGCTGTTGGCAGCTTGCGGCTCTGTTTCAGCTTGCGTCTTTGGTTCCAACGCCTCGAGCAGGTCCGGCTCGTCGGGCTCTCGCTCAGTTGCTGCATTGGCCAAATCGACGAGTCTGCTCGCCATGCCGCGCATCTGCTCGAGCAGCTGACGACGCTCCTCCCAAACCGCGGCGGTGTCGGCCTGGAACTCGCGCATCCGCGCCTCCGTCTGGCCCCGCAGAGAGGCGAGCTCGGCTCGTAGCTGCTGAAGGCGCTCATCGGCCTCGCCTTGCGCACCCTTGACAGTGTTCTCCGCCTCGAGGCGTGAGCGAACGAGGATGTCTTCGGCTTCTGCCCTTGCCTTCGCGAGCCCCGTCTCCGCCTCAGCTTTTGAGTCAGCGAGAAGCTTCTCGGCCTCGGTTTTGGTGGCGTCCGCCTCAGCATTTGCGTTGACGAGCAACTCCGCCGCCTTTGCCCTGATGCCGTCCGCCTCGGTTTCCGCTTCCCGGCGCGCGGTCGCCGTGATTTCGTCCGCCGTTTCCCGCGCCCGCTCGAGCAGTCCGCTGACCTGTTGTTCGGTCTGTTCGAGCGCGTGCCTGACCGCTGCGCGGGGCGAGGCGCCCGCCTTGATCTCCGCGATCAGGCGATTGACACGTTTGATGTGTGCGTCGACGGCCCGTCGGTCGTAACCGCGGACCGCTGCAGGGAAGGAGACGTTCAGGATTTCCGCAGGGACGTAATGTCGAAGCTCGCCGAAAGCCTGCTCCTGGTCCGGCTCGCCCTTAGGCTCGTCGGGCTGCCCCTTGTCATTGCTCATATTTTTTCCCTTCGGCTCGGATTCGCTCTCCGGGCCGCTCGGAAGAGCACTTACCGTCGCGCGGATCATCCCGCGCAATGTCCCCTCGTGTCTAGCTGGAGTCGCGTCGCCCCACGGACCTTAACTCGTTGGTGAGCGAGCCGCCGCCTGGCCGCTGCTCGACGAGGCGACGACGGCGAGTCGCCGCGTCAGGCGGCTTCGTCCAACGCCGGTACCGGCTGGGCCGCCGGCTCGATAGCGAGCCGCGGCAGCCGCCGGTCGGCCCACCTCGGGAACGCCCACGTGTAGCGCCCGGACAGCTCGAGTACGGCGGGCATCAAAATGCTGCGGATCACGATCGCGTCGAGGAACACCGCCGTCGCCATGGCAACGCCGAAGAGCTTGAGCACGCGGTCGTCGCCTGCCGCGAACGAGGCGAAGACGGCGACCATGACCGCGGCCGCGGCGGTGATCACCCGGCCCGTGCGGCTCAGGCCTTCACGCACGGCCGCGCTCGCGTCGCCGCGGTGCTGCCACTCCTCGTGGATGCGGGAGACGAGGAAGACCTCGTAGTCCATCGAGAGCCCGAACACGATCGCGAAGACCATGACCGGGATGAATGCTTCGATCGGGCCGGGCTGGACGCCGATCAGGCCGGCGAGCCAGCCGCGCTCGAAGATCGCCTGCACGACGCCCAGCGCAGCGGCGATCGAGAGCAGGTTCATCAGCGCCGCCTGCACCGGGATCAAAAGCGAGCGGAAGACGACCAGCAGCAGCAGCGCCGACAGCAGCACGACTAGGCCGATGAAAAGCGGCAGCTTTCCGGAGAGGACATGCGCGAAGTCGACCTGGATCGCGGTCGCGCCGCCGACATAGACCGTTGCGCCGGTTGCCTTCGCGAGCGGCGGCAGGACATCGCTGCGCAGGCGCTTGACGAGACTCGTCGTCTGGTCGCTCTGCGGTGACGTGGTCGGGTAGGCGGCGATCGCTGCCGTGTCGCGGGCGGGGTTGAGCCGCGGCGCCGCGACGGAGGCGATCCCGGGCGTATCCCTTAGCGTGGTCGTGAACCGCGCCAGGCCGCCGGTGTCACCGGCAGACGGGAGACTGACGGCGAGCTGGAGAGGCCCGTTGAAGCCAGGGCCGAAACCGGCCGCGAGCAGGTCGTACGCATGCCGGGTCGTCTGCGTGGGCGGGTCGTTGCCCGAGTCGCTCGCGCCGAGCCTCAGGCCGAGGGCGGGCGAGGCCAAAGCGAGCAGCAGGGCCGTGGATCCGAGCGCGGCCCACACGGGCCAGCGCTGAATCAGGCCGACCCACCGCGTCCAGAAGCCGGCGCGGGGCTCGCGCGGGCGCCCCCTGCGGTTGCGCACGCCACCAATGCGCTTGCCGGTGAACATCAGCAACGCCGGGAGCAGCGTCAGCGACGCAGCGAGCACGAGCAGGACGCCGAGCGAAGCGGCGATGGCGACGCCGTACAGGAAGCTGACGCCGAGCGCGAACATGCCGAGCAGCGCGATCACGACGGTGGCGCCCGCGAACAGGATCGCCCGGCCGGCCGTGTTCATCGCCAGCTCGAGCGCACCCCGGACGTCGCCGCCGTTGTCGCGGTAGGCGTCGCGGTAGCGCGTGACGATGAAGAGGGCGTAGTCGATGCCGACGCCGAGGCCGATCATCAGCGCCAGCTCGGAGGAGAAGTCGACCATGTCGACGAGATGGCTGCCGAGCCCGATCACGCCCAGCCCGGCGCCGAGGCCGAACAGCGCGGTCACGATCGGCAGGCCCATCGCGAGCAGGGAGCCGAAGCTCAGCAGCAGCACGACCACGGCGGCAATGAGGCCTACCCCTGTCGCGAAGCCGAGGCTTGTCTGCTGAGCCTGCTTGATCGCCTGGCCGCCGAGCTCGACCTGCAGCGCCGGCGAGCGCACGGCCTCGGCCGTGTTGATCACGCGGTCGATCGCCGCCTTCGGCAGTAGGTTTGCCTTCTGGTCGAACTCGACGGTCGCGAAGCCGATCGTCCCCGCCTTCGAGACGGCGTTCGCGCCGGCGTCATACGGGCTGACAACGCCTGCGACGTGGGGGAGCCGGGCGACGCGCACGAGCATCGGCTTGATCGCAGCGCGCGCCGACGCGTCGGTGAGCTTGCCGGTGCGGGTCCGGAAGACGATCTGGTCGGAATCGCCGGCCTGCGCCGGAAAACGGCTTTGCATCAGGTCGACCGCGCGCTGCGAGTCGGTGTTGGGAAGCGAGAAGTTGTTCGCGTTTCGCTTGCCGAGCGCCTGCGAGACCCCGAGGACGCCGACGGCGAGAACGATCCAACCAACGACGACGATCCGGCGATGTGCGATTGTCCAGCGAGTCAGCTTCAGCATCGGGAGCTCCAATCCGGGGCGGAAATCTTCACGTTTCGCAAATTTGCACGACGTGCAGAGAATAGACGAATAATGCGCGTGACGCAAATATTCACCAAGTGCAGGTATACTGAGCGCCGATGAACACGGAACTCGGTCTACGCGAGCGGAAGAAGCAGCGGACGCGCGAGACGATCGCCCGTGCCGCGCGCGAGCTCTTCGCCGAGCGCGGTTACCACGACACGACCCTGCCGGAGATCGCGGAGGCGGCCGACGTCTCGACGCGGACGATCTTCGCCTACTTCCCGAGCAAGGAAGACATCCTCTTCAGCGACTTTCCGGTCATGAAGGAAGCGCTTGCCCAGGCGCTCGCCGAACGGCCGGAAGGCGAGGACGCGCTCGAGACAGTGCGGAAGTTCATCCTCTCGCTGCACGAGTACAAAAGGGACGACCTCGACGAGAAGATGCGTCTCTGCATCGAGAGCGACGAGACGCTCCGCAGTCACCTGCGCGCCCGGCTTGCGTCCCTCGAGGAGCTGATCGCCCCGGCGATCGCCAAGGACCTTGACGCAGCCGAAGACGACCTTCGCCCACAGGTCGTTGCCGCGTCGCTCACCGCGGCCTTCAACGTACTGACCGAGCGAGGCGAAGGCCCGCGCGGAAAACCGAAGACAGAAGACGACGTCGCGGCGCAGATCGACCCGATAATCACGTTCCTCCGCGGCGGCCTCGACGCGCTCAAGGCGCCCCGCCCGGCACGCCGACGCTGACGCGCCATGCGACGGCGTGGCCACGCGCGCCTGCCGCCGTCGGCTTATGCTTCGTCGGGCCTGCCTTGATGTGGGGCGGATCGAGCGAGATAAAGGAGATGACGTGCTCGATTTGAAACAGCTTGATCTCGGCGATCTTGCCGAGGCTCTCGAGGATCACTCGTACGAGCAGAGTTGGTGGCTCGACACCGAGACGGGCGAGGTGGTGCTCTGGAATGACGACTTCGAGGAGCAGGGCGAGCCCGATCCCGACACGCTCGGTTTGCGCGCGATCGATCCCATCCCATCGCACGAGGGTTACAAGGACATGGAGGACTTCATCCAGCGCGTCCGGAATCCCCAAGCCCGCCATCTGCTCGAGCGGGCAATCGCGGGACGCGGCGCCTTCCGCCGTTTCAAGGACACGCTGCTCGACTTCCCAGAGCTGCGCGAGGCGTGGTTCCGTTTTCACGACACGCGTGTCGAACGGCGGGCGATTATGTGGCTCGTCGACGAAAAGCTCGTCGATCAGGCCGTCGCCGAGCGGGCGATCGCCGAGCGCCCCGATCCAGAGCTCATCGATCTCTCCGGACCGTTCGATCCGCACCAGATCGCGCGCGAAGTTGGACAGGACCTGCGAGGGTTGTACGGCGACCGACTGAACCGCGTCCTGCTCTTCGGCTCATGGGCGCGGGGAGACGCGCATCCCGAGTCGGACATCGACCTGCTCGTAGTCCTCGATCGTGTCGACTCCGTTTGGGACGAGCTCCGGCGCATGGATCCGGTTCTCTGGCGGCACTCGTTCGACAACGACACGGTCGTGACGGCGCTCCCGGTGGCGAGCGGCGACGTCGAAGCGGGCAAGAGGCCTGTGCTCGTGCGGGCGCGGACGGAGGGCCTGCCGGTCGGTTGACGGCCCTGGCCCGGAGCCGTCAGGAGCTCGAGGCTGCCCGGCTCCTCGCCGAGGGCGATTTCGGTGCGCAGGCCGTTTCCCGCGCGTACTACGCGGCGTTCTACGCCGCCGAGCAGGCGCTCGCCTCACTGGGTGAGAGTCGGTCCAAGCACTCCGGCGTGATATCCGCCTTCGGCAGGCACGTCGTCCGCGAGGGCGGGCTCGAGGAGGGGATCGGACGGATCCTTCGCTCGCTGTTCGAGCAGCGGAACGACGTCGATTATGGCGAGGCGGACGCCTCGCGTGAAGACGCCGAGCTCGCGATCCGAGACGCGCAGCGCTTCGTCGACGCCGTCGAGTCATGGTTGCCCGGGTGACTTCCCGTCATGACGCGGTCATCGTCGGCAGCGGGGTCAATTCGCTTGCCTGCGCGGCGCTGCTGGCTCGGGCCGGCTGGAACGTTTGCGTCCTCGAGCGCAGCGGGCACCTCGGGGGTGCGATTCAGACCGCGGAGCTCACCGAGCCCGGGTTCCACCACGACGTCTTCAGCGCCTGGCATCCGCTCTGGGTCGGCGGCGCGGCGCACGCGGAGCTCGGGGACGAGCTCGCGGCGCGTGGGCTCGAGTACCTGAACACCGACTACCCGTCGGCGACCCTCTATCCCGACGGCGAGGCGGCCTTTCTGCTCCGGAGCGCGGACGCGAACGCGGAGGAGCTCGACCGGCACGCCGCAGGCGACGGCGACGCCTGGCGGCAGATGCTCGACGGCTTCTTCCCGAATGCCGATCTGGCCTTCGGCGTCCTCGGGACCGAGCTCTGGTCGAAGGACGGGCTCGCGCTCGGGGTGAAGGGCTACCGCAGGCTCGGTCGCCGCGGGGTTGCAGAGTTCACGGGGAACGCGCTGGCGTCGAGCCGCGACTGGCTTACGTCCACCTTCGCCTCCGAGCGCGCGCACGGGCTGCTCGCGCCGTGGGTGCTGCACACGGGGCTCGGGCCAGACGCGGCGCTGTCCGGGTTCATGACGCAGGTGATCGCCGTGGCGATTCAGGAGGGCGGGATGCCGATCCCGCGCGGCGGCGGCGCGCGGCTGGCCGATGCGCTCGTGCAGCTGATCCGCGACAACGGGGGGGTTTGCGAAACGGGCCGGGACGTCGAGCGCGTTCTCGTACGCGACGGCGAGGCGGTCGGCGTCCGGCTCGCCGGCGGCGAAACCGTCACGGCCGGCCGCGCCGTGATCGCGAACGTGACGCCGACGCAGCTCTACGGGCGCCTGCTCGAAGGTAAGGCGCCGCCGGCGGTCGCCGAGCGCGGCCGGCAGTTCCGGTACGGCCGCTCCGAGATGCAGATCCACTTCGCGCTCTCGGAGCCGCCGAGGTGGGAGGGAGACGAGCGGCTCGCAAGCACGGCGATCGTCCACCTGACGCCGGGGCTCGACGGCGTCTCGCGCGCGGTGAACGAGGCCGAGCGCGGGCTCCTGCCGGCCGAGGCGACGGTCGTCGTTGGCCAACCCCTGACGATGGATCCATCGCGGGCCCCCGAAGGTACCGGCCTGCTCTGGATCCAGCTCCAGGAGCTCCCCTGGCACGTCAAGGGCGACGCGGCCGGCGAGCTGGAGACGAAGGACGGCACCTGGACGGAGGAGCTGCGCGAGCGCTACGCCGACCGGATCCAGGCGCGGATCGCCGCGCACGTCCCGAACCTCGAGTCGGCGACCCGGAAGCGCGTCGTCCTCTCGCCGGCCGACCTGCAGGCCGCGAACGTCAACCTGCACCACGGCGACCCGTACTCCGGCTCGCTCGCCCTCGACCAGAACCTGCTCTGGCGGCCGTTCGCAGCCAGCCCGGGGCACGCGACTCCGGTCCGGCGGTTGTGGCAGATCGGCGCCAGCACCCATCCGGGGCCGGGCCTCGGCGCCGGCTCCGGCACGCTCGTGGCGAAACGCCTGCTCGAGCCGCCGCTTCTCCAGCGGATCAGGAGTCGCATCGGCGGATGAGCCCCCGCCTCTCGATCTCGCAGATCACGACGGTCTCGGCGCCCTTCGATGCGGATCTCGACGCCTACCGCGCCGCCGGAGCCGACGGAATCGGGATCTGGGAGTTCAAGCTCGCCGAGGACTCGCTCGAGCGGTTCCGGCAAAGCGGCCTCGCGGCGGCGACCGCGGTGCCGGCGGTGCCCTCGATCCTGCCGTTGCCGCTGATGGAGGGGCCTGAAAACCCCGAGGAGCGCGTCGAGGCGATCTGCGCCGGGATCCGCCGTTTGGCCCCGTTCGAGCCGCCGTGCGTGCTCTTCCTGACCGGTCCTGGCGAGAACCGTGCCGCGATCCTCGACGGCCTCAGTGCAATCGCCGACGAAGGACAGCGTTCGGGCGTCCGCGTCGCCCTCGAGCCAATCCAGCGCGAGTTCGCGGACCTCTGGACGACCGTCAGCTCCCTCGAGGAAGCCGCCGCCCTGATCGCCGAGTCCGGAGCCGACGTCGGCCTGATGTACGACACCTGGCACCTTTGGAACGAGCCCCTCGAACAGATCGAGCGCCATCGCGACCGCATCTACGGCGTCCACGTCGCCGACCGGCGCGAACCGACGCGAAACACCAACGATCGCGTTCTCCCCGGAGACGGCGTGATCGACTTCGGGCCGATTCTCGAAGCGCTCCGCTGGGAGGGTCTCTTCGACCTGGAGATCTTCTCCGACGCGGAGCTGCCGGGATCGCTCTGGCATCAAGACCCGGCCGAAGTCGCGGCGCAAGGCGTCGAGAAGCTCCGGCGGGTCGTATCCACCGGAACCGTTTGACCAAGCGAAACCGTAGTAAGTTCTACAACTGCAGGGGCGGGTCATACGAGAGGAGGCGCAGTGAAGCGGACGACCAGGTGGGGCGGTCTGGCGGTACTCCTGGGGGCGGCGATTGCGATCGCCGCGATCGCGGGAGCGACGGGCGGCCACGCCGCGACCGACGCGAAGAAGCCGATCGTGATCGGGTGGGCCTTCGATTCGAGCGGCAATATGGCCCCGTTCGACAACCCGGCGCTTGCCGCCGCGAAGATCCGCGTCAAACAGATCAACGCGAAGGGCGGCGTCCTCGGACGGCGCCTTCAGATCAAGACCTGTAACACCCAGGGCAACAATCCGGCAACGGCCAAAGCATGTGCGGTCAGCCTGCTCGGCCAGGGGTCCAACATCATCTTCACGACGTGCGACGTCGACTACGCGACTCCCGTCGTGCAGGCGGCGATCAACCGCGGCGTACTCGCCGTGGCACCGTGCATCGGCACGGATCAAATGGGGCCGAAGCGCTTTGCCGCCAAGGGGAAGCTCGCTTTCAGCTTCGGAAATGTCGCCCAGGACGAAGGCTCGGCAATGGCTCAGTACGCCTGGAGCCGCGGCTGGAAGTCAGCGGCATTGGCGACCAACACGTATCTCGTCTACTTCAAGAACGTTGTCCAGGCGTTCGACAAGCGCTTCAGGCAGCTCGGCGGCAAGATCGTCGATCGCGAGTCGTACGCCACGGGCGCGAACAACGTCAATAGCGCGGTCACTCGGCTGAACAGCCATAAGGCGAGCGTCTACGTCACGTCGACGGCGTTCGGGGAGCTGCCCGCATTCGTCTCCGGCATTCGGTCGCTTGGCAACAAGACACCGATCCTCAACTCGTGGGCCGGTGACGGGACCTACTGGGCGACGAGCAACCCGAAGGTGACGAACTACTACTTCGTGACCTTCGCGTCGGTCTTCGGCGACGATCCGTCGAGCGCGGTGCGCGCGATGATCGCGTCGCTCAAGGCGGCCGGCGCCGCGCCCGGAACGGGCGGCTTCCTCGGCGGCGCGGACGCGATCGACGGCGTCGTCACGGCGATCAAGCGGGCCCACGGCTCCACGAAGGGGTCGGCGCTGTCAGCGCAGCTCGTCAAGTTCAAGCGCGTCCCGGTGCTCGGCGGCAGGATCAGCTTCTCGACGAAGCTGCACACCGTCTACGGGCGCGACTACCGCGTGATCCAGATCCAGAACAACAAGGCCAGCTTCAAGGGCCTGGTGCGGGCGAAGGTCATCCCGACGCTCTAGTTGGGAGATCCGGCGCCGGCAAGCGGGATCGAGAGGAGGCCCGAAGAAACCCTTCGGGCCTCCGCCGTTTCTCGTTCCTTCGAGGGCGTCCAGGCGCTGCAGGACGTCACCCTCGAGCTGCATCGCCGGGAGGTCGTCGGCCTCGTCGGGCCGAACGGCGCCGGCAAGTCGACGCTCGTCAACGTGTTCACCGGCTTCGACCTGCCGAGCTCCGGCACCGTCGAGCTCGGCGATCGGGACATCACCGGCTGGAGTGCTCATCGACGCGCGCGCTCCGGCCTGACACGCACGTTCCAGCACAGCCGCTCGCTGCGGGCCCTCTCCGTCCGCGAAAACGTCGAGGTCGCCGCGCTCGGGGTCGGTGTGAGAACGCGCGAGGCGCGGCGGCGGGCCGGAGAGCTGCTCGAGCTCCTGGGCTTGACTGACCTGGCCGACGCACGTGCCGGCGCGCTGGCCCAGGGCGACGAGCGGCGCCTCGGGGTGGCGCGCGCGCTCGTCACCGAGCCGGCTTTCGTGCTGATGGACGAGCCCGCCGCGGGCCTGCCGGAGGCGGAGGTGCCGGAGTTCGCGGAGGTTGTCCGCTCCGTCCGCGACGACCATCGGGCCGGTGTGCTGCTGATCGACCACAACATGGCGCTCGTGATGGGCGTCTGCGACCGGATTCACGTGCTCGACCAGGGCCGGACCCTCGCGGCCGGAACGCCCACGGAGATCCGCGGCGACCTGAACGTCGCCGCCGCCTATCTGGGCGAGACCGCGGTGGAGACCGATGCCTGAAGCGGCCGCGCTCGAGCTCGACGGGGTCGAGGTTCGCTACGGGAGCGTCTCCGCAGTCCGCGACCTGACGCTGCGCGTCGGCAAGGGGGAAATCGTCGGTCTGATCGGACCGAACGGGGCGGGGAAGTCGACGACCCTCAACGCGATCATGGGCCTGCAGCCGGCCCACCGCGGCGAGATCAAGCTGAACGGGCAGGCGCTGCGGCGCCGCTCGGTCGAGTCGATCGCGCGCGCAGGCATCGCGCTCGTCCCCGAAGGACGGCGGATCTTCGGCGACTTCACGGTCGAGGAGAACCTGCGCCTCGGCCTCGCGGCGCGCCGGCGGACGTACATCGGCGATCCGTTTGGGCCCGCCTTCGAGCTCTTCCCGATCCTGAGCGAGTTTCGGGGCCGGCAGGCGGGGGCGCTCTCGGGCGGCCAGCAGCAGCAGCTCGCGATCGGGAGGGCGCTCGTGTCGCGCCCGGACATCCTGCTCCTGGACGAGCCTTCCCTGGGGCTGGCGCCGCTCGCCGTCGACGGGATCTTCAAGGCATTCACGGAGATCCGTGAGGTCGGCACGACGATCCTGCTCGTCGAGCAGCGCGCCCAGCGGACCGTCGCGCTCGCCAACCGCACGCACGTGCTCGTCGGCGGCGAGCTGCGGATGACGCTCGGGCCGGCCGACGCGGATGACACAGAGAAGATCATCGCCGCCTATCTCGCCTCATGAGCGTTCTCGCCTCGATCGATCTCCAGACGCTCGGCGACGCGTTCGGGCTGGGCGCGATCTACGCGCTGATGGCGGTCGGGATCGGCCTCGTCTTCGGGGTCCTGCGCCTCGTCAACTTCGCGTACGGACAGCTGATCATGGCGGGCGCCTACACGCTCGCGTACACGTCGGGCTGGCCCGTCGCGGCCAGCATCGTCTCCTGCTTCGCCGTCGTCGTGGCTCTGTCGCTCGCGATGGACCGGGTCGTCTTCCGTCCGCTCCGCTCCTCGTCGCCGGCGGTGATGCTCGTGACCACGTTCGCAATCGCGTTCCTGTTACAGGCCGTGGCGCTGATCATCGACCTCCGCGACGGCCAGCTCGGAGAGGTCGCGAGCTCGATCGCGCCGCTGAACCAGGCGGTCAGCGTTGGGGGAGTCGACGTCCGCAAGGTGACGTTCGTGGCCGTTGGGGTCGCTCTGGGCGCGCTCATTGCGCTCGCGCTGGTGCTGACGCGAACGACGATCGGCCTTCATACCCGGGCGGCTGCGAGCGACTTCCGAACGGCGCGGCTGCTCGGCGTGCGGGCCAACCGCGTGATCGCCTTCGCGGTCGTCGTTTCCGGGCTGCTCGCGGGCGCGGTCGCCGTCCTGCTCACCGTCCAGAACCCGTTCGTCCAGCCGGACTTCGCCCTCGAGGACACGATCATCGTCCTCGTCGGCGTTGTCGTCGGCGGGATCGACCGCCTCTGGACGGCGACCCTCGGCGGCTTCGCGATCGGCTTCGTCTCGGTCCTCGTCAACGCCGCGCTCCCGACCGACCAGACGGTTTTTCTGCCGTCGGTCGTCTACGCGCTGGTGATCGTCGTCCTGCTGCTGCGGCCGGCCGGCCTCTTCGCGTGGGGTCGCAGGGCCGCGATGGAGCGGGTGTGAGGTTCTCGCTCGGGGCGCTGGTCGAGCTGCTCGGCCCGGCGCTGCTCGTCATCGTCGTCGGCCTGCTCGCGACGACCGCCTCGGCCTCGAACGAGGTCTACTTCCTGAACGCGCTCGTCTCGGTCGCGATCGTGGTTGCGATCTACGTCTTCGTCGGGATCTCGGGAGTCCTCTCCTTCGGGCAGATCAGCTTCGTCGCCGTGGGCGCGTTCGCTGCGGGCGTCATGACCGTGCCCGTCGAGTCGAAGAAAGGCGTGCTCACGACCATCTTTCCAATCCTGCGCGACCACTCGGTCGGCAACGTGCCCTCGCTTCTCCTGGCCGCGGCGCTCGGCGGCGTGTTCGCGTTCGTGGTCGGGATGCCGCTGATGCGGCTCTCGGGCCTGGCGGCCGGGATCGCGACCTTCGCCGTGCTCGAGATCACGCACAACGTGCTCAGGGAGTGGACGAAGATCGGGCCCGGCGCGACCACCCTCGCGCTCGTGCCCGAGACGACCGGCGCCCTGCAGGCGACGCTCGGCGCCCTCGTCGCGATCGTGGTCGCGTTCCTCTACCAACGGAGCCGCCGCGGGCGCCTGCTGCGCGCCTCCCGCGAGGACCCGGCGGTGGCGCGCAGCGTGGGGGTGAACATCCACCTCGAGCGGCTGTTGGCTTTCACCGTCTCCGGCGCGCTCGCGGGCTTCGCCGGCGCACTCTACGTCCACCTGCTCGGCTCGATCACGACCGAGCAGGTCTACCTCGAGCTGACATTCCTGACGCTTGCCATGCTCGTCATCGGCGGCCTCACCAGCCTCTGGGGTGCCGTGGTCGGCGCGCTCGCCGTCAGCGGGCTGGACTCGTTTCTCAGCCGGGCGGAGCAGTCCGACGTTCACGTGATCTTCACGTTCACGCTCTGGCAAGGCACGCGGCTGGTCTTTCTCGCGGCGATCATGGCGCTCGTGCTGATTCTGCGTCCCTCGGGCCTGACCGGGGGCCGGGAGTTCCGGCTGCGCTGGCTGCGGCGCCGCTAGGCCGCGGCCTGGGAGATCAGCTCGGCGGCCTGCTCGAGTGTCAGAGCGTCCGTGTTGAGCACCACGTCGTAATGGGTCGGCGACTCTTCGCGAACGTCGTAGAACCGCTTCAGGTAGTCGGCCCGGCCGGCGTCGGATTCCTTGACGGCGCGAGCAGCCCCCGCCTGATCGAGCCCTTCAGCTTCGGCGACGCGGGTTATGCGCGTCTCCGGCGAGGCCGTGACGAGGACGCGCAGGATCCCGTCACCGTGGATTGCATAGGAGGCGGCATGCGCGACGATCACCGCCTTTCCGCGCGCCGCGGTCTGCTCGATCGTCTCGCGGATCAGTGACCGGATGTCGTCGCTGTCCAGCTCCTCGCGGGAGCTGAGGGGGCCGACGGCGCCCAATGCCCACGCCTCGCCGCCTCCTTGCGCGATCGCGTTGAGCGCCCGCGCTGCGAGCGACTTCCGTCGCTCCTCGTCCGCCACGTCTGCTGCGTCGACTCCTCCCTTCGCAGCGGCTCTGGCGACGATTTCCTCGTTGACGTAGAGGAAGCCGAGCCGCTCGGCGACGAGCCGGCCGACTTCTTCGCCGCCCGCCCCGGCGGCGTGGGAGATGCAGACGACTGTGCGCGTCATGGGGCGAAGCTACGAGCAGAGAGTGTCGGCGTCAAGACGTAGGCCTCGGCCCTCAGGTACCGAGGCGACTTCGGCCCCTCGGACGAGACCTAACCCGAGCGCTACGACTTGCGGGCCGCGGCCTTGCCGCCCTTGCGGCCCGCGGCCTTCTTCTGGGCAGTCGTTCCGCCTTGCTTGGAGTTCGAGCGTGAGGACGCGGAAGAGCCCGACTTCTTGCCGCCGCGGCTCGAGGCGCCGGGCGAGTTGGCGATCTTCGCCGCCCGCTCCTTCGACATCCCCTTTTCCTTCAGCTTCTCGTACTGCTTCTCGTTCTTGACGTTCGCGCGCTTGCTCGGCATTTGAGACCCTCCTCTTTCGCAGGCCTGTACGGACCCGGTCTTGCCGCGCGGGCCGTGCGTCAAACGAGGGTTGTTAGGCGATCGCGAATGCGGGCTGCGGCGCGTAGATCGAGATCAGCGTCTCGGACAGCTTGTGCTGGCGGGCGACAATCTCGCACCGGTTGTGCTCGAGCTCGCGGGCCTCGCCGCCGGTTGCGCGAAGGGACTGACGCTGCTCGACGAGCGTCGCGATTTCGCGCTCGAGAGTCTCGATGCGGGGATCCGGTTTAGCCACGACCCTACATATGACGTCTGGGAGCAAAGTCTTGCTGCACCGAAGCGTTAAAAGTGTGTAAAAGCGAAAGGCCGGCTGAGGCTAGTCGGCTCCGGGATCGTCGTCCGCGTCGCCCTTGGTCGCCTCGGGGTCCGGAACCGGCGACTCGTCGAGCTCGTCGTTGCGGTCGTCTTCTCTGGGTGCAGAAGTATCCTGCTCTGCCATGAAAGTCGTCCTTCCCGACAACTCGAAACTTGAACTTCCGGACGGCGCTACCGGCCTCGACGCCGCGGCCGCGATCGGGCCGAAGCTCGCCGAGCAGGCGGTATTGGTTCGCTCGGACGGCCACGTGCAGGACCTGCGCTTGCCGCTCGAGGACGGTCAGAAGATCCAGATTCTGACCACGCGGGACAAGAACGATCCGGACGCGCTCTACGTCCTTCGGCACTCGACCGCACACCTGCTCGCCGAGGCGGTCCGCCGGCTCTATCCGGGCGTCAAGATCGCGATCGGCCCGCCGATCGAGAACGGCTTCTACTACGACTTCGACTTTCCAGAGCCGATCGGCGAAGAAGCGCTGGAACGGATCGAGGCGGAGATGCGTAAGGAGCTCGCCGAAGGGCGCGAGTGGAACCGTGAGGAGGTTTCGCGCGAGGAAGCGAGGCGCCGGTTCGAGGCCGAGGGCGAGCCCTACAAGGTCGAGCTCGTCGACACCGCCGACGGCGACATCTCCTTCTACACCCAGGCCGACTTCACCGATCTCTGCCGCGGCCCGCACCTGCAGAACTCGAAGCCGATCAAGGCGGTCAAGCTGACCGGCCTCGCCGGCGCCTACTGGCGCGGCGACGAGAGGAACAAGCAGCTGACGCGGATCTACGGGACGGCCTTCTACGACCAGGCCGATCTCGACGCGTACCTGGAGCGCCTCGAGCAGGCGCGCGAGCGCGACCACCGCCGGCTCGGCACGGAGCTCGATCTCTTCGGCTTCGACGAGGTCTCGCCCGGGGCGCCCTTCTGGCACCCGAAGGGAATGGTGATCTGGAACGTCCTCGAGGATCTGCGTCGGCGCGAGAACGCCAAGCGTGGCTACGCAGAGGTGAAGACGCCCTTGATCTTCGAGAAGCGTCTCTGGGAGACCTCGGGCCACTGGGAGAAGTTCCGCGAGAACATGTTCTTTCTCCAGCAGGAGTCTGGGGACGAGCAGCTGTTCGGGCTCAAGCCGATGAACTGCCCCGGCCACTGCCTGATCTACGCATCGCGTGCGCGGAGCTACCGCGACTTGCCGCTCCGGCTTGCCGAGGCCGGCACCCTGCACCGGAACGAGCCTTCCGGGACGCTGCACGGCCTCCTTCGCGTGCGCCATGTCACGCAGGACGATGGGCACACGTATTGCCTCCCGGACCAGATCGAGGACGAGGTCGGGCTCTGCCTCGAGCACGCCTTCTACCTCTACGGCCTGCTCGGCCTCGACATGCGTGTCGAGCTTTCGCTTCGTCCCGACAACAAACTCGGCTCGGACGCGGATTGGGACGCGGCCGAAGGCGCGCTGCGGAACGCGCTCGTCCATCGGGGAATCGAGTTCGAGGAGATGCCTGGGGAAGGCGCCTTCTACGGTCCGAAGATCGACATTCACATGCAGGACTCGCTCGGCCGCGGCTGGCAGCTCGGCACGGTGCAGCTGGACTTCCAGATGCCGCAGCGCTTCGGCCTGACCTACCAGACGGCGGAAAACGAGCAGAAGACCCCCGCGATGATCCACCGGGCGCTGTTCGGCTCGCTCGAGCGCTTTATCGGGATCCTGATCGAGCACTACGGCGGCGAGTTCCCGTTCTGGCTCTCGCCCGTCCAGGTCCGCGTCGTTCCGGTCGGGGCCGATCACCGCGACGCGGCGCGCGAGCTAGGGGCGAAGCTGCGCGAGGCTGGCTATCGCGTCGAGGTCGATGACCGCGACGACACCGTCGGCAAGCGAATCCGCGACGCCGAGCTGGAGAAGATCCCCTACACGATCGTCTACGGCGACCGGGAGTCGGACGACTCGCTGGCGATCCGCGAGCGCCACGGAGCGCAGTCGACGAAAAATCTTGACGAGCTCTTGAAAGACCTTGCTACCCTCTGAAGCCTGAAAAGTAGGAGCGGACCCGTTCCTCACCCTCAGGGCCGAGAGCCTATTGGGGGTTCAACCGAGTCGAAAAGGACGAGGAAACGGGCCGCTGCACGCAGCGGTTTTGTCGTTCTAGAAGGAGGAGCTGGCAGCTTGGTGAGAGGTTCTTGAGGCCCCGGCGACGGTTCACAGCCGATCCGCCGCGGCCACCGCGGAACGAGGCGCTGAACGAAAACATCCGCGCCTCGCGGGTCCGGCTAATCGGCGAAGACGGCGGTCAGTTGGGCATCAAGACGAAGGACGAGGCGCTCGATATCGCACGTGATCACGATCTCGACCTCGTCGTCGTCGCCCAGCAGGCTGATCCGCCCGTCGCGCGGATCATGGATCACGGGAAGTACCGCTACGAGCAGGAGCAGAAGGCCAAGCTCGCCCGCAAGCACCAGTCTCAGGTCAACGTCAAGGAGATCAAGTTCAGGCCCAAGATCGGGATCCACGACTACAACACGAAGAAGGGACACGTCGAGCGCTTCCTCAACCAGCGCGCGAAGGTGAAGGTGACGATCATGTTCCGGGGTCGCGAGACCACGCATCCGGAGCGTGGGCGGGACCTGCTGACGCGACTGGCGGAGGACGTCAAGGAGAGCGGCCAGGGCGAGCAGCAGCCGCTCCTCGACGGACGCAACATGACGATGCTGCTCGGGCCCAC
>WNGP01000955.1_pt1 | contig 23106 bp, 24 predicted proteins | sample 5407671 | NCBI WGS metagenome assembly WNGP01 (sample SAMN13153381, study PRJNA577476) | soil metagenome | isolation source: 40 cm soil or saprolite under Garry oak tree replicate 2 | place: USA:California | collected 2016-06-15
CAATTCCTCCATCCGTAAATGCTGCCGGACTTGTTCTTCGTCGAGATGCACTGGCTTATTACGCTTCATTCGATGTTGGATGTTGGATGTTCGATGCTGGGCGTTCTAGATTTTCTTTGCTCTTAACCGCGGATTACGCCGATTAACACGAATTTGATTTGGAATAAAAGACCGATCTTGAAACCACGAAACCATGAAAGATCCAAGAAAGGGAACGAATCAGGAAAAGAGGAAAGGAGGAAAGCTCTGTTGAAAAATATTCTGCACTCCTGGTTTCCTGGTTTCTAGATTAATGCTCCTCTATTCCTGCTTTCCTGATTGTTTTGCTTGACCGTTATTGCGCTATGACGACAAAAAACGATTATGTCCCTGGATTTCGATAGCATTCAGGCGGCGCATGAGCGGATTCGTGCGCATATCCATCGTACGCCGGTAATGACGAGCTCGCGCCTGGATGCGGCGAGCGGGGCGTCCCTTTTTTTTAAGTGCGAGAATTTTCAGAAGATCGGCGCGTTCAAGGCACGAGGCGCGACGAACGCCGTTTTTTCGCTCGATGACGCGACTGCGCGGCGCGGCGTGGCCACACATTCGTCGGGCAATCATGGCGCTGCGCTCGCACGCGCAGCGAAACTGCGCAGCATTCCGGCGTACATCGTCATGCCGTCGAACTCCGCGAAAGTGAAGGTGCGCGCAGTAGAAGGCTGCGGTGCGCGCATTGTCTTCTGCGAACCTACAGAAGCGGCGCGCGAAACCACGTGCGCAGACGTGATCGCAAAAACCGGCGCGACGTTGATTCACTCGTTTGAAAATGAAGACGTGATGGCGGGGCAGGGGACAGCAGCAGTTGAATTGCTCGAGGGGATTCCCGACGTCGATCTTTTGATGTGTCCCATCGGCGGCGGCGGATTGCTCTGTGGCACAGCGATCGCGGCAAAATCGATGCAGCCAAAAATCAAGCTAATCGCGGTCGAGCCGGCGAACGCGGACGATGCAGCGCAATCGTTTCGCGCAGGACGAGTGATTCGCACCGAAAAGAAATTCACCATCGCAGATGGACTGCGAACAAATATCGGTGCACCAAACTTTGGGATTATTCAACGCTACGTGGACGACATCGTGACCGTGAGCGAAGACGCGATCATCTCGGCCATGCGTACCATTTGGGAGACGATGAAAATCATCGTTGAACCGTCAGCAGCTGTTCCGTATGCGGCGTTCGTCGAATCTAAAATCGACATCGGCGGAAAACGCGTGGGGATCATTCTTACTGGTGGCAATGTCGATCTCGACGCGTTGCCGTGGATGGAGTAGCGGAATTTCTTTTAATCGCGGATTACGCGGACGAAAAACGGAATCTCGATGAGGTCCGCCCAAAAACGTCACAGGGCGCTAAAGGCTCGGTTTAACTTGTAATGGTTTTTTGGCGTCGCTTCGGGTTTGGCGGAAGCCTCTGACGCTGACGGCCGACTTCTGACGCCTGGCCAAGGGGCAACCATTGGTCGCGCCAAAATCGAAACTGTCTAGAAGGGTTGGAGTTTAATTACTATGAGAACGTTAAGCTTAATGACGGCGGCATTCTTTCTCGTTTTCGGCTCCGTTGTTTCGAACGGAGCAGTCGTTACGAGAATTTCAAATGAGACTGGGGTTCCAGTCGATACGTTACAATCTGAGAGGACGTCCACGGGTCTCGGTTGGGGCGAATTAGAGACTGCACACTTGCTGGCGAACGCCTCTGGCCAGAACTTCAACGACATTGTAGCACTGCATCAAGCTGGCGAGGGCTGGGGCAAAATTGCGCACGATAACAGCCTAAACCTTGGCAGGATCGTGAGCGACGCTCACCGCTCAAGTCAAGCGGCGTTACATGCCCAGAATGCTCAGACAGTCCATGGTAAAAGCACCAGCATGCACGGCAAAAGCAGCAGCGTGCACGGCAAGAGTGCCACTAACATTGGCAGGGGCCACACGAGCACGATGACAGGGGTCGGTCGCGGACCAAGCATTAAGTCCGGCAAAGGATCCGGTCATGGCATGGGCGGTATGGGTCATGGCCATGGCGGCCATTAAAACAGCCACCGGGGAAGAGCGCCTCTGAAGAAGTGATTACTTAAGCGTAATCTCGCGCATGGTTTTTGTGCCAAGGATTTCGCGGATGTCGAGTCTCTTCACGGCGAGATCGCGCCGTTGAGCTTCCGAGCCCATCACCTTTTCAACGACTGGGTCCATCTTGTCGCGCAGACTGTCGAACGCTGCCCAGTTCGGATATTCAACCAGAATGAGAATGTTGAAATCCTGTGAATTGGATGCCTCGCCGTTCAGGATTTTGTAATCCAGGATGATCTTTTGCTTTTTCTCCTCGTCGTAAACCGGTTTCACCGTTCCGGTGATCTGTTTGATGTACTCGTCACTTAATCCAGTTTTGGTTTTGATCATGGTCAGAGTCCAGACCGGGCCTTCGTTGTAAGGCGCACTACTGCCCTTCGCACCCGTTGTGCTTGTTTGTGCGAGGCAAACGACAGTGAGAGAAAAAGATAATGCTGTAATCGCAAAGATTTTCGTTTTCATCATGCGCATTTTGATCAGTGCGCGTGAAACACGCGAGAAGAATTTAAAATTGTAGCAGCAGTCGTGTCGGCTGCGGAGTTGGCATAATGCACGCGACACGCGTGCGGCTACAGGAGAGAAGCAATCAAAATAAATTTGGCATCTCGCGCGGACTCCGATTTATTCGACGTCGTATGAAAATGAAATGGTCTCTCGCGATTGTGGTGGCGGCGTTATCAGGTTTTGCGCTGATCGGGCGCACTGCAGAACCGGAGGCGACTGTTGCCTCGCAGGCTGCCGCTCGCGCACCTGAATTTAAAAATCTGACGGACCTCAAATGGGATAAGATTCTTCCTGCTCTGGGGGTAGATTCTCCGGAGATATGCTTTCTACATGTCGATGCAAAGACACATGCGACTAGCTTGTTGATTCGAACGCCCAAGGCAATTCACGTGCGCAAGCATTGGCACATCGCCAATGAGTCGCATACGATGATCAACGGCACAGCAATGCTGGCGTGCGACGGCAAGAAGTTCGAGCTCAGCCCGGGCGGTTTCAACTTCATGCCTGCGAAGATGATTCACGAAGCATGGCTGCCCGCAAACTCGCTTACATTCATTACGGTGGATGGCGCATGGGACATCAATTGGGTCGAAGGCCCGCCGACAGCGGCCGATTTGACGAAGTAAGACGGTAGCTGATGGACCATTGTCTTTGATTCGAAAAGTCTCGACGCGTGCCGGTCGCCGAACTAAGAATCAGTGAAAAATTATTTATGCAAAAACAATTCATTCTTTTCTGCGTGGCGACGCTGATCGCGGGAACCTCAATTTGCTTCGCTCAGACAGGCCCGTCTCAGTTAGTCAGATCGGTTACAAATGAGGGGGCGATCACTGATTTGGAAAAATCCGCTTGGAACGCATACAAAAACAAACAGGTTGAGGCATTCAAGAACCTTCTCTCCAAAGACTATTGTGGTGCCTACGCCGAGGGAATTAAGACGCTCGATACAGAAGTTGCGGACATGGCAAAGACCGATCTGCGAGACTACTCATTCGCCGATATGAAAGTAGTGTTCCCGAGTGCCGATGTCGCGGTCGTGACATACAAAGTCACGCAGCATGCCACTTCCGCCGGGCAAGACGTCTCAGGCACGTACAACACAAGCAGTGTATGGGTGAAGGAAGGTGGAAAATGGCTTGGCGTCCTTCACACTGAAGCCAAGGTTCAGTAGAGTCGCCGCACCAAATGAATTGACCGCAAGTTTCTCCTAGACGTCGGTCATTGCCCAGAATTTACGGAATGCTCTCGGCCAGCTGCGGTCGGTAACACTTTTTCGAGCGCAGCTACCCATGCGTTTCCGCAGTGCGGGATCGTTTACCAGTGCCCGAATGGCGCTGGTAAAATCATCAACATCACGCGACTTGGTGATAAGACCATTCGCTTTGTCTTCTACCAGCTCCTTAGGCCCGCCGGAATCGGAAACGACGACCGGCACGCCGGAAGCCTGCGCTTCGATGATCACGTTGCCGAACGTGTCTGTCGTGCTGGGAAAAACAAAAATGTCGGCAGACGCGTACGCTGTGGCCAACTCCCTGCCCCTGAGATAACCGGTCAAACATGCCTCGGGCAACGATTCAGCAAACGCCTCGGAGTACGGGCCGTGACCGACGACAAAAAGTTGTACGGGAAGACCTTCGTCGCGTAACCGCCGGTAGGCATCAGCCAAAATATCGAGATCTTTTTCTCGTGAAATCCGGCCGACATAGAGAAGACGAACCTCGCCGTTTTGCACGCTGAATTTCTCAAAGAACGCGGGATCGCGCCGTGCTGGAGTGAATAGCTCGGTATCGAGACCGCGCGGGAAAATTTTCAGTTTTGCGGGATCGAAGCCGCGCTTGATCCAGCTTTGCCGGTATTCTTCTGAGTTGACGAAGACGACGTCGACCTGGCCGTAAAACCAGTGCATGTAACGCCACGCCATGCTTTCGAGGAAGCTGTCCTCGGTAAGAATGCGGATGTATTGCGGAAAATCGGTGTGATAAATGCCGCTGGTTTGCAGGTTGAGCATCTTGGCCGCAAGCAGACCTGTTAATCCGACCGGCCCGGGCGTGCTGATAATAATCTCGGTAAATTTTTCCCGCTGAATATAATCAAGGATTCGAAGGATCGGCGGGAAGCTCAGCTTTTGCAGCTCGTATTCAGGCAACTCGAATTCACCGATCGGATTGAAATTCTTGATTGGGATGTTGTCGATGCTCAGCTCACCGCGCGAAACGACTACAACTAATTCCTTTTCGGCGCCTGCGCCGGCTGCGGTCATCTTACGAATCGTAGTCGCTACGCCGTTCACATCGTCCAGCGTATCGGTGAACCACGCGCGTTTGCGATTTTGCAGTGCGACGGGAACTTCACCGGTCAATTCTTTGAAAATGCCGCGGAGCCATTTTCGCGATGGCGCTTGGCTGTGAAAACCGTAGATGTACGGCGTAAGGATCACCAGTATCGGTGCAATTGCACTGAGCGCCTGCATACTCTCGACCATGTTGCCGCTGCCGATTTGCTGAACGAATTTTTTGAAAAATCGAAACGCGAGTTGCTCGGCCACCATGTTGGCCATGAGAAATGTGCGGCGCTCCGGTTCGCTGACTGCGTCCAATCGCTCGGCGAGTTTCGCTTTTACTTCAGGTCGCGCAAAATAACCGGAAAGCTCCTTCCAAAGCGACACGTTCGCAGGCTTGAACAGCTCGAAAATTTTTCCGGACAACACAGCTTGTCCGGCCAGGCTCGCTTTTTCCGCGAGCGTGAATTCCGTCGGATCGCGTCCTTCCATAAAACGCGAAAACATTTTTTCCAGCAACGCGGCGCTCGGCCCGAGCTTTTCGTGGAAATGGTCTCCGATGAAACAGGCGACCGTATTATAGAAGCCGTGCGACAAGGCGAGGGGAGTTCCACCATGACCTCGCGCGCTGCAATCGCCGCTGCGAACGTATTCGAGAAATTTTGTCGAAGACTCCGCGTCCGGCGTTTCCGTAAAAGCCGAAGCGGCAAATTGTCCGCCGTGATCATCCGAGCCGCCGATTAAAATCTTTTTCCACGGCTCGGCGTGCGTAGGCCCCAGATTATGACGGTTTGCAAACGCGTCGATCTTGTCCGGCGTCAGTTGCTTGAAAAGAATTTGGGCAAGATCGCTTAGAAGAGCGTCGCGCAGACCGTTGATCCCCTCGAAATGTTTGAAAAGAAGGATGAGCCGTTCGAGATGACTCGCATGAAGCTGGCCATTAATGCTGTACAGAGGATGCGCAACCGCATGCGCGATTTGTGCCGTTTGGAGATAGTATTGCAGCTCAAAAATATTGTCCCGGACACCTTCGATCTCGCGGTGTTGCTCTTTTGAAATTCCCCAAACGAGGATGTGCAGCTTGCACGGATCTTGCGGGAAATGGGTCGTAACTTGTTCGCTTATAAAAGTATGTGGGAGATCTGTAATTTGCAGACAACCATCGATTATATCGTGATCGGTGATCGTCACATAATCCATGCCGCGCTCCAGCAACTGCCGGTGCAACTCCTTCGGAGCCGAGTAGCTGTCTGGAAAATCAAAACGACGGAACAGCCATTCCTCTGAGCGCGCACTGAAGCGCGAGTGAATGTGAAGGTCGCACTTACTCATGTCTAGACCCCGCGTCTTAGTCTTTGTTCGGCGATCCAGTCTTGGTACGTCGTTGCTGTCCTTGATCCGATCGCCGCATCGATTAGATCGACAATCTGCCGCCAAATGGCCGGATGAGAATAATCGGACGGATGAATGCTTATACGCAAGAGCGGACTGCTCTTCAAAAGCCGGAAGAGGGTTGCGTTCCACGCACGGCTGATTGCGCGTCGCCAGTTGCTTCGGACGCTGTAGACAATTGATCTGACAGGGAATTCCTCGCCTGAGCGGAGATCGCGCACAGTTCGTAACCGAGTTGTATATTCCAAACCAGCATCCCGTGCGGCACGCTCGGCTTCCGCGCTCAGCAACCACGCTGGCGCAACAAAGCCTCGCGGCTTTAAGCCGCTGGCGCGAAATTCATCCCGCGCGGTTGTGATCCGGCGGAAAGCCTCGTCGTAGTCGAGATCGTAAAACTCGCCTTCGTCTACGGTGTAGAGCCGGGTAAAAAACTTGTCGCGTATCGTTTCGTTCGCGTGGCGCGGCCGTTCATGAAAATAGCCGTGGATGACAATTTCATAGCCGGCCGATTCCAAATCTCGCAGCCAGGACACGAATTGTCGATCTTTGGTGGCCAGGCCCTGATGACAATAATCGGGCACAACGAGGAGAGAACAGGCGCGCACACCGCGCTGAGCCAGTTCTGATACGATCTTTTCCGTAACGTCTTGGCTCTGGGGGGCAATATCGTGCAAAGAAACGACCATCGAGTCCGTCGTGGCCGCCGCCGTCGCGATCAGCGGCAGAAATTGATTGGCAACCACCGAAGTCATATCCGCAAATCTTCAAACGTGCTCGTCCCGTCAACAAGCGCAAAGCACAGCGCCTGTACTATTTTCCCATCGAGACAATCGCACGAAATTCTTCGGCCGTCATTGGCATAACGGAGAGCCGCGATTGCCGGACGAGCTGAACCTGCTTGAGGCGCGGGTGGCTTTTGATTTGGCGCAACGTTACTGGCCGGCGCAGCGAATTGATTGGTGCAAGATCGACCACACTCCAGTCCTCTTCTGTTGCAGTGGGATCGGGGTAAGCCGGATGTATAACCTTGGCGATGCCAACTACGGCTTTTTCCTTACCGCTGTGATAGAAAAGAACCTCATCGCCCTTGCGCATTTTGCGAAGATTATTTCGAGCGGTGTAGTTGCGGACGCCTGTCCAGCTCGTCTGTCCCTCCGCGATAAAATCCGACCACGAATAAGAAGAGGCCTCCTGTTTTACAAGCCAGAAATTTTTCATCGACACTAACCACTAATCAATACCAATGGACACGAATGGGCGACTTATAATCACGGAGCGCGTCCGTGCCCGGCCCGGCGGCTGCTGTAGCGTGTGCTGCCCCAACACGCTAGCTCGCACGTGGCGATGTGTTGCGCCTTGTCCGCTGGAGGAAGCGGACACTACAGCACATACGGTGGCTAGGAAGTGGCCGCTCTTAGTTAGGCGCGCATTCGACAATCGGGCTGCCTTGTTTCACAATCGATCTGATGTCGCGCTTGCCATTCATCACATTCGAAGGATCGGAAGGTTGTGGAAAATCCACACAAGTAAAAAAACTGGCGACCCGGTTTCAGCAGATGGGCATTCCGCATCTAGTGACGCGCGAGCCGGGTGGCACGCCCATCGGTGAAACCATTCGTGAACTTCTGCAATTTGCACCGCACAACGCCGGGATGACACCCGAAACCGAACTGCTCTTGTTTGAGGCCAGCCGAAGTCAGCTCGTGCGGGAGACAATCAAGCCGGCGCTCAAAGGCGGTGTTTGCGTGATTGCGGATCGTTTTTTTGATTCCACAACTGTTTACCAAGGCGCGGCGCGAAAATTAGATCGACAAATTGTCGAACGCCTGAACGCATTCGCAATCGGCGATTGCGTCCCCGATATTACTTTTGTGCTTGATATCGATGCAGCGACCGCCTGTTCACGAATGCAAGAACCGCGTAGAACGGATCGAATGGAACAACAACCAGCCGAGTTTTATGAGCGAGTTCGCGAAGCGTACCGGGAACTGGCCGCTCGCGAACCAAATCGCATTGCCCTGATCGACGGCTCGCGCGACGCGGACAGGATCGAGAAGGAAATTTGGGAAATAGTTTCTTCGCGTTTCCCGAGACTTGCTTCACAGGCAAAATCGAAAATCTGAGATGGCTTTTTCGCGCAGAGCGGCGCTGGGATATTTGCGGCGGGCCCATGAACAAAATCGGTTGGCGCACGCTTATTTGATTTCCGGACCACAGGGGAGCGGAAAGCGGGTGCTTGCGGCGGAGCTGGCCAGCCTCGTCAACGGAACAAAGGTGAGCGAGGTTTTCTCTGCCAAGGCCCGGGAGATTTTCGTTGCCCAACCCGAATCGAAATCCCGGCGCATTGTTATTGAGCAGATTCGTAGTCTTGAGCATACGCTGCAAATGCGTGCGCCAAAAGATCGATGCAAGGTGGCGATTATCGTCGATGCCGACCGGCTTCAACCCCAGGCCGCAAACGCGTTTCTTAAGACACTGGAAGAACCGCCGAAGGATTCCTTTCTGTTCCTTTTGAGCGCCTTACCGGAAGCTTTGCCGGAGACAATTCTTTCACGGTGCATCGCAATCCCGCTTGCCTCCAACGGCGAGCCTCAAAATAGCGTGGAAGAGGAAAAGCTGGTGAAATTACTGCAACAGGCTGCTCGTGAGCAAAGTTGGGGTATTCAGTATGCATATCGGCTGGCTCAGGAATTTCAACGCCTGCTGCGTGCGGTTCGGGAGCAAATTAAAGACGAAACAGATCAGGAATTAAAAAAGGAGGAAACACGCTACAAGGATTCGACTGATGGTGCCTGGCTGGAAGAACGGGAGCAATACTACAAGGCGCTCACAGAAAGTCTCTACCTGCAACGGCGCGCCGGACTGATTGAAATATTATTCGCCTGGTGGTCTGATGTTCTTCGATCGAGCAACGGTGTAGAGAGCGGTAATCTGTCCAACGCAGGAAGAGAAACAAGCGCGGTCGCGAAGCGTTTCAGCACTGTCGAAATTTTGCGACGCGTCCACTGTCTCGAAGAATTGCGAGATCATCTGAGTCGCAATATTCAGGAAGCGCTGGCCATCGAAGTCGCTTTCCTGGGGATCTTTACGATATGATGCCAGCGATGATGACGGTTCAGATGAATTAAGGTGCGCAGGCCAATAATGACTGCATTCTGAGCGCAAAGTGCATGAGGTTGCATAAACGCGAAAAAGTTGTCCGTTCGCATTTCTGAAGACGGGTCGACCCATCCACGAAATTATGAGATTTGAGAATCAAGTCGCGGTTGTAACTGGGGCTGGGCGAGGGATCGGCCAGGCGATTGCAATGCGGCTGGCGAGCGAAGGATCGCGCGTCGCGTGCATCAGCCGGACGGAGGCGAACGCACGGAAAACTGCAAACGAAATTAACGCGACGCAACCGGATGCAGCGAAGGCTTATGCAGTCGACGTCGCGGATCATGCCGCGGTGCAAAAAATCGGTGCCCAAATTCTCGAAGACTTTGGGAGGATCGACATTCTGGTTAACAACGCCGGCGTGACGCGCGACGGACTGAGCATGCGAATGTCGACCGAGGATTGGGACATCGTCATCAACACGAACCTCAAAGGCGCGTTCAACTTCGTGCAGGCCACAGAGCGCGCGATGATCAAACAGCGCAGCGGCCGCATTATTAACATCAGCTCGGTAATCGGACTGATCGGAAATGCCGGTCAAACAAATTACGCGGCGAGCAAAGCTGGTTTGATCGGCCTCACCAAATCGCTCGCACGCGAATTAGCCAGCCGCAATATCACTGTGAACGCCGTGGCGCCCGGATTCATTAGGACCGACATGACGGCAGGATTATCGGATGAAATCAAAAAGACGCTCCAATCGAGAATTCCGCTCGGAAAAACCGGCACGCCCGAAGATATTGCCAGCGCTGTGGCATTCCTCGCCTCAGCGGAAGCCAGTTACATCACAGGGCAAGTGATTTGTGTCGATGGTGGGATAGTGATGTGAGATCACTTTCGAGTGCGGCGACCTGTTGCCGCTTTCCAACCGCGGACATGCCCGCGCACTCCAAAAGTAGTTATGTCCGCAGTATGATCGTAATCCGTCCGTCGGCCAGAAGAACATCGTCGGCTGAGACGCGGCACTGGTAAACTGCGTTGGCCCCGTCTGCGAACAGGCGGTGCGCGCAAATCCGTAGCGGCGAAGGGATGTCATCCAGTCGTATCATGTGCAAGCGTGCCTCCCGCAGCGCCGCCAAATATCCCGGAGACGCCGTGGCGCCTGCCGCGTGGGCTCGCAATCCGCCGTGCACTGCAATGGCTTGCGCAGCGTATTCGAAAGCATGTACTGCCGACAATCGTCCATCGCGACGCAATGGATTCGCCGGATCACGATGCGTATTACTAATGCAAATAATCGATCGATCGTCCCATTCGCTTACACTATCCAACAAACACATCAGGCCTGAGTGGGGGATGAGCCTGCGGATCTCCGATTTGTTAATCGGGACAGTGTTAACCGTTTTTCGAGCGTTCATGGGAGCGGCCGTTAATCCCAAAATGGATAAAAGTTAAACCAGTTGGATGGGGCAAGGCGTGCGTAATGCTCCAACCGCTCGACATAGCACTGCATCCAATGCTGGATGTCCTCCATGCGGCGATCGCGATTCAAAATTACCTCGTCGGCGAAATGCTCGAAGTGAATTTCGTAGCGTTTCCCGCCGCGGTAGAGACCAAAAAACAAGACAACAGGGCAACGCATCATGGCGGCAAGCAGGATTGGGCCGGCTGGAAATGTAGCCGGCGCACCTAAAAATTGACATTGCGTGGTCTTGTCGCCGCTCGAAACGCGGTCGCCTAACATGCCGATGAGGAAGCCCGCATCCAGGCTCTCTTTGACCCTCAGCAAGGTATCCGGCCGATTCGGCACGATTACCGTGCTGGCGATCTTCGGATTCAGCGCATCCAGAAAACGCGTAATGTTTTGGTTGTGTGCGGTGTCCATTAACACCTTGAGCGGAAAGTCCTGCTGCGTTATTCCGAGGGTGCGCAACACCTCGAAGCTACCCAAATGTGAGCCCAAAAGGATACAGCCTTTGCCGCTTTCGATTTGCTGGTGCAAGATTTCTTTCTTATGAAGCGTCACGTCGAAGTGCTCGAACTCGCCCCTGAGCAGATAAACGCGATCTAAAATCGTGGCGGCGAAACAATGAAAATGGCGGAAAACATTCCACCAGTGGGACGAACGGTCGCGGGCACGTCTTAGATAATCGTACGATACTCGCCGCGCTGCATGTGCGCTGAGTAGGAAGTAAAGCGTTATCGGATACAGCAGAAGCGCTGCCGCCCAGCGCCCAATGTGCATGGCGATCCAGGCGATGAGCGATAGCAAAGCGGGTGTACCGCGCTCCGGCAAGGCCGTCCAACTATGCGCGCGCAGAGCTTTAGCCCCGAGGGCTTTCGGGGTCATTTGTGGACAGGGTGTTTTGACCGCAGATCGCAGCGGTGAAAAAATGCGGATAGATCTCGCGAATGCGGTCGATATTAGGCGCCACTTGGGTGCGCTCAAGGCCTGCGCGCGCAAATGCGCGGCGCCAGTGATCCGCAGTCAGAAAGCCCGGATTCGGGCGGATTTCGGGATCTATCTGGACCTCTGTAAAGCTTTCCAGAATTTGAAACATCAGTTCCGGATAGATTGGCTGATTAAGATAGGGCCGCAGGCATTCGCCGATCACCAGCCATCCATCATCCTTTAGAACGGAGCGTGCCTGATTCAAGCTAAACAAAAGATCCTTGGAGACGTGTAGCACATTAACGCCGTAAACGAGGTCGAACTCGCCGGAAGCGACGCCCTGAGTGGCCCACGATGAGTTGAGGTCGAGCGCGCCCCATTCGAGGGCCAGACCAGGATACCGCTTTGCCAACCCGCGTTGGCCGCGCCGCCGGAAGAACGCATTCGGCTCTGTAATGAGGTAGCGTTCTATCTGCGGCAGAAGTCCACGTTCATCGAAGCAGCGCAGCAGGGTTTCACTGGCGCTGCCGGCGCCGGCGCCGACTTCTAAAATTCGTAGCCTTGATCGACTGGACATGCGATTAGCTGCGAGCATTGCACCGACCCAGTTGTTCACCGCATAAGTTAGATTGTCGTTGCTAAAATAATTCAGCCACAGCGTTATTCCTTGCGGTCCGAACAAGCTGTGATCGGCGCTCTGCTCGCCACGCGCGACGGCCGTATAGAAGCCTGCTGCGTAATCTAACAAATCTAAAGTCGCCGCATTGGCCGGATCGATATCAAGCCCCACTGCACGCAAGCGCTCGAGTTCGGGCTTCCACGGCGCATGTCGCAGATGATAAGAGCGAGTGTCACGCTCGATTCGTGCCTCCATGCAGCCGGTCTCAACCAGGCGCTGTAAAATCCAACCTAAAGCGAAACTGAAACGGGGCTGAAAAAAGCGCACGTGACAAAGTTCATCCGCAGATCGCCACTCGCCGAGCTGGTCAATCACATCCAATCGGCGCAACAGATCGATGGCTAGTTCGATGCTATATCGCTCCATCAGTTCGATGCTTTGATACAAGCGTTCGCTGAACACCGGCGGCGGGTAATCCTTGAGCCAACGTGCCAGGCGCGCATCTCGCGGCAGAGCTTTGAAGATAGGCGTGCCAGATGTCGCCGCGTTCACGAAATTACCTTGTGCCGCAACGGACCTGAAGTCGACCTTCAACTATCACGCGACCTTCAACACGACAGGCGAAATCGACTTGGCCACCAGCGTTACAGCCGCCCGAAACACAGATAGTGAATGGCTGCTCAGGCTTCAAGGGCGCGAGAAACTTGACCACGCGTATGGCGCTAAGGCGAGAATCTTCGCGCCACTCGGTCAAAGCCGCGAGGATTTCATCGAGAATCAACACACCCGGCACAACAGGCATCCCGGGGAAATGCCCGAGCAAGCTCGGATGATCCGGGTCGATTACGCGGCGAACTTCAAAGTTCATCTGACGACTTTTCGCTCATCCCGCCACATCCAGCAACTCGGAGAGGTAGCGCCTAACGACTGCCATACGACATGCATCGAGCACATTCTTAGTGGGATCGTGGGTACTATAGTGCGGTTCGCGACCGTCCGGGAAATCGGAATACCGATTCTTGACGCTACTTCCAAATAAGCTCTTCCGCCCGTCCGCTGGATCTACGAACCGCCTGCGCGGATAAACCGAATCGATCACAATACGCCGCAAAGGGAGCTGCGCCCTCAGCTCCTTGGATGCCAAACTGCGAGAGATTGTACCGATGAAGTCCAAACTGTTCTTGCGGCTGGCTTGCCAGTATGAGGCGCATCCGTTGCGCGGCTTCCCGCGACAACAACCAGCCGAAATGCTCATAAATGCGCCGGACGGCGCCGATGGGATCGCGCCGGATCTCGATATAGTTCACGTCGCAAATGCGGTAGTCCGCCAATCGATCGCGCTCTTGCAAGAATCTGTCCAACGTTTCCGACCAGTACTGGATCGCCTCGCGGCAAACTATGAGTGGATCCACCGCATTGCTAAACACGCGGCGAAGGATCGTTATGAGACTCGATACCGAAGCCATCGCATCGAGCGGCGCCCGGTGGGTCTGGACGAAGAGCGCATCGGGGTAAACGGCAAGCAGGGTTGGCAAAGCAAACATGTGCGTAGGGGCTTTCAGTACCCAACGGCCCGCGCTCTGCCGGAATTGCAGATGCTGAAGGAAATGGCGGTGATATTCGTATGCCGGCAGCAAATCCTGACGAAAGAACCAAGCTCGATACGATGGGACATAATACATCGTATCAAACTGATCACTCATAAACGTGGGCGTCATCAGGCCGACACATTCTTGCGGGAGCTCTGCACCAACGGCGTGCACGTGGCGGAACGTGGGCGCCAGCCAATTGAGGCAGTTACAACTTTGCGTTGCGCGTTGAATTCGTCGTTTCTCATTGTCGCGAGTAGGGGGGGATGGCGTCATGACTTCCCAAGTAAGCGGAGCTCGATGTTCCGGGTCCGCCGCGAGCAACGTATGCAAGAGCGTGGTACCGCTACGGGGCAGGCCGACGATAAAGAGCGGTTCGCGAATTTCCTGTCGCGCAACGTCTGGATAAAGCTGCCGATCCCGGTGCATGAACAAACGTGAACACAATGTGCGTATGAGATCGGTCCGAAGAGCTATTTTCCCAATCAGGTTAAGTCGAGACTCGCGGTGGCAAGAGTCGAGCAATCGCGAGAGACCCTCGAAAAAGTCTCCTCCGCCAAAATCATCGAGGTCGCTGCGACGCTTCGCCGTCTCGATTAAATCAACCGCACGAAGGGGCGAGCGCGGAATTCGCGTTTTCTCCAGCAATACGCCGCAGCCATTGAGAAGCCGTACCGGCAAGACTGGGCGAGTCTGATCGAGGGTAGTGCCGGAAGAATTCATTCGAAGAAAAAGGGCTGGCTAACGTTCTGCCAGATTTCACGGTAGCTGGCTACTAGGACTTTAGGGCAATACGAATGCCATGGGTAGCAGCTGTCAAGTAATGGAACGGGAACGTGAAGGACGGTTGCACCGTGGGCGCAATCGTTCCATGATGCCCCAATGAAAACGGAGAAAGCTACTTTTGGTGCAGGTTGTTTTTGGGGCGTGGAAGAAACCTTCCGCAATTTGAAAGGGGTGGTCTCGACAGCCGTCGGCTACGCGGGTGGAACGAAAGACAATCCGACCTACGAAGATGTGTGCACGGACAAAACCGGCCACGCCGAAGTAGTGGAAGTAGAGTTTGATCCATCGCAGATCGCCTACAACGACCTGCTCGATGTCTTCTGGTCGAACCACAATCCGACGACATTGAATCGACAAGGACCCGATGTTGGAACGCAATATCGTTCAGTGATTTTCTATCATTCGCCCGAGCAAAAATCAGCGGCAGAAACTTCCAGAGAAGAGATCGACAAGAGCGGGCGCTTTCGTCAGCCGGTGGTAACGCAAGTTGAACCTGTGTCAAGGTTCTGGCGCGCGGAAGAATATCATCAGCGTTATCTGGAAAAGCGCGGCCAGTCGCATTGTGCGATTTGATTCAGTCGCGCAATGGGTCGCCACGTAATTCGAACGAAGAATTTCGACGCCGACGCAGCGGATTTCATCATCGATCAAGCGCGCAAGGCGATTGACGCGCGGAACGAATTCCGGATTGCTCTCTCGGGCGGCAATACCCCGCGGCCGGTTTACGCGCGGCTCGCGACGGTTGCCCGCGATCTGCCATGGGAGTTGATTCGCATCACATTTGGCGATGAACGTTGCGTGCCACCGGATGACCCACAGAGCAACTTCAGGATGGCCCAGGAGATTCTCTTCGTGCCCGCCGCCATTCCTGAAAAATCCGTTGCGCGCATGCGCGGCGAAATCGATCCGCAGATCGCAGCCCGCGAGTACGAGGATCATCTCGACGTTTTGGCGGCACAACGCAGCGAAACAATTTATCGGCACGACCTGATTTTGCTCGGCTTGGGGAATGATGGCCATACCGCCTCTTTATTTCCGAACACTGCTGGTCTTGAAGACAAGAAGCGAAAAGTAATTGCGAATTTTGTCCCAAAATTGAATTCATGGCGGTTGACGTTCACTTTTCCGCTCATCAATGATGCACGTCAGATCTGTTTTCTGGTGAACGCCGCAAAAAACGCCGGGTTGATCGAGCGCGTCCTTCAGGGTGATCCAGAATTTCCCGCATCGCGCGTGAAGGCCACCGCGGGTGATGTAACGTGGATTCTCGGGCAATCGTCTTGAGTGATCGTCAATATTGTCGTCGAGTAGGCTAGATGCGCACAGTCGTTGTCACAGGCTCGGCGGGATTAATCGGCTCGGAAACGGTAAAGCGATTCGCGAAGGATGGGGCGCGGATCGTTGGGATCGACAACGATATGCGTGCACAATTTTTTGGCGCCGAAGCGTCGACGAAAAAGATACGTGATGATTTGATAGCAAATGTTCGCGGTTATGAACATCACGACCTTGATATTCGGGATGCTTCTGGGGTCCTGGAGTTATTCAAAGAGCAGAGCGGAACGATCGATGCAATTGTGCATACCGCCTCGCAACCGTCGCATGATTGGGCGGCTCGCGACCCGCAGACAGATTTTACGGTCAATGCCAACGGCACCCTGAATCTGTTGGAAGCGGCGAGAAAGTTTTCTCCCGAAGCTCCATTCATTTTTACATCAACAAACAAAGTCTACGGCGATACACCAAATCGGCTGCCACTGCGGGAATTACCAAAACGTTGGGAGATTAAGCCGGGACATGAATACGAGCCGGGAATTTCCGAAACGATGAGCATCGATTACACCAAACACTCGCTGTTTGGCGCATCAAAAACTGCGGCTGATCTTCTGGTGCAGGAATATGGGCGTTATTTCGGAATGCCGACCGTTTCTTTTCGTGGTGGGTGCCTCACTGGACCAGCGCATGCCGGCACGGAACTGCACGGTTTTCTCTCTTACTTAATGATCTGCACGGTAAACGAACGGCCTTACCGCGTTTTCGGCTACAAAGGAAAACAGGTTCGAGACAACATCCACAGCTTCGATCTGGTCGAAGCATTCGTGCAATACATTCGCGCGCCGCGCAGCGGAGAGGTTTATAACATTGGCGGCAGCCGTCATAGCAACTGTTCCATGCTGGAGGCCATCGAGATGTGTGAAGAAATCAGCGGTCGAAAACTAAAGTGGAATTATGAGGAGACTAACCGCCTCGGTGATCATATCTGGTGGATCAGCGATGTACGAAAATTTCAGCAACACTATCCACGATGGAAATTCCGCTACGGATTGCGCGACATTCTCGACGAGATTTACACGGCGGCGCGATGTTCGTAATTCAAGAATCGAGATTCGTGAATCGACGCTCAACTCACGAATTAACGACGTAACGATTTGAGGGACGTAACGTTCTTAATACTCTTCGCCCTCGTCTTCTCTTGGCGGCACGACGCGATCGTCAACCGCGTACGCATGAAGCATTACCGCGATCAAGTAGAAGAAAAAGAGACCGGCGCCGAATCCCGCGGATGCAATCGCGGCCAGAAACACGAAAATCCCAGCGGGAACCGCTCCGGCCATCCACAAGAAGCCCGCCAGTCTGTGACCTTTATAAATATGCCCCAATCCCGGAATCACACTTAGTAAAACTGCGACTGCGTCGCTCGCTTTGCCTTCTGCCGTTTCGGGCGCGCCGCGCGTCCAATCGCATCGGTCGCAGCCCTGCGCGTCTCTCGGTAACAGATGTCCGCAATAAGGACATGGTTTTTTCTCGGCATCGGTCGATGCGGGCTCAGTAGCTGGTGCGTCCGTGTACTCCACGTTCATTTCGTCAGGTGACTGAAGGTCACAAGAGGCGCCGAATTCGTCAAGCAAACTTGCTGCCGTCGGCGGATGTTTTAATTTGCGACCCAACCCAGAAAATCAGGGTCTAACTAACATTATTATGCCTTCTGTTGCTGAGATTGTTCGATATCTTGATGATTACCTCCGTATTTGTGAAATCGACGATTGGCCAAATGCGCTTAACGGTCTGCAAATTGAAAATTCCGGCCGGGTAACGAAAATTGGGGCGGCGGTCGATGTTTCGACGAATGTCCTGACCAAAGCTGCAAAAAAAGATGTCGATCTTTTGATCGTGCATCACGGATTATTCTGGCGAGGTTTGCAACCGGTGATGGGTGTGCTGCGCTCGCAACTGCAGCTTGCCTTCGAGAATGATATCGCGCTCTACAGCGCGCACCTTCCTTTGGACGTCCATCCGAAAGTTGGCAATAATGCGGAGCTCATCGCTGCGCTGGGCCTGAGACCGGCACAACCATTTTTAGAAGAAAAAGGCCAGCCGGTCGGCCTGAAAGCGCGCGCCTCGCTGCCGCGAAGCGAACTCGTTCGCAAATTACGGAGAGTATTGAGCGGCCCGCTAAGGGTTTTCAATTTCGGCCCTAAGCAAACTCGTGTGATCGGCATTGTGACCGGTGCCGCCGGCTCGGAAGTGTACCGAGTCGCGCAGGAAACCATTGACACCTTTATTACTGGCGAAGCCCCGCACTGGGCCGCCGTTGCTGCTGAAGAACTCGGAATAAATCTCCTCCTCGGTGGGCACTACGCCACAGAAATCTTTGGTGTAAAAGCGCTGGCAACGCACTTGTCCAACCGATTTAAGATTCCATGCACATTCATCGACCGCCCAACCGGATTGTGACGGGTGCGCCCATAGCGCGGGGTATTTGGCGCGCCGGAGTTCTATTTAGCTTTGTCGCGATCGTGCCGATCTCGATTTTTGGCGCGGCAAGAAACGTTCAGCCGATGCAATTAAGCGGATACAAGGCTGTGCCGGTGCATTACGGCCCTCTGAACAAAATGATAATGTCCGTCAACATCAATGGGCAGCGGGCGAATTTGCTCGTCGATACCGGCGCTAACCAAATTATACTAAACGCGAGCGCGGCCGAGTCGTTTGGCGTGAGACCATCACAACGCGGTCTGCGTTATATCCGGTTTACCGAAATTAATGGCCAACTATTGCCCGTTGGCTTTGTGGCTAGTCTCACAGCGGGGAACATGAATTTTGGCAGCAGTCCCGTGACCCTGCGTAACTCAAACCAGTCGGACGCGCGGAATAGTGGGATTGATGGTGTTGTTGGTCTGGACATTCTCACCCGCCACAAAGCGATCATTAATTGTCGAACTAAATTTATATTCTTTAGAGTTGATGGATCACGACCACTTCAACTCGGTTCTGTTGCTTTGGCAGAAAAATTTACGAAGGTGCCTTTACGGCGAGAGGAAACTGGCGCCTTAACCGTGCCCTGTTCGATCCACGGCCAACCCGCTCGCCTGCTCGTCGATACAGGCGCCTTTGTTACGACTTTCAACGAAGCTTTTGTCAATTCGCTGGGAATCGCATTGCAGCCAACACGAGCTTCTGCGCGTTTTACCAACAGTATGCGGCGGAAAATTAGTGCCGGCCAGATTAACGATTTTAGAGTTGGTGATTTCAAAGTGTCACCTGCAAAATTTGGCGCGGTTGTGTTGCCTGACTTCACGCTGCAGCAGGGTAATACGAAGATCAGTGGGATCCTGGGGATGGATACGCTCTACATCTGTCATGCTATCATCGATTTTGACAGCATGAATCTGTTTCTAAAATAGCTAGCAGCGAGTCCAGCGAGATCGCTCGCTGGCGGGCGGCTGCGTTAAATTTTTCTTTCGCAAATTCTGAGACGCTGTTCTTTGTTCGCCGATGGCTGCGGCGGAGGATCGGCGATTAAGCACGCGCGCGACGGGAATCGTTGGCATCGCAATTTTGTGCAGTCGCGTGCTCGGGTTGATTCGCGAAATGGTGTTTGCCGGCCTGTTTGGCGCGGGAAGAAATCTCGATGCGTTCTTAATGGCATTTCGGTTGCCGAACTTGCTGCGCGATTTGTTCGCTGAGGGGGCGCTTTCAACGGCCTTCATCACGACATTTTCGAAGAAGATCGCGGTCGAGGGCGACGAATCGGCGTGGCGACTGGCGAACAAGGTTGCGACGCTCACGGCTGTGTTCATGAGCGCAGTGACATTGCTTGGCATCGTGTTTGCGCCGCAGCTTGTCGACCTTTTGACATGGGGGAGTTGGTCGCCAGATAAAACCGCGCTGACAATTTTGCTTACGCGAATCATGTGGCCGTTCATGTTGCTGGTGTCGCTTGCAGCGCTCGTGATGGGGGTGCTCAACGCGAAACACGTCTTCGGCCCGCCGGCCATGGCGTCGAGTTATTTTAATCTCGGTTCGATTATTGGCGGCGTGGCGATCGGCTGGTGGCTCGATCCGCATTTCGGCGCGCGTTCGCTCGTAGGATTAGCAATTGGGACGCTTATCGGGGGCGCGTGGCAATTGACTGGGCAATTCCCTTCTCTTCGGCACGTTGGCTACAGGTATCACGCCGATTTTCAATGGCGCGATGAAGGCGTGCGCACGGTGCTTGCTCTGATGGGACCTGCCGTGATTGCCGCTAGCGCTGTGCAGGTGAATGTACTCATCAACAGCGGATTTGCGGCGAGTCTCGGCAACGGCCCGGTGAGTTGGTTAAACATTGCGTTTCGCCTGATGCAGTTGCCACTCGGAATTTTCGGTGTCGCCATCGGCACGGTCACGCTTCCGTTGGTATCGAAAAGCGCGGCAGTTGGTAACATGGATGAGTTCCGCGCGATCCTTGCTCGCGGAATACGGCTCGCATTTTTGCTCACCATTCCGTCGGCGATTGGGCTCGCGATGCTTGCATCGCCGATCATCAGCGTAATCTATCAGCACGGGCGATTTACTGCCGAAATGACGCGGCAGACTGCCGGCGCACTGCAATTTTACGCCGTCGGGCTAGTTTCGTATGCTGTATTAAAGGTGCTAACGCCTGCGTTTTACGCGATCGGCCAACGCAACACACCAATGATTGTAAGTTTTCTCGCGATCGGCGCGAATCTTTTCCTAAACTGGCTTTTTACATTCCGGCTGGGCTGGGGACATCGCGGCCTCGCTTTTTCGACAAGCCTCGTAGCGACGATCAACTTCCTTTTGCTTTATGCGCTAATGCGGCGCCACACGCGCAGGCTTGAAACGCGCCAGATGCTAATTGGCCTCGGAAAAATTTGCCTGGCCGGTGCACTGTTGACGCTGGTTTGCTGGGCCGCGAATTACTGGTGGCTCGATGCATGGGCACGTCTGCACTTTTTCCAAAAGTTATGCGCTCTGGTCGTTGCGATCGCGCTTGGTGCGGCGGCGTTTTTTGGTAGCGCTTTCTTGCTGCGTGTCAGCGAAGTGCAGGACATCGTCGATCTTCTCCGGCGAAAAGTCACTCGATGAAAGCAACGAACGGCGGTTTCCAAACGGTCAAGGGCGCTTGGGAAAACGCCCTCCTTGTTATCCAAGTGCTTGATCGAGATCCTCGATCAAATCATCCGCATTCTCGAGACCGATCGATAATCGCAAGAGTCCTTCAGGCGAACTTGTTCCCGCGCCTTCAATTGAAGCTCGATGCTCGATCAAGCTTTCTACGCCACCCAAACTAGTCGCGCGAGTAAAGATTTTCGTCCTTGCCGCAGCCGACATCGCTGCGTCGCGGCCATCCTTGACTTCGAATGAGAGCATTCCACCGAACATCGACATCTGGCGCCCCGCGATCTCATGCCCGGGATGGGAACGCAATCCCGGGTAATGCACACACGCAACTTTCCGATGCTGGGCGAGAAATTCTGCGACTTTCATCCCGTTTTCTGAATGCGCGCGCATCCTCCACGGCAGGGTGCGCATCCCGCGTAAGATCAGCCAGCAATCGAAAGGCGAGGGGACTGCGCCCCCCGAATATTGAATGCTGCGAATGCGTCGAAAGAAATCATTATCGGTTTTGGTACCGACAAGTCCACCGAGAACGTCGCAATGGCCGCCAAAATATTTCGTCGTTGAGTGCAGAATCAGGTCGGCGCCGAGATCGAACGGTCGTTGAATGATCGGCGCCCAGGTATTGTCGCAAACGCAGAGCGCACCTGCGTCGTGAACGATTTCGGCGACCGCTGCAAGGTCGACAATTTTTAATAGCGGATTCGAGGGTGTCTCCATCCATGCCAACTTTGTTTTTGAGCGCAGCGCGTTTTTGACCGCGCTTAGATCGCTCATATCGATGAAATTCACGTCCAGGCCCCAGCGCAGGAAAATTTCGCGAAGCAATCGCGACGTACCGTAATAGGCATCGATATGCGCCAGGACGTGGTCGCCCGGCGCCAGTGTTTGAAAGATCGACATCGTTGCTCCCGTCCCGGAAGCAAAAGCAGCCGCGGCGGCACCGCCTTCCAGCATGCTGATTCCTTCCTCAAGCGCCTGCCGATTCGGATTGTTGTTGCGCGTGTACATGAATCCACGGGAGTAAGTGCCTTCGATGTCGCGCTCGAAGGTGGTGGAAAGATGGATCGGCGCGGCAACTGCCCCGGTTGCAGGATCAATGGCGTGCCCGGCGTGTACGGCTAGCGTTTCAATTTTCATTTCGATCGATTTAGGAAAAGGAACGCTACGGATTCCAAACGGATTGTCGATCTTGCGCAATGGTTTGGATTTGACGGCTCTATCTGCCGAGCGCAAATAGCAACTGCATTTCACGGCCCGATACCCTAACTTCCGAACGCGTTCCCATGACTATTTACGACGACGAAGTGTTCAAAATGGCGTGCGACCAGTTTCAGGTCATCGCCGACTACTTGAACATCGATAAGAACGACCGCGAATGGGCGACATATCCCAAGCGCGCCGTGGCAGTGACCCTGCCGGTCCACATGGATGACGGCAGCACAAAAGCCTTCCAAGGCTATCGCGTCCAGCATCATATCGCGCTCGGCCCTACAAAGGGCGGCACGCGCTTCACACCTTCGTTGTCGATGGGTGAAACCGCAGCGCTCGCGATGTGGATGAGCTGGAAATGCGCGCTGGCCAATCTGCCCTACGGCGGCGCGAAAGGCGGAGTTGCGGTCGACCCGTCCAAACTGTCACACACGGAGCTCGAAGCAGTCTCCCGCCGTTATATGCAAGAGATGATTCCATTCGTCGGTTCGCACACCGATATCATGGGTCCTGACATGGGTACTAACGAACAAATCATGGCGTGGTTTATGGACACTTACTCGGTTTACATGGGCTACGCGGTAAATGAAATTGTTACCGGGAAACCGGTCGCCATCGGCGGCACCGAAGGCCGGAGAGAAGCCACCGGGCGCGGGGTTGTCTACTTGATCGAGCGCGCCATGAGCATGTTGAAACTGAATCCCGAGAAGTGTACGGCGATCGTGCAGGG
>WNGP01000957.1_pt1 | contig 23086 bp, 20 predicted proteins | sample 5407671 | NCBI WGS metagenome assembly WNGP01 (sample SAMN13153381, study PRJNA577476) | soil metagenome | isolation source: 40 cm soil or saprolite under Garry oak tree replicate 2 | place: USA:California | collected 2016-06-15
TGGCCCCACACGTGCAACAGCTTGCGCACCTCTTCGATCACCGAGTCGCTGCCCGCCACCGCGCCCGCGAGCACATCGGAGTGGCCGTTCAGGTATTTCGTGGCGCTGTGGATCACGACGTCGGCGCCGTGCTCGAGCTGGTGCGACTGCGCCCCGACGCACCACTGGTGTTCCGCTACTGGCCCTGGCTGCCGGTGGGCGCGCTGCGCGTTGACATGGCGTTCCAGCTCGACCCGCTCTCCGCGGTCATGCTCCTCGTCGTGACCGGCGTCGGAGCGCTGATCCACCTCTACAGCGTCGGGTACATGCGCGAGGACCCGGGCTACGCCCGCTACTTCGCCTACCTGAACCTGTTCGTGTTCTTCATGCTCACGCTCGTGTTGGGGGCGAACTTTCCCGTGATGTTCGTGGGCTGGGAAGGCGTCGGCCTGTGCTCCTACCTGCTGATCGGCTTCTGGTTCACCGAGAAAATCAACGCGGACGCGGGGCTGAAGGCGTTCATCGTCAACCGGATCGGCGACTTCGGGTTCCTCGTGGCGATGTTCCTCATGTTCCGGCATCTGGGGTCGCTCGACTTCACCGACGTCTTCACTAAGGCGCCGGCGAGCTTCGCCTCGGGCGACCGGACGATCACCGCCGTCGCGTTGTTCCTGTTCCTGGGGTGCACCGGCAAGTCGGCCCAGATCCCCCTGTACACGTGGCTCCCGGATGCCATGCAGGGGCCGACGCCCGTGTCGGCGCTGATCCACGCGGCCACGATGGTGACGGCGGGCGTCTACCTGGTGGCGCGCTGCGCCGTGCTGTTCGCCCTCTCGCCGCTGGCGAGCGGCGTCGTGGCGGGGACCGGCGCCCTCACCGCGCTGTTCGCCGCCACGATCGCCCTCAAGCAGTGGGACATCAAGAAGGTGCTCGCGTACTCCACCATCTCTCAGCTCGGCTACATGTTCCTCGGCGTGGGGAGCGGCGCGTATGCGGCGGGGATCTTCCATCTGACCACGCACGCGTTCTTCAAGGCGCTGCTCTTCCTCGGCGCGGGCAGCGTGATTCACGCGCTGCACGGCGCCTATCACGCGACGCATTCGCACGAGGACGCGCAGGACATGCGGAACATGGGCGGCCTCCGGCCTTACCTCCCGTGGACGTGCGTTCTCATGTGGATCGCGACCCTCGCGATCGCAGGAGTCCCGCCGCTCTCGGGATTCTTCTCCAAGGACGAGATCCTCGGTGCGGCCTTCGCCCGCGGCACCGCCCATCCCGCGTGGTATGTCTTCTGGGCGCTGGGGCTCGCGGCTGCGCTGTGCACGGCGTTCTACATGACTCGACTCATGCTCTACACGTTCCACGGCCCCAACCGCACCGGTGACGCGGAGCGCGGGCACCTGCACGGAGCCCCGGCGGTGATGACAGGGCCCCTCGTGGTCCTGGGCCTGCTCACCGCGCTGGGCGGAGCGCTGAATCTGCCGCCGCTGCTGGGCAGTCGCAGCGCAGCTGCGCTGGAACGCTGGCTCGAGCCGGTAACACAGACCGCGGCGCGTCTCGCCGCATCCACCGCCCTCGCCCCCGGGACGGAGTGGCTCCTCATCGCCCTCGCGGTGGCGATCGCCCTCGCTGGCGTAGCCGGCGCGTGGCAGGTGCTCGACCTTGCGCGCCTGGTGCCGGCGCGCCTCGCCCCGCCGGAGCGCGGCCTTGGACGCCTGCTGTGGAAGAAGTACTACATCGACGAGCTGTACGACGCCGTGATCGTGCGCCCGCTCGTGTGGTTCTCCCGCGACGTGTTGTGGCGCTTCGTGGACCAGCGTCTCGTGGACGGCGTCGGGGTGAACGGGACCGCCCGTGTGTCGCAAGCGCTCGGCTGGCTCGGCAGCAAGCTCCAGACGGGCGAGCTCGGCATCTACGTGGTGCTCTTCGTCGCGGGGGTCGTGCTCGTCCTCGGGGCGGCGGTGCGCTAGCCCATGTATCAACAGGGGGTGCTCACCGCGCTGCTGGCCTGGCCCGTGGCGGGAGCGCTCGCGGTCCTGCTCGCGCCCCCCCGCTGGGCCAAACACCTCGCGCTCGCGGTGGCCGTGGTCGAATTCGCGATCTCCATCCCGATGTGGTGGACGTTCGTCCCACAGGGAGGGATGCAGTTCCGGCTCGACGCGCCCTGGCTGCCGGCGTGGGGCATCCATTACAGCGTCGGCGTGGACGGCATCTCGCTGTTCCTGGTGCTGCTGACGACGTTCCTCGTGCCACTCTCCGTGCTGGGCAGCTACGTCAACATCACCACGCGCGAGCGTGGGTTCTACGCGCTGCTCCTGGTGCTCACGTCCGGCATGATCGGCGTATTCGTCGCGCTCGACCTGTTTCTGTTCTACGTGATGTGGGAAGTGATGCTGATCCCGATGTATTTCATCATCGGCGTGTGGGGCGGGGCGGGACGGCTCTACGCCGCCATCAAGTTCTTCATTTATACGATGCTCGGCTCGCTGCTCATGCTCGTCGCGATCATTACCCTGGTGTTCCTGGTCGGCCAGCGCACGGGGAGCTACTCGTTCTCCTACGAGCAGCTCATGGCGGGACTCGGCGACCTCGGGCCGGTCGGCTACTGGCTGTTCGGGGCGTTCTTCCTCGCCTTCGCCATCAAGGTCCCCGTCTTCCCGTTCCACACGTGGCTCCCGGACGCGCACACCGAAGCGCCCACGGCGGGGTCGGTGATCCTCGCGGGCGTCCTCCTCAAGATGGGGACGTATGGCTTCCTGCGGTTCGCCTTCCCCTTCTTCCCGGCCATAGCGCAACATCCCGCGATCCAGACGACGATCGTGGCCCTGTCCCTCGTCGGGATCATCTACGGCGGGTTGGTGGCAATGGTGCAGCCCGACTTCAAGCGGCTGATCGCGTACTCCTCGGTCGCCCACCTCGGGTTCGTGATGCTCGGGATCTGGGCGCTCACGCTACAGAGCGTCCAGGGCGCCCTGCTCGTGATGATCAACCACGGCATCTCGACTGGTGCGCTGTTCTTCCTGGTGGGGATGATTTACGAGCGGCGCCACAGCCGCCTGATCGAGGCGTACGGCGGCATCGCGCGCGTGGTCCCGCTGTTCGCCGCCATCCTGACGGTCGTTTCGCTGTCGTCGATCGGCCTTCCCGGGACCAATGGGTTCGTCGGCGAGTTCCTGGTGCTGCTGGGCGCGTTCCAGACCCATCCCGTGGCCGCCACCGTAGCGACTTCCGGCGTGATCGTCGCGGCCGCCTACCTGCTGTGGGCGCTGCAGCGCATGATCTACAACCCGCTCGACAAGCCGGAGAACGAGAAGCTGCTCGACCTGACGCCCCGAGAGCTGGCAGTGTTGCTGCCGCTCCTCGCCTGCATCGTGTGGCTGGGCGTGTACCCGAAGCCGTTCCTCGAGCGTATGGAGCCCGCGGCGCAGCACTTCCTCGACTCCGTCAAGCGATGAGCCTCGACCTGGCGCGCTACGGCGATTTGATGATAGCGCTGCTTCCGGAGCTGATCCTGACCGGATGGGGGCTCGTGCTGCTGCTCGTCGTGGCGGTGCGGCACCGCACGGCACGCGACTTGCGCCTCGCGGGCTGGCTCACGCTCGTCGCCCTGGCCTCGACTGGAGTGGCCGTCTGGTGGCTGTGGTGGAACAGCGCGCGGCCCGCGGGCCTCGCCACGATGATCGCGGTGGACGACTTCCGCTTCGTCACCGACTGGCTGTTCCTCGGCACCGCCGCCCTCACGGTCCTCGTGTCGTTTGCGTACCTCGAGCGCGAGCAGCTGCTTGCGCCGGAGTACTACGCGCTGCTGCTGTTCGCGACGCTCGGCATGATGCTGCTGGGCGGGGGCGAGGACCTGATGGTGGTCTTTCTCGGGCTCGAGCTGATGTCGATATGCGTATACGCCCTGGCGGGAATCAATCGCCACAGCCCGGCCGCCGCTGAGGCCGCCCTCAAGTACTTCCTGCTGGGCTCGTTCGCCTCGGCGTTCCTGCTGTACGGCATCGCGCTCGCCTACGGCGCCACGGGCTCGACCAACCTGACGCTCATCGGGGTGCAGGTTCGCACCCTGGGCCTCGCGCACAGCACCATGCTGCTCCTCGGGCTCGGCCTGCTGGTCATCGGCTTCGGATTCAAGGTCGCCGCCGTGCCGTTCCACATGTGGGTGCCCGATGTGTACGACGGCTCGCCCACACCGATCACGGGCTACATGGCGGCCGGAGTGAAGGCCGCCGCCTTCGCGGCGCTGCTGCGCTTGCTGGTGGAGGCGTTCGGCGGCGTCGCCGCCTGGCATCAGATCGCCTGGTGGCTCGCCGCCGTCACCATGCTCGCGGGCAACCTGATCGCCCTGGCGCAGCGAACCCTGAAGCGGATGCTCGCCTACTCGTCCGTCGCTCACGCCGGCTACCTCCTCGTCGCCGTGACCACCGGGTCCGCCCTGGGGTCGGCGGCCGTCGTGTTCTACCTCGTCGCCTACATCCTGACGACGCTCGCGGCGTTCGCGCTCCTCGCCGCCAAAGGACGGAACGGCGAGCGGGACGTGACGATCGACGACCTCGCCGGCCTGGGCCAGCGGCGGCCCGCCGTGGCATTCGCGCTTGCGGTGTGCATGGTGTCGCTGCTCGGCATCCCGGGCACGGCCGGATTCATCGGCAAGTGGTACATCCTGATCGCCGCGACGCAGGCGGGAGAGGGGCTGCTCGCCGCCCTGCTGGTCGTCGCGACGGTGATCTCGGCGGGTTACTATCTCCCGGTGATCATGGCGATGTACATGAAGGCGGAGCCCTCCGAGCAGGCGCACGCGGACATGCGGTTGGGTCGTCTCTCCGGGGCCGTGGTGGCCGCGGCCGTGATCGGCCTGTTGGTGCTCGGCGTACAGCCCGGCCGCCTGCTCGAGCTCGCGCGCGTGAGCGGCGCCAGCATCCGTCCCGCCGGCGTCGTCCGCAACACGCCGCCCGCCGCACTGTCAAGCCAGGGCAGTTGAGCGGAGGCGCTTGCCCGTGGCCTCCGTGAGCGTCCCCCCCGTCATCTTCCGGGAGTACGACATCCGCGGCACGGTGGGCGACCAGCTCACCCCGCAGGCCGCGCGTGCGCTCGGCCGTGCGTTGGTCACCCTGTGGCGCGACAAGACCCGGCGTGATCACCCCCGCCTCGCGTTGGGGCGGGACAATCGCCCCAGCGGCCGCGCCCTCTCCGACGGATTCATCGACGGCGTCGTATCCGCCGGCGGTATCGTCAGCGACGTCGGTGAGCTGCCCACGCCGGCGCTGTACTTCGCGATTCGCATCCTGCGGGTGGACGGGGGCGTCCAGGTCACCGGGTCTCACAACCCGCCCGAGTTCAACGGCTTCAAGATGGTGTTCGGCGACGACTCCGTGCACGGAGAGGACATTCAGAAGCTCCGCGAGCACATCGAGCAGGGACGTCTGTTCGACCAGCCCGGCGGCCGGCGCGAGTCCGAGACCGGCATTCTGGCGCAGTACCGCGACGCCATCGTCGAGCGCCACGCGCCGCTCGCGCGCCGCGTCAAGGTCGTCGCGGACTGCGGCAACGGCGTCACGAGTCTCGTGGCGATCGAGACGCTGCGGCAGTTGGGCGCCGAGGTGGTCCCGCTGTTCGCGGAGTCCGACGGCACCTTCCCGAACCATCACCCCGACCCGACCGTGCTCGAGAACCTGCGCGACCTCCAGACCGCAGTGCGGCGCGAAGCGGCGGAGCTGGGCATTGCCTTCGACGGGGACGGCGACCGCATCGGCGCAGTGGACGAGCAGGGCAGGGTGGTCTTCGGCGACCAGTTGCTCGTGCTGTTGGGGCGCGACCTGGTGCGGCGCCAGGGGCCGGGGCACCCCGTGATCTTCGACGTAAAGTGCTCCGACGTGCTGCGCCGCGAGCTGACGCGCGCGGGGCTCGAGCCGGTGATGTGGAAGACGGGTCACTCGCTCATCAAACAGAAGATGAAGGAGCTGCGCGCGCCGCTCGCGGGCGAAATGAGCGGTCACATGTTCTTCGGCGGCGACTGGTTCGGGTTCGACGACGCGCTGTTCGCGGCTGCCCGCCTGCTCCATTACGTCGCGCAGCAGGGCGGCCCCCTCTCACATCTCCTCGCGGACCTCCCAGCCACGATCTCCACGCCCGAGATCCGCGTCGATTGCCCGGACGACCGCAAGTTCGCGGTCGTCGAGGACGCAGCCCGGCACTTCGCTGCCACGTATCCCGTGAGCCGCCTCGACGGTGTACGGATCACGTTCCCCGACGGGTGGGGCCTGGTACGTGCCTCGAACACCCAGCCGGTCCTGGTGCTGCGATTCGAGGCGGAGCACGAGCAGGGCCTCGCCGCCAACCGGCGCGAGGTGGAGGAATGGCTGCGGACCGTCGGCGTGCGCGTGTGACTCAGTCCACCAGTCGGAACACGCTGCTCGTCGCGCTCGCGGGCGCCGCCCTCGTGCTCGTAGGCGGGCGCTGGCTCGCGGTGGAGACCGCGGAGCGGGCGTGGGCCGCCAGTATCGCGGAAGGCGACGTCTACCTCAGGGCGCGGGATCTCGCCCGGCTGGTGCACGGTCTCGCCCTGCTCCTCGCCGTCGCCTGGGGCACCGCGAACCTCTACTACGTCTATCGCGCGATCGGGTCGGTCCAGCTGCCGCGGCGCTTGGGCGACCTCGAGATCGTCGAGGCCGTGCCGCAGCCTGTGTTGCTCGGAGCGACGGTCGCGGCCGGGCTGCTCTTCGGCGTGCTCCTGGCACTCGGCACCGGCCACTGGTGGCTGCGCGCGCTCCTGGCGTTCCGGCCGCCCCACTTCGGCGTGGTGGACCCGGTCCTGCAACGCGACCTCGGCTACTACGTGGGCGAGCTGCCGTGGGCCGTCACCACCCAGCACTTCGCCGTGCTCGCCACAACGATGGCCGTCTTGCTGGTAGGTCTCTTGTACGTCGGCATCGGCTCGCTGCGGTGGAGCGGCTGGGGCCCTGTGGCAAGTCCACATGCGCGCGGGCACCTCGCGTTGCTGCTCGCGCTGCTCGCCCTGGCGCTGACGCGCGGCGCGACGCTCGACCCGGCTGAAACCGTCGCCGGGCTGCACGGCAGCGTGACGGCTGCCGTGATCGCCGCTCGCTCTACCGGGGCGCGGTTCGTCGGGGCGCTCGGCGTGGTCGCGACGCTCGCCAGCCTCGCGTGGGGGCTGCGCGACACGGCGCGAGCACTCGTCGTGGCCTGGGGCGCCTTCATCGTCGCGATGCTCGCGGCCTACCTCGTCGGCCCGGGGATCGCGCGCGGCGGCCCACCCCGGCCGGACGCCACCGACGCGAGGCGCGACACGTTGGAGCAGGCGGCCTTCGGCGCCGCGTGGCGCGAGGAGGCCCCGCCGCGCGGTTTCTCGACCGTCGCGGCCGCGGTCACCACGCTCCCCCTCTGGGACGCCGAGCGAGTCGCCGCCGTGGCGCGCCGTGCATCCGCCTGGAGCAGCGGCGCTCCGGTGGCTGGCCTCGCTCTCGCCCTGCCGCGCCCGGGCGACGGGCGCGCCGTGTGGCTCGTGGTGCCGGCCCCGCTGGATGGCGGACGCACGGGCGTCGTCGCCGACACCGCGCGCGACGCCGGGGCGGGCGAAGCCGGAGGCTGGACCGGGCTGCACCGGGGCCCGCTCGCCCGGACCGGTCGGGCGCTCGCCGCGGTGGAAGCCGATTCGGGACTCGCACTCCGCCCCGTGGGCACGCGCGACTCCGGGTTCTGGTTCGGTCCGGGATTCCGCGAGTTCGCCGTGGCGGCCCCGGACAGCTGGCCCGACCTGCGGCCCGCCGGCGTCCCGCTGCTCGGCTGGTGGCGGCGTGCGGCACTCGCCTGGGTGCTGCAGAGCCCCGAGCTCGCTCGCGGGCGGACCGACGCCCTGTCGCTGCTGTGGCGCCGCGACGTGACGGACCGGCTCGATCGGCTCGCGCCGTTTGCCAGCTTCGAGGCCCCCACGCCGGTCGTAGCCGACGGGAACCTGTGGTGGGTCTCCTACGGCTACCTCGGCGGCGATGCGTTCCCCCTGGTCCGCAGCGTCACTTCCCCCGCCAGCGGCGCGCCGGTGCGCTACCTGCGGGCGGGGTTCGTCGGCGTCGTGGCCGCCGCGAGCGGGGACACCCGGCTGTATCTCGCTCCCGGCGCCGATTCCCTTGCGAGTACGTGGGCTCGCCTATTCGCGCCGCTGGTGCGGGTCCTCGACAGCCTGCCCCCCAACCTGCGCCGCCAGCTCGTGTATCCACGCGACGCGTTCCGGGTAGCCGTGGACCTGACGCTCCGCGCGAGCGGCGACTCCGGGGCGTGGCGCCCGCACCCCCGCGACCCGTACGATATCGTGGCTCCGGCAGGGCCCGACGGCACGCTGAGCCGGTGGCTGGCGCAGGGGTTCGCCACAGGGTCGCCCGCGCATCTCGCCGCGCTCCTCGCCGGCACGATGGCGCCGGCCGGCCCGGAGCTGCGGCTCTGGAAGACCCGCGCGCCTGTGGCTCTTCCCGGCGACCTGGTCGGCTCCCCCGAAACAGCGCCGGGGGTGCTGCGGCTCTGGAACGCGGAAGGCACACTGCTCACCGAGCAAAGCTTGTTCGACCAGCCGGCGACCGGCGCGCCCAGAGCGGTGACTCAGGTCTATCTGACCTGGGGCGACCGGGAGAGCCAGGGGCGAACGGCGGCTCTGGCCTTGCGCAGCCTGGTGACGTCGGGCCCGCGGGCGGCCCTGGCGGACACGTCGCTCGCCGCCCGCTGGGAGGTCGCGCGACACCTCGCCGCGCAGGCGGACAGCGCGCTCCGCGCCGGCGATCTGGAGGCGTTCGGCCGTCTCGACGCCGAGCTGCGGCGACTGCTGGGGAGCGGGCGCAAGGTTGCTCCGGCCCGGCCCCCCCGCTAGGTTCGGCCGCCGTGCGTTCGGAAACGATCGTCGTGGCGCTCGGCGGCAACGCGGTGGCGCCTGCAGGCGAGCGCCCCACGATCGGCAATCAGTTCCGCCACACCCGTGAGAGCCTCGCGCCGATCGTCGAGCTGGCGCGCGCCGGATGGCGCATCGTGCTGGTGCACGGCAACGGCCCGCAGGTGGGCGACGAGCTGGCCCGCAACGAATTCGCGAGCGACCGGATCGAGCCTCTGCCGCTCGGCGTGCTGGTGGCGGCGACCGCGGGCTGGATGGGCTACATGATTCAGCAGTCGCTCCAGAACGCGCTCGCCAGCGCGGGGGTGGAACGGAAGGTCGTCACGTTGATCACCCAAACGTTGTGCGACGCGCGTGACCCGGACCTGTGCACTCCCACGAAACCGATCGGGCACCCTCTCGATAGCGCCGGCGTCGCCCGCCTGCGGGCTCGGGGCGTTCCCGTGGCCGAGGAGGAGCCGGGCCGGTGGCGACGCCTCGCACTCAGCCCCCGCCCGATCGCGGTGGTGGAGCGCGACGCGATCCGCCACCTCGTGGACGCCGGGCACATCGTGATCGCCGGCGGCGGCGGCGGCCCCCCGGTCTACGACGATCCGCGCTTGCGCCTCGAAGGCCTCGACGCGGTCGCGGACAAGGATCGCGTCGCCGCGATTCTGGGGCGGGGCATCGGGGCCAACGTGCTCCTCATCCTGACCAACGTGGACGCCGTGTATCAGGCGTACGGCACGTCCGACGAGCGACCGATCCGTTCCATGACCGTGGCCGAGGCCGAGGCCCTGCTCTCGGGGGGAGAGCTCGGCATCGGAAGCATGCGCCCCAAGGTCGAGGCGGCGGCAGAGTTCGTCCGCGCCGGTGGGCGGCGCGCCGTGATCGCCGCGCTCGAGGAGGGGCTCGCGGCGCTGCGCGGTGAGACCGGTACGACGATCACCTCGGAGCCCGCGTGAATCTGCACGAATACCAGGCACGGCGTCTGCTCGGGGAGTTCGGCATTCGGTTCCCCGCCGGTGAGGTCGCTACGACTCCGGACGAGGCCCGCGCCATCGCGCAGCGGCTCGGGGGAGGAGGGGGAGGGGGAAGGGGGGGGCCCGTCGTCGTGAAGGCGCAGGTGCACAGCGGCGGCCGCGGCAAGGCCGGCGGCGTGAAGGTCGCGAAGGATGCCGCTGCCGCGGCCGAGCAGGCCGCGCGGATCCTGGCGCTGACGATCAATGGCCTGCCGGTAAGAAAGGTGCTCGTCGTGCCGGCGGTGGATATCGCATCGGAGAGCTACGTCGGGGTCATCGTGGACCGCGCCTCGCAGCGGCCGGTTCTGATGGTGAGCCCCGCCGGGGGCGTGGACATCGAGGAGGTCGCGGCCCGCACCCCCGAGCGGATCCACCGGCTGAGCGTTGACCCGCGCTACGGCCTCCTCGCCCATCAGGCGACGACGCTCGGCTTCCAGCTGTACCGCGAGCTGGCGCAGGTCCGGGCGGCGGCGGACATCATGCAGCGCTTGTACGCCGCGTTCTACGGGCTGGGCGCCTCCCTCGCCGAGATCAACCCCCTCGCCACGACGACGGGCGGCGAGATCATAGCGCTCGACGCGAAGCTCGTGATCGACGACAACGAGCTGGAGCGGCGGCCCGAGATCGCGGCGCTGCGCGACCCCGCGGCCGAGGCGCCGGCGGAGGTCCGGGCGCGGGCCGCGGGCTTGTCGTTCATCAAGCTCGAGGGGTCGGTGGGGTGCTGCGTGAACGGGGCGGGGCTGGCGATGGCGACGATGGACCTGGTGAAGTTCTACGGCGGAGCGCCCGCGAACTTCCTGGACATCGGCGGGAGCTCGAGTCCCCAGAAGGTGGTCGCGGCACTCGAAATTATCACGGACGACCTGGCCGTGCGGGCGATTCTCTTCAACATCTTCGGGGGGATCACGCGCGGCGACGACGTCGCCAACGGCATCGTGCAGGCGACGGCCCAGGTTCCCCTCAAGGTCCCCCTCGTCATCCGCTTGACGGGGACGAACGAAGCCGAAGCGGTAGCGATCCTGACCGCCGCCGGGTTCTCCGCCCTCACGGACATGGATGAGGCGGTGCAGCGCGCCGTGGCCCTCGCGCAGGCGCCCGCGTGAGCATTTTCATCGATGAAACCACCCGCCTCGTCGTGCAGGGCGTGACCGGACGCGACGGCTCGTTCCACACCCGCCAGATGATCGGCTACGGCACCAAGATCGTGGCGGGCGTCACGCCCGGAAAAGGAGGCTCGCTGTTCGAGGGCGTGGTACCGGTGTACGACACGGTGGCGGACGCGGTGCGCGAGACCAAGCCGGACGCGGCGGTGATTTACGTGCCTGCGGCTGCGGCCGCGGCGGCTATCTTCGAAGCCGCCGATGCCGGTCTGGGACTCATCGTCTGCATCACGGAAGGGATCCCGGTGCTCGACATGACGCGCGTGATCCCCTTCCTGCACGAGCGCGGCGTGCGCCTCATCGGTCCCAACTGCCCTGGCCTCATCGCCCCCGGCAAGAGCAAGGTGGGGATCATTCCCGGCAACATCTGCCGCCCGGGCCGGATCGGCGTCGTGTCGCGCTCCGGCACCCTCACCTACGAGATCATCCACCAGCTCTCGAGCCACGACCTGGGACAGTCCACCTGCGTGGGGATCGGTGGGGACCCGATCGTCGGTACGAGCTTCATCCACTGTCTCTCGGCATTCCAGGCCGACCCCGAGACGGACGCGGTCGTCATGATCGGCGAGATCGGAGGCACGGACGAGCAGCAGGCGGCCGAGTTCGTCCAGCGCGCGATGACCAAGCCGGTCGTCGGATTCATCGCGGGACAGACCGCTCCGCCGGGCCGCCGCATGGGCCACGCCGGCGCCATCGTCTCGGGGGCGGAGGGCACGGCAGCGGAGAAGATGGCGGCGCTCGCGCGCGCCGGCGTCGGCGTGATGCAGCGGCCCGCGGACGTGGTGCCGTTCCTCACGGAGCGGCTGTGAAGCTCCGCGACATGCTGCGGTCCGACCACGTCATCGTCCCGCTCCGCGCGACCACCGTGAAGGATGCCACGGACCAGTTGGCCGGGCGGCTGATCGACACCGGCGCCGTCGCCGAGCCGCAGCGCCTCCGAGCCGTGATCCAGAACGCCTGGCCCGAGGACCTGGTGAGCGTCGGCGATTACGCGTTCCTGCCGCACTTTCGCACCGAGGCCGTACGCACGCTGCTGACGGCGGTGGGCATCGCCCCCGTGCCGATCCACTGGGAGAAGGACCCGAACCGCGCCGCGCGGGTCGTCATCTTCATCGTCGCACCGCCCCGCGAGACCCCCACCTACCTCCAGGTCGTGGGGGCGCTCGCTCGCGCGCTTTCCGATCCCGACACGCTCGCCGCGCTGCACGACGCCCGCACGCCAGACCAGGTCATCGGCTTGCCGGCGCTCGCGGATATCGATCTGCCCAGCCACCTCCTGGTGCGAGACGTGATGACGAGCCGTCTGGTCAGCGTGGGCCCGGAGACGCCCCTCGGGGACGCGGCGCGCTTGATGGTCGAGCGCGACGTGCGTGCGCTGCCCGTCGTCGACGACGCGGGATCGTTACTCGGCATGGTGACTCACCGGGAGCTGCTGCGGTTCCTCATCCCAGACTACCTCCAGCGCACCAAGAGCGGAGAGTTCCGCGCGCCCACCAAAAGCCAGATCCAACGCGGATCGAGCGACCCGCGCCAGATTCCCGTACGGGAAGCAATGGCGCGCACCGTGTTGTGCCTCGCCGAGGACCAGACGCTCACCGACGTCGCCACCCTGATGAGCAGCAAGGACGTCGATCGCTTTCCGGTCGTGCGCGAGGGCAAGGTCGTCGGCTTTCTCACGCGCGCGGACCTGATCCGCCGCCTCATCACTCCCTAACACCTAACACCTGGCACCTAACACCTGATGTTGACCCTCGCCATCGTCAAGCCCGACGCCGTCGCGGCCCGCCTCACGGGGAAAATTCTCGCGCACCTCGAGCAAGCGGGCTTCGCCATGCGCGCCGCTCGCTTCGTGCGGCTCACCACCCCTCAGGCCGAGGCGTTCTACGCGGTTCACCGCGAACGTCCCTTCTTCCGCTCCCTCGTCACCTTCATGACCTCGGGCCCGGCGCTGGCCGTCGCCCTCGAGCGCGCCGACGCCGTGACCCAGCTGCGCGAGGTCATCGGGGCCACCGACCCCGCCGATGCCAAGCCCGGGACGATTCGCAAGCTGTACGCCCAGTCCAGGGAGCGGAACGCGATCCACGCCTCCGACTCGGCCGAGAATGCCGCCCGGGAGGTCGCCTTCTTCTTCTCGGAGCGGGAGTTGGCGGAGCTTGCTTGACGCAAGTGCCACAACGGTTTAGCTTCGCAGCGCATGTTGCAAGTCGATATCCGGGAGCTCACCCGCGGGCCGGTCGACACGGTGGGGGAGCTCGCCGAGAACGACCCTCTCTTGGCGGGGTTGGACTTCGTCCTCGCCGGCCCCGTGCGGGCCCGGGGGCGGTTGCAAGCGGCCGGGGAGGGGCGATTCTATTGGCACGGCAAGCTGTCGGCGCAGGTCACCGATACCTGCCGTCGCTGCCTGGCGCCGGTGGCGGCGAAGGTGGAAGCCGACATCGGAGCCCTGTTCACCCGCGATCACGACGGACTGGAAGACCCGGACTCTTACGCCCTGGCGCGCGACGCGACCTTGATCGACGTCAGGCCCGCGGTGCGGGAAGAGCTGATTCTGGCGGTGCCGCGGTACGTCTTGTGCCGTGAAGACTGCCGCGGGATCTGCCCGCGGTGTGGCCACGACTTGAACGCAGGCCCCTGCGGGTGCGCCCCTGCCACCGACCTCCGGTGGCAACCGCTCGCCGCGCTGAAGGATAAACTCCGCGAGTGACGAGGTGAGGCATGGCGGTACCCAAGCGAAGGACTTCCAAGCGCAAGAAGCGGGCACGGCGCACCCACTACAAGGCGGAGATGCCCACTTTGCAGCCGTGCCCGCGCTGTCACGACCTGAAGCGGCCGCATCATGTCTGTCCCACGTGCGGCTACTACGGCGACGTGCAACGTGTGGCGGTCGAGGACGCCTAAGTGATTCGGATCGCGCTGGATGCGATGGGAGGAGACAACGCCCCACAGGTTGAGGTCGAAGGGGCCGCCCTGGCATTGCGCGAGCTGCCGCCGACTTTCCGGATCCAGCTCGTGGGGCGCACGGCGGACATCGAGACCGCGCTCAAGACGCACGGGGAGCTGGATCGCAGCCGCGTGGACATCGTAGAGGCCCCCGAGGTCGTGGGGATGGGCGAGAAGCCGCTCGCCGCCGTCAAGAGTAAGCCCCGCTCCTCGATCGCCGTCGGTCTCGGCCTCCAGAAGAAACGCGCCTCGGACGCCTTCATTTCGGCCGGGAACACCGGCGCCGTCATGGCGGCGGCGACGCTGCTGTTGCGCCTGCACCACGGCGTGCAGCGTGCCGCCATCGGCGCGCTGTTCCCCACGGCCGTGCATCCCGTGCTGGTCATCGACGGCGGCGCCAACGTCGATTGCGACGCGCGCGAGCTCGTCAACTTCGCGCATCTCGGCTCCGTGTACGCGCGCGACGTGCTGGGTCGTCAGAGCCCCGGCGTGGGCTTGCTCAACGTCGGCGAGGAAGACGAGAAGGGGAACGCCGCCGTCAAGGAGGCGCACCAGCTGCTCAAGACTGTGACGGGGATCCACTACCTGGGAAATGTCGAAGGGCGTGACATCCTCGCGGGCAAGGCCAAGGCGGGGCGGATCGACGTGGTCGTATGTGACGGATTCGTCGGCAACGCGATCCTCAAGTTCTACGAGTCGGCGGGCCGCATGTTCGCCGGGATGCTCAAGACCGCGGCCCCGGACGTGATCGGCCGGCCCGAAATCCGGCAGCTGTTCCGGCTCCTCGACTACTCGGAGTACGGCGGCGCGCCCCTGCTCGGCGTGAAGGGCGTCGCCATCATCTGCCACGGCGCTTCACCGGCGCGGGCCATCATGAGCGCGGTGCGGGTCGCCGCCCAGATGGTGCAGAGCAACCTGAACCAGGACATCGACGCCGAGTTCGCGGAGGGAGGAGCGGTCGCGTGAACCGCCCGCTCGTCGAGCTCGCCGGCACCGGGAGCTATACGCCGCCGCGCGTGGTCACGAACGACGAGTTCTCGAAGATGCTCGACACGTCCGACCAGTGGATCCGCGATCGGACCGGGATCCGCGAGCGGCGCGTGGCCGGCCCCAACGAGACGAACGCCTGCATGGCCAAGGCGGCCGCCGAGCAGGTGCTCCGCGACACTGGTCTCACGCCGCTCGACCTCGACGCCATCGTCGTCGCCACCTGCTCGCCCGACCGGCTGCTCCCGTCCCAGGCCTGCGACCTCCAAGCGCTGCTCGGCGCGCAGCACGCGGCGGCGTTCGACGTCGGCGCCGCCTGCACCGGGTTCATGTACGCGCTCAATGTCGCGGAGGGACTGGTCGCGACGGAGCAGGCGCGCCAGGTCCTCGTCGTGGCATCGGAGAAGCTGAGCACCATCACCGACTGGACCGACCGCACGACCGCGGTCCTGTTCGGCGACGGCGCCGGCGCCACGCTCGTGCGCGCCAGCACCAACGGACGGGGCATCCTGGCCTCGTACATGAAGTCCGACGGGACGCTCGCTGAGCTGCTGTACCGCCCCGGCGGCGGTGCCGCCCACCCACCCGACGCCGAGCTCCTCAAGGATCATTCCTACTTCATCAAGATGGCCGGTCGCGAGGTGTTCAAGGCAGCGGTGCTCTCGATGGCTGACGCCTGCGACAAGGTGCTCGAGCGCGCGCACCTCAACGCCGGGCAGGTGGACCTGCTGATTCCCCATCAGGCGAACATCCGCATCATCGAGGCCACGGCAAAGCACGCTGGGATTCCGATGGACAAGGTGTTCGTGAACGTGGAACGCTACGGCAACACGTCGGCGGCGTCCGTGGCGATTGCACTGGACGAAGCGGCGCGCACCGGCCGGCTGCGGCCTGGGATGAAGGTGATGCTCGTCGCGTTCGGCGCCGGGTTCACCTGGGCGAGTATGGTCGTGCAGTGGTAGCGCCACCGACGGTGTGGCTCTGCCCAGGGCAGGGCGCGCAGCACGTCGGGATGGGGAAAGATTTGGCGCAGCGGTTTCCCGCCGCCCGGGGCACGTTCGAGGCGATCGATCAGGCGCTCGGCTTCGACCTGAGCCGCGTGATGTTCGAGGGACCCGAAGCCGAGTTGACGGCCACCCAGAACGCGCAGCCGGCGATCCTCGCGCACAGCGCCGCCGTACACGCGGTGCTGGGGCAGGAGCTGCGCGGCGCGCCGCTGGCCGCGGCCGGCCACTCGCTCGGTGAGTATTCGGCCTACGTGACGGCGGGCGCGCTCAGCGCGCCGCACGCGGCGGCGGTCGTGCGGCAGCGCGGCGAGCTGATGCACCAGGCCGGCCAGGAGCGGCCCGGCACCATGGCCGCGATCCTGGGCCTCGCGACCGCCGAGGTCGAGGCGGCATGCCACGAGGTGTCGGGCAAGGGCGCGGTGGCGGTGCCTGCGAACTTGAACGCCCCGGATCAGACCGTGATCTCGGGAGACCCGGACGCGGTGGCGAAGGCGGGGGCGGCGTGCAAGGCGCGCGGGGCGAAGCGAGTCATTCCGCTTAAGGTGAGCGGCGCGTTCCATTCACCGCTGATGGCCCCCGCCGCGAGCCATCTGCGGCTGGTGCTCGACCGCGCCGAGTTCGCCGAGCCGCGCTTTCCGGTGCTCGCCAACGCGACCGCGGAGGCCGTCACGACGGCGGCGCGCGCGCGGCGCTTGCTCGTGGACCAGCTCACTGCGCCGGTCCGCTGGATCGAGTGCATGCAGCACGCGGCCCGGCTCGCCGGCGAACGCGCCCGGTTCCTCGAGATCGGCCCGGGGAGCGTGCTTGCCGGATTATTGAAGCGCATCGTGCCGGGAGCCACGGTGGTGAGGCTCGGCACGGCAACCGACGTGACGGCGTTCCTGGAGGCGGCCTGAGCGGCGCATGAAGATCGACTTGTGCGGGAAAGTCGCACTCGTCACGGGCGGGAGCCGCGGTATTGGGCAGGCGATCGCGAACGCGCTGCACACCGCCGGAGCGAAGGTGGCAGTGCTCGCCCGCGACGGCGCGGGCGCGGAGGCCGCCGCGAAACGACTCGGCGACTCGGCACGTGGCTATTCGTGCGACGTGGCCCAGGGAGACCAGGTGGAGGCGGCGGTGGCGGGGGTGGAGCGCGATCTCGGGCCGATCGATATCCTCGTGAACAACGCGGGGACCTTGCGCGACAACCTAGTGTTCCGCATCAAAGACGAGGACTGGGACGCGGTCCTCGACACCAACCTCAAAGGCGCGTTCCTGATGATCAAGCACGCCGCACGCGGCATGAGCAAGCGGCGCGCGGGGCGGATCATCAACATCACGAGCGTCGTGGGCATGGCGGGCAACGCGGGGCAGTCGAACTACAGCGCGTCGAAGGCGGGGCTGATCGGCCTCACCAAGTCGGTGGCGAAGGAGCTCGCGTCCCGGAACGTCCTCGTCAACGCCGTCGCCCCGGGGTTCATCGTGACGGAGCTGACGAGCGACATCACGCCCGAGCGACGCAAAGCCTACGAAACCGCGATTCCGCTGGGCCGGTTGGGCTCGGGCACGGACGTCGCGTCGGCAGTGCTCTTTCTCGCATCCGAGTTCGCGAGCTACATTACGGGGCAGGTGCTGGTCGTCGACGGCGGCATGGTGCTGTGATCGTTTCTCCACACCTCCATCGAGGGGACCCATGGCAATGGACATGAAGCAGCTCGAGGAGAAGGTCAAAGACATCATCGTCGAAGAGCTGGGGGTCGAGCGGGACAAGCTCACGGCGGATGCGAGCTTCATGGAGGACCTCGGCGCGGACAGCCTCGATACGGTCGAGCTGGTCATGGCCTTCGAGAAGGAATTCGACATTGACATCCCCGACGAGGAAGCCGAGAAGCTGCGGACCGTAGGGCAGGCGATGAAGTACCTGCACGACAAGATGGGGAAATAGCGGATGTCGCGGCGGGTCGCGATCACGGGCCTCGGCCTGGTGACCCCGCTCGGGAACGACGTCCAGAGCACCTGGGAAGGCCTCCTTGCCGGCCGGTCGGGCGCCGGGCCGATCACACGCTTCGATCCGGTGCAGAGCTCCGTGAAGTTCGCGTGCGAAGTGAAGGGGTTTGACGCCGGCCGGTATCTGGAGAAGAAGGAGATCCGCCGCTACGACCTGTTCGCCCAGTACGCCATCGGGGCGGCGGAGCAAGCCGTCACGGACGCGTGCCTCGCCGGCAACTGGGGCGATGTGGACCTGCAGCGCGTGGGCGCGATCGTCGGGACCGGCACCGGCGGCCTGATGACGTTCGAAGAGAACTGCCGCGCCCTCGTCGAGAAGGGGCCGAGCCGGGTGTCCCCCTTCTTCGTCCCGATGTACATGCCCAACGTCGCGGCGGCGCTGATCTCGATGCGCTACGGCGCCAAGGGGCCCAATTACTGCACCGTGTCCGCGTGTGCGTCATCCGCCCACAGCGTGGGGGACGCGCTCGAATTGATTCGCCACGGCGACGCCGACATCATGATCGCGGGCGGCGCCGAGGCCGCGATCACGCCGCTCGCCGTCGCCAGCTTCGCCAACATGAAGGCGCTCTCCGAGCGGAACGACGATCCCCAGACGGCGAGCCGCCCCTTCGACAAGGACCGCGACGGGTTCGTGATGGGCGACGGGGCCGCCATGCTGATCCTCGAGGAGTGGGAGCACGCCAAGCGCCGCGGCGCCAAGATCTATGCCGAGGTCGCGGGTTACGGCATGACCGCCGACGCCTACCACATCACCGCGCCGGCGCCCGACGGCGCGGGTGCGCAGCAAGCGATGCGCCTCGCCATACGCGACGCGGGCGTGCAACCGGAGCAGGTCGGGTACATCAACGCGCACGGGACGTCCACGCCCCACGGCGACGCGGCTGAGACAGCCGCGGTGAAGGCGGTGTTCGGCCCCCACGCGCGAAAGTTGATTTTCGGCTCGACCAAGTCGATGACCGGCCACATGCTCGGCGCCGCAGGCGCGACTGAAGCCGCGGTGTGCGCGCTGGTCGTGCAAACGGGGATCGTGCCGCCGACCATCAACCAGTTTGCGGCCGATCCCGCCTGCGACCTCGACTCGGCGCCCAACAAGGCGGTGAAACGCGCGGTCGAGGTCGCCCTGTCCAACTCCTTCGGATTCGGCGGGCACAACGTGACGCTGACCGTGCGACGGGCGGCGTGACCGCACCGTCGGACGGTGCTCTCGCCCCCATCGCCGCGAAGGTCGAGCGTGGCGAGCGGCTGACGCGCGACGACGCCCTCGCTCTGTTCGCGTCCCACGACCTGCTGACCCTCGGCCGGCTCGCCGACCGTAGCAACCGTGCGCGCAACGGCGACCGCGTCTGTTTTGCCGCCAACCAGCACATCAACCCGACCAACGTCTGCGTGCTGCGGAACACCTGCGTGTTCTGCTCCTTCGCCCGCATGCCGCGCGAGGATGGCGCGTACACACGCAGTCTCGACGACGTGTTCGCCGAGGCGGACGCCGCCCGCGACAACCCGACCCGCGAGTTTCACATCGTGGGGGGCCTGCATCCCACGCTGCGGCTCGCGTACTACCTCGACCTGTTTCGGGGCCTCCAGGCACGCCACCCGGGCGTGCACCTCAAGGCGCTCACGGCCGTCGAGGTGGCGCACCTGGCGCGCATCGAGCGCATGACCGTGCGCGACGTGCTCGTCGCGATGCGCGACGCGGGCGTCACGAGCCTCCCCGGCGGCGGCGCCGAGGTCTTCAGCCCCGCGGCGCGCGCCACGATCGCCGACCGCAAGCTCTCGGGCGAGGAATGGCTCGCGGTCCACCGCGAAGCCCACCAGTTGGGCATCCCCTCGAACTGCACGATGCTGTACGGACATGTCGAGACGATGGCGGACCGGGTCGATCACCTGCTGGCGCTGCGCGCCCTCCAGGACGAGACCGGCGGCTTCCTCACCTACATCCCGCTCGCCTATCACCCCGACCACAACGCGCTGGGCGAGGCGCTCGGCCGCACCGGCACCGCTACCACCGGCGTGGACGACCTGAAGAACATCGCCGTCGGCCGCCTGGTGCTCGACAACATCCCCCACGTGAAGACCCATTGGCCCATGGTGACGCCGTTCATCTCGCAGGTCGCGCTCGGCTTCGGCTGCGACGACCTCGAGGGCACGGTCGTCTTCGAGCGCGTGTACCACGAGGCCGGGGCGGGCACGCCGATGTGGCTGTCGTACGACGAGATCATCGCGCTGATCCGCGGGGCGGGGAAGGTCCCCGTGGAGCGCGACTCGCTGTACCGGACCGTGCGCACGTTCGAGGCGTACGTCCCGGGCGCCACGCCCGTGGCGCGGCCGGAGGGCCCCGCCGGGCCCACCTTCCACATCGAGCACCGCCGCGCCCCGGCCGCGCGCCGCGCGCTCCCCGTTCTCTCCGCCGTGGACGCCGCGGAATGAGACTGGGCCGCATCGGCTACATCAACTGTTTCCCCGTGTACGGCGCGATCGACAGCGGCGCCGTCGCCGTCCCCGCGGAGCTCGTCACCGGCACCCCCGCCGAGCTGAACGATCTGCTCGTGGCCGGCGAGCTCGACGTGAGCGTGATCAGTGCGATCGAGTACGCGCGCCACGCGCGGGATCTCGTGCTCCTCCCCGATCTCGCGATCTCGTGTGACGGGCCGGTCCAGAGCGTCGCCCTGTTCGCCAAGCTGCCGCCCGACCGTCTGGATCGCGCGACGGTGCTCCTCACGGCGTCGTCCCGCACCTCCGTGGCGCTGCTCGAGCTGCTGTGTCGTGACGTGTGGGGCGTCCGCCCGCGCTTCGCACAGGCGCGTGCCGAGGCGACGGACCTCGACGCGCTCGCCGGGCTCCCCCACGAAGCCGTACTGGTGATCGGCGACCCGGCGCTGCTCCTCGCCGCCCGGGGGACGTACCCGCACCGTGTGGACCTGGGGGATGCGTGGAAGCGGTGGACGGGGCTGCCGTTCGTCTTCGCCGTATGGGCCGCGCGCCGCGACGCGAGCGCGCCCGCGGTCCAGGAGCTGCACCGGGCGCTTCTCGCCTCCCGGGCCTGGGGGCTTGCGCACCTTGACGTGCTGGCGGAGCGGGCGGCGCGCGCTACGGGAGTCGGAGTCGAGGTGTGCCGGTCGTACTTCGCGGGACTCGACTACGCGTTCAGCCACAAGCACCTCGCCGGGCTGACCGACTTCTTTCGCCGTCTGGCGGCCCAGGGAATCGTGCCCGACGGCTCACTCCAGTTTCTTCACGTGGCCTGATGGTGGTCGACCGCCACGCCTCGGAGTTCCGCTCCTACCTCGAGCTGTACGAGCGGGCCCCGCTCCTCGAGCTGGGGGCGCAGGCCGATGCCGTGCGCTGGACGCTGCATCCCGAGCGTGTCGTCACCTACATCGTGGACCGGAACATCAACTACACGAACGTCTGCGTCGCGGACTGCAAGTTCTGCGCGTTCTACCGGCGGCCCAAGCACAAGGAGGGGTACGTCCTCTCGTTCGAGGAGATCGGCCGCAAGATCGACGAAGTGAAGGCTCTGGGGGGGGTGCAGATCCTGATGCAGGGGGGACACAACCCCTACATCCCGTTCGAGTGGTACCTCGACCTGCTGCGCTACATCAAGCGCCACCACCCGATTCACATCCACGGCTTCTCGCCCTCCGAGGTGGACTTTTTCGCGGGGCGGTTCGGCATGACGATCGAACAGGTCATCCGGGAGCTCGTCGCAGCGGGGTTGGACTCGATCCCGGGGGGAGGCGGGGAGATCCTGGTGCAGGAGATCCGCGATCGCGTCGCGCGGAAGAAGGCCGGCGCCGACCGCTGGCTCGAGGTCATGGAGATCGCGCACCGGCTGGGCTTGAAGACCTCGGTGACCATGATGTACGGCCTGGGAGAGAGTGCCGCCGACCGGATCGAGCACCTGTTCCGCGTGCGCGACGTGCAGCGCCGCACCGGTGGCTTCACGGCGTTCATCTGCTGGCCGCTGCAACCCGAGCACAGCGCCATGGCCGACACACCGAAGACGGATGCGGTCACCTACCTCCGGACCCAGGCGATCGCCCGCATCGTGCTCCCGGAGGTGCCGAACATCCAGGCCTCGTGGGTGACGATGGGGCCAAAGATCGGGCAGGTGGCCCTGTGTTTCGGCGCGAACGACTTCGGCTCGCTCATGATGGAAGAGAACGTCGTCTCCGCGGCGGGGACGACCTACCGGATGACGCTGCCCGAGATGCGTCGTCTCATCGCGGACGGCGGCTACGTGCCGCGCCAGCGGCGCCAGGACTACAGCGTCATCGAGGACGCGGCCTGACGTGGCCGACGTCCTCATCATCGTCGGATCCGAGAACGACAAGCCGAGGATCGAGCCCGCCTTCGAGGTGCTGGGCAAGGCGGGTGTTTCCTACGAGCTGCACGTTTCCTCAGCGCACCGCCAACCGGACCAGACGGCCGCACTCATCAAGAGCGCCCGCAAGAGCGGGTTCCGCGTCGTCATCGCCGGGGCGGGGCTGTCGGCCGCGCTCCCCGGGTTCGCCGCCTCCCACACCGATCTCCCCGTCATCGGAGTCCCGTTCGCTGTCGGGCCCCTGAACGGGCTCGACGCGCTGCTCGCCACGGTGCAGGTGCCGAGCGGCGTCCCGGTCGCCTGCGTGGGCGTGGACAACGCCAAGAACGCCGCTCAGCTCGCGATCCGCATCCTTAAGGCATAGATGCGCGTCGGCATCGGCTACGACTCGCATCGCTTTGCCGAAGGCCGCAGGTTGATTCTCGGCGGCGTGGAGATCGCTCACCCGCAGGGCCTCGCGGGCCACTCAGACGCGGATGTCGTGGCGCACGCCCTCATTGATGCGGTGCTGGGTGCCGGGGGCTTGGGGGACATTGGGGCGATGTTCCCGAGCTCGGAACCGCAATGGCAGAACGCGAGCTCCATCGAGCTCCTGAAGCAGGCGTATCTCCAGGTGGTCGAAGAGCGCCTCCATCTCGTGAACGCGGACATTACGGTCGTCGCGGAACAGCCGCCGATCGCGTTGTATGTGGATGAGATGCGGGAGAAGCTCGCCGGGGCGCTGGTAGCCGCGGCGTCGCGGGTGTCGATCAAGGGGAAGACGAACGACAAGATGGGCTTCATCGGCCGCGGGGAGGGCATCGCGG
>WNGP01004645.1_pt1 | contig 23083 bp, 27 predicted proteins | sample 5407671 | NCBI WGS metagenome assembly WNGP01 (sample SAMN13153381, study PRJNA577476) | soil metagenome | isolation source: 40 cm soil or saprolite under Garry oak tree replicate 2 | place: USA:California | collected 2016-06-15
ATTACAGCGGCGTAACGCGCAATCTCGCCGCCCGACTCGCGAGCACAACAGTGGGAAGTGCCCACATACAGCGAAACGCAGACCGTGAAAAATTGAAACGGCACTCGCGTTTCGATCGGAAGCTAAGGCGCGTCGTTTTAAACGCTATCTGAAGGCCGGATCAGGCCGCGAATTCGCTCGGCGTCACTTTTAAAGCTTTCGGGGCTATGGCGCCATAGCCTTGACATCATGATCGCGGGGCGATTACCAGTCGCAGCGTGAATCCGCTGACTGGGAGCCGCCGCGAGCTCGATTCTGTTGTCGTCAATATCGAGCTGACCCTGGCCAGCATCATCCAGGGTGTTGCACTGTTTTTCCTGACCGACAACGCGCGCGCTATTTTGTCGTGGCGACATTGGGACGCGTTTCTCTATGTGGCCGCAGGTTTGTGCGTAATTTTTATCTTCTGGTCGCGATCGATCATTCACACGTTAACCCTGATCAAATGGCCACTGGAATTTGGGCACAACTTTTTCTACATCGGTTGCGTGCTCGGCGAGGCGATTTTGTTTAGTCGGCTCGACCGTCCGCTGGCATGGTTCCAGCTCAGCGCTGCGTATGCGGGTGTTGTTTGGTTACTTTTCATCTATGACATGCGACTGATCCGCGCCCGCGTTGCGGAATCGAGCAACGACGCCGAACAGGCACTTTACGCGCGCGCCAGGGCCGATCAGTTACTGAATATCTGGCTGCTTGTTCCCTTGCTTCAATCTCGGCTGCGCCGTCGCCATCTGGACCCGGCCGGATTTGTTCCTTGCTCGCCGCGGCCACGTTTGGTTAATCAGCGCCCAGTTAATCTCGTTCATTGTCTATCTCGCCTACATCGCTCATTACTTCAAAACAATCGCGACCCTGGTCTTGCGGAGTCGCCAGGGAGACTAACCAGCATCCTTTGCGCTCCGAGTGATAGTGAACTTCCCGTTGTAGTTGTCCACGACGACAAGACTGCCAACATTTATTCGCAGTTTTTCTGCAAGCCAAGGCTGTATCGTCAATCTCGCCAATACCTCGAGCAAGCGGCCCAAGTTTGTCACCGCCTGCTGCCAGCGAAATCTGGAGAGTCAACCGGCCGTCAATTAGTTCGACTGGACCTTCAAGTGAGATTTTTTCGGACATGGAAGTGTTCTGAAGCCTAACTACGATTCGACAAAGTCTATTTCGCCTATTTCGGCCTTTCTATGGGAAAGGCTCTGCCAAAACCATGGCTTCTCCTTTACGAGGACTTTCGACCAGCACAAGCTCGATGCTATCTCTAGTACTCAACTTCGAAAGGTGAACGGCATTCGCATCCGAACTACGACCGGCTGGCCATTTTTGCGCGCCGGGGTGAACTGCCAGTCTTGCACGGCAGACATTGCTTTCTCTGCAAATGAATAAGCTGTGGCTGTTATCGGACGGATATCGCTGGTCGTGCCATCAGCTGCGACGCTGAACTCAACCAGGGCATAACCCCAATGCCGCCTTTTGGCTTCTGTCGCCGGAAAAAAAGGGGCATAGCCTTTCAAGAACTTCGGCGGTGTGTCATAGGCACTGGGAGGCGTAACGGGTGTGATGTAAGTCGCGACTTGTTTTTCGGGCATCGGGTTGCCTTCGATCGCCAGATTTGGCGAGGAACAATCGCAAAGCAGCAGCGTTGTTACTAGACTGAGCGCGGCAAAACTGCGATCAACGAGATATTGGCTCATCATGAGAAGTCTTCGAGAGAACGGGCTTCAGCTTTGATCATCGCGGGTTTTGCTGTCGAGGTAAAGCAGGACGAAGGCGATTCCGAGCAACGGTTGGAGAATCCTTTGCACAAGATTCAGAGAGAAGCTGAAAATATCGAAGCTGTGAGCTTGCTGGGTTGCGCTAAGCTGTTGTAGGAACGCCTGCGGATCCTGCGTCGTGGTCAGCTCATTGAAATAATGCCGCAACGTTGACCACTCGGGCCCAAGCGTGATCGCCAGCACAAACGCCGACCAGATTGAAAAAAGCAAAACGCCCCGCCAAAGCGGACGTCGATACCAGGGAAGGTCGCGCTCACTGCGCGCGAGTTGTTTGCTTTGGCGCAGAGCGCCAGCGGCCTCCGAGTCGGCGAGAACAGCGAATTGCTGCCAGAACAAAAAATTGACGAACAACCGTCCGATCATCCAGACCTGAAAAGCAAGCAGCGCGAGCACCAGTAAGACCGACAGCAACGAAAGAGGGCCGGTCATGATCATCCAAATGATCAGCAGCGGAAGTGCCGTCCAAAAAATGTAGGCGCCATAGACAAAGATGCACAGCGTTGCGACACGCGGCCAGAATCTGACGGCTTCGTTCAGGGCAGCGACAAAGCCGATGCGCTGTCCCGCAGCAAATTCAGCAGTGAGAATTTGAATACCGGCGATGTAAATCGGCCAGAGCAACATTGTGACCAGCATCATACAAAAGCCAAAAGCGCCTGCGGCAACGCTGCGAAGATCGAAATTCATATTCGGCGCAGTCTGTAGCCATGCGCTTGCTAGCTGACCCGACACCGAAGGCAGAACCACGAGGAGCGTGAGCGAAAGGAATTGAACGAAGCCTTTTCGGTAAACCCGGAAGGTCTCGACCAAAATCTGCGCAAAACTGCGGCGTTGTAGTTGTGCTGGCGGTTCGGCCAAACGCTCGGCGGCTGACACAGTTGCCTCTACGCCGAACAACCCTGGAATTTCCGCCGCGGTAGTCCAGGGAGTCTCCTCCCCCTTGCCTCCGAAAGGTTTCGGGGCCGGATCGACATCTACGCGGCGGGCTTCGTTTTCAGGAAGCAGACGCCCTTCCGTTTTCCATTCCCGGAGCGTTTCAATATCCGCAGGACCGTATTCTTTTCCCTGCACACGAATGATCCATTGATCGGCCATTTCCCTCATCTGAGCCGAGTCATGTTGACTTTTGGCTGCAACGAGCGTTAGAGCGGCGCTGCGCTCTTGACCACGACGCGCATTCCGTCGGTTTGGATAACCTTGACCGGCGTTTGCGGAGCGATGAATTCGCCCTCGGTGACAACATCGACAACGTGATCGGCAAAACGCGCTTTGCCGCTCGGTCGCAAAACCGTGACCGCCGTGCCGTGCGTTCCGGGTGTGAGCGCCAGTGCAGTCGCGAATTGTCGCGGCGTGCCAGCAAGCGATGGACCCGGCGGATTTGAATCGATCAAGGCGAACCGCCGGTAAATGCTCGTACGCGGCAGATAACGCGCAAGCAGGGCGATCACGATGAACGAGCCCACAATGGCGATGAACATGTTGAGCAGCGGCACGGCGAGCATTTTGCCGGTCGGGAAAAAGTTCTGGCCCGGATAATGATCGACCATCGTCCAGAGCAGCGAGGCTAGCATGAGAAAAACGCCGACGACGCCGAAAACGATCGTTGTATGTGCGAAGAAAAGAATCTCGATCAAGACGAGAACCATTCCGAGAACAAAGAGCGCGACGACTTCCCAGCCGGCGAGCCCAGCCAGATAATGCCCGAGGAAAAAGAGCGCGAAACAAATCGCAGAGATAACTCCGGGCCAGGTCGCACCCGGGATTTTAAACTCGAGATATGCGCCGAGGATTCCGCCCAGCAGAAGCAAAGGCGCAAGCGCGGTGATCCAAAAAGCGATCTGCTCGAAGCCCGTTGGTTCGATTGCTGCCACGTTGCCTGTGAGGCCGGCTTTCTTGGTTAGATCGGCAATCGAATCGACGACGCCTTCCGCGAGCAACGGTTTCCTGTTGATCCGTTCGGTTGCTTCCTGGGAATTGAGAGTGAGGACTGCTCCCTTGGGATGAACGACGCGGTCGCCGATTTTTACTTCCTTGTCCTTGTTCATGAATGCCTCGGCTACGTCGGGATTATGCGCGTTCTTACTCGCGGAACCCCGAATGAGTGCAGACCAATATGAAATTGTCTTCTCCTTCGCGGTAGCCGGAAGGTCCTCGCCGGTCGGAAGGATCGGCGCTGCGGCGCCAATCGCGCTTACCGGCGCCATAAAAATATGCTGGGTGGCGATAGCGATAATCGCGCCCGCTGAGCCAGCGTTTGTGTTGATGAACGTATAAGTGGGAATTTTCGTTTGATTGAGCGCGTTCACGATATCGGCCGCTATATCGAGCCGGCCGCCATATGTGTTCATCTCGAAAATGATCGCGGAGGCTTCGTTGCTTTCGGCCATTTTCACCGCGCGCCGCAAAAACGCCAAGAGGGAAGGCGCGACTTCTCCGCGTAGTGGCACCACTGCCACATCCCCCTTGTGGATGGCATCGCGAGCTTGACCGGTCGCTATTCCCATCAGGCAGCAAACCAAGGCGAAGATCGATAATTTCTTTCTCATCGCTTGGACATAGACCGCCACTGCGTAAGTTTGCCATCTGCCTGTGGCAATTCCATCAGAAACAATCGAGCAGATCGCGGCTGCGAACGACATCGTCGAAGTGATCGGTTCGTATTTTCCGCTCAGACGCGCGGGAGCGAATTTCAAAGCGCTCTGCCCGTTTCACCAGGAGAAGACCCCTTCGTTCTTGGTTAGCCCCAGCCGGCAGACGTTCCATTGCTTCGGCTGCGGCGCGGGCGGGAGCGTCTTCCGGTTTGTGATGGACTACGAGCACGTCGATTTTCCATCGGCAGTGCGCAAACTCGCGGCGCGAGTCGGGATCACGGTAGTCGAAAAGCGTGGCGCTGTGGACGAAGATCGACAACATGAGGCGCGTCGGACACTGCTAAAATTGCATGCGGAAGCCGCGGAATGGTTTCATGAAAATCTGATCAAGAGGGAAGTCGGCGAGCCGGCGCGGAAATATTTGAAGCAGCGGGGGATCACGGCGGAGATCGCGAAACGATGGCAGCTGGGCTACGCGCCGGATGAATGGGAGGCGTTTGGCAGTTGGGCGCGCGAGCGAGCCTACGATGTGCGCGGCCTCATTGCGAGTGGGCTGGTGAAAACGAAGGACGAAAACGACTCGCCCCACCCTCAAACCTTAAACCTCAAATCTCAAAAGTCCTACGATCGCTTTCGCGGACGGATCATATTTCCGATTTGCAACGATGTCGGCGAAGTGATCGCGTTCAGCGGACGGCTTCTGAAGGACGAAGAGGGCGCGGCGAAGTATTTGAACTCGCCAGAGACGCCACTATTTAGGAAGGCGAGCGTCCTGTTTGGTCTGGATAAATCCAAGCGCGCATTGATTGAAACGAACTGCGCGATTGTCTGCGAAGGCCAGCTCGATTTGATCAGTTTGTTCGAAGCGGGAATTACGAACGTGGTCGCGCCGCAGGGAACCGCTTTTACGGAAAACCAAGCGCGAATCCTGAAACGCTACGTGGACGAAGTGGTTCTGTGCTTCGATTCGGACGCCGCCGGAACGAAAGCAGCTGAGCGTTCGCTCGAAGCGCTGTTGCAAAACGATTTGATCGTCCGGGTGGCGGAGATGCCAGCGGGCGAGGACCCCGATTCACTGGTTCGCCGGGAAGGAAAAGAGGAATTCGAAAAACGAATCGGGGCGGCACGCGATTTTTTTGATTATTGGATCGACCACGAGATCGCGGCTGTTGATTTGCATTCGCTGGGCGCAAAGGTGCAGGTCGCGCGCCGGTTGGCGGAAATTATCTCGCGAGTGCACGATCCGCTGTTGCGTGGGGAAGCGATCAATAAAGCATCCGCGCGACTCGCTGTTCCGGCTGTAGATTTCGAAACGCTCCTACCAAAGCAATCCCGCTGGGCCGAGACTCCGCGAGAATCTCCGCCCGCCGAAGCTTCATCGCCGGGCCCACGACACGAGATCGCGATGCTGTGTCTCCTAGCGTTGCGAGATGAAGCAGCGCGAAATTTTCTTCAGGTGCAAAATTGGCGCGAGGTTCTCGAGCAAGTGCCGGACGCAGAAATTCTCATCCGCATTCTTGAGAGCGACCTGCATCCCGACGACGCAGCTTCGCTCAACGCTTTTATGGCGACGCTCGCCGCAGCGGAGGAAAGGCTGGTTTCATCGTGGCTATTGCAGCGAGTACCCGCCGCAGCCGGAGCAATGGTTGAGGAATGGTGGCTCGGTATTCGTCACCGCGTCCTGCGGCGTCAGCTCGATGTGGCCAAGGAGCGAATCAAGGTGGCCAAGCTCAGCACTGGTGATATCGTAAATTTGCAGAAACAAATTCTTGACCTGCAAGACCAACTCCACGAACTTTGCCGGCCCGCCAGCATGGACGGCAGTTAAATTGCCGATCCACCAAGGCAGCAGATCGAAGGTCTCAGTCAAATCCTTAACCCCACAAACTTGGCCAGGCATTCGAAAGCAAAGGGACGGAGACGACAGTCGTCGGCGCGGCGGCTCAAAGGCGACCGATTTCGCCGTGGCTCATTACGAAAGTATTCCGCTGTTCGGCGAAATCTCAAGAGACTACCAAAAATCGAGGGTCTCAAAGCGCACAACGTTGCGCGGATAAAGCCGCGGCAGCGCAATGGCGCGCTACTGGCAGGGCTGCAGAACGAACCGGAAATAGCCGCTCTGCATTCAGCAATCGAAATTCAGGCTCGCATTCGTGAACTGATCAAGCTGGCGAAGGAGCAAGGTTATCTCACCTTTGATGATTTAAACGAAGCATTGCCGGAAGGAATCACCGACGCTGACGATCTCGATCTCATTCTGACGCAGCTTCGTCGCATGGAGGTCGACATTATCGAGGCGTCGGAAGTCGATCGCTACAAGGACGGTAAAAAAGACGAGGAAGAAGAGGAAGAAGAGGAAGAGAAGACAGAGGTCAGGTTCGAAACCCTCGATGATCCGGTACGGATGTATCTCAAGCAAATGGGCCAGGTGCCATTGCTGACCCGGGAACAGGAAGTCCAGATTTCTAAACGAATCGAGGAAGCTGAGGACATGGTGCAGAAGCACATAAATCGGTTTGGCTTCACTGCGCGTGCTCACCTCGATTTGGCCGGAAAACTGCTCGAGGGGAAAGAACGATTCGATCGCGTTATTCTCGACAAAAAAATCGAGAGCCGTGAACGCTACATGAAAAAGCTACCGCGCCTGTGCAAACAAGTGGAACGATTGAGCGCCTTGATCAGCCAGCAATACTGCCGTCTTACGCGCAACTCTAATTCCCCAAAGGAACGATGCAACAGACTCAAGTCGCTGCAAAGAGGGATCGCTTCGCTTCAACGGATCTATCCCAATTTTTATTTCAAGCAAAAGGTCACCGAGGAATTCGTTCACTTGGCCGACGATGCCTATGACACGTTGCGTTATCTTCAAGGCGAGATCGCCAAACATCTGCGCGATCGAAAAAAAAGGCTGCACCTCGAAAACAAGGTCCGTGAAATGGAAAAAGATCTCTGGCTTCCCGTTTCCGAATATGCCGACGAGTATCAGGCGTTGAAAGGCTGGGCGCGGCAGGCCTTGCGAGCTAAGACAGAAATGGTGGAGGCGAACTTGCGCTTGGTGATCTCCATCGCAAAAAAATACACTAATCGCGGCCTATCATTTTTGGATTTGATCCAAGAAGGGAACATGGGGCTAATGAAAGCGGTCGAAAAGTTCGAGTACCGGAGGGGATACAAGTTTTCGACTTACGCCACGTGGTGGATTCGCCAGGCCATCACCCGTTCCATCGCCGATCAGGCGCGAACAATTCGGATCCCCGTGCACATGATCGAGACGATCAACAAGCTCATGCGCGTGCAAAAACAGCTCGTCCAAGAATACGGCCGTGAGCCAACTCCAGAGGAAGTAGCTGAAGAAGTGCTCTTGCCGGTCGATCGGGTGCGCGCAGTCTTGAAAATGGCGCAGCAGCCGATCTCCCTTCAATCGCCAGTAGGCGAGAGCGAGGAGACAAATTTTGGCGATTTTATTGAAGATAGGGGCGCGGAAAACCCGAGCGATATGACAGCGATTGTTTTGTTGAAGGAGAAGATCAAGGATGTACTGGAAACCCTGACCGATCGTGAGCGGCAGGTGCTGGAGCAACGGTTTGGGCTGGTGGATGGCTACAGCCGAACGCTCGAAGAAGTAGGTCGCCAGTTCCAAGTCACCCGAGAGCGTATTCGCCAGATCGAAGCCAAAGCACTGCGCAAAATGCGACATCCTACCCGGATTCGGCAGCTCGAAGGTTTCTTGGAAGCGCCGGGAACGTAAATATTGATTTTGGCGCCCGTTCCCAGCGCAACTTTCAGCTGTATGGGTAGTTCAATTTTCGGAAAGAATATGAAACCCGAAGATGACCAGGAGTTGTGGGATCTCCTCGGCCGCGTAGCCGGACCAGAGGTTTCGCCCTTCTTCGCTCGTAACGTTCTGAGGCAAATCCGTGAGGCACCGGAAGCGAGCCGTTTCGAGCAAGTGCGAAGGTGGATCAGCTTGCGCAGGCTCATACCGGCAACGGCCTTGGCCGCTGCGGTGATTGTTTCGATCATTGCCGTTCATCATCCTGTGGTGCAAAGGCCTTCCGAAAAAGAGCCGGATGTGGTTGCAAAGATCGATCCGCAAGACTTTGAAGTGGTCGCCGACCTGGATGACTTGCTCGCTTCCGATGAAGTCAGCTTGTGGGACGAAAAGCCAACCTTGTAAAAGTAATCGTCGGTTTGTGTATCTACGCTTCGTTGTCGGCTCCGGTGAAGGCGCAACCGCAGCGAGCCGGGCCTCGGCAAATGGGGCCTTCTTCACACCGGCCGCCACCAGCGCAGAGTGTACGTGAACGCTGGTCTGCGCTACCTCCTGCGGAGCGCCAGGCTTTTCAGCGAAATGCGGAGCGTTGGATGCGGATGAGTCCTGCGGAGCGCGACCTTCTACGGGCACGAGAAAATTGGCGACGCGAGCAAATCAGGCGGGAAACGGAAGCGGCCTTGCGCCAGTCCGGCCTATCGCTGGATCCCCGGAGGCGTGATTTGTTTGAATCACGCTACATGCAGGAGCGGCGCAGAATGGAGCAGACGCTTCGGCGCCACATCGAAATTGAGCGACAGCAACAACTCCCAGCTTTGATTCAGCAGTTAAAAAGGGAGTTGCAACTTGAGGAGCCATTGAGCGCGAGTCCTCTGCCCAAGGCAACAGAGTCGCCTAAAGGCAAGTAAACTGCTCCGGTGTGATCAAAGGCGTTCGGCGTCCCGTCTCATTAATTGGTATTGCAAAAAGCTGGCTCGAATTGCTCTCGAGCCAGCTCGATTGATTTTTTCGATCCTACGTCAGCTTAGTACCTGTGATAGTACCGATGATGACGGTGGTGGCGGTAGTAATATCGATGTCCGCCGTACCAATAGAACGAAGGCCCATAATAGTAGCCATAGTACGGATAGCCATAGTACGGATAAGGCCGATAATAGGAATACGGATAATATCCATAATAACCCGGGAACCCGACTCCTATACTAAACCCTACGCCAGCGTCAGTGCGCTGGGCCGGAATAAAAGCGATTCCCCCTGCCACCAATGCGATCAAGAGAACTTTTTTCCAGTTCATTATTCTACCTCCCTGTTGTTTTCTATCCTACAAATTAAACAATTAGTACGACGAAAGGTTTCCGGGTTTATTCGGCCCTGTTCAGCTTGGGCCAGGCGGTCACGCAGACATTTTGACCGATGCGTCTGTAAGAGATGCGATCAAGCTTCATCGCTTTGATAGTGTCGCCTGCTCCGACGCCCGCAAAAGCGATCACTGGTCCGCCAGTTAAAATCGGGCCGAGATAAAGTTGGATCTTATCGATGAGACGTGCGTCCAGCGCCTGGCCGAGAACGTCGCCACCGCCCTCGATCAGCACGCTCGTCACGTTCTTTTTCCCGAGATCTTTCAACACTACCGCCAAAGATTTTCTATTGTAAACCAGCGTGCGCCTGGCGAACCGATCGGAAAACAAATGAGCTCGCAATGGCAGGCGACCCGAACGGGTCAGGATCACCCGCCAGGGTTGTCGCCGCGCGCGCACACCGCGCACAGTCAATCGCGGATTATCTGCTCGGACTGTTTCTGCTCCTACGATAATTGCGTCCACGCACGCGCGAAGTCGATGCGCGTCTCCGCGAGCGGCAGTGTCAGTGATCCAGCGCCGCTCCCCGGGTCGCCGCGTCAAGCGGCCATCGAGGGACATCCCGCATTTTGCGATAACGAAGGGTCGCCGACTCACAACCCATTTGTTGAAAGCCTCGTTAAGTCGCGCGCACTCCTCAGCCAAAATGCCCTCGCGGACTTTAATTCCCGCAGCTCGCAATTGTGCAATGCCTCTTCCCTGATGGCGAGGATTTACGTCCAACGCGCCGACCACTACTTCCTTTACGCCGGCTTTAATGAGTGCATTCGTACACGGACCAGTCCGGCCAATCGTAGAACAGGGTTCTAAGGTAACATAAAGGGCCGCGTCCGCAGGCACGGTGCCGGTGAAATTGCGCAGGCATTCAATCTCGGCGTGTTCATGGCCTGCTTCACGGTGGTGTCCCTTTCCGACAATCCGATTGCCCAAGACCAAGACCGCTCCAACGGCAGGATTGGGACTTGTTCGGCCGAACGCCTTTTGCGCTTCCTTCAGCGCGACACGCATGAATTGCTCGTCCCGTTGCGCCGAGGTCGTCATCGTAGAAGGACTAGTCGCCTTCGTTTCTGCGGGCAACGTTTTTTACGTGGAGCGGAATTGTGCAACCATCTCGCATCCTCCCGGAAATGACCGAGCTGGCTAATCAGCGCGAAGATCGAGCAGGGCCTTGTGACGTTGACTCTGCCCAAAGCCGAGCACGTCAAGCCGTGTAAGATCGCCGTTTCATAATCTCTAGTTTGCTTCTGCCGCAAAGGCCGGGACTACGTGTTCCCGGCCTTTTTATTTGTTGTGAGTCTTTTCCGCTTGGCGAATTGCCGGCGTGGAAGTAATTACAGTCATCTGAATATGGCGACGAAAACCGAGCAGAAACCCGGCGAAGGTAAGTTGACCGCCGCACGAAATAAGAATCTCGATCTGGCAATTCAACAGATCGCGAAAGATTACGGCGAAGGCGCCATCATGCGTTTGGGCGGGGAGAAGATTGTTGATATCGATGTTATTCCGACTGGAAATATTTTGATTGATCGCGCGCTCGGAGTCGGCGGATTTCCGCGCGGCAGGGTTGTCGAAGTTTTCGGCCCGGAATCATCTGGTAAAACAACGCTTGCACTTACCGAAACCCTGGTTCGCTCCAACGCTCTCGATGTGATCGTGGTCGATTCGGTGGCGGCCCTCGTCACCAGAGCCGAGTTAGAAGGCGAGATCGGCGATGCGACTGTTGGCGCGCAGGCGCGATTGATGAGCGCTGCTTTGCGCAAACTCACGTCACTGATTTCAAAAGCGCGGACCTGCTGCATTTTCACGAATCAAATTCGGGAAAAGATCGGCGTGATGTTTGGTAATCCGGAAACAACGCCGGGCGGCAAAGCGCTGAAATTCTACGCAAGCATGCGTGTCGATATTCGAAGGATCGGCGCGATCAAGCAGACCGACGGCGTCGTCATCGGCAATCGCACCCGCGTCAAGATCGTGAAAAACAAAGTCGCGCCGCCGTTCACGGAGGCCGAATTCGACATCATGTACAACGAGGGAATTTCCTCGACCGGCGCCCTTCTCGATCTTGCATTGGAGAAGCAAGTTATCGAAAAACGCGGTTCTTGGCTGAATTACAAAGGCACGCAACTCGCCCAGGGTCGCGACGCAGCCAAAGAGGCTTTGAAAAATGATTCAGCTCTTTACAAAGAGATCGAGGCGGCCGTGAAAGCCAAGCTCGACGAGGAAAAGAGCTAATCTAGATTTGGCTGCCAAAGCGTGACCGAATCCTGAACGCGCATTGCCTGGCGCAGTGCGTTCGCACATCCAAGCCGCCTAAACATTTTACGAGATGGCGAAATCCACCTCGAGTCGGCGCACCGGTGACAAGTGCCGAGGGAATCGCGAATGATAATAAGAGTCGTATCCGTTTGGCGAAGTCCGTTTTGATTTTCACCGAGCGCTAATTTAAGGCGGCGCTTGCAAATCCGGGCGCGATCCGCTTCGGTGAAGTCATGTTTCCCTACATTGCGTTGAGCAAGGAGAAGGCGTGGCAGCCGGGCCCTTATGAAGGGGTTGAGCTGATGATTTTGCACCAGCAGAAAAGCACAGGCGGACTCGTAGTGCTGCGCAAGTTCAAAGCCGGATTTACCATTCCGGCACACACGCATTATGATGCGAATGAATGGGCTTACATTCTGTCCGGCGAATGGGAAGAATCCGGCGTCGCGTACGGTACAGGCACACTGTTTTTTGCGCCCAAAGGAGTTCGTCACGGGCCGCACATCGCGCGCACCGAAGTAATCAGCCTGACAGTATTTGACGGACCGCTGACCGTTGGATGAACTGTGAACGTTATGATGCCGATTGAGCATGACGATCCCATCAACGCAAGGATCCTTGCGATTTCCGAGGATAAAATCGAAGGCTTCGTGCGCGAGCCGTTCCAGGAAATTGCGCGCCGCTCAGGCATAGATGTCGATATGGTGATGGCTCGCATCGCGGCAATGTTGCGCGCGAGGACGATCCGCCGTGTTCGTCAGACATTGCTCGCCACGAATCTGGCCGACGGCGCGCTCGTGGCTTGGAAAGTCCCGGAGGACAAGATCGACAATGCCTTTGACTGGATGTTCCAACGCGACCCATTTTCGGGTCATGTGGTCCTACGCTCTACCGACACTGTCACGGCCGGATCGGACTACAAATTATGGACAACGGTGAAAGTACCGCATGGATTTTCGTTGGAGCAGCATTGCGGACTGCTCGCCGAAAAAGTCGGTGCTAAGCGTTTCCGGGTTATGCGGGCAAAAGGAATCTTTGCGCTCGGCGTTGGCCATGTCCGCCGAAAAACAATTGAGCCCGGGAGCAAAGCGGATCAGGCGGCCAAAATGATTCCGGTGCAAACGGTCGCGCTGAACGAGCGCGAGTGGGGCGTTCTGCTCGCGCTGAAGCGCGAATTTACGCCGGAAGAGATCAGACCGACGCCTTGGCTTGCACGCGCGAAGGAAGCCGGGATCTCGCTCGATGAATTTTATCGGATCGCCGAAGAACTAAATGCCCGCAAGGTCATCGGCCGCTTCTCGACCTTCCTGGAACACGTCAAACCATCTGCCGGTGGTGTGCGCGTCACGCGATTCAATGGGCTTTTTCATTGGGCGGTACCGGCGGGGCGTGAAGTCGAAGCAGGTGGCGAAGTCGGCCGGCATCACATTCTAACTCATTGTTACTGGCGCGAAGCCGGACCCGAATTCAAAAATGTCAATATCATGGCAGTTGCCCACGGAACCGATAAAAAACGGCTTCTCGATCATAAAGCCGCAATAGATCGACATCTTCATTCGGGCGGTATCCCGGTTTCTTACACGAACGTGTTCTGGGGAGGGCGCAGCGAGATCAAGCCGTCGGAAATTTCGCCGAAAGCGTATCGCGATTGGCTCGCTTCGTACACGAAAGGAACCGCCGCCCGTTCATAACTGATTGCTCAGCACGACGTAAGTGCCCGATGCGGTGACCTGATGATAAATGTGAAAGCGTTCGGTCAGTAACTTTTTCCAGTGATCGACACGTTGTTGCTCCGCAATTAGATAAACGGCGTTGCTCCCGTCCCACCTTTTCAATACCTCATCTTCGTTCAGGAAAATGTCGAGCGACGGTTCGCCGATCGGGGCTTCTTTCTCGCGGTTCTGATTCACGATGAAAAATTTCCGGTTCAGATAAAAGATCAGGCTGCTACTATCTTCGAGCGGGCCTTCGAAGAGCGTCTCGTCATTTTCATCAAGCCGCGTGTTCAGAAAACGACCCAGCTCGGCGAGTGAAAAGTAAGGTGCCATTTTGGCGACGCCTTCCATCATGCCGAGCCCGGCGGGAATCATCGCGATCGCCAGCACCACGGCGGCAAGTTTCTCCCGTTGCCTGAGAATAAAATAAAACGTGATGAATGAGAGAGAAACTAAAGAGCAAGCGGTGATCGTGAGCATGGGGCGAAGAGCCAACCAGGTCGAGACCGGCATGTCGTGCAAGGCTTTCCAAGCTGTCCAGCGTTCGTCCATGGCACCCCAATGGCCGTTGAGTGTGTGCGCGGCGTTGAAAGCTAAAAAAGCAAGCGCCAAGCTTATGATCCCCACCAGACTAACGGCCACCGCGCCCACAGCGCGCCATCTTCTGGGCATTCTGTCCCATGCCACCGCGGCCCAGAGGGCCAGCGCACTCCACATGCTCATCGAATAGTAATCCTGGCGTTGACCGAGAAAAAGCAGCGGCACAAAGACAATCCCCATCCAGCAAAGCGAAAGCGTATCGGAAAATTCGATTTCACGCGGCCGGATCACGCGTCGCCAGGCAAAAATGAGACCCGGCAAAAGCGCGATCGACCACGGGAACCACCACGCTAAATGCATTAGCAGAAATTCGGAGGCCGGCACCCCTTTGAAATCGTGCGTTGCGTCGTCAAGCCCCCGCAGATGGCCCAGCCATTCCGAACCGACCAGATAATGAAAATATCTGGGAAAATGCCACTGCACCCAGATGTGCCAGGGTGCAACGATCAACAAGAAAATCGACAAATATTCCCAACGCAGGAGCGCCCGAAAACGCACCCGGGCTTCATGGTGAAAAATTGAAAGCAGAAGGAAAATCGCTGCCGGATAAACGATGCCGAGCAAACCTTTGGTAAGGCAGGCGAAAGCGCTACAGATCCAAAAGCCTGCGAACCAGACCCGTCGATGCTTCCGGCGCTGGTAACCGCAAAGCGCACAGAAGATCGCCCCTGCCAGAAATGCGGTGAAGAGCGGTTCGGGCATAACGATCCGCCCGAACAAAAACGTACCGCAAAAGCTGAGATAGATCATGCCTGCGATAAAGGCGCGCCAGTAATCAGTGAGCCGCTCGCCGATCAAGAAGACCAACGCAACCGAGGCGACAACTGCGAGTGCCACTGGCAAGCGCGCCGCGGCAGAACTTACGCCGAAAAGTTTAAACGAAAGAATAATGAGCCAGTAGAGTAGGGGAGGTTTTTGCAAGCGCGGGACCCCATCATTAGTAGGCAGAAGCCATTGATGCGTTTCCACCATTTCTTTGGCCGCGCCGGCATACTGTCCTTCGGTCTCGCTGTAAAGATCGCCCGAGCCTATCGTGGCGACGTGCAAAAGAGCTGCTAGGGCAATCAGAAGCACAAAGAGCGCGTGCCGCGTTGGCGGGGGAGGGAGCGCCGGCGGCTCGAGAAGAGTTTCTTCAATTCTGAAAGTTCGCGTGCCAGCGGTCATCGGTTTCTCAGCCTGTTGGCCGCTTGTTTGTTTTCAGGCCGCGATACTTCTTCCAGCTCTCGGGTAAAGGGAGCAACTTTCCCGCTGGCATCGCGATTAGGGCCAGCGATTGTCGGCACTCGACAATCAGCGCGTTGTCCTTCAGGCGAGTGATGCGAAATGCGCACCAGAAACGCACGCGTTCCACTCGATCCAGCCAGCCCTCGATGGCGAGTCGATCGCCAAGCTTGGCACCACGACGATAGGCGATCTCCGTGTGGATAACCACCGGGTAGCGTTGCGTCTCGGCCATTTCTACAAGAGCGAGCCCGAGCTTTTCGGCAAGGAGTGTGCGCGCGATCTCAATGAACCGCAGGTAGGCAATATTCGAAACGACACCACCGCAATCGGTATCGAAAAACATCACCTGCACTTCGGTGCAAATATGCGGGGCTTTTGGATTCACGGACTAGAGATTATCCACGAAAAAAGAGCATTGAAACTGAATATGGCAGGACGGGGTAGTGTTACGTGCGCTTCGCGGAAAACTGCGACGCCCAGCGCAAGATCGGCATTGGCGTCATGCGAACCAGAAGCATGCTGAGCTTCATCTTCAAACCTGGAATGATGAGTGGCCGATTGGACTCCAGCGCTCGAAGCGCATCCCGCACGACCTGTTCGACCGTGACAACAGCAAATTCCGGGGCGTTTTCCACTGGTCCCTCCGAGCGCTTTGCGACCTCCTGAAATTCGGTGCGTACCGGACCAGGGCAAAGGGCGCAGACGGTCACACCGGTTCCACGGACTTCGGCATGCAGCGCTTCGGAGAAGCTTGTGACGTACGCTTTGCTTGCGGCGTAAACTGCAAAGCCGGGTATGGGAAGAAAGCCCGCCGACGAGCTGACGTTTAAAATGCCTCCACGCTTTCTGGCGATCATTTGCGGAAGCAGATGGCGGGTTAGAGAAGTGAGCGCGACCATGTTGACTAGCATGATTTGCTCGTTGCGCCTTGAATCCGAAGTCGCAAACGAACCAATATCGCCCAGACCCGCGTTGTTGATCAAAAGATGGACATCGATTTTTTCGTGATCGAGCCAAGCCATTAAGTCCTTCAATTGCCTCGGTTCGGCCAGATCGGTTCTCCGAACGTGAACAACGAGATTTGGGTGCTGCTGCGTCAATTCGTCGCGCAGCTCATTCAATTGTTGTTCGCGCCGTGCCAGCAAGATGAGCGATCGCATCCGGCCAGCGAGTTGCCGCGCAAATTCGCAGCCAAGTCCGGCAGAAGCTCCGGTGATGAGCGCGCTGTCTCCGTCGAGTTTCATTTCGTAATTTTAATGGAGCGGGGAACTCGTGCGAGTTTGGAGCGTTCAGTGGGCCTCGCAGAACTCTACCTTTCGTCTCATTCGCGTAGCGATTCGATCTCGCGCTTGCTCAGCGAGCGCCAGTGGCCACGCGGCAGATCCCCGAGACGCAGGTTCGCGATCCGGATGCGCGCGAGGTGTCTCACTTGATAACCGACTGCATCGAACATGCGACGAATTTGCCGGTTGATTCCTTGTCTTAAAACAACGCGCAGGCGGGTCGGCGTTAACGAACGAAGACGCTCGATGCGCGCGCGTTCTCCATCGAGAAAAATTCCTTTTAGCAACTTCGGCGCTAGCGCTCGGTCCCACGCTCGATCCAGCTTCACCTCGTATTCCTTGTCAATCTTGTAGCGCGGATGAATGAGTCGCTGAGCGAGATCGCCGTCGCTGGTAAGAAGAAGCAGGCCTTCGGTCTGCGCATCGAGGCGCCCAACGTTGAAGAGGCCTGAAAACCTTTGCGGCAGAAGGTCGAAAATGGTATCGAGGGCGTGCACATCTTTTCGGGTCGAAACGAAGCCCGCCGGCTTATGCAGCATAATCGTGAGCGGCGGTTGTGCATGCAGAAGTTTGCCGTCCACTTTTACGCTGTCTCCTGCGGTCGGTTGCGCGCTGAAGTTCGTGCAAATTTTGCCGTTAATGATGATGCGGCCCGCGGCAATGAGTTCGTCGCAATAGCGGCGCGAACCAACGCCTGCGGCGGCGAGGAAACGATTGAGGCGCACGGCAAGTTACAAGAGTTAAAAAAGTGAACTCGTTACGACGGGCCGGCCTTCTAACCTTGTAACCTTTTAACGGCTAACTCTCACGCGGAGCGCATCACGCTTCGGACTTGGTCTTCGGTAGGCCGATGACTTTGCTGCCTTCCTTCCAGTGGCCGCGTTTTTTGAGAAGCTCGACCCGCTCGAAACGCTTTAGGACATTGCGCTTGGCGGCGATGGTGCTCGACCCTTTTAAACTGCGATGTTGCGACATAAACTGCTCCGGTACGAAAACGAAGTCCGCACATTAATCCCTGACCCTAATTTTTCAAATCGATACTCCGAACATTTCTGTGTACAAGCGATTGAGATCGCGCAGGACTGTGACTGCGAACCGCTGACGATCGATTTGGCGATCTAACGCGATCGCCAGCGAAATTGCCCGGTCGCGTAATTCTATGGAGAAATCCTCGATTGCATGATTGACGTTGATCCCGATGCCTACAATGGCCAGATGCCCTGCTTTTTCCTGGGCGCGCATTTCTACCAGAACGCCCGCGATTTTGCGGCCATGAACCTGAACGTCATTGGGCAGCTTAATCGTCGGCTCGAGTGGAAACTCGCTACGGATCGCACCGGCTATGGCTTCCGTCGCCCAAGTAGTAAGCCGCGACGATTTATTGAGCTCGATCCTGGGGCGTAACAAAACCGAGAACCAAAGCCCCTTGCCGGCCGCCGATTCCCAGCGATTCCCTCGCTGACCGCGTCCGGAGGTTTGATGTTCGGCAAACAGAACCAGGCCCTCCTTGAAATTTGGCATCGCGATTTCTAAAAGCGCGTCGTTCGTAGAGCCAACACGGTTGAGCACGATTATGTGTCGACCAACGATGGCTCCACCGAGATCGGCTTCCATCTCGTGAGCGCTCAAGAGATGTGTCACCTTAACTAGGGACATGGGTCATTTCCAAGCCGACATCGATCGCACGGGCTCCGTGCGTGAGACTTCCTACCGAGATGTAATCCACTCCAGTGGCTGCGATGCGGTTGACGTTCCTCAGAGTGATGCCCCCGCTTGCTTCAAACTGGATATTGTCCTTTCGCAGCGCGACAGCCTCCCGAATTTGCGCCGGCGTCATGTTGTCGAGCAGGATCACGTCTATGCCTTCAATTTCAACGAAGGCGCGGACTTGTTCCAGATCCTCCGCCTCCACTTCGATGCGAATGTTTGGCCGTTCCTGGCGGAATTGCTTGATTCGTTCCGCAAACGCGGAGAGTCCCTCAAACGTTGCCAGGTGATTGTCTTTCACAAGCACCATGTCGTATAGACCAAAGCGATGATTCCCGCCGCCGCCGGCTAGCACTGCGGCTTTTTCCAAGGTTCGCAGGCCGGGAGTGGTCTTTCGTGTATCAACAATTTTGGTGGCGTGATTTCCCACGGCATCCACAAATTGGCGTGTGAGCGTTGCGATACCACAGAGGCGCTGTAGAAAATTCAGTGCAACGCGTTCGCCCTTTAGAATAGAGCGGGCTAGGCCCCGCACCTCGATGATCGTATCGCCGGCAGCGACTTCTTCGCCGTCGTGGCGAGGATTGTGTATGTCTAGTGAGGGATCGACCTGCCGGAAAACTTTCGCGACAACGCCGGTGCCCGCCACAATCGCCTTTTCACGCGCAATGATACGCCCGCTGGTGTGCAGCGTCTCGGGCACGAAGAAATCAGTCGTAATGTCGCCCGCGCCAATGTCTTCTTTGAGCGCGGCAGCGATTGGATCGTAGCGGTCAGGTTTCATGGTAGTTCGTCTGGGCTTTGGCTTGGTAAATGCGTCGGCCATGCACCAAGTTTTCGCATTGGCGCGTCGCCCGCCACGATAAATGCAAAGCCTCTTTGCGGTTGGGGCCCAGAGGGATTAGGAAGAAAAAAGATTCGGGCAGCGCACGTTAGGAGAAACAACGAATATCAGAAACACGTACAACCGCCCGAATCGCCTTAACCTGTTGAGTTGGACAGCGGAACTCGCGCGGCGTTCGAACTTTTTTACGAAAAATTCGTGAGTGTGGCGCGAGCGTTCCCGCTCGGCCACCGACATCGCAAACGGGGACGCTTGCGCTGAGTTTTTCGACGGGCGCTCCAACATGGCGGCCTACAGCAAATTACCCGGGCTACCGGCTCTCGCCCGCGCCGCCTCATCGCGGACTTCCTGGAGCAGCGATTTAAATTCACATTTCTCCAGTGCGGCGATCAGATTGGGATAATCCGGCTTAATTCGAAGGTCATCGATTGCCACGGGCAGATCGAGATGGCAATCCAGATCAATCATCTTCCGATTTTGCAAAATTTGCTCCCGCGCGTTGGCGAGTTTTTCGCGGGTACGCTCGCTTTTCACCTTATCGATGTTAGCGAGCAACTGTTCCAACCCGCCAAATTCGCGAATCAACGCTGCCGCAGTTTTGCGACCGAGCCCGGCCCCTGGGATGTTATCGACGGAATCACCGGTTAAGGCGAGGACGTCGCCTATAAGCCTCGGTGAGACATCCCATTTTGCCGTCACCTCCGGCTCGCCGAGCAATGCGAACGCGTCCTTCGGCGACGCGAGATCCGCTTTTGCTGTCGTATAAACTTTCACACACGGCCCCACCAGTTGATAGAGATCCTTATCATTGGTTGCGAGCACCACTTTCGTGCCCGGGCGCTTGCATGCCGCAATGGCATAACAGCCCATTAGATCGTCGGCCTCGGTATTCAGCAGCGAAATATTTTTGAATCCGAGCAATGGAGTCAGCGTCTCCTGGATGAATTCGAGCTGCGGAACCATCGGCTTGGGCATTTCCTTGCGCGTCTCCTTGTAAGCCGGCTGCAACTTTACACGCCGCTCCGGCATGCCTTCGTCCCAAAATACCGCGCCAAACTCTGGCTGGAGATGTTTGAGCATCAGCCGCAGCGTCTTCGCAAACCCGAAAATTGCGTTTGTCGGTTCCCCTCGCGAGTTAGAGAGATTCGGGATCGCAAAAAACGAGCGGTAAACGTAATAATGACCGTCGATCAGAAGAAGCTTCACAGCCTGGAACATAGGCGCCCATGCTTGTGCGGCCAACCCCGAAAGCGTTCCGGGCTATTCGTTATACGCGAGATGTTGCTTCAACTCGATGACGACGCCACTGGATCTGAGAACGACGCATTTGGTTCCGCGTGACGCTCCAATGCGCGGAATTTCGCGAGTGCAGTAGTGCGCTAGCAACTGCCCGTCCCGACGCAGTACGTCGATGCTGTCCGCAACGTGACCAAAACCGACAGGCTTAATTTCACCGGGCTTGAGCGTGAAGGCCTGAGCAACCCCCGAACCGTATTCGACGATCTTGATCGAACGATGAAACTCGTTGACGTAGCCTAGGCCGAACGTGTCGCAACCACAAAGCAAAATGCAGAGAAGCAACGAGAGAATTACACGCACAGCTTCATAGACCTAACAAGGCTCATACGGAGAAGCTTCTTCTAACAGATGAAACCGTTAATTTATTTTCAGCCGCCGGCGACGACGCGGATGAATTCGATGCGGTCGCCTTCGGCTAATGGTCGCTCTGCCCATTCGTGTCGATGCACGGCGAGACCGTTGTGTTCCACCAAAATAGATTGCCCCGGCAATTGATAATGGTCGATTAGCTCCGCGATCGTTTTTGCTTCGCGGGCATCGATTGATTCGCCATTGACTGAGATTTTCATCATCTAAGGATTCTGCCCTCGGCGGTCGGAGACTGCCGCTACAGCTGAAACCGTCATGCGCCGCAGAGGGCCTGGTCCCAATCTTTCCAAACCGGTTCGAGTCCGCGACGGCGAAGAACTGCGGCGATTTCGGCGGGGGAACGTTCGTCGCTGATTTCGAATTGGCCGGTGGCGAGTTGATCTTCGCCGTCCTGGTATTCCGGCGCGACGATGCGGCCGCGCACGGTTCGATGGAGATGTTCGCGGCCTTGCCGGGTATAACCGCCGGGCTCGGTGTGGCTGCCGGCGCTCATCATCGTCACGCCGATTAACGCGAGCGAGTCCCGCAGCGTCGCGCGCTCGCGGGTGCTCAGCACAATGCCAAGCTGCGGAAAAGTAATCCGTAATGCACAAACCAACTGCGCGAGTTCGCGGTCGGTCATCGAGAAAAGCGGACGGAATCCGCCGGCGGCCGGCCTTAACCGGGGCAAGCTCACGGTGATTTGCGCCTGCCAGCAGCGTTTAAACAAATGTTCCAAATGCGCTGCAAGAGCGATCGCTTCATCTTGCCAGCGCGTTAAACCGATGAGCGCACCGACGCCGAGCCGACGAAAACCGGCGGCATAACCGCGCTCGGCGCAATCGAGCCGAAAATTAAAGTCGCGTTTCGGCCCCGCGGTATGCATTTCTGCATAAACGCCGCGATTGTACGTCTCCTGATAAACTACAAGTCCTTCCGCGCCGGCTTCGACAATCGACACATAATCCTCCGTTTCCATAGGCCCGACCTCGATGGAAATCGATGAAAAATCTCGCGTGAGTGCCCGCACGCATTCAGCAAGGTAGTCACAGCTCACAAATTTGGGATGCTCGCCGGCTACGAGAAGGATCTGGCGAAATCCCTGACGAGCGAGATGCTGCGCTTCGGCGACGACTTCATCGATGTCGAGCGTAACGCGAAGGATCGGATTGTCGCGCGAGAAACCGCAATACCGGCAATTGTTGATGCACTCGTTGGAAAGATAAAGCGGAGCGAAGAGGCGCATCGTCCGCCCAAAATTTTGCAGCGTGAGCGAGCGCGAAAACTGTGCCATCGCTTCGAGCTCTTGATCCAATTTCGGGGCGATCAGATGTTCGAAGCGCTGAACCAGCTCCGATTTCTTCAGAGCCAGATTGTCCAGGGTCTCGATGAACGACATCAAAATAATTTCGTGCGCATCCAGGCGTTCGCAAATCTAATCATTCGCAAACGCCATTGATAAACGAATAGACCTACGTTTAACGCTCCGGACGCCGCTTTAACCAAATGGAACGTTCGACTCTTAAAAGGCGAAATTCACGCCCGTGCGGACCATGCCGAAGTTGTTGTCTGGACCGTTGATAAAGTTCCAGCTGAAATCACTGACCCAGCCAATGTGCGGCGTAAAGCGAACTTCTAAGCCGCCGCCGACCTGGCCGATTCCCTCCGACTGGCTACCCTTATGACCAACTGTCTTGACAATGTCGAAGCCCTCGCCCCCGTTGCTAATAAGCCCACCGGGTCCTGTTACAGGAAATCCGGCGGCGTTTTCGCGGAACCCCTGATCGACCGGCGTCTGGCCACCGCCAAAGATTCCGCCGCCGCCACCGAAGATGTAAGGTGAAAAGCGCGAGCAGTGGAACGGGTAACGCAGGGTCAATGTACCCAGTACGGCTCCGATGCCTTTGTTTACGTTGTGAAAGGTGTCCTGGAAAATCCCGTCGCTGAAGTCGACGAAAATACTTTCGCGCGCCTGCCTGGCATCGACGATCCAGCCTTCAACCCCGACACCGAAATAACGGTAGAAGAAGTATTTGAAGTCCATACCGCCGCCCCAAGCATGGTCGGCTAACATGTAGCGGTCGTCTTGCCAGTTATTTGCAGTGAAAATGTAGGTTCCCCACAGGCTCACGTTAAACTCCCGATCGGCGTACCACTCCGGGCACGGCGGTGGACCGGCCACCTGTTTCATTTCCTTTCCGCCATATTCGACTCCAGCAAACGTGACCGAAGCGAACGCAGCAACGCCGCAAAGGCCCAACAGTAGTTTTTTCATGTTATT
>WNGP01000959.1_pt1 | contig 23081 bp, 18 predicted proteins | sample 5407671 | NCBI WGS metagenome assembly WNGP01 (sample SAMN13153381, study PRJNA577476) | soil metagenome | isolation source: 40 cm soil or saprolite under Garry oak tree replicate 2 | place: USA:California | collected 2016-06-15
CCCGCATCACGCGAAGGCCTTGGCGTAGGCATCGACCGCGCTCTTGAGCTTGGCCGAAGTTTCATCGTCGAGGTCGCGCGAGGTGCGGATCGCATCCAGGATGTCGGCGTGCTGCGCGCGCAGCGTGGTCAGCAGCCCCTGCTCGAAGGCGTGCACCCGCGAAACCGGGATCGGATCGAGATAGCCGTTGACGCCCGCATAGATGACGCAGACCTGCTCCTCCATCTTGAGCGGGGAAAATTGCGGCTGCTTCAACAGCTCGGTCAGCCGCGCGCCGCGGTTGAGCATGCGCTGGGTGGTGGCGTCGAGGTCGGAGCCGAACTGCGCGAACGCCGCCATTTCCCGATATTGCGCGAGCTCGCCCTTGATGCGGCCGGCGACCTTCTTCATCGCCTTGGTCTGGGCCGAGGAGCCCACGCGCGACACCGAGAGCCCGACGTTCACGGCCGGACGGACGCCCTGGTAGAACAGATCGGTTTCCAGGAAGATCTGGCCGTCGGTGATGGAAATGACGTTGGTCGGAATGTAGGCCGACACGTCGTTGGCCTGGGTCTCGATCACCGGCAGCGCGGTGAGCGAGCCGGCGCCGTTCTCCTCGTTCATCTTCGCCGCCCGCTCGAGCAGGCGCGAGTGCAGGTAGAAAACGTCGCCCGGATAGGCTTCGCGCCCGGGCGGGCGGCGCAGCAGGAGCGACATCTGCCGGTACGCCACCGCCTGCTTGGACAGGTCGTCGTAGATGATGACCGCGTGCATGCCGTTGTCGCGGAAGAACTCGCCCATGGTGCAGCCGGAGAACGGCGCGAGGAACTGCATCGGCGCCGGGTCGGACGCGGTCGCGGCGACCACGATCGAATATTCGAGCGCGCCGTTCTCCTCGAGCACGCGCACGAACTGCGCCACCGTCGAGCGCTTCTGCCCGACCGCGACGTAGACGCAATACAGCTTGATCTTCTCGTCGTCGCTGGCGTTGAGCGGCCTCTGGTTGAGGATGGTGTCGAGCGCGATCGCGGTCTTGCCGGTCTGGCGGTCGCCGATGATCAGCTCGCGCTGGCCCCGCCCGATCGGGATCAGGGCGTCGATCGCTTTCAGCCCGGTCGCCATCGGCTCGTGCACGGAGCGGCGCGGAATGATGCCGGGCGCCTTGACGTCGACCCGGCGCTTCTCCGTCGCCTCGATCGGCCCCTTGCCGTCGATCGGATTGCCGAGCGCGTCGACCACCCGGCCCAGCAGCGCCTTGCCGACCGGCACGTCGACGATGGCGCGCGTGCGCTTGACGGTCTGGCCTTCCTTGATCTCGCGGTCGTTGCCGAAGATCACGATGCCGACGTTGTCGACCTCGAGGTTGAGCGCCATGCCGCGCACCCCGTTCTCGAACTCGACCATCTCGCCGGCCTGGACGTTGTCGAGGCCGTAGACGCGGGCGATGCCGTCGCCGACCGAGAGCACCTGGCCGACTTCGGAGACCTCGGCCTCCTGGCCGAAATTCTTGATCTGCTCCTTGAGAATCGCGGAAATCTCTGCGGCGCGGATATCCATCAGCGAGCCTCTTTCATCGCGTGCCTGAGCGATTGCAGCTTGGTTCGCAGCGAAGCATCGACCATGCGGCTGCCGAGCTTGACGATGAGCCCGCCGACGATCGCCGGGTTCACCTGCACCCTGAGCTCGACCGCTTTGCCGGTGACCGAGCGCAGCGCCGCCTCGAGCGCGGCGCGATGTTTTTCCGCGAGATTCTCGGCGACCGTCACCTCGGCCGTGACCTCGCCTTTTTCGCGCGCCACGAGCGCCTTGTAGGCCCGGATCATGTCCGGCAGCGCGAACAGCCGCCGGTTCGCCGTGACGAGTTTCACGAAATTCGCCGCGAGCCCGGTGATTCCCATGCGTTCGAGCAGGACCGAGAGCGCCCTGAGCTGCTCCTCGGCGCCGAGCACCGGGCTGCGCACGAGGCGCGCGAGGTCGGGACTTTGCGTGATCAGCGCCGCGAGCGCGTCGAGATCGGCCGCGACCGCGTCGATCGCGCTCGTCTCGCGCGCGAGCTCGAACAGCGCGGCCGCATAGCGGCCCGCCATGCCGCCCACGATCCGATCTTGGGTTTGAGCCTCGTTCATCGCGCAACACTGATCGGGCCCGGCGCCGTCCCGGGAGGACGCAGCGCAAGCCATTGGCGGGAGCAGGATTTTTGCTTCAGGCGCGGAGCCGCCGCGCCCTTGAAAAATCGAAGGTTTCGCTAACACAGGGAGGCACGCGGCGCAACACGAGCCAAACCGCGCAATCCGGCGCAAGACACAACCTTGCGGCACTCAGGTTCGGCGGAGGACCCACTCGCAGACGCAACTCACAAAAAGCTCTGCGGGTCGATGTCGACCTCGAGCCGCACGCCGCCCTTCTGCTTCGGCGCCCTCGCGAGCCAGCCGCGCAGATAATCCGAGAGATCGAAATTGCGCGGCGATTTCGCCAGCAGCCGGAACCGGTGCCGGCCGCGGATGACCGCGATCGGTGCCTCCGCGGGGCCGAGCACACGCACGTCATCGCTCTTCGGCGCCGCGGCGGCGAGTCTCCGTGCAAATCCTTCGGCGCCCGGGCGGTCCGGCCCGGACACGACGAGGCTCGCAAGGCGCCCGAACGGCGGATAGACGCTGCGCTCGCGCGCGGCGATCTCGGCCGCGTAGAACGCCTCGCGGTCGGCCGCGATGAGCGCCCGCATCACCGGATGGTCCGGCTGGTGCGTCTGGATCAGGCCGCGGCCGCGGCCGGCCCGCCCGGCCTCGCGTCCGGCACGGCCGACGACCTGGTGCAGCAATTGGAAGCTTTTCTCCGCGGCTCGCGGGTCGCCGGACCCCAGCCCCAGGTCGGCGTCGACGATGCCCACCAGGTTGAGTTTCGGGAAATGGTGGCCCTTGGCGACGAGCTGGGTGCCGATGACAAGGTCGACCTTGCCCTGCTCGATGTCGGCGAGCTCCTCCCTCAGGCGCTCGACGGTCGCGACGAGATCGCTCGAGAGCACCAGGATGCGTTTTTGCGGGAACAGCGCGGCGACCTCTTCCTCGAGCCGCTCGACGCCGGGCCCGCAGGCGACGAAAGAGTCCTTCGCCTCGCATTTGGGGCACGCCGCGGGCGGCGGCATGGAGAACCCGCAGTGGTGGCACACGAGTCGGCGCCGGAAGCGATGGTCGACCAGCCATGCGTCGCAATGCGGGCACTGCAGCCGGAACCCGCAGGCCCGGCACAGCGTGAGCGGCGCATAGCCGCGCCGGTTTAGAAACAGGAGCGCCTGGTCGCCGCGCTCGAGCGTCACCTTCACGGCTTCGGCGAGCGGCGGCGCGATATAGCGCCCGCGCGGCGGAGCTTCGCGGCGCAGATCGATCGCCTCGATCGCCGGCTGACGCTGGCCGCCGAAGCGCTCGGGCAGCGAGAGGCGGGCGTAGCGCCCGCGCCGTGCGTTCACCTCGGTCTCGACCGAGGGCGTCGCCGAAGCCAGCACGATGGGAATTTTCGCGATATGCGCCCGCACCACCGCCATGTCGCGGGCGTGGTAGCGCACGCCGTCCTCCTGCTTGTAGGCCGGGTCGTGCTCCTCGTCGACGATGATGAGGCCGAGGTCGGCATAGGGCAGGAACAGCGCGGACCGGGCGCCCACCACGACCTGGACCTCGCCGTTGGCGGCGGCCGCCCAGGTGCGCGCGCGCACGCGCGGGGAGAGGCCGGAATGCCATTCCGCCGGACGCACGCCGAAGCGCTCCGTGAACCGGTCGAGGAACTGCGCGGTGAGCGCGATCTCCGGCATGAGCACGAGGGTCTGGCGGGAGCGCCGGATCATTTCGGCAATGGCTTCGAAATAGACCGCGGTCTTGCCGGAGCCGGTCACGCCGTCGATCAGCGTCACCGCATAACCGCCTGCCGCTATTCTGGCGCGCAGCGCGGCGGCGGCCTCGGCCTGCGCCGGGCTCAGGTCCGGCACGGCAAAGTCCGGACCGGGCGGGCGCGCGACCGGCTCGGGCGCAAGCGCCGCGGTCTCCAGTGTCCCCTCATCCACAAGCCCGTCGATCACGCCGGGCGAGACGCCGGCTTCCTCGACAACATCGCGCTTGGGGCGGAGCAAGCCGTCGGCGAGCAGCGCCAGGACTTTTTTGCGCGCCGGCGTCATGCGCAGGGGAATTGGCCCGGCGAGCCGCACCGCGACCCGCGGGCGCTCCGGCCCGAGCTGCTCGCCCATGCGCAGCGCCATGCGCAGCACCATGCCGCGGGAGCTGAGCGTGTAATCGGCGACCCAATCGATGAAATTTCGCAACTCCGGCTTGAGCGCCGGGATTTCGAGCTTCTCGGCCACGTCTTTGAGCCGATTGTCGAGCCCCGGCCGCGCCACGCCGTGGCCCCACACCGCGCCGGTCGCTTTGCGCGGCCCCAGCGGCACGCGCACGAGATCGCCGGGCGCAAGCTCGAGCCCCGCCGGCACCCGATAGGAATAGGCCTGATCGAGGGCGACCGGCACGAGGACGTCGACAATCTGCTTGGGCATGGCCGGCCGACGATCCGGTTAACGAAAGGTGAAGGAAAGGGGTGAGATAAGCCGGGGTGTCAAGCTAGCCGGATCAGACGCCGATGGATTCTGCGGACAAGCCCCGCGCGCGCTTCCCTCGCCCCGCCAAGCGGGGAGAGGGTGGCACGCAGCGAGCGCAGCGAGATGCGGGTCCCCGCAAGCGGGGCGAGGGGAACGCGTTGCTCCCCTTCGCGCGGCCTGAGCTCGAGGCCGAGGTCGAACGATGGCTCGAGTATCTCGGTGCCGAGCGCCGCTATTCGCCAAAGACCCTCGAAGCCTACGCGCGGGACGCGCGTCAGCTGCTGGCGTTTCTAGCCGGGCATCTCGGCCAGAAGCTGACGCTTACCGATCTGGCAAAGCTCGAGCCGCGCGATGTGCGCGCATTCTTGGCCGCGCGCCGGGCCGAGGGGCTCACCAGCCGCTCGCTGATGCGCGCGCTCGCCGGCGCGCGGTCGTTCGCCCGCTATCTCGAGCGCCATGGCAAGGGCGCGATCGGCGCGCTCTCCGCCGTGCGCTCGCCAAAACTCCCGAAGACCCTGCCCAAGCCGCTCACCGTGGGCGCCGCCAAGCGCATCGTGGAAACCGAGCTGCGCGCCGGCGAAGATCGCGAGCCCTGGATTCTCGCGCGCGACGCCGCGGTGCTGGCCCTGCTGTACGGCTCCGGCTTGCGCATCTCGGAAGCGCTCGGGCTCGCGCGCAACGCAGTGCCCGAACCCGGCCGAGGCGACGCCATATTGGTCACCGGCAAGGGCAACAAGACCCGAATGGTCCCGGTGTTGCAGCAGGTGCTGCGCCTCGTTGCCGATTACGTCGCGAGCTGCCCCTATGCGCTCGCCGCCGACGGCCCGCTGTTCGTGGGCGCCAGGGGCGGGCCGCTGTCGCCCCGGATCGTGCAGCTGGCGATGGCGCGGCTGCGCGGTGCGCTCGCGCTGCCGGAGAGCGCGACCCCGCATGCGCTGCGGCATTCCTTCGCCACCCACCTGCTGGCGCGGGGCGGCGATTTGCGCGCGATCCAGGAGCTGCTCGGCCACGCCTCGCTTTCGACCACGCAGATCTATACCGAGGTCGATGCCGAGCGGCTGGTCGAAGTCTATCGCAACGCGCATCCGCGGGCTTGAATCCGAAACGATCCCGACCGCCCCCGCATCCCCCTTGCGCGCGCCGAGCGCTTCGTTACACCGTCGATCGGACCCAACTTTGGAGGCGGACAATCATGGCTGGCGCACACGAGCAAGTCGAGCACGCCGAGGAAGCCGAGCACCTCGCCGGCTCGAACAGGAAGATCGCGCTCCTGATCTCGGTCCTGGCGCTATTCCTGGCGTTCGCCGAGACGCTGGGCAAGAGCGCACAGACCGAGGGCCTGCGCGCCAACATCGAGGCGGCGAATCTGTGGGCGTTCTACCAGGCCAAGCACATGCGCGAGACGATTCTACGGACCTCGGCCGAAACCATGGAATTGGATCTCGCGACCACGAGCGATGCGGACGTCAAGGCAGCCAAGCAAAAACGCATCGCCGGCTGGCAGAAGACGGCGGATCGCTACCAGTCGGATCCCGAGAAGCACGAGGGCCGCAAGGAGCTGGAGGAACAAGCGCGCGAGAAAGAAAAAGAGCGGGACGTGGCCTTTGCCGAATATCATCACTATGAAATCGCCTCCGCCGCGCTGCAAATCGGCATCGTGCTGGCCTCGGCCTCGGTGATCACCTCGATGGTGGCGCTGGCTTGGTTCGGCGGAATATTGGGGATCGCCGGCGTCGCGCTGATGGCGGTCGGGTATTACGCCCCCGATGCCCTGCACGCGCTGCATTTCATCTGATCGCCCGGGCCGGCCCCGGCGGAGGCTCTGCCGGCGGCGAGGTCAATTCGTCCGGACGACGCATGTGCCGGCGGATGCGTGCGACTCGCCGGAAAAAGCGGCCGGCGCGCTGCGGCCTGGACAGCCAGATCAAGCGGCGGATTTTTCGCGTGATGGGATCCACCATTCCGTGCGCCCAATCGCGCAGCGCGATCAGGGATTCGTAGAGCAGCCGAAACCACACCAGCTGCAACAGCTTGTCGCGGCAGGCGTCGAACACGAACGCGGTGGTGCCGAGCCCGGCGAGCTTGGCGAGCAGCAGCATGCCGGCGGCGTGCACCCAATAACCTTCGGCAACGAGCCACAGCCCGACCACCTTGAACGGAATGATCACGGCCACCGGCACCAGGAAGACGACGAGCGTGGCGGTAGGCGACAGCCGGGCGATCGATCGGGCCAGCAGCGCCTTGAGGCGCTGCCAGGGAATCCATGCGACGATCCGGGCGACGATCGGCTCGAGGTGATCCCACAGCCACGCCTCGATCAGGAAGAGGACGGCGAGGAAGATCCAGAGCGGTTTGAGCCAGCGCCGCATGCGATTTTCAACCTTTATCCATCTCAGCCTAGTCCGGCCGCACCCAAGAGGAAACGTCAAAGTGGCGAATTCGTGCTCGTGCAGCGCAGCACGACGCAAGCGCTCGCCCCCGGCGGCCGCTGGAACAGCCCGGCATTGCCGCGCAACGCCGACGTTGCCGCGAGCGGCAAACCGGCACGCGAAAGCTCACATGTGAATCGACCGCTTGTCGACCGCCAGCGCCGCCTCTTTCACCGCCTCGCTCAGCGTCGGATGCGCATGGCAGGTGCGCGCGATATCCTCCGAGGACGCGCCGAATTCCATCGCCACCGCCGCCTCCGCGATCATGTTGCCGGCGTCGGCGCTGACGATATGCACGCCGAGCACCCGATCCGTGCCGGCGTCGGCCAGAATCTTGACGAAGCCTTCCGGCGTCAGATTGACCCTGGCCCGCGGGTTCGCCGTGAACGGGAACTTGCCGGCCCGGTAGGCGATGCCGCCCTCTTTGAGCTCTTCCTCGCTTTTGCCCACGCTGGCGATTTCCGGATACGTGTAGACGACGTTGGGAATCACGTCGTAGTTCACGTGCCCGGCCTGGCCCGCGAGAATTTCCGCGACTGCCACGCCCTCGTCCTCGGCCTTGTGGGCGAGCATCGGGCCGGCGATTACGTCGCCGATCGCGTAGATGCCCGGAACGCTGCTGGCGAAATGCCGGTCGACCACGACGCGGCCGCGATTGTCGCGTTTCACGCCGGCCGCTTCCAGCCCCAGTCCTTCGGTGTAGGGCACTCGCCCGATCGCGACGAGCACCGCGTCGGCCTCGACCGTCTCCGCCGCGCCGCCGGCGACGGGCTCGACCTTCGCCTTGAGCTTCTTGCCCGAGTCGTCGACGGCGGTGAGCTTGGACGACAATTTGAACGTCATTCCCTGGCGCTCGAGCATGCGCTGAAACTGCTTGCCGACTTCGGCGTCGATGCCCGGCAGGATGCGATCGAGGAACTCGACCACCAGCACCTCGGAGCCGAGCCGCCGCCACACCGAGCCGAGCTCGAGGCCGATGACGCCGGCGCCGACCACGAGCAGGCGCTGCGGCACCTTGTCGAGGCTCAATGCGCCGGTCGAGGACACGATGCGCTTCTCGTCGATGTCGATGCCGTTGAGTCTGGCGACGTCGGACCCGGTGGCGATCACGATCGCCTTGGTTTCGATCGTTTGCGCCTGTCCGTCGTCCGCCCGGATCTCGATCTGGCCGGGAGCGAGGATTTTCCCCGCGCCGTGAAAAGCCTCGATCTTGTTTTTCCTGAACAGAAACGCAACGCCCTTGACGTTGCCGTCGACGCCGTCGTCCTTGAACTTCATCATGCCGGGAAGGTCGAGCTTCGGCGCGGCGAGCTTGATTCCCATTTTTTCGAAGCTGTGCCCGGCCTCTTCGAACAGCTCGGAAGCGTGCAGCAGCGCCTTCGACGGGATGCAGCCGATGTTGAGGCAGGTGCCCCCGAACGTCTCCCGTTTCTCCACCACGGCCACTTTCATGCCGAGCTGGGCGGCGCGAATGGCGCAGACATAGCCGCCGGGACCGCTGCCGATGACGACGAGATCGTAGGCCATGACTTAGCTCCACACTCGTAGATCGTCATGGCCGGGCTTGTCCCGGCCATCCACGTCTATTCTCCGATCACGGGATTCAAGACGTGGATGCCCGGCACAAGGCCGGGCATGACCCGAAAATTCCCTCACAGATCTAAAATCAGCCGCTCCGGGTCTTCCAGGATCTCCTTCAGGCGCACCAGAAACGTCACCGCCTCGCGCCCGTCGACGATGCGATGGTCGTAGCTGAGCGCCAGATACATCATCGGCCGCAGCTTGATCTCGCCGCCGACCGCCATCGGACGCTCCTGGATCTTGTGCATGCCGAGAATGCCGGATTGCGGCGCGTTGAGGATGGGGGTCGACATCAGCGACCCGTAGATGCCGCCGTTGGAGATGGTGAACGTGCCGCCCTGCATCTCCTCGATTTTCAGCGTGCCCTCGCGCGCCCGCCTGCCGAAATCGGCGATCGTCTTCTCGATGTCGGCCAGCGAGCGCTGGTCGGCCTCGCGCACCACCGGGACCACGAGGCCCTTCTCGGTCCCGACCGCGACGCCGACGTGATAATAGTTCTTGTAGATGAGGTCGGTGCCGTCGATCTCGGCGTTGACCGCGGGAATCTCCTTGAGCGCCTGAACCGAGGCGCGCACGAAGAAGCTCATGAACCCCAGCTTCACCCCGTGCTTCTTCTCGAACAGCTCCTTGTACCGGTTGCGCACCGCCATGACGTTTCCCATGTCGACCTCGTTGAAGGTCGTGAGCATGGCGGCGGTGCTCTGCGCTTCCTTGAGCCGGCGCGCGATGGTCTGCCGCAGCCTGGTCATGCGCACGCGTTCCTCGCGCGCGGCATCATCCGGCAACGAGGGCGCCCGCACCTGGATGGCTGCTGCCGGCTGCGCGATCGGGGTCGGCGCCGCCGCCGCGCGCTCGATCGCCGCGATCATGTCGCCCTTGGTGACGCGTCCATCCTTGCCGGTCCCGGGCACGCCGCCGGCGTCGATGCCGGTCTCCTCGGCGATTTTGCGCACCGAAGGCGCAAGCGCGTCCGCGGCCGCCGGTCTCGGCGCGGCCGGCTTGGGCTGCGGCGGCGGGGACGCTACTTTCGCGGCCGCAGGGGGCGCCGGAGCGGCCTTGGGCGGCGCCGGGGCGGCCTTGGCGGGCGCGCCGCCTTCCTGGATCTGTCCGAGCAAGGCCCCCGGCGCGACGATCTCGCCGTCCTTGGCCAGAATTTCGGCGAGCACGCCCGATGCCGGAGCCGGCACTTCGACCGTGACCTTGTCGGTCTCGAGCTCGACCACCGGCTCGTCGGCCGCGACCGCCTCGCCGGGCTGCTTGAACCAGCGGCCGATGGTCGCTTCGGTGACGGATTCGCCCAGCGTCGGCACGCGGATTTCTGTCGTCATGATCGTCTCGTTGGTTACGGCAGCATCAGTGCAAGAAAGGCCGAATCATTCGCGCGGACCGATGGCCGGGTTTCAGCCCAGCGCATCGTCGAGCAGACTTCGAAGCTGGGCCTGGTGCTTGGACATCATGCCCGTCGCGGTCGCCGCGGAGGCCGGGCGGCCGGCATAGCGCAAGCGCCGGTGGGTGGCGCCGATCTGGTTGAGCACCCATTGCAGGAACACGTCGACGAAGAACCAGGCGCCCATGTTGCGCGGCTCTTCCTGGCACCACACGATCTCGGCGGTCTTGAACCTGGAGAGCTCCTGCACCAGGGCCTTGGTCGGGAACGGATAGAGCTGCTCGACGCGGAGCAGGTAGATGTCGTCGACGCCGCGCTTTTCCCGCTCCTCATAGAGGTCGAAATAGACTTTTCCGGAGCACAGGACGACTCGCCGGATGTTCTTATCCGGGACCAGCTTGATCTTCTCGTCCGGCAGCAGCTGCGCATCGTCCCACAGCAGGCGGTGGAAGCTGGTTTCCGAGCCCATCTCCTCGAGCCGGGAGACCGCGCGCTTGTGCCGAAGCAGCGACTTGGGCGTCATCAGGATCAACGGCTTGCGGATCTCGCGTCTGAGCTGGCGCCGCAGGATGTGGAAATAATTGGCCGGGGTCGTGCAATAGGCGACCTGCATGTTGTCCTCGGCGCACATCTGCAGGAAGCGCTCGAGCCGCGCCGAGGAGTGCTCGGGACCCTGGCCTTCATAGCCGTGCGGCAGCAGGCAGACCAGCGCCGACATGCGCAGCCATTTGCGCTCGCCCGAGGAGATGAACTGGTCGAACACGACCTGCGCGCCGTTGGCGAAATCGCCGAACTGCGCCTCCCACAGCGTGAGCGTGTTCGGCTCGGCGAGCGAGTAGCCGTACTCGAAGCCGAGCACGGCCTCCTCCGACAGCATAGAGTTGTGCACTTCGTAGCGGGCCTGCGGCTCGCGGATGTGGTTGAACGGGACGTAGCGGGCCTCGGTCTCCTGGTCGATCAGGACCGAGTGGCGCTGGGAGAACGTGCCGCGCTCGCTGTCCTGGCCGGACAGGCGCACGGAAAGCCCGTCGAGCAGCAGCGAGCAGAACGCCAGCGCCTCGCCGGTGGCCCAATCGATTCCCGCGCCGGTCTCGATGCTCTTGCGGCGCTGGTCGAGGAAGCGCTGGATCGTGCGGTGCACCTTGAACTCCGCCGGCACCGCGGTGATTTTCCGGCCGATGTCCTGGAGCGTCGCGATGGCAACGCCGGTGTTGCCGCGGCGCGCATCCTCGACGTCGCCGCCGGTCTTGAGCCCCGCCCAGCGGCCGTCGAGCCAGTCCGCCTTGTTGGCGCGATAGCCGCCGCTCGCCTCGTACTCGGCGTCGAGCCGCGCGCGCCAGTCGATCTTCATCTTCTCGACCTCGCCTTCGGTCACGATTTCCTCGGCGATCAGCTTCTTCGAGTAGATTTCCAGCGCGGAAGGATGCGAGCGGATCTTCTTGTACATCAGCGGCTGGGTAAACATGGGCTCGTCGCCCTCGTTGTGGCCGAACCGCCGATAGCAGAACATGTCGAGGACGACCGGCTTGTGGAATTTCTGCCGGTACTCGATCGCCACCTTGGCGGCGAACACCACCGCCTCCGGATCGTCGCCGTTGACGTGAAAGATCGGCGCCGCGATCATCTTGGCGACGTCGGAAGGGTAAGGCGAGGAGCGGCTGTAGCGCGGATAGGTGGTGAAGCCGATCTGATTGTTGATGATGACATGAACCGAGCCGCCGGTGCGGTAGCCGCGCAGGTCGGAGAGGCCGAAGCACTCGGCGACGACGCCCTGGCCGGCGAACGCCGCGTCGCCGTGGATCAGCAGCGGCAGCACCGAGGTGCGCTCGACGTGATCGTCGTGCTGCTCCTGCTTGGCGCGGACCTTTCCCAGCACCACCGGATCGACGATTTCGAGATGCGAGGGATTGGCGGTCAGTGACAGATGCACGCGATTGCCGTCGAACTCGCGATCCGACGAGGCGCCGAGGTGATATTTGACGTCACCTGAGCCTTCGACTTCGTCGGGAGTCCACGACCCGCCCTTGAACTCGTGAAAGATCGCCCGGTGCGGCTTGCCCATGACCTGGGCCAGCACGTTGAGCCGGCCGCGGTGTGCCATGCCGAGCACGATCTCCTCGACGCCGAGCGCCCCGCCGCGCTTGATGATCTGCTCCAGCGCCGGCACCACCGACTCCGCCCCGTCGATGCCGAACCGCTTGGTACCGGTGTATTTGACGTCGATGAATTTCTCGAAGCCTTCCGCCTCGACCAGCTTGTTGAGGATGGCGCGCTTGCCTTCGCGGGTGAACGTGATCTCCTTGTCGGGCCCTTCGATGCGCTCCTGGATCCAGGCCTTCTGCGCCGGGTCGGCGATGTGCATGAATTCGACGCCGAGCGTCTGGCAATAGGTCCGCTGCAGGATGGCGACGATCTCGCGCAAGGTGGCGAATTCCAACCCCAGCACGTGATCGATGAAGATCTTGCGGTCGTAATCGGCCTCGGTGAAGCCGTACGAGCGCGGGTCGAGCTCTTCGGTGTCCTTCGGCGGCTCGAGCCCGAGCGGGTCGAGGTTGGCGTGATAATGCCCGCGGATGCGATAGGCGCGGATCAGCATCAGCGCCCGAATGGAATCGCGGGTGGCGCGCTGGATCTGCGCCTCGGCAAGCTCCGCGCCGGCGGTTTGCGCTCTTGTCTTGATCTTGCCCGCGAGCGCCTTGTCGGCCTCGAGCCAATGGCCGTCGAGCGCCGAGACCAGTTCGTCGCGCGCCGGAATCGGCCAGTCCGCACGCTTCCAGGAAGGACCCTGGGCGCTTTTTAGAACCTCGGCGGGTCCATCGCGCAGGCTCTCGAAGAATGCCCTCCATTCGCCGTCGACCGCAGCCGGATCGCTCTCATAGCGGGCATAGAGATCTTCGATATAGGCGGCGTTGCCGCCATACAGAAACGAGGTGCGAGCGAAAGCTGCGTTGGCGTCCTGGCGAGACATGTGGCGGATCCCGTGGCTTCGTGCCGCAAGCTCGATGCCGCGGCCGATCCCTGTTGCCGGCCGACGGCCGGCGCTGCCCCTTTTACTATGTATGTTGTCGTTGGCATCGGGGAAAGTTGCAAGCAGTGAATCAGGCTTTCAGTAGTTCGACGAGCGTCTTGCCGATCCGCGCCGGAGAAGGCGAGACGCGAATGCCGGCGCTTTGCATCGCTGCCATCTTCGATTCCGCGTCTCCGGTCCCCCCGGAGATGATGGCGCCGGCATGGCCCATGCGGCGCCCGGGCGGAGCGGTTCGTCCGGCGATGAAGCCGACCATCGGCTTGCCGCGGCCGTGCTTGGCCTCGCCGTGGATGAACGCGGCGGCCGCCTCCTCGGCGGTGCCGCCGATCTCGCCGATGAGCACGATCGCCTCGGTCTCGGGATCGCCGAGCAGCAGCTCCAGCGCCTCGATGAATTCCATGCCTTTGACCGGATCGCCGCCGATGCCGATGGCGGTGGTCTGGCCCAATCCCTCGCGGGTGGTCTGATAGACCGCCTCGTAGGTCAGCGTGCCCGAGCGCGACACGATCCCCACCCTGCCGCGGTTGAAGATCTTTCCGGGCATGATGCCGATCTTGCATTCCCCCGCGGTCATGATGCCCGGGCAATTCGGTCCGATCAGCCGCGATTTCGATCCCTGCAGCGCCCGCTTCACCTTCACCATGTCGAGCACCGGGATGCCCTCGGTGATGCACACGATCAGCGGGATCTCGGCCTCGATCGCCTCGCAGATCGCGTCGGCGGCGGCGGGCGGCGGCACGTAGATGACGCTGGCGTCGCATTCGGTCTCCCGGCGGGCTTCGGCGACGGTGTCGAACACCGGCAGGCCGAGATGGATCGAGCCGCCCTTGCCCGGCGCGGTGCCGCCGACCATGCGGGTGCCGTAGGCGATCGCCTGCTCGGAATGGAACGTGCCGTTGCGGCCGGTGAATCCCTGGCACAGCACGCGGGTGTTCTTGTCGACGAGCACCGCCATCAGCCGAGTTCCTTCACGGCCGCGACGATCTTCTGCGCGGCGTCGTCGAGATCGTCCGCCGCAATGACGTTGAGGCCGGATTCGGCGATGATGTTCTTCCCGATCTCGACGTTGGTGCCTTCGAGCCGCACCACCAGCGGCACCTTCAGGCCGACCTCCTTGACCGCGGCGATCACGCCCTCCGCGATGATGTCGCAGCGCATGATGCCGCCGAAGATGTTGACCAGAATGCCCTTCACCTTCGGATCCGCGGTGATGATCTTGAACGCGGCGCTTACTCTCTCCTTGGAGGCGCCGCCGCCGACGTCGAGGAAGTTCGCGGGCGCGCCGCCGTAGAGCTTGATGATGTCCATCGTGGCCATCGCCAGGCCGGCGCCGTTGACCATGCAGCCGATCGAGCCGTCGAGCGCGATGTAACTGAGCTCGTGCCGGGAGGCGGCGATCTCCTTCTCGTCTTCTTCGCTCAAATCGCGCAGCGCCACGATATCGGGGTGGCGGTAGAGCGCGCTGTCGTCGAAGCCGATCTTGGCGTCGAGGCAGATGAGCGCTCCGGCTTTCGTCAGCACCAGCGGGTTGATCTCGAGCAGGCTCATGTCCTTGGCGAGAAAGGCCGCATAGAGCTGGGCGAGGATGCGCCCGGCCTGCACGGCGGCCTCGTTGGCGAGCCCGAGCGCCTGGGCGACCCGGCGGCCGTGATGCGGCAGGACCCCGGTGACCGGATCGACCGCGAAGCTGACGATCCTGTCCGGATGCGTGTGCGCGACTTCCTCGATCTCCATGCCGCCTTCGGTCGAGACCACGAAGGCGACGCGGCCGCAGGCGCGGTCGACGAGGGCCGAGAGATAGAATTCGCGGTCGATCGCCGAGCCTTCCTCGACGTAGAGCCGGCGCACGATCTTGCCCTCGGGCCCGGTCTGCTCGGTCACCAGCGTCGAGTCCAGCAGCCGCTGCGCTTCCGAGCGCACCGCGTCGAGCGATTTGACGACCTTGACGCCACCCGCCTTGCCGCGGCCGCCGGCGTGGATCTGCGCTTTGACCACCCACACCGGTCCGCCGAGCTGCTCGGCCGCCCGCACCGCCTCCACGACCGTGAACGCCGCAAAGCCGCGCGGGACCGGCACGCCGAATTCGCGCAGCACCGCCTTGGCCTGATATTCATGGATATTCATGAAATCCGGAACTCCAATCGGCGTGGCGGATTCAGCTCATTTGCCGAGATCCGGAGCGATCTTCTTGCAGGCGTCGACCAGGCTCTGCACCGCGGTGACCGAGCGATCGAACATCTCGCGTTCCGCGCCGCTGAGCTCGATTTCGACCACGCGTTCGACGCCCTTGGCGCCGATCACGGCGGGGACTCCGACGTAAAGTCCGCGCACGCCGTATTCGCCGTTGAGGAACGCGGCGCAGGGCAGCACCCGCTTGCGATCGCGCAGATAGCCCTCCGCCATGGCGACGGCGGACGATGCCGGCGCGTAGAAGGCCGAACCGGTCTTCAGCAGATTGACGATCTCCGCCCCGCCGTCGCGGGTCCGCTGCACGACGGCATCGATCCTGCTCTGCGAGGTCCAGCCCATGCGGATGAGGTCCGGAATGGGAATGCCGGCGACGTTGGAATAGCGCACCAGCGGCACCATGGTGTCGCCGTGACCGCCGAGCACGAACGCGGTGACATCCTCGACCGACACGTTGAACTCGTCGGCCAGGAAATAGCGGAACCGCGCGGAATCCAGCACGCCCGCCATGCCGACGACCATGTTCTTCGCCAGCCCGCAGCTCTTCTGCAGCACCCACACCATGGCGTCGAGCGGATTGGTGATGCAGATGACGAAGGCGTTGGGCGCATATTTCTTGATGCCGGCGCCGACCTGCTCCATCACCTTGATGTTGATGCTCAAGAGATCGTCGCGGCTCATTCCCGGTTTGCGCGGCACGCCGGCGGTGACGATGCAGACGTCCGCGCCCTCGATGGCATCGTACGAATTGGTTCCCGCAAACCGCGCGTCGAACCCTTCGATCGGCGAGGATTCGACGAGATCGAGCGCCTTGCCCTGGGGAACGCCTTCGACCACGTCGAACAGCACGACATCGCCGAGCGCCTTGAGCCCGATCAGATGTGCAAGCGTGCCGCCGATCTGGCCGGCACCGATCAATGCGATCCTGTTTCGCGCCATGTCGAAAATCCCGGGATGCCGTAGCCTTGCAACAACTTGCTTTCGGCGGAACGCGCCGCAGGAGCCGGGGTTGCCGAGCGGAATGCCGGCAGCGGCTGGCCGAGACGGCCGAACCGGCCGTGGCGGGTGATTAGCCGGTTCAAGCCGGCCGTTCAAGTCGACCCGGCGGTTCAGGTCTCGACGATGCCCTCGGTCTCGCTTTGCCGCCGTCCGTGCGGGAGCGCCAGATAGGACCGTGAGCGCATCTCGATGAGCCGCGATGCGGTGCGCGCGAACTCCTGCGCCTCGAAACCGGCGCTTGCCGAATACAGCGCCTCGGGCGCCGCCTGCGCCGATGCCACGAGCTTGACGGCTCGGTCGTACAGCGTGTCGATGAGCACGATGAAGCGCTTGGCCTCGTTTCTGCGCTCGTAGTCCATCACCGGAATGCCGTCGAGCACGATGGTATGGAATTCATGCGCGAGCTTGAGATAATCGGCGGCGCCGAACGCGCTGCCGCATAATTCCGGGAACGACAGCCAGGCGGCGCCCCGGGCGGCGCGCGGCACGCGCAGAATGCGCCCCTTGACGGCGAATTCCTGCGGGCCCGCGGCTTCCGAGCCGGTCAGCTGCCGCCAGGTCGCCGCCAGCGCCGCGTCGGCCGCCGCGTCCGCCGGAACGTGCCAGACCGGAGCGCTCGCCAGTTTCTCCAGCCGGAAGTCGGTGCGCGCCTCGAGACGAACGAGTTCCATATGCGTCTCGATCAGCGCCACGAACGGCAGGAACAGCGCGCGATTGAGACCCTCGCGGTAGAGCTCGTCGGGCGGCACGTTGGAAGTGGCGACCACGACCACGCCGTGCCCGAACAGTTCCGTGAACAGGCGGCCGAGGATCATCGCGTCGGCAATATCCGTGACGTTGAACTCGTCGAAGCACAGCAGGCACGCTTGCTCGGCGAGCGCCGCCGCGACCGGCGGGATCGGATCCTCGCCTTTGACCTCGCCTCGCTTGCGTTGCTGCCGCCATGCATGAAGGCGCGTGTGCACGTCGAGCATGAACTCGTGAAAATGCGCGCGGCGCTTGCGCCCGATCGCGGCCGAGGCGAAAAACAGGTCCATCAGCATGGTCTTGCCGCGGCCGACTTCGCCGTGGAGGTAAAGGCCCTTGATGGGACCGCGGTCGGGCGAACCGCGGCCGAACAGCCAGCCGAGCGATGAGGATTTGTGCGCCAGCCGATGCCGCGCGAGCCGCGCTTCGAGCGCCGCGAGCGTGACGACCGCGCCTTCCTGGCCCGGATCGCGCTCGATCTCGCCTGTTGCCAGGAGCGCGCGATAACGCTCGCCAATCGTGCCGGTCATCAAGAGCCAATTCCGAGGAAGAGTAGGCGGGGAGCGGCAGGCTTAGCCGCCGGCTGCCGCGCCGGACAAGTGCCTATCTTTTGCGCGGCCCTTGCACTGCAGCGGAGCGTTTTGGCCGCCGGAGCACCAAAGCCATAGCAGCCATGCATTTCCGGAGGCAAATCAATCCGATATGGCCCATCACCATCCTGTGAAGCCCTTGTCACGGTTTTGCTGCATCGCAATATTACGGTCCGTTGCAGCGATTCGCTGGTCGCGGGCCGCAGGTCTGGAGAGGAACTCACGGGAGGGTCTTTGCAGACGTCCAAACGTCAGGAGAGACCCGAATGCACGAGCACCTGATCGACGGCGGCAGTGTCCGCAAACTATGGATCGGCGAAACGATCCTCTATCGCGAGCATCTGCTGCGTCTCGATGCGGAGAGCCGTCGCAACCGGTTCGGCGGCGCGGTTTCCGACGACTTCCTCCGCACGTACTCGGAGCCTTCCGGACTGAGCGACGCGGTGATCCACGGCTTCTTCGTCGAGGGCGTGTTGCGCGGCGCGGCGGAGCTGCGCCCGCTCGCGGCCGGCAACGAGGCCGAGGCGGCGTTCAGCATCGAGAAGCCTTGGCAGAGCCATGGCGTGGGGACGGCCTTGCTCGAGCGCACGCTGCTCGCCGCCCGCAATCGCCAGATCAAATTGCTGCACATGACGTGCCTGGCCGAGAACCAGCGCATGCAGCAACTCGCGCTGAAGTTCGACGCGGAACTCACGTTCGATTTCGGCAGCGTGATCGGCGAGGTCGAGGCGCCGCATCCGACCCCGATGTCGCTCATGCGCGAACTCGTGGCCGACAGCACCGGGCTCGCGACCGCCATGCTCGACGTGCAGTCGCGGCTGCTCAAGCCGGCGTAATCCCTCCCCGAGGGGAGGGTGGCGAGACGCGAGAGCGTCGAGCCGGGTGGGGTCGCCCCACCCGCCGGGCTGCGCCCGGCCCAGCGATCTCAGCTCGGCGCCGTCATCCCGGGGCCCGAGCGAAGCTCGGGAACCCGGGAGCCATGACCACGATCGGTGCGATTTCCAAACGCGGTGTTCATAGGTTCCGGGTTCGCGCGTTGCGCGCCCCGGAACGACGGGCCTCACAGCTGGCGTTCCACCATCATCAATTTGATCTCGGCGATGGCTTTCGCCGGGTTGAGCCCCTTCGGACACGCCTTCGAGCAATTCAGGATGGTGTGGCAGCGGTAGAGCCGGAACGGATCCTCGAGTTCGTCGAGCCGCTCTCCGGTCGCCTCGTCGCGGCTGTCGACCAGCCAGCGGCGCGCCTGGAGCAGCACGGCGGGCCCGAGATAGCGCTCCCCGCTCCACCAATAGCTCGGGCAGCTCGTGGTGCAGCAGGCGCACAGGATGCACTCGTAGAGGCCGTCGAGCTTGGCGCGGTCCTCATGGGTCTGGCGCCATTCCTTTTCGGGCGCGGCGGTATCGGTCTTCAGCCACGGCTCGATCGAGGCATATTGGGCGTAGAACACGGTGAGGTCCGGCACCAGGTCCTTGACCACCGGCATGTGCGGGAGCGGATAGACCCGCACCGTGCCCTTGATCTCGTCCATGCCGCGGGTGCAGGCGAGCCCATTGGTGCCGTCGATGTTCATCGAGCAGCTTCCGCACACGCCCTCGCGGCAGGACCTTCGGAAGGTCAGCGTCGGATCGATCTTGTTCTTGATCCAGATCAGCGCGTCGAGCACCATCGGCCCGCAGTCCTCGACGTCGACGAAATAGGTGTCGATGCGCGGGTTCTTGCCGTCCTCGGGATTGTAGCGGTAGATCCGATATTCCCGCTCCTGGTGGGCGCCCACCGCATGCGGCCAGGTCCTGCCCTCGGTCGGCCTCGAGTTCTTCGGCAGCGCGATCTCGACCATCTTCAATACACCCGCTTCTTCGGTTCGATGTAGGCGACGTCATTGGTCAGCGTGTAGGCGTGGACCGGGCGATAGTCGATTCGCACGGTTCCCTTGCCGTCGAGCCAGGCCAGCGTGTGTTTCATCCAGTTCTTGTCGTCGCGCTCGGGAAAATCCTCCCGCGCATGCGCCCCGCGGCTTTCGCTGCGGTTGAGCGCGGAATCCATGGTGACCACCGCCTGGGCGACGAGATTGTCGAGCTCCAGCGTCTCGATGAGATCCGAGTTCCAGATCAGCGAGCGGTCGGTGACCCTGACGTCGGAAACTGCGCCGTGGACGTCGTGGATGAGCTTGTGGCCTTCCTCGAGCACCTGGCCGGTGCGGAACACCGCGCAATTGGTCTGCATCACTTCCTGCATCCGCAGGCGCAGCTCCGCGGTCGGCGTGCTGCCGGAGGCGTGACGGAATTTGTCGAGCCGCGAGAGCGGACGTTCCGCGGAATGCTTCGGCAGCTCCGGCTGGTCCTCGCCCGGCCTGACGACCTCGGCGCAGCGCTCCGCCGCCGCGCGGCCGAACACGACGAGGTCGATCAGCGAATTCGACCCGAGGCGGTTGGCGCCGTGGACCGAGACGCAAGCCGCCTCGCCGAGCGCCATCAGGCCCGGCACCGCCGCGTCGGTGTTGCCGTTGTTCTTGGTGAGCACTTCGCCGTGGTGATTGGTGGGAATGCCGCCCATGTTGTAGTGCGCCGTCGGCAGCACCGGGATGGGTTCCTTGGCCATGTCGACGCCGGCGAAGATCCGCGCCAGGTCTGCGATCCCCGGCAGCCTTTCGTGGAGGACCGCCGGGTCGAGGTGATCGAGGTGCAGATAGATGTGATCCTTGTGCTTGCCCACGCCGCGGCCCTCGCGGATCTCGATCGTCATCGAGCGCGACACCACGTCCCGCGAAGCGAGGTCCTTGGCTGAGGGCGCGTAGCGCTCCATGAAGCGCTCGCCCTCGGAATTGACCAGGTATCCGCCCTCGCCCCGCGCGCCCTCGGTGATCAGGCAGCCCGCGCCGTAGATGCCGGTGGGATGAAACTGCACGAACTCCATGTCCTGGAGCGGCAGGCCGGCGCGCAGCACCATGCCGTTGCCGTCCCCGGTGCAGATGTGCGCCGAGGTGCAGGAGAAATACGCCCGGCCGTAGCCGCCGGTGGCGAGGATGGTGATCTGCCCGCGGAAGCGATGGACGCTGCCGTCGTCGAGATTGAGCGCCACGACGCCGCGGCAGCGGCCCTCTTCGTCCATGATGAGATCGATGGCGAAATATTCAACGAAGAACTCCGCGGCGTGCCGCACCGCCTGGCCATAGAGCGTGTGCAGCATGGCATGGCCGGTGCGGTCGGCGGCCGCGCAGGTTCGCTGCGCCGTGCCCTGGCCGAAATGCGTGGTCATGCCGCCGAACGGGCGCTGGTAGATGCGGCCGTCCTCCGTGCGCGAGAACGGCACGCCCCAGTGCTCGAGCTCGTAGACGGCGGCCGGCGCGTGGCGGCACAAATATTCGATCGCGTCCTGGTCGCCGAGCCAGTCCGAGCCCTTGACGGTGTCGTACATGTGCCAGCGCCAGTCGTCCTCGCCCATGTTGCCGAGCGCGGCCGAGATGCCGCCCTGGGCCGCGACGGTGTGCGAGCGGGTCGGGAATACCTTGCTGATGCAGGCGGTGTGCAGGCCCGCCCGGCTGCAGCCGACCACGGCGCGCAGCCCGGCGCCGCCGGCTCCGACCACCACCACGTCGTAGCTATGGTCCTCGATCGGGTACGCGCGGCCGTTCACTTTTGCGCCCGCGCCGCCATTGGAACCGGCATTCGCCATCGACTCACACTCCGAACGAGATCCTCAGGACCGCAAAGGCCGACGCCAGCCCGATCGCGATCGAAAAGAAGGTGTTCGCGATCAGGAGAACGAGCTTCGAAACTTCGCCGTGGGCGTAATCCTCGATGATCTCCTGCATGCCGATCTGCATATGGTAGGTGATCGTCAGGATGAACAGCAGCATCAGGATGGCGATCCACGGCGAGCCGAGGATCTGCACCGCGGCGGCGTGGTTGCGGCCGATCAGGGATACCACGAGCACGACGAAGAAGATCGACAGCGGCACGCCCGCCACCGAAGTGAGGCGCTGATGCCAGAAATGCCTGGTGCCCGACCTCGCCGAGCCGAGGCCGCGGACGTGCCCGAGCGGCGTGCGCAAGCTCATGCGAGAACCTCCTTCATCGCCCGCCCGCTCCCCCGACGAGGAGCACGCCGGCGATCCACAGCACCATGGTCAAGCTGATCGAGCCGAACAGGTTCGCGCGGGCGAGCCATTCGCGCTCGGCGGGACCCAGCCCCCGCCCGGTGTCCCAGATCAGGTGCCGCACGCCCCCCAGCATGTGATGGATGAGGGCCCAGGTGTAGCCGAACAGGACGAGCCGTCCAACGACGGTGCCCATGAACCATTGCACCGCGGCGTAATAGTTCGGCCCCGAAGCTGCCGCGATCAGCCACCAGGCGACCAACAGCGTGCCGAAATACAGCGCCGCGCCGGTCACCCGATGGGCGATCGACATCAGCATGGTCAGCATCGGCCGGTAGATCTGCAAATGCGGCGAGAGGGGCCGTGCCCGAGTCTCGGCCATGGTCATCCTCCCATACGCGTGTCGCGCCCCGGACGCTTTGGTAGCGAATGTCCGCCGCCGCCGCAATGCGCCATCCGGGACACGCAACCCTGCAGGCGCCGCTGCGCTCCGCGGCGCGCAGCGCTCGCCCGCAACCATCGAGTCCGCGAGGCGAACGCGCTTTGACTTCGCCGTTGGCGAAACATATCCCTGGAAATCTCGGGCGCAATGCGTATCTGGCATAGCCTGCCTTCGCGCAACAGTAAGGGCCCCATGCGCTTCGACCTCGTCGACCTCAATCTGTTCCGCCACATCGTGGAGGCGGGGAGCATCACCCGGGGCGCCGAGCGCGCGCATCTGGCGCTCGCCGCCGCCAGCACCCGCGTCCGTCACATGGAGCAGGCGCTCGGGGCCCCGCTGCTCGTGCGCGGACGGCAGGGCGTGGCGCCGACCCAGGCCGGGCGCACGCTGCTCCAGCATGCGCGCGCCATCCTGCGCCAGGCCGAGCGCCTGCACGAGGACCTCGGCGCCTATGCGGGCGGCCTTGCCGGCCAGATCCGGGTATTTTCGAACACCAACGCGCTCACCGAGTTCCTGCCGGAAGCGCTGAGCTCGTTCCTCTCCGCGCATCCGCACGTGAGCGTCGATTTGGAGGAGCGGCTCAGCGACGAGATCGTCGGCCTGATCGCCGAGGGCGTCGGCGATATCGGCATCGTCGCCGGCACGGTCGAGGCCGGGACGCTGGAGACGTTTCCGTTCCGCCGCGACCGGTTCGTGCTGGTGGTCGCGCGCGACCACCCGCTCGCCAAGCGGGCCAAGATCGCGTTCGCCCGGGTGCTCGATCACGACTTCGTCGGGCTGGAGCGGGGCAGCGCGCTGCAGCGCTTCCTGGCCGCGAAGGCGGCGCGCATCGGACGCGTGCTGCGGCTGCGCGTGCAGCTGCGCAGCTTCGATGCGGTGTGCCGGCTGGTGGCCTGCAACGTCGGGATCGGCATCGTGCCGCAGACTACGGCGCGCCGCGCCGCCAAGACCCAGCCGATCGCGATCGTGACGCTGGCCGACCCTTGGGCGCTGCGCGACCTGACGATCTGCGTCCGCAATTTCGCCGAGCTGCCGCC
>WNGP01003097.1_pt1 | contig 23081 bp, 22 predicted proteins | sample 5407671 | NCBI WGS metagenome assembly WNGP01 (sample SAMN13153381, study PRJNA577476) | soil metagenome | isolation source: 40 cm soil or saprolite under Garry oak tree replicate 2 | place: USA:California | collected 2016-06-15
TGCGCGTACAGCCGGTCCCGGTCGGCCTCCAGCTCCGGAAGCGACGGTTCGGTCACGGGCGCTCCTCATCTGGTTGCTGATATCACAACCAGACTCCCAGAATAACCTGCCCAGATGCGGGACCCCTACATATGTGTCGTGCACCCGGACGCCCCCGCGAACCCCCGGAATGTCAGTGCCTCGTGCGAGTATGCAAGTGGGCCCCCTCGGAGGGTGGCACATGGGTGATGGAGGCGGCAGGGAATGCGGATCATCGTCGAGCGGGACGCGCTGGCTGAAGCGGTAGCCTGGGTCGCGCGCTCGCTGCCATCGCGGCCCGTGCTGCCCATCCTGTCCGGGCTCCTGCTCGAGGCATCCCCGGGCGGCCTGATCCTCTCCTGCTTCGACTACGAGGTGTCGGCCAGGATCCAGGTGAACGCGGAGGTGACGGAGGCGGGCACCGCGCTCGTGCCCGGGCGCCTGCTGGCCGAGATCACCCGGAGCCTGCCGCCGCTCCCGGTCGAGCTGGATCACGAGAAGGATGACGTCACCGTGACCTGCGGCCCGGCGTCATTCACCCTGGTCACCCTGCCGGTCAAGGAGTATCCGCGGCTGCCTGAGCTGCCCCGGCTGGCGGGCACCGTCGACGGCAGCGTGCTCGCCACGGCGATCGGCCAGGTGGCACCCGCGGCTAGCCGCGATGACACACTGCCGGTCATCACCGGGGTGAATCTCGAGATCGACGACGACACCATCAGGCTGGTGGCGACCGACAGGTACCGTCTCGCCATCAGGGAACTCGGCTGGAATCCCGCTCACCCGGGCTCCCGCGCCACGCTGCTCGTGCCGGCCAAGACCCTGTCCGACGCCGCGCGGATGATGGTGCCCGGCGTCCTCGTCCGGGTCATGATGCGCGGTGAGCCGGGCGGCACCGACGCGAACCCGGGGGACTCGCTGCGCGCCGCCGACGCGATGATCGGATTCGAGTCGGGCGGGCGGCGGCTGACCACCCGGCTGATCGCGGGGGAGTACATCAAGTACATGTCCCGGTTCCCCGATGATTTCGGCAGCCGCGGGGACATGCCTGCCATCCCGCTCGCCGAAGCCGTCAAGCGGGTGGCGCTGGTCGCGGAGCGGGGCAGCTCCGTGCGGCTGTCGTTCGGCCATGGCCAGGTCACGATCGAAGCGGGCACCGAGGGGCAGGCGCGGGCGCGGGAGACGGTCGCCGCCGATTTCGCCGGCGAGGAGACCGTGATCGCGTTCAGCCCGCACTACCTGATGGACGGCCTCGGCGCGGCCCTGATCGCGGCCACCGATGCCGCGGACAAGCCCCGTGAGGACAAGCCCCAGGGATCCGGGAAACCAGAGCAGGCCGGCAAGGGCCAGAACGCCGAGAAGGGGACGTCCATCCCCGACGAGGCACGGATCCGGCTGCAGTTCACCAGCCCGACCAAGCCCGCCCTGATTACCGGCAGCGCCGGGGACGGCGACGAGTCCGCTCCGGACTACCGCTACCTGGTCGTCCCGCTGCGCGCCCTGGCCAGCGCCTGACCGGCTAGCCGTTACCCGGGGGCCCGGGGATCCGCGGGTAAGGCCCGTAGTAGGAATGCCGTGACATCCAGGCCATGATCAGGATCCATGTGGCGAGCGCGAAGAGCAGCATCGCGAAGACGAGGAACCGGCCCGCGTCCGGGGCCGGGACCGGCAGCGCGGCCTCGGCCCGGATGACCCTGGGCGGCCGGGGGAGGTCGGCCATCAGGCCGTCGATCTGACGCTGCGTCTTGGCCGTAAGGGCGGCGTCGATCCGCTCGGTCAGCTCGTCGAAGGTCAGCCGTCCCGCGACGAAGTGCTCACGCAGCTGGGCCATCGCGACGTCGCGCTCGGCGTCACCGATGCGGAGGTCGTAGTCGTACCGCGTCCGGCCAGGCACGTGCCAGCCCGGTACCAGTTCTTCGCGCGGCTGCGCCGCGTCGGGATCCTCGTCTACCATTCCGGTTCGGACGTCATATCGCCTTGTCATCGGCTCCCAGAATTCGCCAGGCAGGCTGCCTCACCCTTCAACGATAAGTCGAGCCGGCCCGGGGCGGAAGCCAGACGTAGCGAGAATCACCAGCGGCGACGTCCCCGGGGCCCCCTGGGACCCCGCGGCCCGGGGAAGCCGCGCCGCCTGCCGAGCCCGATCAGCCGCCTGACCAGCGCCAGCGCCGCCAGGAACAGCACGATCGCCACCGGCCTGCCGCCGCCGCCGAGACCGCCAAAAAGGAAAACGCTGCCGAGGATGACGAAAAGCCACACCATCCCCATCATCGGCGCGAAAGCGCCGCCGAGCCCGCGCGGTCGCTGGCTCCCCTGACTGCCTCCCCAGCCGTCGCCGTTGTCCTGCCCCGGCCTGGTGGCCATCGGACCCGGCCAGGCCGGTCCCTGCCACGCGGTGCCCCCGTACGGCATGCCCGCGGCCGGCCGTGCGGCCTGCGGGAGGTCGCGCATCACGGTGTTGAGGTCAGTCTTGGTCTTGGCCGCGAACGTCTGATCGAGGCGCTCGTCCAGTTCCTCGAGCGTCAACCGCCCGTCGGCGTAGTGTTCACGTAGCTGACCGGCGACTGCTTCACGATCGGCGTCCCCGACGCGCACGTTATATCCCGTAGCCATCGTGCCCTCCGTAGCGAGAAACGGGGAATCCCCAAGTACCTAGCACGATATATCGCGAGACATCGGACGGCAAGTTGAGTTGTCGTGAGCGTATCAACGGAGTCCGAACGGCCTCTGGTTGGGTGCTGCTCCAAACGTGAGGGCAGCAGCAGGGAGGGGCCATGATGCGCCAGGTGCTCGAGCAGGAACGCGGCCGCGGGGGAATGGGTTCCGCCGCGATCGGGGACATGGTCCCGCTGCAGCCGGGAGCCACCACCATCGGAACGCGCGCGATCCCTTCATATCGTGGACGACCTGCCGGGGGCATCGCCTGGCGCCAGCGGGCGCCGCGGGCCTCGTCCCGGCAGCGCCTGGCCGGCTGGCGGGCGCGCAACTGGCGCCGCGCCGTGCTGGCCTGGTTCGTCCTGTCCCTGATCATCATGGCCGTCGCCGCCGAACCCAAGACGGACTTTCCCAAGGCGCAGGCCCGTTCGGTGCCCGCCGTGCGGATGGTCCTGCGCGTGGCCGGCGGGCTGACCGTGGCCGGCGTTCCCGTGCTGCTCATCGCCCTGCCCTGAGGGCGGCCGCCGCGCCGGCCCGCCGGCGCCGTCGGGCGCCGCGCGGCTGGCTTAAAGCTCGGCGGCGGTCAGCGCGTCTCCGGCCGGAGTGCGGCGGTAGAGCACCGAGCGCCCGGACCTGGCCCTGGTTATCAGCCCGGCCTCGCGCAGGACGACCAGGTGGTCGCCGATGCCGCCGAGCGACTGGCCGAGCGCGGCGGCCAGCTGGGTGGTGCTGGCCGGATCCTCGAGCGCGAGCAGGATGGCGGCACGCGAGGTGCCGAGCAGCCGGTGCAGGGCGGTCCCCGGCCCGGTTCGGCCGGGCTGTTCCCACAGCGCGGAGACCCCGCGTGCCGGGTAGATCAGGGCCGGCGGCCACGGCGGGTCGAGGGTCAGCGCGAGCCGGGGCCAGACGAAGACCGAGGGGATGAATAGCAGGCCGCGCCCGCCGAGTTCGGCGTCCTCGTCGGCCGCCCAGCGGCTGAGCTCGATGCGGCCCTGGCGCCAGCTCAAGGTGGCGTGCAGGTCGGTCAGGGCGGCGGCCCAGCCCTTGGAGACGAGCTGTCCGGCACGGTACACCACGTCACGCTCGAGGATGGCGCGCAACGTCCGCCAGTCCGGCTCGAGCAGCGCCTGCCAGGAGGCGGCGAGCACGTCGGCGGCGTAACCTGCGACCCGGTCGCTGGTCAGGATGCCCTCGATGCGGGGATCGACCCGCGGCTGCCGGCGCAGCGCCTCCGCGACCTCACGGTGCGCCTGCTCCGGGGGCGTCGACCGGACCTGGTCGAGCAGGTCGCCGATCGTGGTGTTTACGCTCGCCGGGACGGGGGCCAGGAAGTCCGCGCCCCAGCCGGGCGTATGCAGCGCCAGGATCACGGCGAGGTCTGTCTCGCGTGCCAGCTCCTGATACCGGTCACGGGCGCGGACCAGCCACGGGCGGAGCTCCGGCACGTCTGGCTGCCCCCGCACGCCGGCCAGCAGGCGCAGCGCGTGGGTCAGCTCCCACAGCGGCGACAACGCGAACCGGCTCATGGTCAGGTCCTCGTTGCGCACCTCGATCCGCAGTGCCATGGCACACCAGCTTTCGTCCTGAGACGAAAGAGTACTTTCAGGAGCGCCCGGCTCGCACGATGACGTTCATGACCGCTACCGCGCCTGCCGCAAGCCCGCAAGGCAACCAGCAGGGCAGCCAGCAGGGCAGCCAGCAGGGAAACCAGTCGGGGCCAGGCCGTCCGGCACGGACGACGTACCGCGCGGTATTCGCGGCGGGGGAGTTCCGAGTGCTATTCGCCGCGTTTTTCATGTACGTGCTCGGCTTCGAGTTCGAGCTCCTCGGACTGTCGGTGCTCGTCTTCGCCCAGACCCGGTCTGCGTTCCTGGCCGCGCTCGCGTTCGGCGTGGGCTTCGCGCCGCAGGCCGTCGGCGGCGCGTTGTTCGGCTCGCTGGCCGACCGGCTACCGCCCCGCCTGGTCATCACGGCGGGCCTGCTGACCCGCGCCGCGCCCGGGCTGGTGATCGGCCTGTGGCCGGCGCTGCCCGTCCCGGTGATGCTGGCCCTGGTCGCCGTCGCGGCGACGGCCGCGCCGGTATTCACCGCGGCGATCTCCGGCCTGCTCCCCGACGTGCTCGACGGGGATCGCTACATCCTCGGCCGCTCGGTCTTCAACCTGACCGGCTCGGGCACCCAGATCGCCGGGCTGGGCATCGGCGGCGCGGTCCTGGCCGCCGTGCCGGTGCGCTGGCTGCTGCTGGCCGCGGGCGGTGCGCTGGCGGGCGCCGCCATCATCACCCGCCTGGGCCTGCGGCCCAGGAGGGCCCGCGCGGCCCGCGGTTCACTGCGCGCGATCGTGCGGGCTACCGTGACCGGCAACATCGAGCTGTTCAGGGACCGGACCGTGCGCGGTCTGCTGCTCGCGCAGTGGCTGCCCGTGTGGTTCATCGCCGGGGCCGAGTCGCTGATCGTGCCGTATACCGGGTCGCTGGGCCGGCCGGCCAGCGCCGCCGGGCCGCTGCTGGCCGCGATGCCGGCCGGGATGATGCTCGGGGAGCTGCTCGTCGGGCGGTTCTGCGCGCCCGGCACGCGCAGGCGGCTGGCGTTCCCGCTGGTCGCGGTCATGGGGGCACCCCTGCTCGCGCTGGTGTTCCGCCCGCCGCTGCCGCTGGCCGGCCTGGCCTTGCTGGCCTGCGGCACCGGTTTCGCCTACCAGCTCGGCATCCAGCAGGCCTTCCTCGACAGCCTGCCGGAAGGGCGGCGGGGTCAGGGTTTCGGCCTCAACTCGACCGGGGCGATGGGCGGCCAGGGCCTGACCCCCACGGCCGCCGGCGCGCTGGCCGGGGCCCTCGGCGCGGCCGCCGCGATGGCGATCGCGGGCGCGGCCGCCATCCTCGCGGCATTCGCGCTCCGCGGCCCGCTCAAGGGGTCCGCGCCGCCGCACCGTGCGGGCCAGCGGGATCCCCGCGACCACCCCGAACACCAGGTCCAGCGCTCCCATTGACATGCAGGTGATTACCTGCATATCGTGGTGAGGTGTGGCCACGGACATGGACAACGTTTTCAAGGCACTGGCCGACCAGACACGGCGGCACCTGCTGGACCAGTTGCGTGAACGCAACGGGCAGACACTTGGAGAGCTGTGCGAGCGTCTCGACATGGCCCGGCAGTCAGCCAGCCAGCACCTCGCCATCCTTGAGGCAGCCAACCTCATAGCCACCGTGCGCCAGGGACGCCTCAAGCTGCACTACCTGAACCCTGTGCCGCTTCATGAGATCACCGAACGGTGGATTGAGAAGTTCGAACGACCCCGCCTGCGGGCGCTTAGCACTGTGAAACGACACGCGGAGGAACAGATGACCGACCGGCCGACGTTCGTGTACGTCACCTACATGGAGGCCACCGCTGAACGAGTGTGGCAGGCACTGACCGACCCCAGCTTGTCGCCCCAGTACTGGGGACACAGCAACGTCTCTGACTGGCAGCCTGGCTCGGCATGGGAGCACCAGCGCACCGACGGCAGCGGCATAGCCGATGTCGCCGGCACCGTGGTGGAGAGCCTGCCGCCGACCCGGCTGGTGATCACGTGGGCATCACCGGCCGGCGATCAGTCGGCTGATCCCTCTCGCGTGAGCTTTGATATTCAGCCCTACGGTGACATAGTCCGGCTGACCGTCACCCACGAAAACCTGGCCGACGAAGCCGAGTACCAGGCATCCGCCGCAGGATGGTCAGCAGTCCTGGCAAACCTCAAGTCCGTCCTCGAAACCGGACACGCACTGCCCCAGGCACCATGGGAGATGGCCAGCGACTAAACGACTTCTCTCGCAAATTTGAGCGACTGGTCGAAATTACCCTCAAAGCGCGATCAAATGTCGTGGTCATGCCACCAGGCCGCGCCCGGCTGAGGCGTAAAGACCAAGATCAGGATCCCGAACGGTCCGGGCGCGTGCCCCGGCTCCCGCTGCCCGCCCGGGCGCCAGGCCGCCCGGGACTGCGTGATCGCGGTATCTGTGGCAGCGTGCAGCTTATGAGCGAGGGGATGCAGAGCCCGGTCTTCGTCGGGCGGCGCGACGAGGTCGCGTCGCTCGTCGCGCTGCTGGACCGGGCGCGGGCGGGTGAGCCGGGGTTCGCGATCGTCGCGGGCGAGGCGGGCGTCGGCAAGACGCGCCTGGTCACGGAGCTGGCGGTGGGTGCGGCCGGCTCCGGGTTCACCGTGCTGGCCGGCCACTGCGTAGAGCTCGGCGCGGAAGGCCTGCCGCTCGCCCCGCTCATCGACGCGCTGCGCACGCTGGCCCGCACCACGGCGCCGGGCGAGCTGGCCGAGGTGCTCGGCCCGGCCAGGCGCGGTCTCGCGCGGCTGCTGCCCGAACTCGACCCGGGCGCTTTGTTGGCCCAGAACCTAGGGGCCGAGCCGCCCGCGGACGGGATCCAGGTGTCCCAGCTCCTCGAGCTGGTCCTGGGGCTGCTGGGCCGGCTCAGCACCCGGCGGCCGCTGCTGCTTGTCCTGGAGGACCTGCACTGGGCCGACCAGTCCACCCGGGAGCTGGTCGCGTTCCTGATCAGGTCGCTGCGCGGCGTCCGGGTCGTGCTGCTGGCCACCTACCGCTCCGACGAGCTGAACCGGCGTCACCCGCTGCGGCCGCTGATCGCCAGCTGGGAGCGGCTCCGCTCGGTGCAGCACGTGGAGCTGCGCCGGTTCGAGCCCGGGGAGGTCGCCGCCCAGCTGAGCGCGATCCTCGCCGCCGAACCCACCGCCGGGCTGGTGGACATGGTTTTCGACCGGTCCGGCGGCAACGCCTACCTGGTGGAGGAACTCGCCGGAGTGGTGCGCGGCGGGGGCGACCCGGCCGATCTCCCCCCGTCTCTGGCGGACGTGCTGCTGAGCCGGGTGGACGCGCTGAGCGCGGGGGCGCAGCGGCTGCTGCGGACGGCGGCGGTCGCGGGCCGCAGCGTTCCCGACAAGCTGCTCGCCGAGGTCGCGGGCGTCGGCGACGCGGAGTTCTACGCCGGGCTGCGGGAGGCCGTCGAGAGCCACCTGCTCGTGGTCGACCACACCGGCCGCGGCTACACGTTCCGGCACGCGCTCACCAGGGACGCGGTCTACGAGGACATGCTCCCCGGCGAGCGGGGCAGCCTGCACGCCGCCTACGGCGAGGCCCTCGCCCGCGAGCCCGCCCTGGCCGGGGACGACGCCGCAGTTCCCGCCGCCCTGGCCCATCACTGGTACGCGGCCCTCGACCTGCCGCGCGCGCTGCCTGCCTCGATCGCCGCCGCCCGGCACGCGGTCACGTGGTTCGCCCCGGCCGAGGCACAGCGTCACCTGGAGCGGGCGCTGGAGATCTGGCCCCGGGTGCCGGATGCGGAGCAGCGCACCGGCGTGGACCAGGCCGAGGTGGCCAGCCTGGCCGGCGAGGCCGCCTACCAGGCCGGTGATATCGACCGCTCGCTGTCCCTATTCGAACAGGCGCTCGCCGAACTTCCCGCCGAGGGCGGCGCGGTCCGGCGCGCGCTCGTGCTCGAGCGCCGCGCGCACGCCCTGCGGGATACCGGCCGCGAGGCCGAGTCGGTCATGGCCCTGGAGCAGGCGCTCGCCCTGCTGCCTGCCGACCAGGTGACCAGGGCTCACGCGGTAGTCCTTTCCTCGCTGGCCGGGTCCGTCATGCGCACTAACGACATGACCACCACGGCCACCCTGGCCGCGCGGGCGGTGCAGGCCGCGCGCGAGGTCGGCGCGGCGCAGCAGGAGGCCGACTCCTCCGTCACCCTCGGCCTGGCGCGGGCCTACCCGGCTGCCGATCCAACTCGCCCCGGTGATCGCGGCCATGGCGACGGCCGCCGCCGCGCCTTACCTGCCGTGCGTCTCCGCCATCACCCCGCGTGTCGTCGATGACGCCGACCTGCCGGGCGCCAACGCGGCACGTTCCGTCGTGGCGAGCACCGGCATCATCCTCGGCCCGGCCATCGGCGGCGTCCTGCTGCTCCTCGGGTCGCCTGCCTTCGCGTTCGCGGTGAACGCGCTGACCTTCGGGCTGTCGGCGCTTGCGGTACTGGCCATCCGCCCGGGGTCCGACCGCAATCCCTTCCGGTGCGCGCGTTCGGCGGACCGCCCCGCCGGGCTCCTCCGTGACGTGGTCCGGGGCGCCGCCGCGCTCCGCGCGCGCCCCGAGGCGCTCCGGCTGGTCGGCGCGGACATCATGTGCAGCGTGATGTACGGGACCCAGACCGTGCTGCTGCTCGTGGTGTCCCGCCAGATCGGGCTGGGCACGCATGGGTACGGCTACCTGTTCGCAGGCATCGGGGCCGGCGGCCTGGTCGGCACCGCGCTGGCCGGCCGGGCCAGCCGCAGCCGCTACCCCCGCCACGTCCTGGCCCTCGCGCTGGCCGCCGCCGGGCTGCCGATGCCACTGCTCGCGGTGGTCCACTGGCCGGCGGTGGCCATCTTCCTGACCGGGCTCACCGGCGCCGGCGCGCTGCTTGTGGAGATCCTCACCGAGACCGTCCTGCAGCGGGCGCTCGATGAGGACACGTTCGGCAGCGCCTACGGCCTGGCCCTGCCCGCCTCGGTGGCCGGGATCGTGGCCGGATCCCTGATCGCTCCCGCGCTGGCCGGGGCCCTGGGCGGGTCGGGCGCACTCGTCGCGGTCGGCGGCGCGGTCCTCGCCTACGCACTGGTCGTCCTGCGCGGCACCGTGCGGGTTCCCGGCGCCATCCGGCCGTCGCAGCCAGCCGTAGCGGACGCCGCGCCCGCTCGCTAGAGTCGGCTGCACAGTAGCCGGGACGCTGAAGCGGAGGCCAGCATGACGAGTTCTCTTGTGAGCATCGGGTCCGGTGACCACCACGTGCTGGCCGTGCACGGCTGGTTCGGCTCGGCCCGCGGCTGGGGCTCGCTGCCGGACTTCCTGGACCGCTCGACCTACACCTATGCCTTCATGGACCTGCGCGGTTACGGCGACCGCATGCACGTCGCCGGCGAGTTCACCATCGAGGAGGCCGCGGCCGACGCCATCGCCCTCGCCGATGAGCTCGGCTGGGACAGGTTCTCTGTGATCGGGCACTCGATGGGCGGGAAGGTGGCTCACCAGATGCTGCTGCAGGCCCCGGACCGGGTGGACAGGCTGATCGGCCTCAACCCGGTGCCGGCCAACGCGGTGCCCATGGACGAGCAGGGCTGGGAGCTGTTCTCCGGCGCGGCGGACAACGCCGGCAACCGGGCGGCGATCATCGACTTCACCACCGGCAGCAAGCTGACCACCACCTTCATCAACCACGTGGTCCGGCACTCGCTGGAGAACTCGACGGTGGCGGCATTCGCCGCGTACCTGCAGGCCTGGGCCAAGTCTGATTTCTCAGGCAAGGTCCAGCCGGATACCAGCACGCCGGTCAAGGTGATCGTGGGCGTCAACGACCCGGCCCTGTCCGCCGATGTGATGGAGCAGACGTGGCTGGTTTTCTTCCCCGAGGCCGAGATGACCATCCTGCCCGACGCTGGGCATTACCCGATGTTCGAGTCGCCGGTGTCGCTCGCGACCTCCATCGAGGAGTTCCTGGGGCGAGAATGACCACGACGGCGCGCCCGGCCCGGCCGGACACCGAGGTCGTCTTCGACCCCGCCACCTACACCGGCGGGGTGCCCTTCGAAGCGCTGGCCCGGCTGCGCCGCGACACCCCGGTGGCGTGGGTGCCGGAGATTCCCGTCCTGGGCTGGCCGGAAGGCCCCGGGTTCTGGCTGGTGCTCAGGCACGCCGACGTCGAATCGGTGCTGAGGCGGCCGGAGCTGTTTTCCTCGGCGCTCGGCGCGACCCAGATCCGGGACCCGGCCACGCCCCAGGCGCTGGGCTACGTCCGGCGGATGATGCTCAACATGGACCCGCCGGAGCACTCCCGGCTGCGGCGGCTGCTCAGCCGGTCATTCACGCCCCGGGCGGTCGCCCAGCTCGAGGACCGCATCCGCGGCCACGCCCGGGCCATCTGCGACCGCGTGTTCGCCGGCTCGCGCGGAGAATGCGACTTCGCCCAGGATGTGGCCGCCGACCTGCCGCTTCTCGCCCTGGCTGACGTGCTCGGCGTGCCCGAGCAGGACCGCTGGCTGCTGTTCGACTGGTCCAACCGGGTGATCGGCTACCAGGACCCCGACTACGCTTCCTCGGCCGAGTTCGACCCGGCCGCCGGCACGGCCATGGCCCGCGAGGCGCTCGCCGAGCGGCCGTCCCCCGGCGCCGACGGCCGGATGCCCGACCCGCGCACCCGGGAGGGGATGCCGGACCTGTACGCCTACGCCCACCTGCTGGCGGAGCAGAAACGCCGCCGGCCGGAGGACGACGTGATGTCGATCCTGCTGGCCCAGTCGGACGAGGGCGGCGCCCGGGTATCGGCGGCCGAGTTCGAGAACATGTTCTGGCTGTTCGCCGTGGCCGGCAACGAGACCTTGCGCAACGGCCTGCCTGGCGCGTGCATCGCGCTGCTCGAGCACCCGCGGGCCCAGGACGAGTTGCGCGCCAGCCCGGCCCTGCTGCCCGTCGCGGCCGACGAGATGCTGCGCTGGTGGACGCCGGTGATGACGTTCCGCCGGACCGCCACGGCCGGCTGCGAGCTCGGCGGCCAGCCCATCGGAGCGGGAGACAAGGTAGTCGTCTCCTTCACCTCCGCCAACCGTGACGAAGCCGTCTTCGCCGACCCGGACCGCTTCGATATCCGCCGCCAGCCCAACCCGCACCTGGTGTTCGGCCACGGCCCGCATTTCTGCCTGGGTGCCCACCTGGCCCGCACCCAGATGCGCGCCCTGTTCGCCGAGGTGCTGGCCCGCACGACCGCGCTCGCCCACGCGGGGCCGCCGTCCTACCTGCGCTCCAACTTCCAGCGCGGCGTCAAGCGCCTCCCCGTCGCCTGGACGGCATAGCGAGCGCTGAGGTCAGCCGCTTCAGCGCCGTTTCAGCGCCGTATCAGCCCGGCCTGGGACAGTCGCTCCGGGGGTGCGACCGCGCATCGCCGGTGACCTTCCGGAGATGAGAAGCCATGTTTCTGCAACGCAAGACCGCTGGTCTGATGCTCGCCGCCGCCGCGGCCGTCGGGCTGACCACGGCTGCCGCACTGCCCGCCAGCGCCAGCGCGACCAACTATTTCGAAATCCTCATTCAGGAGGGGACATTCGCACCGATATATTGCCTGCAGCCTGCCGACCCCGCCGGAGGCGCGGGGACGGCCATCGTGCAGGAGCCCTGCAGCGTCGGCAACCAGGCCCAGAACTGGGCCCCCATCAACATCGGCGGCAGCAGCTATGAGTTCCTGAACCAGGCCAGCGGAGAATGCCTGGACGCCCGGGGAGGGGCCGCCCGGGGCACGCCCATCCAGCAGTGGCCGTGCAGCACCATCAGCAACGAGCACTGGTCATGGCCGCACAGCCTCCCGGACTCGTTCTGGCCGATAGGGTCGCAGGTCGCCGGCAGCAGCGGCTTCTGCCTGGATGTTCCCGGCGCGTCGCAGCAGGCCGGGCTCGGGATGCAGCTCTACACCTGCAACGGCACCGTCGCGCAGGCCTGGGCCATCGCCGGACCCGTCGCCTGATCCCGCCCCGCACGGCCTGATCCCCGCCCGCACGGCCTGATCCCCGCCCGCACCGCCTGATCCCCGCCCGCACCGCCTGATCCCCGCCCGCACCGCCTGATCCTGCCGAGTTCGGTGTGCCCCCGCTCCTAAGAACATCCCCTGGGGGCACACCGGCCCTCCTCAGTACCCATCACACCCTCTAGCCCGGTCTAGCCCGGGGAAACCACTGGAATGTCAGTGGGGACCGCTAAGTTGGACTGGGGCAGTTTTGGTGATGGGAAGAGGCCTTGGTCACGTACGAAACAAAGGACGGAGCAGCGCTGCGGGCAGGTGAGCGGCGGCGCGCGGAGCTCGGCGGGTTCCTCAAGGCGCGCCGGGCCCAGCTCAGCCCGGGTGACTTCGGCATGCCGCGTGGTTCCCGGCGCCGCACCCCTGGGCTGCGGCGTGAGGAAGTGGCGTTCCTGGCCGGCGTCGGCGTCACCTGGTACACCTGGCTAGAACAGGGTCGTCAGATCAACGCCAGCACCCAGGTGCTCGACGCGGTGGCCCGCACCCTCCGGCTGGACCGGGTGGAACGGGAACATCTGTACCGGCTGGCCGAGGCGACGCCGCTGCGCACCCAGTGCTCGCGTCAGGCGGTGCCCGGCACCATCCGCGAGATCATCCATTCGCTCGACCCGCTCCCGGCGTCCCTGGTCAACAGCCGGTTCGACATCCTGCTGGCCAATGACGCCTCCGAGGAGCTGTTCTGGGAGTGGCACTCGATGCCGTGCGTCCATAAGAACACTCTGTGGTGCTGCGTCACCGAGCCTGCCGCCCGGGGCAAGTTCCCCGAGTACGACGTGCACATCCGCTATATGGTGGCGCGGCTGCGCTCCTCGTACAGCAGGCATATCGGCGATCCGGACTGGGAAGAGGACATCCGCCGGCTGGCCAGCCTGAGCCGCGAGTTCGCCGAGCTGTGGGCCCGGCACGAGGTGGCCGATTCCGAGCCGCGGATCCTCACCTACCTGCACCCGCGCGCCGGGACGCTGAACCTGGCCGTCAGCGAGCTCGACGTGCCGGCCATGCCAGAGGCGCGCATCGTCGTCTATACGCCCCGCGATGAGGACACCCGGGCCAGGATGCCGCTGACCCGCCGGACCGAGGCCAACCGCCCGGCTGGGGTCAGTTGAGGAAGTAGCTGCTGCCGCCGGACTCGGGGTTGGTGACCATGGCGATGACCGTGACCGTGCCGGCGTTGGCGAAGGTCAGCCGCAGCATGATGTCCTTGCCGTCGGGCATGGCCCCGGCCCCCGTGATCAGCAGGTGGAAGGAGACCGGGTTGAGGTGCATCATCGTATTAGCCGGAATGGGGATTTCGGGCACGGTGTGCATGGTCAGGATGCCCCCGTGCCGCGCGCCTGGCGCGCGCAGCTGCACCTTGCCGCCGACGCTGGTCCGCACCGAGATGAGCTTGTCGGCCTGGCCGTTGTTACGGATATTCAGGTACGCGACCGTGGTGCCAGGTGTCGTCGGCGCCGGCACGTACGCGTTGGCCACGGCGATCGACGACGTGGCGCCGGCCGACGCGCACCCGGTCACCACGAGCACCGCCAGCAAGGCAGCGGCCGCGATCCGGAAGACGGACGTCAGTCTGCGCACGGTCACAGGCTACTCTGCTAGCCGGGGGGACGACCCCCCAAGACCCCCCCGCTCCTGGGGGGACCCATCCCCCCAGACCCCCCTTGGACCCCCCTTGGATGGCGGTGCCGAGCAGGCCCAGCGGCGGGGATCCGAGGTCCAGCATCGCCTTGTGGAAACGCTGCAGCGTGAAGCCGACGCCCCAGTCCTTCCTGGCACGTTCCCTGAGCTTGAGGATCTCCAGCTTGCCCCAGGTATACCGGCCGTAGGTCGGGTCGAAGGTGGCTCGCCGGGCCTCGGACAGCGCCGCGGGCCCGGACAGGTGGGTATCCGCCTCGAACCGGCGGGCCGCGTCGTCGATCGTCATCCCGGCCGTGTGCACCCCGATGGCGCACGCCAGCCTGGTCACCCGCACCAGTGCCTCCAGCCAGACGCCGACCGGGATCCGCGGGTCGCTGCCGCCGAACCCCTCTTCCACGCAGAGCTCCTCGCCGTAGTGCGCCCAGCCCTCGACGAATGCGCTGGAGTGCAGGGTCCGCCTGACTTCGGACGTCACGTGCCGTAGCGCACGGCCGTGGGAGAAGTGCCCGGGCGCCACCTCGTGCACGGCGATGCCGGGCAGCGTGGTGTGGCTGAACACCTCCAGCCACTCCTCCTGCTCACGTTCCGGCCAGGACTCCTCCGGCGGCGTGATGTGGAACCACGACGGGCCCTCCGGCTCGCCGGGCGCGGCCGACGACATCATCGCCATGGCCCACCGCCGTGACTCGGGCGCGAGGCCGACCAGACACTCTCCGTCGTGGTAGGGGACCAGGTCGTGGTCGCGAGTGAACTCGATCGCCCGTTCGGTCCAGGTCCGGGCCGCGCCGATCACGCCGGCCCCGTCAGGGTGGTCCCGGACCAGGTCGCGGGCCACGTCGAGCGCGGGCCGGTCCCTTTGACCGGGGTCGAGCCGGGCGCACCCGTCGGCCAGCAGGGCGTGCAGCCGGTCCCATTCGGCATCGGCCTGCTCCGCCAGCCTGCCCACGTCGACCGGCAGTGCCTCGGCGCCGCCCATCAGGGCGGCGAGCCCAGGACCCCCGAGCGCCGGATCGGGATCGCCCTCCGCGGCCGCGCGTTCGACGTGCGCGACCAGCCGCGCGTGCGCGGCCCGCGCGGCGGCCAGGGCGGCCTCGTCCGGGCCCCTGCCGGAACCGCGGCCAGCTCCCGCGGTGAGCCCGGCCGCCAGGCCCCGGATGCCGCCGAGCAGCGCCTCCGCGACCGGGGCGCTCATCCGGTCGAGTGACTCGACGGCCGCGTCCGCCAGCTGCGGCCAGGCGGCGAGATGCTCGGCCCGCGCGGCGTCCCGTTCCTCCTGGGGGGCGTAGTCCCGGTCGTAGCAGGCCAGGTCGAGCTCGCCGAGGTGCAGGATCGGGTTCCTGCGGTGGAGCTCGAGCCCGGCGTAGACGACCTGTTTCTGCCCTTCGGCCGCGGATAGCTGAGCCTCGTCGTGCGCGTCCGCCAGCCGCTCGCCGTCGGCCCGTGCCGCCGCGAGCCGGGCCAGCCCGGCGCGGACGCCGGCCAGGGACAGGTCCTGCGGCTTGCCGTCGTACTCGTGCCGGCCGGCGAACTCGCGTGCCTCGGCGACCTCAAGATCACAGACGGCGCGCACCCGCGGGGAGAGATCCATGCGGGAGACGTTACCTGAGGTGCCAGCCATGAGGGATGATCCCCTGGCACCCCGCTAGGGCGTGGTTCCCTGGACCCCCTGGCCAGGCCGGACGGGCATGACGGTCAGCAGCGGCGTGCTGGCCGATGAGCACGCGTCGAAGGCGTGGTTCACGTACAGCGCCTGCGTCTCGCCCGGCGCGAACACCCGCAGCCAGTGCGCCGTCACCGGCTGGCACGCCGAGGCCGGGTAGTTGCCTGCCTCCGTGACCTGCAGCCAGGCGTGCGCCATGCCGCCCGCCGCAAGCCGGACCGCGACTTTACCGAAGCCCGGGTTATGCTGCGCCGCCGCCCCGATCTGGCGGCCGTCGCTGTTGCCGGCGGTGACGAAGGACAAGCCCGGATAGCCGTAAAGACCGCACGGCGAGCTCGAGGTGTTGGTGAAGTCGATCGGGTAGTAGGTGCTGCCCGCCGCCCCTCCTGGCTGGCTGGCGTTGACGGTGACCTGCAGCGACGTCGGCTGGCACACGGCCAGGCCGGCGGTCCCCGAGGACCCGGTGCCCGCGGGCGAGGCGGCCATGGTCCCGCCTGGCGTCACGGTCTTACCGGCCGAGGTGGCCGCCCCGCCGGCCGGGCTGGTGGCTGCCTGATGCGGGCTCGTCGAGGCGCAGGCCGCCAGCAGGCCCGCGGCGGCCAGCGCGGCCACCGCGGTCACCGCCAGCGATACCGCGTGCCGCCCGCGGGACCGGCCGGAGATTGGGCCGGAGATTGGGCCGGAGATTGGGCCGGAGATTGGGCCGGGGATTCGCGGAGTGGCAGGGGGAGTAGTGAGCATCAGCATGTCACCTCATAGTCGCCGGATAGTCGCAATGAGTAATCATCAAGTATGTCCCCGTCGTGCGCCAGCCGACACACCCAGCCGACACACAGGGCCACCCGCCGGGGCTTGATGAGAGGATCGGGCCATGGGCGAAATTCCCGAATTCACGACCAGGCCGGAACTCGCGGGCACGTTCGGCATGGTGGCCTCGACGCACTGGCTCGCCTCGGCGGCCGGGCTGGCGGTGCTCGAGCACGGGGGTAACGCGTTCGACGCGGCGGTCGCCGCCGGGCTCGTCCTCCAGGTGGTCGAGCCGCACCTGAACGGCCTCGGCGGCGAGGTCCCGGTCATCGCCCATCACGCCGGGCGCGGCGAGACCTTCGTGCTCTGCGGGCAGGGGACCGCGCCGGCCGCCGCCACGCCGGAGGCGTTCGCCGGCCTCGGACTCGACCTCGTGCCCGGCAGCGGGCTGCTCGCGGCGTGCGTGCCCGGCGCATTCGGGGCCTGGATGCTGCTGCTGCGGGAGTTCGGCACGCTCCGGCTGCGGGACGTGATGGGGTACGCGATCGGCTACGCGGCCAGCGGCTACCCGCTGCTGCCCGCGATCAGCTGGGGGATCGCCAGCGTGGCCGAGCTTTTCCTGCACCACTGGCCGAGCTCGGCCGAGGTCTACCTGCCCGGCGGCCAGGTCCCCGCACCGGGCTCGCGGTTCGCCAACCCCGCGCTGGCCGCCACCTACCAGCGCATCCTCGACGAGGCGGAAGCGGCCAGCCAGGACCGCGACGAGCAGATCGAGGCGGCCCGGCTGGTCTACTACCAAGGCTTCGTGGCCGAGACGATCGCCGCCTACGTCGCCTCCGCCGACGTCATGGACGTGACCGGCCGGCCGCACCGGGGGCTGCTGTCCTACGCCGACCTGGCGGGCTGGCACTCGCGGCTAGAGGAGCCGCTGACCTATGAGTTCGGCGGCCTGACCGTGTGCAAGACCAAGCCGTGGGGGCAGGGGCCGGTGTTCCTCCAGCAGCTCGCGCTGCTCGACGGCTTCGACCTGGCGGCCATGGGCCCGGGCACCGCGGACTTTATGCACACGGTGACCGAGTGCGGCAAGCTCGCGTTCGCCGACCGGGAAGCCTGGTACGGCGACCCCGACTTCACCGACGTGCCGGTCAAGGCGCTGCTTTCCGCCGGATACGCCGACGACCGGCGCCGGCTGGTGGGACCCGAGGCGTCAGCCGAGCTGCGTCCCGGCGCCCCAGAGGGGCGGGCGCCCCGCCTGCCGGACTTCATCACCGACGCGGCCGCCGGAACCGGCGCGGCCGCCGGAACCGCCGACGACGGGAGCGTGGCGCCGAGTCTGGATGTGGAGCCGCCCGCGCCGCGGCTGGACCCCGGCACCGGCGAGCCGGTGATGCACACCAGCGGCCCGGTCGGCCGGGTCAGCCCGGCCGGCCCTGACCCGCGGGCCGCGTCGAGCTACCGCGCCGGGGACACCTGCCACCTCGACGTGGCCGACCGGTTCGGCAACATGGTGTCCGCCACGCCGAGCGGCGGCTGGCTGCAGTCCTCGCCGGTCATCCCCGGCCTCGGCTTCTGCCTCGGCACCCGGGCGCAGATGTTCACCCTCACGCGCTGCGGGACCGCGAGCCTTACCTGGCGTTCGGCACGCCCGGCGGCGACCAGCAGGACCAGTGGTCGCTGCTGTTCTTCCTCAACCACCTGAAGTTCGGCATGAACCTGCAGCAGGCGATCGACTTCCCGTCGTTCCATTCTGCGCATATGCCGTCGTCGTTCTACCCGCGCCAGGCGCAGCCCCGCGCGCTCGACGTCGAGTCGCGGGTCGGCGCCCCCGTGATCGAGGAGCTCCGCCGCCGCGGCCACCTGGTCAACGTCCGCCCCGCCTGGTCGCTGGGCCGGGTCAGCGCGGTAGCCCGCCGCAACGGCGTCCTGTACGCCGCCGCCAACGCCCGCGGCATGCAGGGCTACGCCGTGGGCCGCTAACCCGGCCCGTCTAGGGCGTGTCCCGCAGATCACGGGACAGGTGAGGGCAGCGCAGCACCGCCGGGCCTGCGGCCGGCCTTCCCCGCCGAACCACGCCGATGTCACATCGGTGTTGCCCTGGCCACAGCGATGTCACATCGGCGTGGTAGCGCCCGGCGCCCGGGGCGGTCGGGGACGGGACTGGCGGGACCCGCGGGCCGCACGGTGCGCCGCGGGATCCGGCGGCGAGGTCTCCCGGACGACCCTCAGCGTGGCGTGTCACCGCACAGAGGATGACGCATGTCATGGGAGGTTCCTGAGGGACGGCACTACCTACCCGGTCGCCCAGATGGTGGTATTGGAGCGCTGGGGGTCAGGGCCGGAGAAACCGGCCAGACGAAGTTCTAAACAGGGGAACTACATGAGCCGGTATGGGACGGATTACGACGCTTCCAATACTGACGGAGGTGGCTCAGGTACTGACGGAGGTGGCTCAGGTTACGGCAGTGACAGCGCTTACAGCAGCCAAGACAGTGACCATTTCAGAGCCACCAGCACTGGCTACGGCGCCGGAGCCAGTTACGAAGGCCGCCGTAGCGGCGCGCCGGTGGTCTCTTTTGAGAACGTATCGAAGCACTACGGCAGGCTGCGGGCCGTCGACGGGCTGACCTTGGATTTGCGCCCGGGCGAGACCACCGCCCTGCTCGGCCCGAACGGCGCGGGCAAGTCCACCTCGCTTGACATGCTGCTCGCGCTGCGCAAGCCCACCACCGGCAAGATCCAGATGTTCGGCTCCGATCCGTACCACGCGGTAAAGTCCGGCCGGGTCGGCGCGATGCTCCAGTCCGGCGGCCTGATGCCCGAGGTGACGGTGCGCGAGCTCGTCACCCTGGTGACCGGCCTGCACCCGAAGCCCGAACCGGTGGAGACCACGCTCAAGCGGGCCGGCATCGCCCAGTTCGCCGATCAGCGGGTCGACCGGCTGTCCGGCGGCCAGACCCAGCGAGTGCGGTTCGCGCTGGCCATCTGCGGCAAATCCGAGCTGATCGTGCTGGACGAGCCGACCACGGCCATGGACGTGGAAACCCGCCGGCTGTTCTGGTCGAGCATGAAGGAAGAGGTGGCCGCGGGGCGCACGCTCCTGTTCGCCACGCACTACCTGGAAGAGGCCGACCAGGCGGCGGACCGGATCCTGGTCATCAACCGGGGCCGGCTGCTCGCCGACGGCACGCCCGCCGAGATCAAGGCGCGGGCCGGGGCCAAGCGGCTCTCCTTCCGCCTGGACCGGGTGGACGAGCCGTTCCTGCTCGGCCTGCCCGGGCTGGTGAACCTCGAGGTCAGGCACGACGTGGTGCAGATCCAGTCCAGCGACTCCGACGCCACGCTGTACGCGATCCTCGACGCCGGGTACCGGCCGCGCGAGATCGAGGTCACCAGCCTCGGCCTCGAGCAGGCCTTCCTGGCCATCACCGCGGAAGACGACGCAACCAACGGCAACGCAGCAGGGGAGACGAACTGACATGGCAGGCACACTGCTGCTGACCCGGGCCGAACTCATGCGGGTCATGCGCAACAGGCGGTACTTCATTTTCACGGTGGCCTTCCCTGTCGTGCTCTACCTCCTGGTCGGCAGGCAGGTCAGCGCGACCGCCTACGGCGTCGCGTTCGGCGCCTACTACATGATCGCGATGTCCACCTTCGGCGCCTTCAGCGGCGCGCTCAACGGCAACGCGCAGCGCATCTCCCAGGAGAAGAAGGACGGCTGGATCCGCCAGCTCAGGCTCACCCCGCTGCCGGCCAACGCCTACGTGGTCAGCAAGGTGCTCGTCTCGCTGGCGACCACGGTGCCGGCCATCGTGATCGTGCTGCTGCTCGGCCGCTTCTACGGCAACGTCCACCTACCGGCCTGGGAGTGGCCGGTCATCGCGGTCACGGTCTGGTTCGGCTCGACGATCTTCGCCGCGCTGGCCGTGGCCATCGGCTACCGGTTCGCGCCGGAGCAGGTCCAGCCGGTCGCCTTCACCGTGTACTTCATCTTCGCCATCCTCGGCGGCCTGTGGTTCCCGGTGACCGGTTTCCTCGGCAAGGTCGGCAAGTTCACCCCGACCTACGACGCGGTGAAGATCGGCACCGACGTGATCCAGGGTGCCTCCGTGCCGGTCGGCCTGCCCATCGGCCTGGTGGTCTGGCTCGGCATCTTCATCGCCCTGGCCACCCTCGCGGTACGCTCCACCGCCGAGACGGTCTGACCCGTCAGGGGGCCCGGCCGGCCTTTCGGGGGCCCGGCCGGGCATCCGGGTCACGGTAAACGTGACAGCATGGAAGGGAGGTGAGGGTTGCGATGGCGACAAGTTCCACCGAAGCCATCAGGAACGGGGCTCACGCGGACCAGCGGGATCCCGGCCTGTTCACGGGCGCCTTCGGTGCGCGTCACGTGCCCGGCACCGGCAGCCCGATGCGCTGGTTCTTCTCCGGCGTCTGGCTCGCCTACCTGATCCAGCCGGTCTCAGAGCTGTTCGGCCATCGCCACGGGGTGGCGTGGATCGCCGTCGGCCTGGTTATCACGGCTGCCTTCTGCGTCATCTACCTGCTCGTCCTCATGTACTCGGAGACGCAGCCGCGGCTGGCCCGGTCCGGGCTCGTGGTCATCGCCGTGCTGGCCGCGATGGCCTGCGCGGTCTACGGCAAGCACTGGGTGCCGCTGTGGATCTACGTGTCCGCCGCCACCGGCATGGTGCTCGCGAACGCGCCCGACGGGCGGCGGGCGGCCACCCTGGGGGTCGCCGCGGTCGGGGCTTGCTACCTGTTCTTCTGCTGGGCCACCCATCTCGACGCCGGCAGCACCCTGGCCGTGCTGCTGCCCGTCCTGCTCATCGGCCTGGCCATGATGGGGTTCCGGTTCCAGATCACCCTGATGCACGAGCTGGCCCAGGCCCGCGAGACGGTCGCCAAGCTGGCCGCCAACGAAGAGCGGCTCCGGCTGGCCCGGGACATGCACGACCTGACCGGCCAGTCGCTGTCGATGATCACGCTGAAGTCCGAGCTGGCCGCCAAGCGGCTGGCCCGGCTGCCCTCCTCAGCCGAACGCGACGCGGCGCTCACCGAACTCGGTGACATCGGCCGGGTCAGCAGGCAGACGCTGCACGACATCAGGGAAGCGGTCAGCGGTTACCGCAGGCCGACGCTCGCGATCGAGGTCATCACGGCGCGGAACGCCCTCGAGGCGGCCGGCATCCGGCTCGACGACGACGCCGAACTAACCCTGCGGTCGGGCGCCTTCGACCCGGACGCGGAGGCGGTGCTGGCCTGGTGCCTGCGCGAGGCCGTCACCAACGTGATCCGCCACTCCGGTGCCAGCAACTGCCGGATCCGGCTCGCCGACCGCATGGGCGAGCTGTCCCTCGAGGTCAGCGACGACGGCCGCGGCCTCGCCGGCCAGGACCCGAACAACCCCAGGGGAAGCGGGCTGCGCGGCATGTCAGAGCGCCTGTCCGCCATCGGCGGTCGTCTGGCGCTCGGATGGGCCGAACCCGATCGCGGCCTGCGCCTCACCGCCACCGTCCCCGCGGCCACCATGGCCGAGACCGGGCATACTTGCCCGTCATGACCCCCAAGGAGCCGGTCCGGCTGCTGCTCGCCGAGGACCAGGTGATGATCAGGGAGGCGCTGGCCGCGCTGCTCTCCTTCGAGGGCGAATTCGAGGTGGTGGCCCAGGTCGGCCGCGGCGACGAGGTCCTCACCGCCGCCAGGCAAACCCGCCCGGACGTGGCCGTGCTCGACATCGAGATGCCGGGCATGGACGGCCTGACCGCCGCCGCCGCGCTGAAGAAGGAAAGTCCGGACACCAAGATCGTGATCCTGACGACGTTCGGCCGGCCGGGGTTCCTGCGCCGCGCGATGGAGTCCGGGGTGTCCGCGTTCCTGGTCAAGGACTCTCCGGCGGACAAGCTCACGCAGACCATCCGCCGGGTGCTGGCCGGCGAGCGGGTCATCGACCCGGACCTGGCCGTCGCCGCGCTCGCCGACGGCGTCAACCCGCTCACCCCGCGCGAGCGCGACGTGCTCGAGGCTTCCGCCGACGGCCGGACGATCGCCGAGATCGCCGCACAGCTCTACCTCTCCGAGGGCACGGTGCGGAATTACCTGTCCGCGTGCATCCAGAAGACCGGGGCGAGGAACCGCGCCGAAGCGCTCCGCATCGCTTCCGAGCGCGGCTGGCTGTAGGCCCTCCAGACCCTAGGATGAAGTGCGTGACTTCATCCGGATACCTGCGCTACCCGCACATTCACGGTGACCTTCTCGTCTTCGTATCCGAGGACGACGTCTGGCTCGCTCCGGCCGACGGCGGCCGGGCCTGGCGGCTATCAGCCCCAGGTGAGCTATCCCCGGTTCTCCCGCGACGGCGCCAGGATCGCCTGGACCAGCTGGCGGGACGGCAACCCCGAGGTCTACACGGCCGACCCGGACGGCAGCGACGCCGCGCGGCTCACCTACTGGAGCGACGCCAGGACCAGGGTGACCGGCTGGACCAGAGAAGGTGAGGTCCTCGCGGTTACCGCCACCGGCCAACCCGAAACGTACTTGACCTGGGCGTACGCGGTCCCGCTCGAGGGTGAGCCACCGCGCAGGCTGCCGTTCGGCCCGGTGACCGACCTGGCGCTTGAGGAGACGGGCACCGCCCTGGTCGCCGGCCGGATGAATACCGAGCCGGCGTTCTGGAAACGGTACCGCGGCGGCACCCGCGGCAAGCTGTGGACCGCCACCAGCACGGACCCCCTGTTCACCCGGGTGCTCGCCGACCTGGACGGCCAGC
>WNGP01001221.1_pt1 | contig 23067 bp, 26 predicted proteins | sample 5407671 | NCBI WGS metagenome assembly WNGP01 (sample SAMN13153381, study PRJNA577476) | soil metagenome | isolation source: 40 cm soil or saprolite under Garry oak tree replicate 2 | place: USA:California | collected 2016-06-15
ACGCCGGAGAAATGCTTGCCGGCTTGTACGGCGCGGCCTGGTCCTGGACGTCCAGCGAGCACCACTATGGGTCGCGCGTGCCGAGGCACGACGAGGCCGAGTTTGCGGTTGGGCTCACCGCCGCATTGCTCACACACGCAGGCCATTTGCTGCAAGCGCACCCACACCCGATCAAGACAAAGGCAGCGATCGAGGCCGCAACCAACGGTCACTAGCTTCCTTCGGCCCATCGGGGACCTAATTCGGCGGCATTGCATCGACGCCGGCTCTCTATTCAGGTTCTGGCGGGGCGGATACCGGGTGCGCTGACAACCGGAACGCGGGCAGCTAATCTGACTTCCAGGTGTCACAGACCCCCGATCCAGACAGCAGCGATCAGCTTGGAATGCCGCGGCGACCGGATCGAAAGGGGCACGTCTCGGATGAGCGCGCTCGAGTCCTACCGGCCAACTGGATTCCGCGCGTTGAGAGCAGCCAAATAGGATGCCCTGTTTGTGGCCGCCCCCTCTACCAGATCGGAATCGAACCCAGCGGTGGCCCTTTGTTCGTGTGCTGGGATCATCAGAAGCAAGGTGTACTTGATCACATCGATCGGTACTCGGGCCTTTCGCATCCACCTCCCCACCACTTCGACTACTTCACGATCTCCACGCTCGGAGAACTCATCAAGTACGGCGATGGAAGCCGCTTGCCCGGCGGCAACATGGACCCCGAGGAGCGATTGTGGGTTCTCGACTTGACGTGTGCGGCGTTTTTGAGCCAGCCCGAAGACACCGATTACGTTGTCGTCCAGTCAGGAACCGACTGGTGTCACAGCATCCAGGTCCTGTTTCACGGAGGCTTGGTCGGAGTGGAAGTCAACCCACGGCACTGGGATCCGTGCACCGTGTGCCTGAACGAGCCCCTGCCGCCGATGGCCGTCGGTGCCCTCCGACGATTGGGTTTTTCACGCGGAGCCCGGGACGAATTTCACGATCGATGGACTGCCGCCACGGGCGACCGAGTTGGCATGGTTCGTCGAGCGCCTTTTTCGCGCCGCCTACAACGAGCAGCCGCATTTCGCTGTTGGCGTGCGCTTCCGACACGGCGACGTCGCCCAAGCATTCCTTGCAGCTCGGTCACGCCCAGGCTGGCCTTCGGAGAGCGGGGAACTTCCTTAATAGGCATGTAGGCGCTGATTCGTCAGCGTCCCACGCGGATGCGGGGCCAGTTAAGGCTTACACCGAAGTGCTCTCGTGGCCGAGGCCCGGCCCGCAGACTCTGTGGCCAGCGACCTGGGCTAGACTTCGCGCGAAGTGGCCCGGGTAGCTCGACCCACGGCGGCCTTCGTGGCCGTTTATACGTCTAAGGGGACCCGCGGGAAGCTATTCCTCAGCAAACTGCAGATTCTTATCCTTGGTAGGCCTTCACAGCTGAAGGGCAGGAGCCCAATCAGATCCTGGAGGCGGAAGGCCAGTAACCCACTGACCCTTGTCCATTCTGTTGTCAAGGGAGTGCGGATCCAATTCTTCCGAAGCGGAACTGCTGCATTCAATCGGGCGAAAGATGAGGTTGACTGGGACCTCGTCGGCCCACTCGAGCCCGATGTTCTCGTGACTTTCGAGGGACCACTTGCAAGGCTGGAGAACGTGGTCGGCATGATGACCAGGCATGCAGAAGACCTTGGCGTCGGCGGTTTGGTGGTCCTGTTCCCCAGTAGATAGAGGCCCAGGCCTGAAAACCTAAACCTGTGGCTTAGGTATCAGAGCGAGCCAGCAGCGAGAGCAAGGACATCCTTGGCTGGGATGCGCTTTGCTGGTTTCTCGTCGCGGTACATGGGAGCAATGGTGAATAGCCTGAGCTTGCGTTCCTTGATCAATTGGTCGACCCCGTGACGGCTCAGGCCTAGATATCGGGCCGCCCCATCGAGCGTCAAAACATGAATCCGATCTACACGCTCGCTACGGTCGGCGCGAATCTGATCAACAACGTCTTGAGGCCATCCGTGCTCAAGCAGTCGACTACACATCTTCTCCCACTCCTGATCGGTGATTTGAAGGTCGGGAGAATGTAGGTGGGCCGAGGGCGGACTGTAAGCCGGGTTCTGTACCCCTTGCGGGGCGGTGACCATCTGTCTGCGACGCCGGTTGCCCGGCGCCTCTAGCGACCGATACCCGAGGGCTCGGCGAGCAACCGTGAACGCCCTCCTATTTGGTCTTGCTCCGGGCGGGGTCCTATTTGGTCTTGCTCCGGGCGGGGTTTGCCTGGCCGGCCGGTCACCCGGCCGCCGGTGGGCTCTTACCCCACCATTTCACCCTTACCCGACAGCGCCTCTCCGGAGACAAGCGCCGCCTGGCGGTGTCATTTCTGTGGCACTTTCCTTCGGGTCGCCCCGACTGGGTGTTACCCAGCGCCCTGCTCTTTGGAGCCCGGACTTTCCTCCAACCGTATTCACTTAAGGTCGGCGGTCACCCGTCCGCCTCGGCCCAGGGGAATTCTACCCAGGCGCCTTGGACTTCTTAACTTTCTCGTCGAGCGCCATGTTCACGAGCGTGTCCGCGCGGCGATTCTCCTCACGCCCGACGTGGCTGACTGTGACCCTGTCGCCAAACTGCTTTAGAAGCTCCGACGCCTGCCGATGGAGCTCCTTCAGGTCGGGCTCTTTCACCTTCCATCTGTTGTTGACCTGCTCGACCACCAACTTGGAGTCGAGGTACACATCGAGCTTGTCGGGCTTCCAGTCAGCAACGGCCTTCAGCCCATCAATGAGAGCGTGGTACTCAGCCTGGTTGTTCGTCGCAGCACCGATGTAGCGATGGAAAGTGCGCAGCTTCGTGCCCTCTTGGTCCTCGATCACTACCCCGATGGCGGCCGGACCGGGATTGCCCCGAGCGCCTCCATCTGCGCGCAGTCGCAGCGCCTTCAGGCCAGCACCAGGATTCGGCCGCAGTTTTCGCAGTGCACGATCTCGTCCCCTTGCCGGAGCATCTGCATTCCTCTGGATGTCACGGTGACCCGGCACGCTGTGCATTGGTTGTTCGCGACTACGGCGACCGCCGGCTGGACTCGCTGCCGTGTAAACGCTGTCCGCGCCGCCTGAGGCACCTCGGCCCAGGTTTGATCCTTCTCCGCTTCGACGCCGGCAAGCTCGGAGCGCAGCTCGGCGAGCTCTGTCTGTAGCGCGGGCGCCTCGGCGGACGCCCTTGCACGCGCCGCCTCCAGCTCAGTGGTCACGGCTCGCAGCGCTTCGTCGGCGACTTCGGCGTCTTCCATGAGCTGGAGCTCAGCCTCCTCCTCTTCGACGAAGCGGGACTTCATGTGCTGGACCTCTTCCGACATCTGCGTGAGCTCGGTCGGGTTGCGGATGCGCCCGCTCATCAGCTCCTTCTCACGCGAGCGCAGACGAGTTCGGTGGGCCTCGCGCGCGCGGTCCGATTCGTGAACCTTCTCGGCTGTGGTCTGCTGTTCGGCCCTCGCCGCCGCTGCGCTTTCCTCGAGCCGGGCCACCTCGGGATCCGACTGCAGCTGCGACTCGATGCGCGCGATATCGTCGCGAAGCACCCGCTCGCGATCGACGAGGCGCTGGTACTGCAGGAGCAGCTGGGCGGGCTTGGCCACGGCCTAAGTAAGCCCTCTCATTCGAGAACCACGAGGACCTGACCCTCCTTGACCACGTCCGTCTCTTTGACCAGGATCTCGCGCACCGTTCCCGCACGGGGGGCCGTGACCGAGATCTCCATCTTCATCGACTCCAGGATGAGGAGCACATCGTCCTCGGCGACCTGGTCGCCCGGTTTCGACGTGATCTTCCATACATTGCCAACGAGCTCCGCTTTGACCTCGATCACCCGCGCCCCTCTCCCCTACCCTCGCGGACGCGAGCCGGTCTCGGCTCGGGCTCGAGACCGAGCTGCGCTCGTGCCTCGGCTGTCGAGGCGACCTCGCGACCCAAGTCGCGGCACAGTCGCGCCGCCTTCTCGACCAGCTCCCCGTTGCTATTCGCCATTCGGTTCTCCTCGATGTAGAAGTTGTCCTCCAGACCAACGCGCACGTTGCCGCCCATGGTCATCGCCGCCGCGACCAGCGGCCACTGATTGAGGCCGATTCCGATGACCTGCCAGTGCGAGCCGTCGGGCAGGCTATCGACCTGGTCGACGAGGTGACGGGTGGTGCCCGGGATGCCACCGAGCACGCCCATGATCAGGCTGAACTGAAACGGCGGCTCGAGCACGCCCATGTCGATGAGGGGCCGCGTGTTGCCGATGTGTCCGGCGTCGAAGCATTCCATCTCCGGCCGCACGCCCGCGCCGTTCATGGTTTCGAGGAAGAGCTGGATGTCATGAAACGGGTTTGCGAAGACGTGGTCGTGATAGAAGACCTTGCGCTTCTCTGAATAGATCGCGTAGTTCATCGAGCCCATGTTCAGGGCGGCCATCTCTGGGCGCAGCTCGCGTATGTGGGCGAGGCGCTCCTCCGGTGGGATGCCGACGGCGCCAGTGGAGAAATTGACGATGACGTCGGTGCGCGCGCGGACCTCAGCAAAGATGTCGGCGAACGTCTCCACGTTCCAATCCGGCGCGCCCTCGGGCGTGCGGGCGTGGATGTGCACGATGGCGGCGCCTGCATCGGCGGCCCGCTTGGCCTCTTCGGCGATCTCTGTCGGCGTGTAAGGAATCGCAGGACACTGCGCGCGCGTCGCCAGGACTCCTGTCAGCGCAGCGGTGATCACGGTCTTGCTCACTGCAGCTCTCTTAACAGGCTGGGTTGCGTGCCGCAGACGCATGTCGCAAATTCAAACCCGCTAGGTGCGTTGGCGCGGGGGAGGGACGCCACCGGTGAGGGAAGGGGGGAGGGACCCGCCAGGGGTGTGTCGATGGGGCTTTTCATACCGGGATGTTGCCGTGCTTGCGCCAGGGCCGATCGACCTTCTTGTCGCGCGCCTGCTCGATGCCGCGCACGATCACTCGCCGCGTCTCCGCGGGATCTATGACGTCGTCGATCATCGCCCAGCCCGCGGCCACGTAGGGACTGATCTGTTCCCGGATGGCCGAGATCATCTGCGCCTTCGTCTGTTCCGGATTGTCCGAGGCTTCGATCTGTTTGTTGAAGATGATGTTCACCGCGCCCTCGGGGCCCATCACCGAGATCTCCGCGAACGGCCATGCGACCAGAACGTCCGGTTCGTAACCCTTGCCGCACATCACGTAGTAACCCGCCCCGTACGCCTTGCGCATGACAACAGTGATCTTGGGCACTGTCGCCTCTGAGGTCGCGTACAGCATCTTGGCGCCGTGGCGGATGATCCCGTCCTTCTCGACCTGCGACCCCACGAGGAACCCCGGCACGTCCATCAGGTAGACGAGCGGCACGTTGAACGCGTCGCACATGCGAATGAAGCGGGCGGCTTTGTCCGCCGCGTCCGAGTCGAGGATCCCGCCCTTCTGCATCGGCTGGTTCGCGACCACGCCCACCGCGTGACCTCCCGCGCGGGCGAAGCCGATCACGATGTTCTTCGCCCACGTCGGCTTGATCTCGAACCACGAGTCATGATCGAACACCGCCTTCACGACCCGCCGGACGTCGTAAGCAGCTCGCGGGTTGGCGGGCACGATCTTCTCGAGCTCCGTGACCAGCCGGTCGGAAGGATCGCCGGCGTTGTTGAACGGAGGGCTCTCCTGATTGCTGGAGGGCAGGTACGAGAGGAAGTGCCGGACCGATGCGATGCATTCAGTGTCGTCGGCGACCTCGTTGTCGCCGACGCCCGATTCGTAGCAGTGGACCTGCGAACCGCCCATGTCGTGGTCGGTGACGTCCTCGCCCGTGGCCGCCTTGACGAGACGCGCCCCGCCGAGCGACATCGAAGACGTGCCTTTGACCATGGGCACGAAATCCGACAGACCGGGAATGTACGCGGTCCCGGCCGCACACGGGCCGAGCATCGCCGCCACCTGCGGGATGACCCCTGACATGACCACCTGGTCGCGGAACAGGAAGCCGGTGCCGGCAAACGTGGAGCCGGCGGCTTCCTGGATGCGGGCGCCGGCGGAGTCGAGCAGCCACACGATCGGCTTGCGATAGCGAAGCGCAAGCTCGCGCACGCGCGCAGCCTTGAACTGCTCCCCGACCGCGCCCATCGAACCTGCCATCACCGTGAAGTCGTAGGCGATCACCCACACCTGCCGCCCATCAACCAGGCCGTGGCCCGTCACGACGCCGTCGGCCGGAGTGCCGTCGGCATCCACGTCGCCCCCGCGCACGGGCTGCTGGTGAGCAAGCAACCCGAACTCGACGAAGGTGTCCGGGTCGAAGAGGAGGTCGAGGCGTTCGCGGACCGTGAGCTTGCCGCGCTCCTTCTGCTTTGCAATCTTTTCGGGGCCGCCCATCCCGAGGTTCTTCTTGCGGCGCGCCTGGAGCTCGGCGACCTCACCCGTGAATTCGTCGCCCACGACGGCCATTCTATTTGGGCGCGGTACGCGACCCCACCAGGAGGTCCTCTCGTTTCCCCCAGCGGTCAAGAAAGCGGTAAAGGTTGCGGCGCGACAGGCGGTCGCGCTCATCGGCAGGCGTCGCCTCCCACAAACGGTGCTCGTGCTTGCGAACGGGTAGGCCTGCGATCGCCACGGCACGTCCGCCGCGGTCGCGCAGGCGGAAGCTGAACTCGATGTCAGCGATGCGATAGAACTTGAACTTGGGGTCGAACCCGTCCACTGCGGCCGCGTCGGATCGGCGGAAGGCCATGCAGTAACCCTCGATCGCGTCCACGTCTGGGCCGGCGTCCTCCTCGAACTCTTTCAGCGTGCCTCTGCCGCGCAACCCGAACGGACCCGCCATCACCACCTTCGAATCTTCCAGAGCTTCGAGCAGAGGAGAGACGGCGTCGCCGGTGAGCTCCACGCCAGGGTCGAACAGGACGACCACCTCGCCCGCGGCGGCCTGAATGCCGGCGTTGACAGCTGTGGAAAAGCCGAGCGGTGGATCGAGGGTGACCAATCGCAGCCTTTCGGCCGCGCGGGTCTGAAGCCAGCCCGCCATCCTCGGATCGCCCGAGTTGTCGACGAGCAGGGCTTCGAAGTCAGCCTTGCAATACGTGAACACCGAAAGCAGCCAGCGCTCGACATCGGGCCGCCACCCATGCACGACGGTCAGAAGGGTTACCGCTCGGGCTGCGGGCGCGGCACCCGATGTAGGCGGCGCTTTCAGCGCCTGCAGCTCGCTGCCCCCAGGGCTGTCGAGCACCTCCCACCCGCCGGCGCGCAGCCGCTCACGGATTTCGTCGGCGGCTGCAAAATCGCGCTCGCGCCTGCGCTCGATGCGCTCCGCCAGGAGGTTTTCCGCCTCTTGCCGGTCCGTTCTAGTGGACGGGGCTGGCCGGACGGGCTGCAGATCGGGGCAGGCGACCGCTAGGTCGCCGGTCCGGGCGCCGAGACGAAGGATGGGGTGGCCCGAGGAGGAGCGCATCGCCAGATGCGTGACGACGCAGGGCCGGGCCCCCAGACGCACGTATCGGCGTCCGGAGCCCCGAGATGCGGCCTGGCTGGTCGGCCCCGTCCACTAACCCTTCTTGGCTTTGACGGCGGCGGTCAGCGCCGGCACGATCTTGAGCGCGTCGCCGACCACGCCGAGGTCGGCCATCTTCATGATCGGGGCTTCGGCATCCTTGTTGATCGCGATGATGACCTTGGACGCTTTCATGCCCACCGTGTGCTGCATGGCGCCGGAGATGCCGACCGCGATGTATACACCGGGTCGCACCGACTTGCCGGTCTGGCCGACCTGCATCGAGTAAGGCACCCAGCCGGCATCGACCACAGCACGGCTGGCTCCCACCGCGCCACCAAGTGCGCTGGCCAGAGCTTCGAGCAGCGGGAAGTTGTCGGGCCCGCCCATCCCGCGGCCTCCGCTGATCACTACCTTTGCGTCCTCGAGCTTGACCTTCTCCGAAGCCTCCGCCACCCGCTCGACGATCTTCGCCCGCTTGGATCCCTCGCCGATCGAGATGGCGAGCTCCTTGATGTCAGCGGTACCGCCGGCCTCGGACGCCTCGAACGACTTCGGGCGCACCAGCACAATTGCCGGTTTGCCGTTGGCGCGCATCGATGCAAGCTTGGCGCCACCGAAGTACGGCACCCTGGCGACGAAACCGCCGTCCTTGGCGGCCACGTCGGCGGCGTTCGAGATGACGCCCTTTCCGAGTCGAGCCGCCAGGCGGCCGGCGACATCACGCGAGTCCGGCGTGAACGCGAACAGGATCAGGTCCGGCGGCTCTTTATCGTGTAGCGCGGCCAGAGCGTCCGCGGCGGGCTCGGCGATGAAATCGTCGAAGGCTTTGTCCTCGTTGACGTGCACCGCCTTTGCGCCGTGCTTGCCCAGCTGCGCGGCTGCCGCCTTGGCGCCCGCACCCAGCGCGATCGCATCGACATCACCCAGCTCACGCGCCTTCGCCATCAGCTCGAGCGCCGTCGAATGCAGTTTGCCGGCGCTCAGCTCCGCGTACACCCACACCTTCGCCACTAGACGACCTTCGCCTGGGTGAGGATCTGGATGATGCGGTCCACCGCGGTGCCGTCGTCCGCGATGATTGCGCCAGCCTTGCGGGCCTCGGCGTCCGCGATGCCTTCGATCGTCTCGCCCGGCTCGCCGCGCTCGATCCCGAGCTCGCCCAGGCCGACCAGTTTGATCTCCTTGGAACGCGCGGCCATGATTCCTTTCAGTGATGCGTAGCGCGGCTCGGCGATGCCGGCGGTGACCGTCATCAGCGCAGGTGTCGGCGCCTCCACGACCTGGTAGCCGTCGGCGGTCTGGCGGTGGACCTTGATCGTCGATCCATCGACCTCGACCTTCTTCGCGATCGTCAGCTGCGGCATGCCGAGCAGCTCGGCCAGCATCGGCGGCACCATCCCGGTGCTTCCGTCGTATGACTCGGTCGCGCAGATGACGAGGTCGGGCTGCTCGGGCTTGATCGCCGCCGCCAGCGCTCGGGCTGTCAGTAGAACGTCGGCGCCCGCCAGCTGGTCATCGCTGATGAGAACGCCGCGGTCGGCGCCCATCGACAGCCCCTTGCGGATGGCGTCCTTGGCCCGCTCGGGACCCATCGAGACCAGGATCACCTCGCCGCCATGGGCTTCTTTCAGCTGCAATCCCTCCTCGATGCCGCATTCGTCGCCGGGGTCCAGCACCACCTCGCGGTCGCGCGCGAGCGTGTTGTCGGATTCGAGGACGCTTGTCGAGTTCGGGTCGGGTACCTGCTTGACGGTGACGACGATCTTCACAAGACAGCCATTATCGCTGCGCCGGGAAATCGTCATGGAAGCGCTCGTAGTCCTCGCGTGTGTTGAGACTCCGAAACAGATTGGGGTCGAGGCCCTCGAGCCAGGTCACGTCGAGCCGATCGGCCAGGTCGGCCGCCTTCAGCCGGCCGCTATCCAACGCGGCGGTGAGCGCCGGCAGTGATGATCGGCGGTAAGCCGCGCACACTGGTTCGGCGCGCCCGCCGATGCGAGGCATGGCCGCGTCGCAGCTCCTTGCCGCCGCGACCGCCATCTCCGCCACCTCGCGCGTGACGTAAGGCATGTCGCATGCGACGGCGAACACAACCTCGTGGTGGGCCGCAGCCAGACCGGCTTCGATGCCGGCGAGTGGCCCGCCCTCCTGCTTGCGATCGAACACGAGCCTGTAGGGCACCAGCTCCTGCAGCTGCTCGGGCTGCGCGAAAGAGACCATCACCTCTGTGAACGCGGGCCCCAGGCGTTCCACCATCCAGCGCAGGAGGTTGGTCTCCCCCACCTCGAGCCAGGCCTTTGGCCGGCCCATCCGTCGGCTGGAGCCGCCGGCGAGCACCAACAGCGTGGCCTGCATGCCGACTATCATCGGCCCCGCCGTGCGCGCCATCGATTTCCACGTTCATCTGCCGACTCCCGAGTGGCTCGACGTTTCGATGAAGGGCTACATCGAAGCGGCGGAGTCTTACTTTCGATCCAAGGTGGCGCACCGCTCGCTGGACGAGCTTGCGCGTGACTATGAAGCGCTGGACGTGCTGGCCGTCCTGCTCGCGTGGGACGCCGAAACCGCCACCGGGCGACCGCGCGTGCCGAACGAGCTGGTGGCGCAAGCGTGCAAGGACCATCCGGAAGCATTCACAGGCTTTGGCAGCGTCGACCCGCTGAAGGGCGACCGAGCCGTCGCCGAGCTCGACGGCATCAGCGAGCTCGGCCTGAAAGGCGTGAAGCTGCACCCCTCGCTGCAGGCCTTCGCCCCCGATGACGAGAAGCACTGGCCGCTGTACGAGCGCTGCGAGGAGCTGGGCTTGATCGTGCTCTTCCACACCGGAACGAGCGGCATCGGCGCGGGGCAGCCCGGAGGCCAGGGGATCCGCCTCGACTACGCGCGGCCGATCCGGCTTGACGCGGTCGCGGCTTCTTTCCCGAGCCTGAACATTGTCGCGGCCCATTTTGGATATCCGTGGCACGCAGAGCTGCTGGCCATGGCCCTCCACAAGACCAACATCTACATCGACATCTCAGGCTGGGCTCCGCGTTACATCCCGACCGAGGTGATCCACGACATGAAGGGCCGGCTGCAGAACCAGTTCGTGTTCGGCAGCGACTACCCCTTCATCCAGCCGCAGCGGTGCCTGGACGAGCTAGCAACTCTGGAAATACCCGAGCCGGCACTTCAGAAATTGCTGGTGGGCAACGGCAAGCGACTGCTCGGCCTGTCATAGCCCGCCGCCAGGCGCGCCGACGCGACGGCCCGGAGATGCGCGGCGCGCATCGGGAAGAACTCGAACGGAAGGCGAATGAGCTGTCCGGCTTCCACTGTGACCTCGACGCCGCGCACGCTGATATCGCTCACTGACGCCGTTGGCGCCTCGACCGCGAGCACAGAGCGCGCGGCGTTGCGTGCAGCGTCCAGGTCGATCACCAGCACTCCGCTGCCGCGGAAGGCTGCCGTATTCAACTGCTGCGCCGCCTCCATGGCTGCTGTCGCGGTCGCCGCCTGAAGCGTCGCCTCCGCTGAGCTCGCGGTGGCGATGTCAACCGCGTACGCCGCCACCGGCATGAGGACGACTGCGAGAGCGACGGCGATAAACGCCATCACCTGCCCGCCCTGAGCAGGTATCAAGATTCCGGCCGGTGCGTGCGCCACGGCTCGAGGCGGACGGACGTCGCTGACCGGATCCTGAACTCATTGGGGAGCACCCACGCCGCCCAGCTCACATCGACAAATGCCTCCGACTCCACGCTCACGTCGGTGGCGCGGGTGAAATTCCCGAACGAGACTCGAAGCACGGTTCTGCGAAGCGGGTACGCGGAGACCATGGCTGCAAAGCGCGCATGAGCGGCGGTGTTCGCGGAGCGCGGATCTGGCGCCCGGGAGGCAGCTTCCGCCGCAGCTTTGGTTGCCGCATCGAGCCCTGCGGCCGCGTCCTGAACCTGCACCACCGCAGCCACACCCAGTGCGAGCACCATCACCACCGGCGCGCACAGCGCAAGCTCGAGCAGCGCCTGACCTCTCCGCCACCTCATCGGGCGAATGTCTCCTTGCCAAGGACGACGTGGGCGCGGATGGGAAGGCTCGCGGCCGCGAAGACCGGAACCAGGGAGGGCGCTGATCCACCGACGTCCAGCTCCAATGCGGAGCCGAGGTCGGTGGCGCAGACCCAGATGCCCGGCGGCATCGGCCGTGACTCGCGCGGGCACCACTCGGAAGCCCCAACGCCCACCAGGCTGGGAGACATCGCCCGAAACGCCACTCGAGACGCAACGTCGACCCCGGCGCCCGCAACAGTTCCAGCGCGGGCTCCCGCAAGCGCGGCATCATGCGCGGCCGCGACCTCGCTCTCCCACACGGCAATCTGCACTGCGCCGAGGACGAGCAGCAAGACGATTGGCCACGCGAGCGCAAACTCCATCAGGGCGGTTCCGCGCGAGCAGCCCTTCACCGCAGATTCCGCTCCAGTGCGCTGACGGCGGGATACATCAGGACCGCCAGAAACGGCAGCAGCACGCCCACGGCAGCCGGCAGCAGCACGTGATTGAGGGCGCGGCGGCTGTGCGCGATGAGCTCGCGGCGCTGTGCGCGTCGGAGGTCCGCAGCCAGCGCACGCACTCCTTGCACCACTCCGGTTCCGTACTCGCGGCTGGCGGCGAGGATCGTTGCCAGGCTTCCGATGGACGGTATGCGCGCCAAGTCTGCGTACTCGACGAGGCGCGATTCGAAAGATGCAGACCCCGCCACCTGCGAGGCGATCAAGAGGCGACGCAGGTCGGCCGCCAGGTCTCCCTGCACCTGCATGGTGACTGAGCCCAACGCGGACACGGCGCTGCCGCCGCCACCCAGCTCGAGTGAGAAGAGCTCGAGAAGCGGGACGAGCTCGCCTTCGAGGCGCCTGCGGCGCTGCGCTACCGCCGACCTCAACGCCAGCCACGGCAGCAAAAGTCCCGTCAGCACTCCAAGAAGGCACATGGATGCCACCGCGCCCGCCGGCAATGCCGATGCGCTCGTCGCCCCCAGGCTCCCCAGGCAGGCCGAGAGCGCGATTGCAAATCCGGCCACTCGCTCTGGGCCTTCGCGCCAGCCTGCGCGGTCGAGCTCATTTTCGAGCCAGGAACGTGCCCTCACGACGTTGGCGTGGTGCGTCAGCGTGGTACTCGCACCACGCGCACGACGTTCCGCGGCGTTGGAGCGCAGACCGCCGCCCGCGACGAGCACCGCACCCGCGCTCATCACCCCGGCGAAGGTCGAGACAGCCGCGACTGTCACATCAGGCATCAATCAACCTCACGCCCTGCAGGCCGGGCAGCAGCAAGAGGCGCCTCATCCATACGTAGCTGCATCCCATGACGACGAGCATCGCGAACAGGAACGCTTGCCCAGCCGGGTCGTGGTAGGAGTCGAGGTAAGGCGAGCGAAGCGCCGAAAGCACGACGAGGAAGACGACGGGGAGCGAAACGATGATGGCCGCGGCCGAGCGGGCCTGAACCTGCAAAGCGCGCGCCTCCCGCTCGACCTCCTGAGCACCGCTCACGGATGCCTCGAGATCGGCAAACAACGGCGCCAGCTCCCCTCCGCCGGGGCTCTGGATGAGGACTGCAGCCGCGAGCATGTCGAACAAGGGCTCACGGATCCGTAGGCGGGCCGCGCTCCAGGCCTGGCGGCGGCCGACAGTAGTGCCGGCAATGAGTCGGAACTCTGTTCGCAGGGGCACGGGACCTCGATCGCCAAGCATCGCGATGGCGGCCTGGACGCTCGTGGCACCTGTTTCGAGCAGCTGCCGCAACATGCGCACTGCTTCGAGCACAGCGTCCTGGCGAGCGACCTGGCGAGCTCGCATGCGCGCTGAAAATGCTCCTCGCACAAGCGACACGGCTCCCGCGGCGCCGGCCGCGGCAAGCACCGGCAACCCTGTAATGAGCGCGGCGCCGATAGCGCCGGCCAGTGCTGCGACGCCCTGAACAGCGACTATCCGCGCGGCGCCATTCACGGTCCAGCCCGCGCTTTCGGCGAGCGCATTCTCGAAAGCCACGCGCTTGCGCACGTATCGGCGCAGCGACGAAGGCGCGGCGTAGTCGTCGAGGGCTGCCGGCGCTGGAAGCGCTACCGCGAAGATGGCAGCGGTCACACCGAGGCCTGCGCACAGTGCCGCTGCAATCTCACGCATCGAAACCATCCAGAAGGCGATCCGGCTCGCAAATCGTCGCCAGCTTTGCTCGCGCGCGCTCGGGCAAACCCTGCAGCGAACCCGCGCGGTGCCAGCGCCCGTCGCCCGCAAACGTGATGAGATCCCGAACCGTTACCTGCCCGCCGTCGAGCCCAGCCACGAAAGCCACCGAGGTGAGGCGACGCATGCGAGCTTCAGAGACCGTTGTCGAGTGCCGGACGATGCCCGCATGAAGCACGAGGTCGATCGTGTTCACCACCTCGGACATCACTGTCTCGACGCGCGGGGCATGTGGACTTCGCAGCGCGAGGCGCGCGAGCCGTGGAAGAGTCTCGCGCGGGCTGTCCGCATGGATGGTGCACAGAGAGCCCGGATGACCTGTGTTCATCGCGTCGAGGAGATCGAGAGCCTCGCCGCCGCGAACTTCGCCGATCACGATTCGATCGGGCGACATCCTCAGCGCCTCGTGCACGAGCATCTGAATGGTGATGGCGCCCTTGCCTTCCGTGTTTGGAAGGCGGCCCTCCAGCGAGATGCAATCCGCGAGCTCGCGCCACAGGTGAAGCTCGGCCTGGTCTTCGATCGTGACCACGCGCTCGTCCGCGCCGACGAGCCTCGCGAGTACCCGCATGAAGGTCGTCTTGCCGGCGCCGGCTCCTCCAGACACCAGGATGTTGAGCCGCCCGGCAACCGCTGCCTCGAGGAATGGGATGAGCGCATGCGGCACGAACCCCGAGGCTGCAAGTGCGCCGAGGTCGCGAAATCGTTCTGACGGATGACGGCGGATCGTGACGCTCATCGGTCGCGCAGGCGGCGACAGCGCTGCATGCAGCCGGCTGCCCTCAGGCAGGGTCATCGTCACCGTCGGGCTCGCGCGGTCGAGGCGAGAGCTCGGCGTCCCGTCGGTGTACCAGTGCACCAGCTCGACGAGGCCAGCTTCATCGGCGAATGGCGGTGGGACGGAATGCCGGCGGCCACCCTTGAAGACGAAACACGCGCTCGTGCCGTTGATTCGCACCTCCTCCACGTCGGGATCGGCGAGGTGCTCTGCCAGTGGGCCAAGCGGCGTCACCGCAGCAAAGACGCGGCGCCACAGAAGCTCGGACTCGTCGACGGTGACAGGCGCCGATGCCTGCCGCTGCTCCTCGCCCACAACGCGGCCGACCAGCTCGTAGACCCACTGCTGGTCCTCGACATGCAACCGGGTGCGGTCCCGGCGTGCCAGCTCGGCCGCGAGCTCGGCTTCGACGAGCGCCCGGATGCGCCCTTCTGTTGTCGGAAAGGCGGCGGGCGATGCAGCCACGGCCATCTGCGTGTCGCTCAGCGGGAGGCGGCCAGGGCCATGGCATCATCTGCGCTCGCGACGGGAATCTCCGCACCATCTGCCGCGCCCGGTTCGACCACAACGGCGGCCAGGTGCATCGTCGCCGCCGCAAAGACGAACGCGGCCGCCACTTTCGCAGGCACGGCGACGATGAGCCCACCCGAAGCGGCCGCCACAACATCCACTCCGAGCGCGAACGGAGCGACGGTGGGGTGATCCGCGCTGCCTGCGATAACCAGGAGGTCCACCTTTGCCCCAGGCGGCGTGGTGGGAACCGCGGAAAGCGGGATCAACACCAGGCGGCGATCTGCGAAGGACGTGGGTGACATGACGTCGCTGCGTTGAATCAGCTGGCCGGCGGCGATGTCGTGTGCGGCCCGCAGCGCCGTGAGACGGTCCCCGTCACCACTTGTGAACAGGAGGGCCGTGCCGCCCGCAAGGCTCACGCGCGTCAGCTGGATCGCCTCGCGCGACAGCGCTGCCCCTGCCGGCACATCTCTTGCTGCCGCATACGCTTCGACAGTCCCGCGGGACTGATCTGTCGCCACGAGCAACGCAGCACTGACTCCACCTCCGGCGAGCAGAGCGGCGAGCGCGACAATCCATCTCTTCAATCGATTTTTCACCTCTGGCAGGCGACCTTAAGACCCCGACGCGACCATGGCAACGTTGGCTGTTAACCGCGTTTGCTCTTTGGAGTTGTTGCCTGCTTGTAAACCTATACTTGACAACGCCCCACGCGCGTCTATGGTGCTGCTGCAAATGTCTGCCGCCATCATCACGAAAACGGACGACGATGCCGTGGAGGCTCGCCGGCGCTCGCTGATGGCGGAGTCGGACGGTTTGCTCGACGACGTCGAGAGGCTCCACCTCGAAGATCAGAACGAGGTACCGCAAGGCCTGCGCGAGGCGATCCGCTCGTTACAGCTTCGTCTCGGCCGCACCGACCCGCCACTCCCGCCCGCCACGCTGCATGCCGCGCACGACCTCGTTTTCACAGTGCAGCAGAGATTGATGGCCGCCAACCCGAAGCACCCGCGACCGAATCGCCACGCCGGCAGACCGGGCGGGCAACCCATCGTCACGGTAGTCCGCGACGAGGGCTTGTGGAAGCTGTTGACGCTGCCGCCACCTCCGGGCGGAGCCGCCGACGACGAATGGCTGGAACTGGTCGAATGCACCGTGGAGCGCGCGTGGGATCGGTGGTGTTACGCGCAGCAGCACGCTGTGCGCGCCGCGCAGGAGAGATACAAGCCGCACGTGGCCCTCGCTGTCGCGCGCACAGCGTGGTCGAACTACTGGGATCTCCAGCTGGAGGCTGAAGAAATCAGGCGCCGGGTGAGTGGCGCGGCCTCGTCGAAGCTGAAAGGAAGTCCTGGAGTTCCCCATGCGTGATCGGCGCTGCCGATTTGCGCACACGCTGGGCGAAGAGCTCGAGGAAATTGCGCAGCCCGTCGTCGTCGAGCGCGCGAGCGGCCTCGATCACGGCGGCCGCCGCATCGCGGTGGGATGGTTCGAGAACCTGCGCAATGTCCTCCGCAAAGCCGGGCGGCAGATGGTCCATCACGGCGGAGTGTACGGACGCTGCCATCTAGAATCCAATGGCCATGCAGCCGGTCGTGATCGGGGACGTGATCTGGGAACCGAGCCCGGACGTGATCGCCAAGAGCCGCCTGAAGCGGTTCATGGACCAGCACGGCATCTCGACTTTTCCCGAGCTGCTGAAGCGCGCGGACGCGGATATCGAATGGTTCTGGGACGCGGCGATCAAGGACATCGACATCGCCTTCTATCGCCACTACGACCACGTGGTCGACCTCACCCACGGCAAGCCCTGGGCGCAGTGGTGGATCGGCGGGCGCATGAACATCGTCCAGAGCTGCCTCGACCGCCACCGCGACCAGGCGTTCCACGACAAGGTCGCGCTCATCTGGGAGGGCGAGCCGGGCGAGGTGCGCCGGCTCACCTATGGAGAGCTGGATCGCGAGGTCTGCCGGCTGGCCGGAGCGCTTCGGCGCCTCGGCGTGAGGCCTGGTGATCGGGTCGGGATCTTCATGCCCATGTGTCCCGAGGTCGCGATCTCGGTACTGGCCACCGCCAAGGTGGGCGCGGTGATCATTCCGCTCTTCTCCGGTTACGGCCCCGAGGCAATCGCGTCCCGGCTGCAAGACGGCGAGGCGAAGGTGCTCATCTGCGCCGACGGCTTCTACCGGCGCGGGCAGGTCATACCCATGAAAGAAACCGCTGATCGCGCCCTCGTGAAGTCACCGACCGTGACGAAGGTGATCATGTTCCGCCGCGTCGTGCGCGACGTGCCCTGGACGCACGGCCGAGACCAGGTGTGGGACGTGCTGCTCGAGGACGAGCCCGACCACGCGCCGACTCACGAGATGGATCCTGAAGAGCCGCTGATGATCATCTACACGTCGGGCACCACGGGCCGTCCGAAGGGCACGCTGCACGTGCACGGCGGCTTTCCGGTCAAGGCCGCGCAGGACATGGCGCACGGCTTCGACGTCGGCGCCGACGACACGATCTTCTGGTACACCGACATCGGCTGGATGATGGGGCCCTGGCTCATCCTGGGGTCGCTGGCACTCGGGGCGACCATGGTCCTGTACGAGGGCACGCCCGACCACCCCGCGCCGGACCGGCTGTGGCGCATGGTCGCCGACCACAAGGTGACCGTGCTCGGCGTCTCCCCGACTCTCGTGCGCTCGCTGATGACGCACGGCGATGAGCTGCCGGCGCGCCACGACCTCTCCAGCCTCCGCGTCCTCGGCGGCACCGGCGAGCCGTGGAACCCGGAACCGTTCAACTGGTTCTTCAAGCACGTCGGCGGCGGCCGCATCCCCATCATCAACTACACGGGCGGGACCGAGATCTCGGGCGGCATCCTGTGCGGCAACGTGATCACGCATCTGCGACCGACCTCCTTCGCGGGTCCGCTGCCGGGAATCGCGGCCGATGTCGTCGACAGCGAAGGCCGCTCCGTGAGAGGAGAGGTGGGCGAGCTCGTCATCCGCAATCCATGGCCGGGGATGACGCGCGGATTCTGGGGTGACCGCCAGCGCTACATCGAGACCTACTGGAGTCGCTTCCCCGACGTCTGGCTGCACGGCGACTGGGCGTACGTCGACCCGGACGACGGCCTGTGGTACGTGCTCGGCCGCTCCGACGACACCATCAAGGTCGCGGGCAAGCGGTTGGGCCCGGCAGAGGTCGAGTCGGTGCTGGTCGGCAACGCGGCGGTGGCGGAGGCCGCGGCCATCGGAGTCCCCGACGAGCTGAAGGGCGAGGCGCTTGTCTGCTTCGTCATCCTGCGCCCGGGCCGCGCGGCCTCAGCCCAGCTCGCGCTAGAGCTGCAGGACCTCGTGGCGGCCGCGCTCGGCAAACCGCTGCGGCCAAAGGCGGTTCACTTCGTGAGCGACCTGCCGCGGACCCGCAACGCGAAGATCCTTCGCCGCGTGGTGCGCTCGGTATACACAGGCGCCGACCCGGGCGACCTCTCATCACTCGAGAACCCGAGTGCCTTGGCGGCGATTGGCGCCACACGAACTTGACGACTTCATCCCCCCACCGGCTGGCGCCTGCGGCGGCAGCCACCTCCCCACGAGTGGGGAGGCAAGTTAGAAGCTGAGTACTCTCTCCGCTTCCATCGTTAGACGCACCAGGTCGGGTGGCGTGATGAATGTCGAGTTCGGAGTCATCATCGACGGCAAGACCCCACGGGCCTCAGCGCAGCCTTTTCAAACGTAGAAGGGAACGTTCTGCTCCAGGCACTTGTCGAGCAGGTCCCGGAGTGGCGGCACGCCCTGGCCGTACACGTTGGCGATGATGTCGGGCTTCATCAGCTCGGTCGCGTCGCCGGCCAGCGCCACCCCCACCTCGGTCGCGGCCGGCACCGCGCCGTTGACGGCGATGTGGAAGGGAATGCTGGCGCGCGTGGGGTCGGTGGGCCCGCTCGACACGACGATCAGCAGACGCGGCACGCCGCCCATTATGGCCGCTTGATGCGCCGAGGGGCGATGCCGTGAGGCTCACGCGCCGGGACATGGTCCGGCTCCTTCTGCTGTGGCTGGCCGGGATCGATCTTCGCTTGACCATGCTTGCGGTGCCTCCGCTGATTCCCCAGATCCATCACGAGCTGCACCTGGACGAGAAGGGGGTCGGCGCTCTGGTGTCGCTGCCGGTGCTTCTGCTCGCAACCGCAGCGGTGCCTGGCTCGCTGCTCATCGCACGCCTCGGCGTGCGTGGCGCGCTCGCGACCGGCCTCGGCCTGGTGGCCGTCTTCGGCGCGCTGCGCGGGTTTGGCCCGAACATCCCGGTCCTGTTCACGAGCACGTTCCTGATGGGCCTCGGCGTCGCGGTGAGCCAGCCGGCGTTTCCGGCAATCGTGCGCGACTGGTTTCCCAGGCGAATCGCGGTCGCCACGGCCGTCTACAGCAACGGCATCCTCATCGGCGAGACGCTGCCCACGGCCTTGACGACGCCGGTGGGCGTGCTTCCTCTCGCCCACGGCGACTGGCGTTGGGCGCTTGCGATGTGGTCGGTGGTGGTCGCGCTCACCGCGGTGGCCATCACGCTCGCGGCGCCGAGGCGCGGACCGAGGCCGGCGGTGCCCACGCGCTGGTGGCCGTCCTGGCGCGAGGGCCAGACCGTTCGACTGGGGTTGGTGATCGGCATGGCCTCAGCCGTGTACTTCGGCACCAACGCCTACATCCCCGACTTCCTGGACCAGACCGGCCGGCATCAGCTCATCGCGCCCACGCTGTTCGCCTTGAACGGCGCTCAGCTCCTGACCGCGCCGGTCGCCGCGGTGTGGGACCGCCTGCTCACAGGGCGCGTCGGGTTCCTGGGCTCGGCCGGATTGATGACCCTGGCCCAGCTCGGGATCGTGGTCACCCCTGGGGCCGGCGTGCTGCTGTGGGCCTTGCTGCTCGGTTTTGCGGCCGCGCTCGCGTTCATCGTCGTCCTCACGATGCCGCCCCGGATCGCCGCACCTGGTGACGTGCACCGGATGAGCGCGGGGATCTTCACCTTCCAGTACGCGACAGCCTTCCTCATCCCCCTCGTCGCGGGGGCGGTGTGGGATGCGACCGGCCGGGCCGTGCTGGCCTTCGTGCCCGGGATGATCGCCGCGCTGGTGATGGGCTGGCTGGCCCTATCGCTGCAGATCCCGCACTCGGAATCGCGCTCTACAACGAGCTGAGGAGACGGTCGAACTCACCCTCGTCGAAGGCGCGCATCGTTTCGGTGGAGACGTTGCTCTGCCTGCCGGTGATCAGGGCAAACTTCGCCGCCGCATCGTCGTCTGGCAGATCGACGACCGCGACAATGTCGTACCGGCCCATGGTCAGATAGGTGTGCAGCAGCTTGCCGCCCATGGCCTCGATAGCCTTGGCGGCTGCCTCTCGGCGCTTGGGGTGATCCTTGACCGCCTTGATTCCTTGTTCGGTGAACCGCATCAACGAGATATAGGTCGGCATGGCGGTGCCCTCCTTGTGAACTTGCTGTGGCCCTCAAGGGCGATGCTAATCCTCCCGCTCGCGGGGAGGTCGGCCCGGCCGGACGGCCGGGCCGGGTGGGGAGCTTGAATTACGGGAAAATGCCGGCCTTGAAGTCGGCGAGGATCTCGCCGGCGGCGCGAGCGCCTTCCTCCGCACCACCCTCCATGAAGCCCTGGAAGTTCGTTGAGCAGTGCTCGCCGGCGAAGTGGCATTTGCCGGTGTGGATGTCAGGCTGGCGCAGGCCCTCATAGCCCGAGAAGAGTGTGTACTGGCCGACCTTCCAGTACGAATATGAGCCGAGAAGGAAGGGATTGCTCAGGGGTACGTCGAGCGTCGCCCTGCCGTTCCACTGCTGGGTGATGCCGGGGAAAACCGGCTCGATCTGGCTCAGAAACGTCGTCGCAAAACCGGCGACGACCTTGGGACTGGTGGGATCGCCTGTGAATGAAGCCAGAGGCACGCCGCCGCCGGTGTAGTCGACCAGGATGCCGGTCGAGCCGTCTTGCGCGCGGGTGACGTCCCACGTGTTCTGGTAGCCAGTGTCCGAGTAGGTCGCGCCATTGCCGATGCCCCACGGCCCGCTCTGGTTCCAGTAACGATTGTTGAACTGCAGCTGCAGCTTGCAGTTCTTGCCGTAGCCAAGCTGCTGGATGGCGATCTGCTTGGTGCCGTCGAATCCGGCGGCACGATATGCGGAATCCGAGGTGAGGATCGTACGCAGCACGGAGAACGGAATCGCCATCACCACGCGATCGACAACGCTCGTGAACTTTCCGTTCGGACCCCTGAACGAGAGAGTCCACGAGCCATCCCCGTTCATGACTATGCCGGTGAGCGCTGTGTTGAGCTGCACGGTGCCCGGCGCCAGCGCCGCGGCGATCGCCTGCGGCAGGCGCTCGTTGCCGCCCTGCAGGTGATACCGCTCGTCTGAAGCGCCGAAGATCCGGAACTGGCCCGGCACCGGCTGGAACCCGAGTAGGTACACAAGATTGAGCGAGCTCTGCTCGGTCGTCACGTTGCCGTACTCGATGTTGTATGCGACATCGAGGAGATTGCCCATCCGCGATGAATGCCCGCCTGGGACCCGGATCTCTATCCACTGATAGAGGCTCAGGTTGTCGAGCGCCTGGCCGGCAGGCGTGGACATGTTGTAGAGCGTCGGGAACGGCGCCGAGTTGAGGTCCTTCTTGACGGCGCTCCAGACCGGATTGAAGTCGGCGTTCTCCTGCGCAGACGTGTAGTAGCCGCCAGAGAAGAAGTCGGTCTCAGTCGAGTTGTTCGGCTCGGCCGCCAGCAGGTCAACCTTGGGGATGTTGAACCGCTGCGCGAGGCTCTGAATGGTCTTGTGTTTGGTATCGATGAGCTCGCCACAGTGCTCGCTGGTCTGGCCGCTCAGCCACGACGTCGTGTCCGAGTGCATCCGTCCCCCGACACGCGGCGATGCTTCGTAGACCGTCGAAGCGATGCCGGCGTCCTGGAGCGTCAGGGCCGCGTTGAGGCCGGCGATGCCGCCGCCGATGATCGCGATGCGAGAGGTGGTTACTGAGGGTTTGGCGCGTGTAAAGGCCAGCGCGGCCACCGGGCCGCTCAGGGCTGCTGCTCCGACGGTCGCGCCCGTCACCTTCAGAAAATCCCTACGGGTCAGTCGCATCTGCCGGCGTTCTTCCTGCACCGCCTCGACGCTGCGTCCCGACCTGTCGGCCTCCTCGAAATCCTCGAAAAGGGCCTGGAACTTCCCGAGCAGCGGCGTGCGGGCCATCAGTCGTTCTCCTTGGAATCCGGGGTGAGAGCGTAAATGGTAGTGGGGCCCGGACGCGCGGGGCCCCTCACCGGGTTATCGAGCCGTGGTCGCTGCTGTTGTCGTGCCGTCGGACGAGGTCCCGTCACCCGACTGCTGGGTGGCGTGCAACCCGCCGCCGACAGCGAGCCCACTCGATGGGGTGAACATGGCCTCATTCAAGAGGGTTCCGTTCGGCGCTGTCGCCACGGCGAAAACCGCATGTGCGGCGCCGCGGCTGTCGAACGAAGTCGACTGATAGTCGCCGACCATGAATCCTTGCGATGTCAGCGGGAGCCAGGTCACGAGCATCGGCCCGGCCAGGTCGGACGTGCCGGTCCAGGTCGCGCCGCCGTCGGTCGACGACACAAACCCCTCGTGCAGCTGGCAGGTCGACACCGTGCAGTCGGCGTTCTCGTAGAAGTTGAAGCTCAGCGCGATGTGGGCTCCGGATCCTGACGTCGTTTTGTCCACGGCGATGCCGGGGATGAAGTGATCGACCTGCGGCGCGTCGAAGGTGGCCCTGGCGGGCGTCGTCCACGCCTTGCCGTCGGTCGAGGTGCTGAAGACGACGTCATTGGCCTTGCAGCCGGTCGAGAACCGGCAGTCTTGCCAGGCGACGTAGACCGTGCCCGCGCCGTCGATCTCCGCCGACGGGAGCGGTGACGACCGGAGGCTGCCGGCGACAGCGTGCGCCTTGACGTGGGAGATCTTCTGCGACGCGTCCCAGCTGGCCCCGCCGTTCTCGGACGTGAAGGACCCGATGGTGTTCTGGAGGCTCTCGAAGGGGACCACCACCGTGCCGTTCGGCTGGACG
>WNGP01000969.1_pt1 | contig 23008 bp, 17 predicted proteins | sample 5407671 | NCBI WGS metagenome assembly WNGP01 (sample SAMN13153381, study PRJNA577476) | soil metagenome | isolation source: 40 cm soil or saprolite under Garry oak tree replicate 2 | place: USA:California | collected 2016-06-15
ACGGCATGCCGATCATCGATGCCGACAAAGCAAAGACTGTGCTTGCGATAAAGCGCAGCAAGAATCCCGGCTTCGCCGGCATCGACAACGAGCTGTACGTGCAGGACAACACGTGGATGTTGTTCGGCGATGCCAAGGCTGTGCTCTCGGATCTCGTCAAACAATTCGGGAGCGGCGGCATCCATTAAATCAGTAGGGGCGCATTCTGCGCCCCTACTCTGCAATTTCCAACGCTCAGCCACATTTCAAATACTTGGCACCTCAGCCGCTGCACTGAACGTCAGCAACGATTGTATTGTAACCCGGATACGTAACAACGAGTGGATTGCTTGTTGAACTGCCTTGACCGCCATTCAATTCCCAGTGGATAAACGTACACCCAGAAATCACGTTTGCTTGGAGGCGGAGTTGGCCTCCGTCCTGTAGGGAAGCATCTCCGATGTCATACAGATCGTAGATCTCCACGCTTCCAAGATACCGCTCCGCGCTCCCCGGATCCGTCAGGTAAGCGTCTATCGTTCCTGCGTAAACGTTTTCATGAGTTCGAACAACGTACCCGATCCCACCGACGTCGACCTCCACGCCCGAACAATCGGGAGGGCAAGAAGTGAAGTAGAAACGCGGCACTCCGCTTATTCTTTCGGTTTTGGCTCCGCACCCGTACAGTGCGCCTGCTGCCACTAGGGCAACGATGATAAAGGGAATCCGCATAGACTTCCTCCAAACGATGACGCGAAATCGTCACGTCAGGACGAACCAGTCAACTAGTCACGAATTAGAAGCGCTCGCGGCTGGCGGCGAGAGCTCAAAGGACGATCCACGTAACCGCTAGAGGGTGGCGGGCTTAACCTAGATCAGGACAGTCATCTTTCGATTCAAATGAGGCTTAGCACTTTTGGGCTAAATGGGGCTCAACACTTTTTGGCGAGCGGATCTGAGAAAGGTGTGAAGGGTCGCGAAGTAGCCCAACACAATAGTAGGGGCGCAGCATGCTGCGCCCCTACTTTGTCACCCCTGCGACGCTCACATCAACCCAGGGTCACCGCCCGCCGCAGGACGCGGGATTCGCGAGGCAATACGAGTTCGCAATCCGCTCGCTGATCGTGATCGGCAGGAACGTGCCGGGATTGACGATCGCCTCCGACCCCGGCTGCCACAGGTCCGCGTTCACCCCGAATCGATATTCGTCGATTAGGCGACGACCTTGCAGGAACAGATTCCGCTGCCGCTCATACTGCAGCATCGCGAGCGCCGTCGGTCCCGTCCCGGTATACGCGCTCAAGCCGTCCAGCGCGCGCTCGGCGTTGATCGCATTCTGGAAGCCGGTGTTGTCACTGGCTGCGAGCGCCGCCTCCGCCACGATCAGGTGCAGTTCGCGGGCGGAGAGGAAAGTCAGCGGTCCCCAGCGCGTGCTCTTGAGAAAGCCATCCGCATTATTCAAGAGGAACCGCGTCACCTCCGGATCGGCCTTATTGTCGAGCGGATCCTTGAGGGCGAGGCTATCCACCACGATAGTCCTGCCGCCGGTCGAGCAGCCGGAGACGGTGCAAATCGGGTACACGTACACCGACCCGATCCGCATCTCCTGCCGCTCGTTCACTTCGAATCCGATATCGGTGCTGATCGTCGTCGGGTCGTACTGGAATTGATAACGCCAGTCCGCTGCTCCTAACGTCGTCGCCAGCGCCAGCGCCGCATTGGCATCGGCCACGGCGGCGGCATCGTTTACGAGGGGACTCGCCACTGGAACCGTCGCCGGAGCGGGGTTGAGCTTGGCCCACACCGCGAGGTAAAAGCGCGCCACCGCCCGTTCTGACGTGAGCGACAGCTCGAGGTCCTTATTGCCCGTGGCCTGGGCGATCGCAATGCCATTCGTCGCATACGCGATTGCCACCTGGTACAACGAGTCCATCTTCGCGGCGCCAAGTGGTGCACCGGCAGTCGTGCGATCGGAGCCGATCGGGTAGTTGTCGAACAGATTCCCGATCATCGTATAGATCACGGCCCCGAACAGATACGTGCGAGCGAGATCGTCCCGATCGGGAAGCACGTTTGTCGAGTCGAAGCCCCGCAGCCGTTTGATCGTCTCATCGGCCCACCAGCGCGCCTCCCCCACGGTAAAGAAGGCGGCATCCACGAACTCATTCGTGGGTTCGGAAATCGTTCCCTGATCCAGGCTCTGCCAAGCATCGCGGGAGCCGATCCACGTGAGCTCATCAGTAGCGATCGAGTAGGGGGTCAGGATCTGCCCCCATGCACGCTCTACCGTGGCCAGGACGCCGCTCGCTTGCGCCGCGGCGGAAGCAGGATTGCTGAGGTCCGACTGGTTGACGTTGTTCGGGTTCTTCACGTCCAGCAAGCTGCTGCACGCGGCGATCGCAAGTACGCACGCCACGCCGAGCAGCCGGTATGAGCGATGGGTGTTCATGGTATCACTCCTCTCCGGTGCCCGGGGTTAGAAGCCGAACCGCACGCTGAAGGTGAAGCGCCGCGGCAAGGCCAGTCCGAACGCATCGATCCCGTCGCCGAAGTTCTGGTCGATGCCGTTCAGGTCCGAGCTGGCCGCGCCCCGTCCGTATTCGTTCAGCTCGGGATCGATGCCGGTATACGGCGTCCAGAGCATGAGATTCCGTACCGCCGCCTTGAGCGTTACGTAGCGCAACCCGAGTCGTCTACTGGCCCACGCGGTCGGCACGTTGTAGCTGATGCCAAGCTCGCGCCACCGCACGAACCGGCCGTTTTCGTTCTGGTTGACCCCATCGTACGGCGTCAACGCGCGGAGTTTGAGCCATTCCTTGGCGGCGTCCACGCGCTGCTGCGCCGTGCTTGCCGGGTTGAGCATCGTGGCCTCCACGTGCGACGCGCGGTCGGAATTCCGGCCGATCGAGGCGTTCGAGTTCCGGAACGCGAAGGTGAGGTCGGTGATCGTATAGTTGCCCGCTTTGTACTCGAACAGGGACGACAGTTCGAAGTTCTTAAACAGCGTGGCGCTGAGACCAAACGCGCCGGCCCAGTCGGGCGTGGACTTGCCGAGATAGTGATCGAGGAAGTCGCCGTCCCCATCCTCGTCAACCCGAATCGGCAGGACAAATCTCAAGTCGAGTGGGCTCGCGAGCGCGGCCAGCATGTCGGCGTCGGTGTCAAATTGACCGTCGCCATTCAGGTCATAGGGGTTCTGACCTGGCTGCAGGCAGGCGTAAGTTGCCCCGGCCGGCCGCTGGCTGCACGGCGCAACGAGCTTGGCACCGAACAGGGAGTTGGGCGCGTAGCCCTCTTTTACGAAGTTGCGGTAGCGGGGATAGCTGCCCCCGACCTTGAGCGGCGGCGATCCGCCGAGGCTCGTGACGATCTCGTGCAGGAATGCCGCGTTGCCGAAGAGCTTGATCGAAAACTCCTGCCGGCTGACGGGAATTACGTTTAGACCGATCTCCCATCCGTGTGAATCAACCCGGCCGATGTTGGACAGTTGCGGATTCGGGAAGCCGCCGGAGGGGGCGTATTGGCGCGCGTACAGCGCATCACGAGTCACGCGATTCCAGTAGGTGACCTCCAGGCCCGCGCGGTCGCTCAGAATACCGATTTCACTCCCGACCTCCCACTCGGTCGCTTTCTCGGGCCTCAGCTCCGGATTGCCGAGGTTACTCGGCTGGAGTCCTGGTCCCAGTGGGCTGGTCACGGGGGAGAAAGTGGTGAACTTGTCAAACGCGCCGGGTTGGAGACCCGACATCCCGATCGCGGCGCGCACCCGCAACGTCGAGAAATGCGAGCGCAGTGCCGAGCTGCTCCAACTCGAGAGCGAGCTCGGTTGCAGCGCGATGCTTGCCTTGGGATAGTATGCGCCGTGCGACGTCTTGCCGAAGGCACTGTGGCGATCATACCGTGCGCCCAATGTCAGAAATGCCCAGTCCCGATACGCAAGCTGGTCCTGCACAAACACGCCTGCGTTTACCGTCGAGAGGAAGCGCTCGTAAATGCTGGGTGCCGACCCCGCGCCGACGATCTCAAGCCCGGGTCCGGGGAAGTGCTCACCGCCCTCGCCGACATCTTCCAGTTTCAAGACAATGACCTGGCTGCCGCCCACGAGTGTAGACTGTAGGCTCGCGCCAAGCCTCGTCGTCCAGGTGGCCTTCGCTTCAGTAGTGAGTTGGCGCTGAGTCCGATCGTCGAGGAACTTGTACCCGTCGGGATCGTTCTGGATAAACTGGTCGACATTGTAGCCAAACGGCGCAAAGTCGGTGCTGACTTGATTGACCACATCGACGCCAAGTGTGGCGTCCAGCGACAGCTGCGTGATTGGTTGATACGCGATGTTCACGCTGCCGGTGAAGTGCTTGGCGTCTTGTTTGATCTCTTCTTGCATATCCTCGCGGACGGTCCCAAACGCAGCCTGGCCCAGCGGGTCCCCGGGCGCGAGCGGACTATTGGCGTTTCCGTCCGTCGTGCACTCGCCGGTGCCAGTGGCTACGCCACCCGCCCAACATTGCGCAAGCTCCGGCTTGCTGAAGAGCGCCGACGAAATCGTGCCGTAAATGTTGTTGTTATTCGACGGCGTCATGTGGAACCGGTCGACGTACTCCGCGTTCACTTTCACCTTCACGTTGGTGGTCGGTAGGATGACCAGGCTCGCGGAGCCCTGCGCGCTGCGATCGAGATCGTTCGCGGGGCCGAGGCGGCGGTTCCCGAAGGGACCGTCGTCATGACTGTAACGCCCATTGATGTAGTAGGTGATGGCGCTTGATCCGCCGCTCACCGATCCCGACAGGTTGTTGGCGTAACCGGTTTCGAACAGGGTGTTGGCAACGACATTTCGGGAAAACGGCACGAACGCCTGGATCGTCGTTCCATAGAACTGACCCAGCCGCGTGGCCTGCGTGTCGGAGCGCGCGAAGCCCCAGTTCGCCATGTAGCGGTCCTTGGGGAAGCGCGAGACGCCCTGCTCGGTCATGAAATCAAACTGGGGCGCACCGCGCGAGCCCTGCTTGGTGATTATCTGAATCACGCCGGCTGACGCCTCCGTCCCGTACAGCGTGGCGGCTGCAGGGCCTTTCAATATTTCGATGTGCTCGATGGACTCCGGATTGATGTCGTCGAGGCGAGACGGATAACCGCCGCCACCCGTGCCGACATAGTCACCGAAGCCGCCACCGCGATCCACGCGCACGCCGTCCACGTAGACGATCGGCTCACTCGGTTGCGACAGGCTTGCAGCGCCGCGGATGCGGATGCGCGCGCCCTCGCCCGTCAACCCGCCGGACGGCAGGATACTGACGCCCGGTTCCCGCGCCGCGAGCATCTCCGACACGTTCTGGACCGGTGCGGTCGTGAGTTGATTGGCGTCGATCGTCGCGATGGTGTTCCCGAGCTTGCGGCGCTCGGTAGGGCCGCCGGTGCCCGTGACGACAATCGCGTCGAGTCCGATCGCCACCCGGGGAAGCGCGAAGTCCGCGCTCACCGGGGTCTCGGCGACGACGGTGACGGTCTTGCTGCTGCTCCCGTAGCCGACTCGGCGTATGCGCAGAATAATCTGCCCGAGCGGCACGTTGAACTGGTACTCCCCGGCGGCGTTGGTGAGGGTGCCGAGGTCCGTCCCGACCACCGAGATCTGCGCGCCGTCCAGCGGGCGCTGCGTTGTCGCGTCGGTGACCGTGCCTTTGACAGTGCCGGTGGTTTGCGCGACCGCCAGCGCCGCGCAGGCGCACGTGAGAGCGATGCCCGCACCCAAAGTGCGCGCAACACTCGTCCAACGAAGCGGAGAGATCATCTCCACCTCCTGGTTGGGGAAACACACAATTGAACAGCGCATCGGCATGAGGATTGCCTGCTGTTCTTCCCGAACTCGAATTGTTGACTCCCTAACGACTGCCGACCGAGGACGGCGGAGAACCCGGGCGGTTGGTAGGTAGGGCTAACGTGACCTCCGTTCGCGGGGTCGTCAAGGAGGCTCTAGATTCCCTTCTGATGCGAGTTGCGTTGATCCTGGGCCTCGCCGCGGCCCTGGCCTGCAAGGGTTCCGAATCGGTCGTCATCCCACCGCCGGTTGACGCCGCGTTCAGCTCCGTAACCACCGGTCTGCTTCACACCTGTGGCAGAACCACCACGAACCACGTGTACTGCTGGGGATGGAATCGGGACGGTGAAATCGGTGATGGATCCCTGAAAGATCGGCCGTACGCGACCGAGGTCTCCCAGGCCCTTACCTTCAGCGTGGTGACCACGGGGGGGGGGCACTCGTGTGCGGTGGTGACGGGCGGCACGGCGTACTGCTGGGGGCTGAACCTCACGGGTCAGGTCGGTGACAGCTCGACAGCCTCCCGCCCCGTTCCCACTCGGGTTGCGGGCGGAGTATCGTTCACCACCATGTCGACCGGCGGCACATTCACGTGCGGAATCGCCACGGACTCGAGCGCGTACTGCTGGGGTTGGGCCAGGGACGGCGAGCTGGGCAGCCGGCCGGCGGAAACGTGCCCCACGTCGGGAGGCGCTGAACCATGCAGCCGCGCGCCGATCGCCGTCGGCGGCGGTCACCGCTTCATGGCGATCAGCGCGGGCACGCGACACGTGTGCGCGCTCGCGGCTGACAGCACGGCGTATTGCTGGGGTCACAACGACGCGGGCCAACTCGGCAATGGGACGACGGCGGACACCGCCCTCCCGGTAGCGGTTTCCGGCGGTCGCAAGTTCAAAAGCGTGACATCGGGATTCGACCACAGTTGCGCCCTGACGGCCGCGGGGGACGCGTACTGTTGGGGCGACAACTCCTGGGGACAACTGGGCGAGACGGCGACGAGCCAAGCGCCGGATCCCACCGCGGTGACCGGAGGTATCATTTTTCTATCGTTGAGCGCCGGTGCAGAGCATACCTGCGGAATTGGCACAGGAAACACGGCGAACTGTTGGGGGCAGAACGTGAACGGGCAGTTGGGGGCGCAGTCGTCTGAGACCTGCACCGTCGGGAACGCGGCTGGGGCGTGCAGTCACCGTCCGCTCCCGTTGACCACCAATCAAATCTTCGCGTCGATCAGCGGGGGTGGCCACCACTCGTGCGCGATCACGACCGGCGGCAAAGCCTACTGCTGGGGCGAGAACGATAACGGCCAGCTCGGTACGGGTCATACGACCGGAACCGACGCGCCGGTCCTCGTGGCGAATCAGCCGTGAGTCGCGCGATCATGCGGGTTGTGCTGCTGAGCTGCGTGATGGTGTTGACCGCATGCCTGAGCTACACGCCCCTCGGCAACGTCGTGCCGGCACGTGGTGCAGAGGTCGTCGCGACGGTAGCGCCGCTGGATGCGCGCGTCGGCGAGATCACGGTGCACCACGTGACGCACGTCGAAGGGCGGGTGGCATTCGCGGATGCCGACTCAGTCGTGCTTGTTGGAAGGCGGTTCGTCTCGGAGACCGGCACCGAATACGGCAGCATCGGCGACGCGGTGACCCTTCCACGCGCGCAGTTACTCGAGATCAAACAAAAGCGGGTCTCGGCCTGGAAGACCGCGATCGCCTTTGGCGCGAGCGGCGCCGCCGTGGCCGCCATCATCGCCGGAGTCGGGCCGCTCGCAGGCTTTGGCAGCGGCGGCGGTCCGCCCAAGCCCCCGCCTTAGCGCTTCCAGCTGTTGTTCTCCCGCGCGATATCCGGATACATCCGCTGTGGATCGATCACCACGCTCGCCAGCCGCTTCGCGGTCGCCAGGCGATAGGTGAAGTGACTGCCAAGGTCCCACATCTCGACCGGCAAATTACGAGTATCGGTCGAACCGTCCTGGTAGCGCAATTCCAGCGTCATGGGCAGCACCATCTGGCCCCGATTCGATAGATAAAGGAAGGTGCTGTCGCCGCTCGCGCGCACCGAGTCGATCGCTTGATCGAGCCGTGCCGTCGTGTAGATCCAGCCGCGCCAGAACCAGTCGAGATCGCGGCCCGTCGTGTTGCTCAGCGAGCGGAAGAAGTCCGCCGGCTGCGGATGCTTCCCCTTCCAGCGACGCACATACTCGCGCAACGCGCGATCAAATTCGTCTCGACCAACGACCGCCTGCCGCAAGATCGAAAGCATCAGGGCCGGCTTCTGGTAGGCCGTCCAGTAGAGCTCGCGCACCTCGTCCGGCTTGGTGATCATCGGCTGCTCGCTGCCGGGCATCGCGGTCGCGGCGTAGGCGCCGAGCAATTCACGCCGCACGGTGTCGCCATACGCCGTCCCTTTGAAAAAAGCCTCGGCGGCGTCGTAGTCGGCGAACGTATTGAAGCCTTCATCCATCCACGGGTAGCGCCGCTCGTCCGAGCCCACCTGCATCGGGAACCATTGGTGACCGAGCTCGTGCATCAGGACCCAGTACTGGTCTTCGCGCTTTTGCAGCGACGGGCAGAAGATGACCATGGGGTACTCCATCCCCTCGACCAGCCCCTCGATTGCCGAGATTTGCGGCCACGGGTACTGGCCCAGCGCGCCCGAAAAATGCCGGAGCGCAAATCGCAGCATGTTGTTCGATTCCTCCCACGGCGTCGCGTCCGGATGGTAGAACGTCTGCACGAGCGTGCCATTCCAGACGCTCGCGTCCCACCGCAATCCGGCGCCGGTCGCCCAGGCAAAGTCGCGGACCCCGCTCGTCGTGAAGCGCCACGTCTTCGTCCCCGGAACGCGGCGTGTCGCGTTCGCCACCGCCTCCGGCCGCGTGATGACCTGGACCACCTGCCCGGGCGTCGCAAACGCCCGCGCGACGCGCGAGCCCTCTTGCGCCGTGCGCACGGCCGAGGGATTGGCGAGCATGCCGGTCGCCGTCAACTGGAATCCGGCGGGGACCGTCAGGCTGACGTCGAAGTCGCCGTACTCGAGATAGAACTCGCCCGCGCCGAGGAACGGCAGCGTGTTCCAGCCGTGCACGTCGTCGTAGACCGCCATGCGCGGATACCATTGCCCGAGCTCATAGAAGCGCGAGCCGACACGCCCCATCCGCCCGCCGCCGTAGGGGGGAATAGGGAAGTGCCAGGCGATGTCGAATGTGATGCTGAGCTCGGGGCGGAGCGGCCGCGGCAGCTCGACGCGCATCATCGTCCCGAACACCTTGGTGGTGAGCGGCCGGCCTCCCGCCGCAAATCGATCCACAGTGATCCCGCCGACGAATCCCTTGCCGCTGAAGTCGAAGACGACGCCGCCGGCAAATCGCAGTGGCGGCTGATTCAACACGCCGGAGACCGAGCCTGGAGCGAACAGGTTCTGGTCGAGCTGTACCCAGACGTAGTCTAGGCTCTCGGGCGAGTGATTGACGTAGTAGATGCGGCCCTGGCCCCGCAGCACGTTGGTACCGGTATCGAGCGTGGCCTCGAGGGTGTAGTCGGCGCGCTGCTGCCAGTAGCGGGGACCCGGCGCACCGGAGGCGCTCCTGGTGGGGGTCGCGGGCGCCAGCGCGAGCGCGCGAAAGGGCGAGGAATCGGCCACTGACTGTTGGAGCGCCAGCGTTGTAACGGCGAGCAACACGAACATTCGGTTCTCCTTAAAGATGTCGTCGGTCATCAGACATCGGTCATCGGATTACCGACAACCGACGACCGACAACCGACTACGCAATCATTCCCGCCGCCCGATGCGCCATCGCCATCACGGTAAGCATCGGGTTGACTCCGGACGCACTGGGGAAAGTACTCGCATCCGCCACGTACAAGCCTCGGGTTCCCCACACCCGATGCTCCGGATCCACGACCGACGCGGCCGCGTCGGACCCCATGCGACACGATGCCATCTGATGGAACGTGACGAGCAAGAGTTCGTTCGGTCCCCACCCGGCGGCGTCCACGCGTCTGAGCCAGTCCTCCCGCGCCGCGGTCGAGCCCGGCCGGTAGCTCACGTCGCGCGCGAGCGGCACCCAGATGTCGCGCGCGCCCGCCGCCTCCAGCAGCTCCGCCGCGCCGGCGATGGCGCGACGCAAGTGCGCACGGTCGTAACGCGACAGCCGGTACTGCACGACGGCGGCGCCGCCTCTGTCCACCGTCACCCGCCCGCCGAACCGATCACGCAGCAGGATGCCGACGAGCCCGGTGTGCGGGAGCTGGGCCATGCGCGCGCGGTGGCCCGCGGCCGATTCCCAGGGCGCCGCCAGCGCCAACAACGAGGGGTGCACGGGCGCGGTCTCGAACTTGAATCCGTAGCCGTGATCGAGATCGGCGAACTGATCGGAGTAGTGGGCCTGGACCGTGCCGGTCCACGGCCGCACCTCCTCGGGCATCTGCGCCAACACGGCGGTGGCGGGGTGCAGGGCGAGATGGCGGCCCAGCGCGGGCAGGCGCACGCCTGAGCGGAGCAGCAGCGCCGGCGAATGTACCGACCCCGCGGCGACGACCACGGTTTTCGCGCGGACCGTCAGGGTGTGGCGGCCGACCCGCGCCTCCACGCCCGTTGCAGTGCCGGCAGATGTCACGACCCGCCTGACGTCACAATCGACGACGATCCGCGCGCCGCCGGCCGCGGCATCCTGGAGATACGTAATCAAGGTCGATTGCTTCGCGGCGCGGCGGCACCCCATGCCGCAGTAGCCGCAGGAATCGTCCTGGGAGCAGCCGCGGACATTGCGCGGCAGCAAGCCGTGATGCCAATGCAGCCGCTCCAGGCCGCGGATCAGGATCTGATCGCGCCCAGACGGCCGCGCATGATCGGTATTGACGCCGAGTCGCGCGGCGACCGCAGCGAGCGCACCGGTGTATTCGGCGCTTTCGAAATGCGGCAAGCCGTGCACCCGGGCCCATTCGCCGCGCACCGCATCGGGCGTGGCGAAGCTCGTGGTGTAGTTGATCACCGTGCCGCCGCCGAGCGTCGATCCTTGCAGGACGACGAGGCCAAGATCGCGCGTCGCGAGCAAGCCGCCCGCATCGTACATCGTTGCGAGCGCGTCTCCCTCCTGATGCGTGAAGTCTGCTTCGTTGCGATAGCCGCCCTTCTCGAGCACGATGACGTCTTTGCCCGCGGCCGTCAGCTCGCCGGCGACGACGCCGCCGCCCGCCCCCGAGCCGACCACGACCACATCGCAGCTCAGCGTCGTATCAGCGGTCACGAGAGTGGGACGGATGGGCTTGGGTGTTTGCGGCGGAGGGCTGAGCGGACCCGGATACCCGATGGTCTTTGCGACGCCGGGCGTGGTGTAGTGGGTGACCGTCGTCAGACGCTTGAGGGCCTGGAACGCTTTCCGCCGCGGTGGGAGGCGGCTCGTCGCCCACCCGCGCAGGCAACGTTCTCGCTGGGCTGCGGTCATCCGCGGGAAGGGCGTGGGGATCCCGCTCAGCGTCAGGTTCACGGTGCGGGTGTCGAGGAGCCGCAGCAGCAGGTCGAGCTCGGCGCGGTCGGCCGGGCGGGGCAGGGTGGCTACCTTCGCCGCGACCCGGTCGCCGAGGTCTGCGGGCCCGTCAGGAACGAGCGCCGCCGCGACAGCACGCAGGACCCGCTGCGCGGCGGGCGACAGGCTCAACGCGCTTGGACGAACGTAAGCTTGAAACCGTCAGGATCGGTGATCATGAACTGACGCTCACCCCACGGCATGTCCAGCGGTTCCTGGTCGAGCGCGCCGCCGCGTGCCTTGACCTCGGCGGCGAAACGGTCGAGGTCTTGCGCGGTCGTGCAGGTCAGCCGCGAGCCGATCCCCTTCTTGCGGTCCCGACCCTTGGCGAAGTCGTCCTGGGTGAGGTAGAACGTCACCGCTCCGGCACGCATCTCGCAGCCTTCCAGCGTGCCGTTGTCGCGCCACTCCTCCCCCACGACGAAGCCCAGCACGTCGCGGTAGAAGGCGATACTCCGTTGGAGGTCGGTTGCAGTGAACGTGGGTGCGATATCGCGCAGGCGCAGCGTTTCAGGCTGCCGCCGGGCGCCGGGGCGGGACTTGGGCTGTTTCTTGGCCGGCGGCTTCTTTCTGGTTGCCATCAGATGCGCTCCGTAAAGGTCTCGAAGCGTAGCGAACCGCCGCGTGTCTCGCCAGATTCCCCGTTCCCCTGTAGCCACCGGAGCAATCGATCATGGCGACCAGCAACGCCGTCGCGATTTGGGAAGGCAAGCTGAAGGATGGCAAAGGGAGCTTCAAGGCCCAAAGCGGGGTCTTCAGCGGCTCCTTCAGTTTCGGCACGCGCTTCGAGGGCAAGAAAGGATCTAACCCCGAGGAGCTGATCGCCGCGGCGCACGCCGGCTGTTTCAGCATGGCGCTCTCGGCGGCGCTCGAAAAAGCGGGACATCCCGCGACGCGCATCGAGACGCGCGCCGCCGTGACGCTCGAAATGGTGGATGGAGCGCCCAAGATTACGAAGAGCGTGCTGGATGTGCGCGGCAAGGTCGACGGGATCGACCAGGCGGCCTTTGAGCAGGCGGCCGAAGGCGCGAAGAAGAACTGTCCCGTCTCGAAGGCGCTCCAGAACAACGTCGCGATCACGCTGGAGGCAAAACTGGTCTAACGCGTGCCCTGGATGGTGTATCTGCTCCGCTGCCGCGACGGCTCCCTCTATACCGGCGTCACCAATGACTTGCCGCAACGCCTCGAGTCGCACCGTCGCGGCACGGCGAGCGCCTACACGCGCTCCCGACGTCCCGTCTCCCTCGCCTACCAGGAAGTCGCGTCCGATCGGGGCAGCGCGCTGAGGCGCGAGGCCGCGATCAAGCGCCTGTCACGCGCCCAGAAGGTCGCCTTGTGCAGCGCCGCGACGTAGCGGCGGTAGTGAGCGCGGTGCTCGTGGCCGCGGTGTGCGTGCGGCTGGGCATCTGGCAGCTGGATCGGCTCCACCAGCGGCGTGCCCGCAACGCCGCGTGGGCTGCGCGACTGGCGCTGCCGCCGCTCGAGCTGCGGGGTGCCGTGACCGCGGACAGTGCAGGGCAGCGGCGCGTCGTCGCGCACGGCGTCTACGACTTCGCGACCGAGCGGACTTGGGTTGGACGCAGCTTCCAGGGGACGCCGGGCGTCGCCTTGATCACGCCCCTGCGGTTGGCCGCCGGCGCAGCGGTGTTGGTCGATCGCGGCTGGGCGCCTTCCCCTGATGCTTTCCATGTCGATCACACGCTGTACCGCGAGCCCGATACGGCCACGGTTACGGGGATCGCATTGATTCCCCCCCGCGGCCGTGGGGACGTGAGCGTGGCAGGATTTCTGCCCTTCGTCATTCAGCTCGAGACTCCTGATCCGGCGGCGGGACTGCCGCGGCGCTGGCCGCTGCGCGCGCTCGACAACGGCCCGCATCTCTCCTACGCCATCCAATGGTTCAGCTTTGCGGTGATCGCGCTGGTGGGGACGGCTGTATTGATTCGTAGAGGTCGTTAAGCAGCTCACCGCCGCGCTCGATCCGCGCCTCGTCACGTGCGTTTCGTTTGATGACTCCGGCGATCATCCGCTCGAACCCCGGCGTCTCGGCGCGGCCGAACTTCCCATCCTTCACGTCCACATCGTGGACCATCTCGGCGATGGCGCGCAACGCGGCGTCCTGCACCAGCCCGAAGCGCTGCAGCAGCACCTCGAACGTGCAGCGGTCGCCCTCATGGGTGTAATCGCCGTCGAACATGTCGAAGCTGACCGCGCCTTCGCGGGCGTCCCCGAAAGCAAAGCGTGCCTTCGGATCGATGAATCGCGTGATGAGCCAGGCGGAGGCGATGCGATCCACGTGCACATCGGGCCGGGTGATCCAGGTTTGTCGCACCGGTGAGCGCTCCCCGCGTTGTTTCCGGCCCTTGGTGCTCCGGCCCTTGAGTTTTGCGACGGCCGCCTCGGCGGCCTTGCGACCACCGGCGCTGAAATGATCGAGCGCCGCGATGTCGCGCAGGCGGCGTTCGAGTCGCGTGGCGTCTGCCGGCGACTCGATTCTCTCGGCGGCCCGCGCCACCTCGGCGTAGTCGGCGTCTCGCGCGGTCCGAAACAGTGATTCGATCTGTGTGTCGGAGAGGCCGTCGACGAACGCCGCGCGGCACACCGATGCCTCACCACCTCCGGCGGTGATTTCCTTGCGGAGCCATTGGAAATCCTCGCTTGCCTGCGCGGTGAAGGGCAGGGCGTACACCGAATTCTTGATCGCGACCGCGCCGAGTCCCTGCAGGCGCCGCCAGATCTTGACGCGGAAGTAGTCCGGCTTCGGTGGGAGCTGATGGATGAGCAACAACCAGCGCCCGTCTTTCACAGCCAGAGATTCCTGATCGCGGAGCCGACCGGTGCACCCAGGGCGGGCTGGTCTCGTATCGCGGCAGCGCGCACAACGCTTCTAGCGACAGCTGCGCTTCGCGCCAGAGATGCTGGCCCCGATCGATGCACCAGCGGCAGCCGCTGCGTTCGGCGGCGAGCCGCGACACGAGCATGCGGAGCTGCGCGTCAGGACGCGCCAGATCTTTATCACGATTGTATCCATAAAGTGATTCAATTGTATCGCGACTCGTCGGAACAGAACAAGAGGCAGGTGGGTCCCGTTTTCGGGATTCTGCCGGTTCGAACGGGTAGAACTACCGTTTTGGCCTGCATTTAGCTACATTCCCCGACCCACAAAACGGCAACCAAGGAGTCTACATGGCGGCAGCCCTCCCCCTGAAGCGCCCCGTCAAGGTTGGAGAACTCGTACGGCGCCGGTTGCGCGAGCTGAAGCGCACCCCGCGCGAGCTGGCGGATGCGGTTCAGGTGTCTGAGATCTACATCTCTGACCTCGTCGCGGGACGGCGGCGTCCCCCGGCCCCGGGCCGGATGGACGTCTACGCGCCGATGACCAAGTTCCTCAAGCTACACCGGAACGACCTGCCCACCTGCGCCAAGGCGGAGCGGGACGGCGAGACCAAGAGCAAGCGGCGGCCGCATCCGGAGATCCGGCAGCAATTCCTTGCCCTCTGTCTAGACCCGGCCCGGGCGCGTGTCCTGGCGCGGCGGCTGGCCCGCAAGGATGGCGTGACGCTGGAGCGGGTGATCGTCGGCCGGTTGCTCGAAGTCGCTCAGGGATTCGTGCGGCGCCAGCTCGATGACGATGTGGGCATCCGCATCGCCGCGAGCCGCGACGGCTGCACCTATCTCGAGCATCGTATGAAGCTGATGGAGTTCCTCGACGCCACGCCGGAGGGTCTCACGCCGGACGACGGTGAGGAATTTGTCAGGCCTCGCATCGCGGGATGGGAGATCGATTTCGACACCCATGCGATGCGGATTGTCCTGCGGTCTCAGGACCCGGCGCCGAGACAGGTGAGGGCGTTGAGTATCTGACGGTAGGTAAAGCGACGGTAGAGGACGGTAGATGAGGCGACGGTAAGGGTTCTGCCCCTTACCGTCGCTTTTTTACCGTCGCATTTTCTACCGTCGATTTTTCTGCCGTCGCCCCTTCTACCGTCGGTTTTCAGTCCGGAGAATCCATGCTTGCCCTGCTTGTCGCAGTGTCGTTCGCTGTACAGCAGCCTCCCCCTCCCCCTCCCCCGCCCCCGCCTGACACGACCAAGCGCGACTCGTTGCCGCTGAAAATGGATCGGACGGTGAGCTTCGAAACATCCGAGGGCACATGGATATCGCTCGATGTGTCGCCCGACGGCCGGACGATCGTGTTCGAGCTGCTCGGCGATCTCTACACCATGCCGATCGCGGGCGGCGCCGCAACGCGGATCACGACTGGTCCCGGCTTTGATTCGCAGCCGCGCTGGTCGCCGGACGGCAAGCGCATTGTCTTCCTCTCTGACCGGAGCGGCGCCGAGAACATCTGGCTGTGCGACCCCGACGGCTCGCATAGCAAGGCGCTCACGAAGGGCACGAACAACCTGTACGCGTCGCCCGATTGGACGCCCGACGGCAACTATGTCGTCGTGTCGCGGACCAGCGGCGTGCTGGGCAGTGTTTACGAGCTGTGGCTGATCCACAAGGACGGCGGGACGGGCGCGGCGATGCTGCGGGTACAGGCCGGTCCCAACCAGCCGCCGCCGATGAACACGCTGGGCGCCGCGTTCGGGAAGGACCCGCGCTACATCTGGGTATCTCGCCACCGCGGCGGGTTCGGGTACAACCTGCAGTATCCGCTCTGGCAGCTCGCCATCTACGACCGGCAGACCGGCCGGCTCTACACGCAGACCGACATGTATGGCAGCGCGATGCGTCCGGTGCTGTCGTCGGACGGCAAATGGCTCGTGTACGCGACGCGCTACGACGCCGAGACCGGGCTGCGTCTGCGCGACCTGGCGAGTGGTGACGAGAAGTGGCTCGTCTATCCCGTGACGCGGGACGATCAGGAGTCCCGGTTCACGCGCGACCTCTATCCCGGATACGCGTTCACGCCCGACAACCAGGCCCTCATCGTCTCATATGGAGGCAAGATTCATCGGGTGGCGGTGCCGTCGGGGCAGGTGACCGACATTCCCTTCACCGCCAAGGTCGAGCAGCAGCTCGGTCCCATGGTGCATCTGCCGATTCGCGTCGACACGACGCAGGTGCTCGTGCGGCAGATCCGCAACGCGTCGCCGTCGCCGGACGGCAAGCGGATCGCCTTCAGCGCCCTGGACCGGCTCTATGTCATGGATCTCCCCAACGGGACGCCGCGGCGGCTCTCGAGCGACAGCGTGAAGCAACAGGTCCCGGCATGGTCGCCGGATGGGTTGTGGCTTGCCTACGTGACGTGGACCGATGCGGGCGGAACGCTGAACAAGATCAGAGCTGATGGCCGGAGCCGAGCCGTGCCCCTGACCTCCGACAGCGCCTTCTACGACACGCCCGTCTGGTCGCCCGATGGCGCCCGTATCGTGGTCGTGAAGGGGCCACGGGCACCACGGACCGAAGAGCATTTTGCGCCGGGATACGAGCTCGATTGGGTCCCCGCGGCGGGCGGCGCCTTGACCCGAATTTCTCCCATCAATGCGGCCGGCCGCCCGCACTTCAGTCGCGATCCCAACCGCATCTACATCTACGAGGGCGCGGAAGGTCTCGTCTCGATGCGGTACGACGGCACCGACCGGCGCGCGCATATCCGCGTCACCGGCTACACTTACCCAGGTCCTGGTGCCGAGCCCAACAATGCCGACGAGATCCTTATCAGTCCGGACTCGGATCGCGTCCTGGCCCAAGTCGGGAATTACGTATACCTGGTGACGCTGCCGCTCATCGGCGGCCAGACACCGGTGGTGAACGTCTCCGATCCATCATCCGCCGCATTCCCGACCAAGCGGCTCACGATGATCGGCGGCGACTTCATCGGGTGGACGAGTGATGGGCGCCAGGCGTTCTGGTCGATCGGCCGCTCATTTCTCAAGTGGGATCCCGCGGTCGCGGACTCGATGGACAAGGTCAAAGCCCGGACCGATTCGATCCGAGCCGATTCGCTGAAGGGTGACGCGTTCAAGGCGCTGGCCGACTCGGTCCAGAAGCGTCTCAAAGCGCGCTCGGATTCGTTGTCCAAGCAGCCGGCCTACGAGCCACAGCGTGTGGATGTCGCGATCCGCGTCCCACGGGACATCCCGCGCGGCACGGTCGTCCTGCGCGGCGCCCGCATCGTCTCCATGAAGGGCGACGAGGTCATCGACAACGGCGACATCGTCGTCACGGACAATCGCATCGTATCGGTCGGAGCACGAGGCGCGGTGCCGGCTGGTGCGCGGGTCATCGACGTGACCGGCAAGACCATCATCCCGGGATTTGTCGATGTGCATGCGCACCCGTGGCCGACCTGGGGCATCCACGAGACGCAGGTGTGGAAGTACCTCGCCAACCTCGCGTGGGGCGTGACGACCACCCGCGACCCGCAGACCTCGACGACCGACGTCCTCACCTACGCCGATCTCGTGGAGACCGGAGAAATCCTCGGGCCGCGCATCTTCCACACCGGTCCGGGCGTCTTCTGGGACGAGGACTTCAAGAGTCTCGATGATGCCAAACAGGCGCTGCGGCGCTACAGCGAGTTTTATCGCATCAACACGATCAAGATGTACATGACCGGCAACCGCAAGCAGCGGCAGTGGGTCATCATGGCGGCGAAGGAGCTGGGGTTGATGCCCACGATCGAGGGCGGGCTCGACTTCAAGATGAACCTGACCGCTGTCATCGATGGCTACCCCGGATCGGAGCACAGTTACCCGATCATGCCGTTGTACCAGGACGCGGTGCGGCTGGTCGCGCAGTCCGGCATCACGTACACGCCGACTCTGCTGGTGTCGTACGGCGGCCCGTGGAGCGAGAACTTCTTCTACGAGCGCTACGACATCCACGACAATCCCAAAGTGCGGCGCTTCATGCCGCACGATGAGATCGATCAGCGCGCCGAGCGGCGCCCGTGGTTCCGCGAGAGCGAGTACGTCTTCCCGCGCATCGCGGCGTCGGCGAATGCAATTCTGCAGGCCGGCGGCTACATCGGCCTCGGCGGCCACGGCCAGATGGATGGCCTCGGCGACCATTGGGAGCTGTGGGCGATGGCCGCCGGTGGGATGAAACCGCACGATGTGCTGCGCGTGGCGACGAGCAACGGCGCGCACGCGATCGGCATGGAGCAGGACTTGGGCTCGATCGAGCCGGGCAAACTGGCGGACTTGATCGTGCTGGATGCCAATCCGCTCGAGGACATCCACAACACGAACACGGTTCGCTACGTGATGAAAAACGGGCGGTTGTATGAAGGAGACACGTTGAACGAGGTGTGGCCACGTCAGCGCACGCTACCGCGCATGTGGTGGTGGGGCACTGAGCCGGCGGCCAGGGCTGAGACCCTGAAGTAGACGCCGAGACGCCTAGCGGTGACCAGGGCTGAGTGAGCAGGTATTCCTGCAACCTCATACCTCACAACCGCTAGGCGTCTCGACGTCTCGGCGTCTGCCTGAAGCCTTCTTTTTCGGTCCTAAGTCGTTATCTTGCTTGTCGCAGGGAACCGCGAGCTGGCATCCTCTTGGACAGTCCCGCTCAGGGACTCCGTCGCTGAACACACGCACGGGTTTCTCCCCAGGTTCAAAACTGAAGCAACGTCTATGTCGAGATGAGATTGGCTCATCTCGGGACGTGCGTGTGTACATGAAGGAGTAGTATGCCATTTGCATCACTGGGCCTAGCGCCCGAACTGGTTCGCGCCGTCGCCGATGAGGGCTACGCGCAGCCAACCCCCATCCAGGCGGAAGCGATTCCCCTGGCCCTCGCGGGCCGCGATCTGATTGGATCGGCTCAAACCGGCACCGGCAAGACGGCGGCGTTCGTGCTGCCCATCCTGCAGCGGCTGTCGCCGGGCAACCGCGGCACGCTGCGGGCGCTGATTCTCGTGCCGACGCGCGAGCTCGCCGAGCAGGTCGCCGCGAGTATCCGCGCCTACGGGCGGCACACCCATCTGAAGGGCGCGGCCGTCTACGGCGGCGTCGGGATGGAGCCGCAAACCCGCGCGCTGAAACATGGCGTCGACATGGTGGTCGCCACGCCGGGCCGCCTGCTCGATCACATGGAGCGGGGCCACGTCGATTTCTCGCAGCTCGAGGTGCTGGTCCTCGACGAAGCCGACCGCATGCTGGACATGGGATTTGCCCCCGACGTGCGGCGCATCCTGAGCGCGCTGCCGGAGGAGCGTCAGACGATGCTCTTCTCGGCGACGATCTCGCCCGAAGTGGACGCGCTGGCGCGGCGCGCCCTGAACGGTCACGCCTCGGTCGAAATCGGCCGCCGGGCCCAGGCCGCCGAGGGCATCGAGCACGTCATTGTGGCCGTCGACAAGCTGCAGAAGCGCGGCGCGCTCGCCTCGATTCTCAAAGCCAAGCCGGCGGGCCAGACGTTGATCTTCACGCGCACGAAGTACGGCGCCGACAAGCTCGTCACCTTCCTCAAGCGTGAGGGGATCGCGGCGAACGCGCTGCACGGCGACAAGGCGCAGAGCCAACGCCAGCGCACGCTCGACGCGTTCCGCTCGGGGGCGGCCGAGAACCTCGTGGCGACCGATATCGCGGCGCGGGGCATCGACGTCGACGGCATCCGGATGGTGGTGAACTTCGACGTGCCGCAGGATGCCGAGGTGTACGTCCATCGGGTTGGGCGCACCGCCCGCGCCGGCGCGCGCGGCTTGGCGCTGACGCTCATCTCACCGGACGAATGGCTGCTGATGGCGGACGTCGAGCGGCTGATCGGGCAGAACTTCCCGCGGGAAGTGATTCCGGGCTTTGAGCCCTCGGTGTCTCCGCTCCAACCGCGGCAGGCCGTCGCCGAGGCTCCGCGGCCGGAGCGCTCACTGCGGCCGCGGCGGGGCGGCAAGAAGCGCCGCTAGTCTCGCGTCTTCAGCGTCCGGATAAAATTCGCGACCGGAGTCGCCGCCAGCGTCATCAGGCGTATGCTGCCGCGTGACGCGAGGTCCACGGAGACCTTGGCAATGGTCTCGTTGTCGGGACACTCCACGATGCTGACGAAGTCGTAGGGGCCGAGCACGGCGTATTGCGCCGTGACCTTGGCCCCGAACTTCTCGATCTCCTTGTTCACTTCCTGCAGCCGCTTGGGGTTGCTCTTGAGCGCCTTAGCGCCCTCGTCCGTGAGGTTGGAGAGGAGCACGTAGGTTGGCATAGGGGCTCAGCTCCGTTTCTCGATGGTCACGTAATCCCGCGTGGCGGGCCCGGTGTACACTTGGCGCGGCCGGGCGATCTTCTGCTCCTTGTCGAGCAGCATCTCCTGCCACTGCGCCAGCCAGCCGGGCGTACGGCCGATCGCGAACAGCACGGGAAAGATGTCCACGGGGAACTTCATCGCCTCGTAAATGATCCCCGAGTAAAAGTCGACGTTGGGATACAGTTTGCGCGAGACGAAGTACTCCTCCTGGAGCGCGATGCGCTCCAGCTCGATCGCGATGTCGATCAGCGGATTCTTGCCCGTGACGTCGAACACCTGCTCGGCGATTTGTTTGATGATCTTGGCCCGCGGATCGAAGTTCTTGTAGACGCGGTGCCCGAAACCCATCAGCCGCACTTCGCCCTTCTTGACCCGCTGGATGTACGCGGGGATGGCGTCGATCGAGCCGATCTCCCGCAGCATCCGGAGGACTTCTTCGTTCGCGCCGCCGTGCAGCGGCCCATACAACGCCGCGGCGGCCGCGGCCATGCAGGAATATGGATCGGGGTGTGATGAGCCCACGCCCCGCATGGCGCTGGTCGAGCAGTTCTGCTCGTGGTCGGCGTGGAGGATGAACAGGACGTCGAGCGCCCGCTCGAGCACGGGGTGCGGGCTGTATTTCACCTCGGTCGTCTTGAACATCATGTTCAGGAAGTTGCCGGTGTAGCTCAGGTCGTTGTCGGGATACGCATACGGCATCCCGACCGAGTGGCGGTGGGCAAACGCCGCCAGCGTGGGCGCCTTCGCAATGAGTCGCACGGTCTGGTTGCCGCGCGATTTTTCTTCGAAAATCCGCTTCGCTTCGGGATAGAACGTCGACAGGGCCGCGACGGCGCTCACGAACATGCCCATCGGATGGGCGTCATGATGGAAGCCGTCGATGAATTTCTTGATGTTCTCGTGGATGATCGTGTGGTGCGTCACCTGGAACACCCACGCGTCCAGCTCGGCCGCCGTGGGCAGCTCCCCGTGGAGCAAGAGGTAGGCGGTCTCGAGGAACGTGCTCTTCTCCGCGAGCTGCTCGATCGGGTAGCCGCGGTAGCGGAGGATCCCCTTGTCGCCGTCGATATAGGTGATGGCGCTGCGACAGGCCGCCGTGTTCATGAACGCCGGGTCGTAGGCCATCAATCCGAAATCGTCCTCCGACGCCTTGATCTGCCGGAAATCGGAGGCGCGGACGGTCCCGTCCTGAATCGGGAGCTCGTAACTCTTCCCGGTGCGGTTGTCGACGACCGTGAGCGTGTCCTTCGGCACTGCGGGCGTCCTGGCGTTTTGGAGCCGAAAAGATAACCTCCCTTACCGTCCTTTACCGTCCCTTACCGTCGCTCTATCTTGGCAACCGTGGCTCAGCCCCGTCCCAGCCTCTATCCCACGCGCTCGAGCGCCGGCGCACTGCTCGGCCAGCAGCTCGGCGCCCGCGGCTATCAGTCCTGCATTTTGCTGGGGATCACGCCGGAAGGCGTCGAAATCGCGGCCCATGCCGCGAAGGCGATGGGCGCGCAGTTCGACGTGATTGTCGCGTCCTTCATCAAGCTCGGCACCAATCTGGCGCCCGTCGGGGCAATGGCCGAGTCGGCGCCCGCCGAGATGGATCCCGATTTTCAGCCGGGGATGAATCTCCTCGAGAAACTGCAGGCCGCGATCGATGAATCCCGCGCCCGCGTGAAACAAGATCTGGTGCTGTACCGGACGCAGCGGCCGGTGAAAAGCCTGCAGGGGCGGACGGCGATCATCGTCGACGGCCAGATCGTCTATCCGTGGAAGGCGCTGGCTGCCGCGAAGGCGGCGGAGGGGTTAGGGGCGCGGGAGGTGGTGATCGCGACGCCGGTTGCGGCGCAACCTGCCGCCGACCGGATTCGGGGCCGGCAGTACACCCTGGTTTGCCCGAGTGTGGTCATGGAGCAGGAAGGCCATCCGTCGCCCTACGGTGATGCCGGTGCGGATGCCCCTGAACGTCTGAAGAGTATCATGATCGCCCATCAGGCGGCGTAGACGTCACTCCGGCAGTTCGACGATATCCCGTTCGAGCCAGCGATGCTCTCCAGCCAGAATCTCCTGCGCAAACTTGTACGTCGGCACATCCTCGTTGCGGCGTAAGCCGCTGAATTGCGACCGCACGCGGCGCCGTGCCTGTCGGCAGAATAGATCTGCGAGCTTCACCGCCCGCTCGCCCGCCGTCCGGTCGCGCTCATACAGTCGCTGCGCGCGCGCGCAGGTCGCCGCCATCGCGAACAGCTCGCCCGCCACGTCCACCAGGCGGAACAACACCGACTGCCGCAGCTCGAGCTTCGGCCCGAACCGAATCATCGAGTGGAACACGCTGCGGGCCAGGCGGCGGCAGCTCCGTTCCACGAACCGCACGTGTTTGGCGAGCCGGCCGAATTCGGCGTAGCGCGGCCACAGACTCCACCCGATCCATCGCGACGGATACCACCAGCCGTAGAAGCCCGCGGAGCGGACGAGACCGGCCAGACGCTGCTTCGCGGTCTTGCCGGGCATGACGA
>WNGP01005506.1_pt1 | contig 22990 bp, 20 predicted proteins | sample 5407671 | NCBI WGS metagenome assembly WNGP01 (sample SAMN13153381, study PRJNA577476) | soil metagenome | isolation source: 40 cm soil or saprolite under Garry oak tree replicate 2 | place: USA:California | collected 2016-06-15
CCATCCAACGTTCCATCGCAGTAGCCCGCCAATTCCGCTGCACTGGGCTCCGCCAATTTTCCCGACCGCGCTTCGGAGTACTCGCGGTAACCCTGTTCGTAGCCGGCAATAAACACGACTCGGTCGGCGTTGTGACCCCAACGGCCAGTCCTGAGCCGGGGTGCTCTGCCGTCCTGAACATCGAGTTTTGCCTGATACAGTCCATCGCGGAATGCCGCGTCCATGGCTTGCGCGCCCTTGCCGGCCTCGAACCTTGGCCGATAAGCCGAGACTCCCACGAACGCCACGATCGCGAGGCCCAAACTCATATTCAAGATAAGGAGCGATTGTCTTTTCACGGTTTCACCTCTCCGTCACTGCTTCCAGGAGCGCAGGGAGTTTGCACATACAAATAGCTGCCGGCTCCCGCGCACACCTTGAGCCGCCTTCGTCTGACGCTTTGCTTTGCCCTCAAGCAGAGAGAACCAGGGCACATCACTGCTGATGGGCGCAATCGGAACGATTGCACGGGATTCCAGCCGTACCAGCGAGGACCGCGGCAGCGACGCCGAACACCGTGATCGCGAGCGTCCGATTCGCGATCGAGCTTTATCGGCGCGTCCATTTAATCCCCTCTGTGGCTGCAACTCATTGGTGTATCGCAAATAAGGTGTAAAGTAGCTGTAAACTTTGTTGGACGATGGTTGACGACGGACCACTCGTGACGGTAACCCAAACTTGACGCGACGGAACGCCGGGCGTATGTTTTTGCGCACAGACATTGGTGAAATCGAAATTTCCGGCTTAAAGTTTGATGTGTGAGTATAGGGCCCTGCAGAACGGAGGTGGCGGTTGACAACGGACAAGTCGGGCGTGGAGCAGCCGGTCGCTAAGGGAAAAAACAGGAGGAGTGACCGTTACCCCGTAGTTGTTCCCGTGCAGGTGAAGTGGTCGGAGGCTAGCGGCGCAGGCATCATCGAGTTTGCCGAAGCCAAAGAAGTCAACATGCACGGCGGGCGGCTGGACTTGAGAGGCCGCCCGGCCATTGGCAGCGTGATCGAGTTGACTAACCTTACCTCATCTAAAATAGCCGTTGCGCGAGTGATATCCCTGCGCCCCTCCAAAAAGAGCGACGTGTTGGGAGTGGCCGTCGAGCTTCTTACTCCCAGCGAAACTTTTTGGGGTGTGACCTTTCGGCTGAAGAGGGCGATCGACGACCTGCAGAAACTGGAAAACGCCATCCGGTCGGGTGGGATGGACCCTCGCGTCCTTCGTGAGTTTCGCGACGCCGTCGATTATGTACGCAAGACCGCCTGGGCTCTTCAAGAATTGCAGGAGCGCCAGGCCCACCAACGGGATACCGCCACGGTGCGCTCCTTGCTCACTGAGGAGCGCGTCCGCCGCGCCACTCAGCTATGCAAAGCGCTCGTCTCGGATCTGGACTCCCATGAAGTGACCGACGGAACCACCGGCGCTGCAGATCTTTTTCAAGCCAACCGAGGGCTCTATCAGCGCTTGACCGCTCTGTTCAAGATCCGTGAATCTCGGTAACCGCTCAGAGCCGGGAATCCCCCCCCGAAAACGCAAAAAGAAGCTGATCTCTCAGCTTCTTGCCAACTCCTGATTACTAAGGTCCGTTTCCAGCAAAATCTAGCGCCCAAGGAATGGAAATTCCCCATGAAGCGAAAGCGATTCAATGTCGAAATGATCTCAGCGGTCTTGAAGCAAACGGTGGCGGGAGTTAAACCCGCGGAGCTAATACGACGGGTTGGGACCTCCGAAGATGCTTTCGATTTTGACCACCGGGCTCGCTCGTTGAACCTGATAACGCCCCATGAGTTCTCTCTGCATGAGCCGATGTGATTGACAACTTGCCAGTTAACATAGGCCTGCTGGAGTGGCTTGGTGGCCTACCGCGGCGTCCGTCAGTGGCCCAAAACGGAAGGCCCCGCAGCCACCGCCTGGTAAAGATCGAGACGTCCATTGCCAAGATCGGGACTGATCCAGACCGCGTTAGCCACCGCCCGTTCCGCCGAAGACTCGCTGAAACTCATGCTAACGTTTAACAGCAGGGCCGCCGCGCCGGATACAAATGGCGCGCTGAAGGAGGTTCCCCACCCCGCGCCAAAGGTGCCAAAGGGATAGGTGGTGATGATGCCCTCGCCCGGAGCAGCCACCCAAACGAGTTCCTCGCCATAGTTGGAGAACGTAGAAAGGGTGTCCTTGCTTGTCGTTGAGGCTACGCCCATGACACCAGAAAGCGCGGCGGGATAGACAATTTCCTCTTTGCCGTCATTTCCTGCGGAAGCCACGCAAATCAGTCGATGGCGGGTGGCATACTTAAGGGCGTGGGACACCTCAGCGGAATACGTTGAGAAACTGAAGCTCATATTAACCACTCTGGCGCCGTGCTGCACCGCGAAATGTATGGCTCGCAAGACATCTGACAAATAACCCGTTCCATCGGCTCTGAAAGCTTTCAGAGGCATGATGAGCGCGGTAGGGGCCACGAGGTGAATGATGCCCGACACCATGGTCCCGTGGCCAAACGCCTGGTATTGTGGCTGTCCGAGATTGAGTGCCGATGCTGGATCGAGAACCGCAGCCGTCGATTGGTTTACCATCGCTGGTGAAGTGCCGCTGCCGCTAGAGGATTGGTTCACGTCCGCGAGCTCTGAAGCTGAACCGGCGATGTTGCGTGTAAAGTCATAACCCGGAACGAGGACACTTTGAAGTACGGGATGCGCCGGATCGACGCCCGTATCAATAACCGCTACCGTCCCCGCACCGCTCACGCTGAAAGTAGTTTGCGTGTCCGGCAGCCGGATAATGGCAATCGCAGGCTGGCTGACATACCCATGGATGACGGTCGTTCCGAAGTAATCTACAGGCGCATTATCCGACAATCCGCTAGGCGGCGCCGTTGCGGTGGCTTGCATGACTTTCAGCAAGGCGTCTAGCTCTACGTGCCTGATGCCCGGTTGACTCTGGAGGATTTGCAGAAAGGCGTTCGGGTCAATCAAGTCCGGCGTAGTGACCAAGAAAACTCTGCCAAGGCTGCCGTCCAGGCCTCCCCCTACATTACAACCCAACGCCAAGCAGACGCCTTGCAGTGGATCGAGCCCGGACGAAACACGGACAATAAATCTGTTGTCAGCGGCGGCTGGGCTGCTCCATATCACAAACAAGACTAGAAGGGCCCACCCTCTCGATTTCATGGCTTATTAATTAGTCTCCTTCTCTCCATCCCCGGGCGTAGTTCTCATAAGACATCGAGCTGTGTTGCCGGCTCGAACCGTTACTAAGATCCCGCCGCGCTCCAGCGGGCCCGCTCCATAACCGGCAACGGAACCGTTATGCAGTTAGTATTAGCAATTTTTATTTCTAGACTGATGTTTGATTCAAAGCGGAAATCCACATGGAACTCGCCGAACTCCCCCGAAGTTACCTGCGCCACCGAGCCCTTCCAGCCCTGAAGCGTCACGGGAACGCCATCAAACCTGCGATCGGGCTTGGCTGAATCCAGAATTTGCCCCGCGAGCGCCAGGCGATGGGATCCTGCGTCAGGCTCGATCAAGAGATCCACCCTCAGGCTCCCGGCAGCGTAGAGCAGCCTTCGACTCCGATCCTGCGAACCGCGCACCCCGACTGGAAGCGGGTCGCGGAAGCTATCGGAGATGACGCGGGCTACGTGCGTGACGTCCGGAAAGAGCGCCTCAGGACGGAACAAGGCTTCCAAGCTGCCCAAAAGTTGTTGCAACAGGAACTTCCGTTGCACGTGGGAGACCGAGTAGCGCTCGGCCAAATCCTTTATTTCCGAATCACTGTCCTCGTCGGCGATAATTACCACGTGTTTTAGCAGATTCGGATGAAATTCGTTAATCCTCGAAATCATGTCGGCAGCTTGCGAGATTGAGGACTGCGGGTCGAGTACAACAGCGTCGAATTTTTTTTGCCCTATCGTCACCAGTGTCTGTTCGACGCTCGAGGCCACCGTGCATTCACAGCCCGCACTTCCGAGCAAAATTCGCATGTCGTTGCGGGCCAATGGTTCCTGCCCGACGATCAATATCCTCTGCCGCTCGCGACCGGTACTCATATGAGCTTATCGTGTATAAGAGCCTGGGCGTCTCCAGCCCACCACTCCGGGATCATGCATCGCCCCAAAGGCGCGGCGTCCGCCCCCCGATTGTGAAATTCAGCGACACGTCATAGGAATGAATGTACGACCGTGAATTGGCCCGCTATTGCCAGGCTCCCAGTTGCTGCCACTCTCGTGCGATCGCGGGAATTGGTGACGCCGTCACTTCGGTCGACCAAGCGCCTTACCTCAGCCACTGGCAACTGGGTCGAACTACCTGGGGCCTTGTACATAATGGCTGTGGTGGACGATAGGACTGCCCTGCCTCTAAAGCAATCGGGTAAAGTACGTAATTTGAAGGCAGGAGAATCCCGAGGGTACAAATTATTGTGTTGCACTTATCTAAAGGAAAGATCGATCGCCCCAAGGGAATGCGGCGCTGGGTAGACTCGAGCTCCCGACCTACTGTTTGCCCGGCGGCGGCAGAAAACGGGGGCAGTAAATAAGTCTTGCTCATAGTCGCTGGGTGCTGTGTTCTGGTCACCGTGCCAAGCTACAGGCACAAATACCCGTATCAAGTCGCGGTTTATCAGGCACAACTTCGGATTCCACAGGTGCGCATGCGGTAAGGGCTCACCGCACCATCCCAGCCGAGAATCCTGCGTCCTTCGGTTCAGTTCGGCAGGAGGCCGTAGATTTCGAGTTCTCCCAATACGGATGAGTCATTGCCCCGAGTGCCGACGTAGACCTTGCCATTGGCAACGGTGGGCACGGTGAATTTTACGGCGTGTCCTGCCAGGTCCCGATTCGCGGCGGCCTGTGAACTATTCCACAGTTCGGTGGCGAGATTGGTGGCATCGTAGGCGTGGAGGACGGTAGCGCCGCAACCCGGCGATTGCGGAGTGCAAAAGAGGCCATTGTCCAGCGCCCAGATGATGCCGTTGGTAGCTCCGTTGGAGGATACCGACGGGGTAGCACCAGGAAATCTGTAGCTCGTCGAGGATTGCGAAAAGGGCGCGCCGTTGAACTTGCCCGTGGTGCTGTTGAAGGCGAATTGCTTGAGGGTGCCGACACCGGCGACGTAGAGATTATTCTGCCAAAAGACAGGCGTGGCGAAGATGGAGTTGCCCAGGTTGACGGTCTGCAAGACGTTGTTCGTGGAACTGCTGAATTTTCCCATGCTGTCGCGATTGAGAAGGAACAGGTTGCCCTGCTTGCCGCCTCCGATGACCAGGTGAGTTACGGGACCAGCAGGCTGATCGACGAGAATGGTTGCCGCCCCGGATCCGAAATCGGTGTCATTGGCGTCGAGCGACGCCTGATCGAGAGGAGTGAAGTAATCCGCCACGGAGAGACCGCTGGCGGTGTTGAGCCTCACAACGCTATCACCATAGTTCGATCCGCCGGTGTTCGCGTCGAAAGTTCCGTTGCCGGTGATGAAAAAGAGATTCCCGGCAGCATCGACGGCGGGAGCGCCGCCGCCCATCCAGATTCCTCCGCGGGAATAGGAGAGCGTGCCAACCTGATTTGGCGTGGAGTTGAACACCGCATTGGCCACGGCAGCGAGTGTGGAGGCGTTAAAGCCCATCACCCAGCCGTGGTACGGATCGTGGTCTTCGTGGGAAGCCCAAGCGACGTAGACCACGGCATTGGAAAGAACCAGGCCGGCGCGCTGGCTTTCATTGCGCGGATCGAACGCCACTCGTCCGGCGACAGAGCCAGCTCCAGTGCCGGGAACAGAAATGGAAGAGTCGATGCTATGGGGCGCGACCCGCTCGGCGCCGGTAGTGAGGTCAATGGCGTGCAGCCGCTGGAAGAATTGCGTGCTGGCGTTGACGGACTTGCTGACGACATAAAGCGTGTTGGAGGTTGCGTCGATGACGGGCGTGCCGGTGATACCGACTTCGGGGGAGATATCTCCGTAACCGCTGCCGACCAGCGCGCCTGATCCGCCGGAGAGCACGGATGTTTCGCCGGAACTGCCGCCGTGTGCGGAGTCTACCAAATTGACGTGCCAGAGCGTCATGCAGGGAGTGGCATCGGCATCAAAAGCGTAGAGGCTTTCGTGCTGCGTGGCCACGATGATCACGTTGTGAGAAGAACCAGCCACGGTCAGATTTGGCACCCAGAGTGGTTGGGCATAAATTGCACCGTCGGCTTGGCAAGAGAAGAGCTTGCCGAAGGTAGCCGTGTTGACGTTCGAGGGAGTGAGGGCAAACTCGTGGGGGTTCGTTCCGTCACGGGACAGGTTGTTGTGATAGGTGAGAACGCCCGGTGAGATCGGTGACGCCGATGGAAATTGAGGCGCTCTTGGTGACGTCAGCAACGCTCGTGGCGGTGATGGAGTAGATGCCTGGGGTGTTAGGGGCCACGTAAGTAGCTGACCTGGAGGTCGCACCGGCGAAAGTGCCGCAGGAGGTCCCGGAACAAGCTGGACCCGAAGCCGACCACGTTACCCCAGCAGCAGCGACATCGTTCTGCACGGTTGCGGTAACGGGCAGTGTCTGCGCGATTCTCAGGCCACCTCGCTTGGGGGCAATGGTGACACTAAGGGCGGTGGAAGAGCCAGTGACCGTGATGTTTGCGGAGGCTTTTTTCGAAGTGCTCGAGACGGAGGTGGCAGTGAGGGTGACCGTGGCGGGGTTCGGAACATTCGGGGGAGCCGTATAAGTGAGGGGTGCTCCCGAGGCACTGGTGGTCGCGGAAAGCGTTCCGCAGGTGCTACCGCTGCAACCTGCGCCGGAGAGCGTCCAACGCACACCGCGATGATGCCAGTCATTGTGCACGGTTGCGGTGAACTGCTGGGTGCCGCCCCCCGCTCGAACACTGGCGGTTGCAGGAGAGACCGAAACGGAGATGCGGGACTGCGCGGAAACTCGCGGAACGGATGCGAGACCCAGTAGAGGGATGACCGCAAGAGCCGCAAGAATTGACTGCCAGGATGCGCTGTGGAATTTCACCAACATGCGAGAACTCCTTTCCTGATGGAAACGAGTCGAACCAAGAGACATGGTTGTGAACCGACGGCATTCAATCGAGACTTATGAGAGGCATTATACTTAAGCAGGCAGAAATTGCGAATAGAACGAAGGGGCAGTGTTCAAAATTGCCCTGCAGGTCAACGGGGGGCAGCGTCAATGGGGAAGCGTGTCTTGCCAGTCCGAGATTTTCTACCTGAGCGGATACCATAACTTTGCCCTGCACTCCACCAGCCCTGGCACTCGGTGGGTAATGGGGCGACTCAACATGGGTCACACGACATTTTTCCGGATCGCCATAACCTGGAGCAGCAAAACGGCGGGGGCCAGGGCAATGGATTCTGTCCTTCACATCTCTGTAGACGAATCGTACGTCGCTATCGGTACAAACAATTCTGCTCAGTCGAACTCGGTCAGCGCAACTCAGTTCGGAGTTGCCAGGCGCTGCTTTCCCGCGGCCTCGAATTCGTCGCCGGGGATCCATCCCGCCAGCACGGGCAGCCATGCCGCCTTCGATCCAAGCGCGAAGCCGAACCTGGCGATCACCGCGTCGCCGGTAAAATCCATGTCTGGACTGTACTCGTCGCTCGGCTGGTGATAGCGGTGCTCGGTGAAATCTTTCGCCTGCTCCTCGCCCCACTCCGCCGGATGGCCCGCGTACTTGATGCCTTCATTGATCGAAAACGACGGCACTCCCACATGGGCCAAGCTGAAATGATCCGAGCGGTAGTAGTGCCCAGCCTCCGGGCGGGGGTCGGGGCGGATCGCCAGGCGAAAGTCTCGCGCGGTCGCCTGCACCACGGGATAAAAGGTGGTGCGCTCCGCGCCGCTGACTTCCACTTCCTCCGGCGTCCCCAGCGGCGGCACATCGTCAAAATTCAAATCCACGATAATCCTTCCTGGCGGCACCGGCGAATGTTTTCCCAAATACTCCGACCCGAGCAGCCCCTGCTCTTCCGCGGTGACCGCCGCGAACAGAATCGACCGTGGCGCCGCCACCGGCATCGCTGCCCACACGCGCGCCAGTTCCAGCAGGATTCCGCATCCCGTCGCATTATCATTCGCGCCGTTGTAGATCTTATCGCCCGGCAGACTCGGATCGATCCCCAGATGGTCGTAGTGGGCCGTGTACAGCACCGCCTCTTTGCCGAGCGCGGCATCCGTACCCTGCAGCATCGCCAGAACATTTCTCGAGACGAACGGTTTCAACTGGCTCGCTACGTGGGCCTTCAGACGAATCGGCAATTCGAACGGCTTGAAGTCCTTCAACTGCGCCTGCTGAAATATTTTGTCCAGATTCAGCCCCACCATTCCCACAATTCTTTTCGCCGCGTCCAGTTGTATCCATGAAGCCGCCTGCAGCTTCGCCGTGGCATCTCGTTTCAAGTACGAGCGCTCGGTTCCCCACGAATTGCGCACCACCTCCCAGCCGTAACTCGCGAGGTCCTTGCGGTGGATGATCAGAGTGGCTGCCGCTCCGCGCCGCGCCGTCTCCTCAAACTTGTATGTCCACCGGCCGTAATACGTCAGCGCCTGGCCCTTGAAAAAATTGGGATCATCCGAGCCGGGCTCGTTCACGAAGAGCAGCGCCACTTTCCCGTGAAGGTCGACGTTCTTGTAATCGTCCCAGTCGTACTCGGGCGCCTTGATTCCATAGCCCACAAACACGATGGGCGCATCGATGTCCGCCATCTCCGTCTGGCTCTCGTTGTTGGTTACGAAATCGATCAGGTTCTTGGCCTCGAAGGATTTCCCGCTGGCCTCCGCGAATTGGAAGGTGGTTTCCGGAAGCGTCTTCACGCCCACCATCGGCACGGCCTGGAAAAAAGTTCCGTTGTCCCCCGCCGGCCTCAACCCATACGACGCAAACTGTTTCCCGATGTAATCCGCCGCCGTGTCGCCGCCGCGCTGCCCCGTCCCGCGCCCTTCCAATTCATCACTCGAAAGATATTTCACATGCGCGCGAATTTTTTCCTTGTCCATCTGCGGCAATGGCGCCTCAGCCGCAGGCGCCTTGTTCGCCCGCGCTCCCGCCACCTTCCCCTGCCCTGCCGCGCGATTCTCTCTTGCGAAGACGCACGCGAATCCAAGCAATGCGCACGAAAAAATCACCGCAGTTTTCTTCATGAAAACTCCTCGATTACGGAAGGGATTATTTCTTGACGCGATCCTTGAGCAGATTCTTCAGCTCGCTCATGAACTCCTGCACATCCTTGAAGTCCATGTACACCGATGCAAATCGCACGTAGGCGACCTTATCCAGCTTCTTGAGACGGTGCATGATCATTTCGCCGATTTCGGTGGTGGTAAGCTCGCGTTCCGTGGCCTCGTGCACCACGCTTTCGATTTCATCCACGATGGCTTCCAGCTTGGGGGTGGCCACGGGACGTTTTTCGCACGCTTTCAAAAGTCCCTGCAAAATCTTTTGCCGCTCGAAGCGTTCGCGCCGCCCGTCCTTCTTGATGACCATGTACGGAATTTCGTCGATGCGTTCGTAGGTTGTGAACCGGCGGCCGCACTTCAGGCACTCGCGCCGCCTGCGAATGGTGTCGCCGAGGCGGCCCTCCCGCGAATCGATCACTTTGTCGTCGATGTCCGCGCAAAAAGGACACTTCACTTGGCTGAGTCTCCTTGCTGTGCGGCGCCTTCGATTGCCGCTTCTTTTTCGTGCTCGGCCATCTCCTTCAGTTTCCCGAGCGAAAGCCCCTCGTGAATCAGCAGCGGCACCCCTGCAAGACTAACCGCCGCGAACGTAATCAGCCAAATCACGATGGATGCGGCAAGAGCTGCCTCAGATTTTATTAGAAAGATCTTTGTATACGCACCAAACGACCCTGCTTGGGAACCACCACCGACGCCAGGCAACTGCAATATTGAGCTCACCAGCGTAACTGCCAGCACTAGCATGGCGTCGAAAAGGCTTAGGTTGCCAAGGGTACCGCCAAAACTCTTCGCCACCCAAAGATAAATGACCAGCACAAGAAACCAATGGGCTGCAGAATAAAACAGCGCTAGGGCCAAATCACGTCCGCTCCGGATGGTTTGCACGCCGCGTGCAGTCTCAAGCACAATTCCCGCGATCTTGCTGCGCCAGCCGTGCGCCTGCAGCCAACCTTGCAGTTGCCTCTCGAGCAGCGCCGTGCCGCGAAAACGCAGATACACCAGCAACGCAGTTGCAGTCAGGATTCCCAGGACGAGAAATAGTGACGCGGGCTTCGCTGTTTTCTCCAAGGCTCGAGCGGTTTCGCTGCTTTGAGCGTCCGTTCGAAATCCCAGGAGCGCGACCGTCGCGATTACGGCCATGCTCGCAAAATCGAAAATCCTCTCCAGTAAATAAACTCCGAACATGCCGGACACTTGCAACTTCTCTTTTCGCGCCAGCAGAAATGGCCGCACCGGCTCACCCGGCCGGCCCAACAATTGCAGCGCGGAAAATCCCGCAAGAGTCATCTTGTAAATATTCCAGAAACTCGAGGGCCCCAGGTTTTGTTGAAACACTTTCCAGCGAAGGGCGCGCAGTGCATAACACGCGTAAATCGCCACGAGGGAAAGAATCAGATAGTAGGGATTGGCACTGCGGACCGCTTGCAACAACTCCGTGCCGCTGAAATCAGAATGATGGATCATCCCGCTCGAGCGGTAGATGACAAATCCCAGCACGAGCAGCCCGATCAGGACGACAAGAAGCTTCCTCGACGATGATTGCATGTGCTGGCCAGCCTAGCGGGACCAGCCATCGCCGTCAAGGCATGCGAATAACATTTGTCAGGAAATTTCGGAGCAAGGCGGCCACACGAGCGCGCACTTGCTCTAGAATCGATCGCGGGATTTTTCCGGCCTTCTGGGCTTGCCGCTAGCGCCAATCGGGGTTTTTCAAATGGTCGCAAAGAATCGCACCTCGGATGCGCCCGCAGGGAGGCCCACTTCGAAGGGATGCCCCTTCACAAGGCTCGTGACCGGGCAAACAACCGCAAGACTCGTCTTCTCGTTGTGGCTCCGGGGCGAAAGAACCACAGCAGGCCGGCGCCCGGCCTGTTCCCTGCCAGCTCGCGGCGTAAAATCGAGCCAGATCAAATCGCCGGCATCAGGCACATACTCGCGGGCTACCACAGTTCTTTGCCTTCTCCGGGCGCCCCAATCCGTTTCCGTGTGGAGATTTGCCGCAGTGATCTCCCGAGCGAGATCTCTAAGTTTTGAAGTTCCTTTTTTCTTGCGAATCCTCACTGTCCCCGAACCTTCGACGGACAACTCCAGATGATCGCCAGGACGAAGCTTGGCAGCCTCCGCCACGTTCTTGGGAATCCGCACGGCCATGCTAATGCCCCATTTTGCGACCTATGTCTTCACGGCGCGCCGCTCCTTGTAGATACAAACGTATACAAGCAAGGCGCACCCATGTCACTTCGCCAGCTTGACCGCCATCCGGTCGGCGGATTCCTCGCCGGTGCGCAGGGCGCCTTCACTGGAGAGGCCGTCGAGATAGTCGCCGCACAGGTCAAACGGGAAATCCCAAGCCGCGAGGCGTTTGCGCAGCGCAGTCATTTCGCGCAGTCTCCCGGGCGGAAACTGGGCGATGCCGATATTCCATCGTACGAGATGCACAAAAAGCACCTTGCCGCGGCATTCCGGGAAGGTCCGCTCCACAATTTCGCATGCTTGCTGCTTAACGGATTCATCGTTGGCGTCCAAGCGGCGGAACTCCGGCGTGTTCCACAGGAAGACGCCCGCCATACCTGCGCCTTCGGGACAGCGGTTGGGAGCGCGCAGGTGCTCCATTTCGATTTCCGCGCCGGGTACAACATCCGGTGTGAAGGCGTACCCGGCGTAAGGAACACTCGGCGGATTCGAGAGCGCTACCGCCGCGTTGGCAATCCTCGAATACTGCGTTCGGGAGAGCAGCTCGCGAAGTTCTGCAGGAAGTTGTGTGCAAAGCTCCGGCACAAGCTGTCCCGGAATCGCGAAAATGACCGCGCGCGCTCGAAGAGTTTGTTGCTTGCCTTTAACTTCCGCTTCAACCTGAACGCCTTTCGGGCGCTGCTCGACATGCAGAACCCGAGCTTCCGTCACGACACGCACCTGGGAAGCCATGGTTTCCGGAATGCGATCGACGCCATCCGCAAGAGTCCATTGCCCACGCACGAGCAGGTTCCAGATCACTTGCATCAGGATTACACGCGAAGAGGTTTCGACCGATCCGCCAACGGGCCCATTCAAGCCCGGCCGGAAGATGCGCTCGAATACTTCTTCCCCGCCGATGCGGCGGAAATACGTCCGCGCGTCTTCGCCGTCTAGCGAACCAGTGAGAATGCTGCGGCCATGGACGAGAGCGCGATGATGACGCAACAGGTCGAATCCGAATCGCAGGCAGGCGACGCGGGCACGCAAAGATATTCCGCGGTCAAAGAGCAGGTCCTCGAACCGCCCGCTGCGATAACCACGGCAACCCGCGGCGTCTTGAATGCCCACACTGAAACTTCCTGTGCCGACTAGCGGCGACAATCCCAAGCGGCGCACGAGCGAGCGCATGCGCACAAAGCCATTTCCCAGCAACGTGACGCCGCGATCGATCACAAATCCGTTGACCCGATCGGTGGTCATCCGGCCGCCTACGCGCGACTCCGCCTCCAGCACCAGCGGCTCGAGGCCGCGGTCCTTCAGCCGCAGAGCCGCAGCAACTCCGGCAATCCCTCCGCCAATCACGATTACGTCGGCGTCTCCGCTCTGGGTCCCCATGAGGATTCTCCTTAGCGGCGCGTCCCGGCGAAGAGATCGACGGCCTGAGTGCTGCGCGCGTACTTCACGTCATCAAAACGTTCGCGCAAGAACTTGTCCCAATCCTGGCGCTTGGTCACGTGATGAATCACCGGGCCGAAGATCACGTAGTTGTGCGCGTCCCACCCGTGTTCGAAGAGAAGTACCTTTCCTCCCGGCCTCAAGATGCGGTTCGCTTCGCTGAACAATTTTTCTCGCGCACCGCCCGTGGGGATCTCGTGCGTCCCGAACCCAAAACAGACCGCATCGCAGGAGGCATCCGGCAGCGGCAACGTGAAATGGTCCGCCTTATAGGCGACGATGCGCGGGTTGCTTGTGGGAGGCACTTCCAGGTCGCGCACGTCCTGCACAGCTTCTTCGGGCGACTCGCCTTCCACGTTCCAGCAATCCACGGATTGAATGGTGGCTTCCGGCAGCACGTCAGAGAGCAGGAAGGCGTGGCGGTACGTTCCGATGTGCAGGTCCGCGACGGTCACTTTGCCCTTTACACTGCCCAATTCCACCAACCGGTGCACGTAGCGAGCTCCCGGATGACCGTACATGCGATACAAACCGAACAGTGAGTAGGCCAGAAGCAGCAATCCGATTTCTGCGAGTGCCACGGACGCCCAAAATGCCAGCGGCAGGCGAAACATAACTCCAATGGCACCAAGCGGAATTCCAACCGCGAGAAAATATTTTGTAATTTTCCAGTAGTCGCGACGGCTGACATACACGGCGCGTCCCCAATACCACCACGGCGTCGGCCGCTTCGCGGCGACTGATGCGGGATACCAGTGTGTGAGGGCTTCGTGTGACTTGGTCATCGCTCCTCCTCGATTCCGAAATTCAAGGTCGCAGGCTTCTCTCTCGTTCGAAACTCTTAGATCCCTCCGGTCCAGCCTGCCTCACGCAGCATTCCCAGAATCTTTGTCTGGAAGGGCTGAACGAACGGCCGCACTAGCGCCGAACTCATCAACTCTATTAACTGAGTAAACAGATCTAATATTCCGTCTGCCAGCTTGTGGGTTCTCTGCTGCCCTTCCGTTTCGTCGTAGATGAAGAACAGGATCATGCCGAGATGCGCCAACCAGAGCGCCCAGGGAAGAAGTTCCCGCAGTTCTTCGCTCACGTTGGTGCCCGCAATCGCTTCCTGGAAAATCGCAACGCTCTGGCTGCGCTGCGCGTCCGTGCCTTTTCCAAATACTGACAGCGGATGATCCGGATCGCCGGTGTAGCGGAACAAGGCCCCCAGAAACATGCGGTCATCCTTCAAGATTTCCAATTTCGAATGTATCGCCACTCCCAAGCGCTCGCGGAGTCCGGCCTTCCCGCTCAGCTCTAGGCGAACTTTCTCCGCATGCAGGCGCTGCACCTGGTCGTAGTAAGCCGCGACGATGGATTCCTTGCTCGGGAAGTAGTAGTAGGCAGCGCCCGTGGCTACCTTGGCGGACCGTGCGATGTCGCGCATGGTGGTGACTTCAAAACCGCGCATGCGGAAGAGTTCCAGCGCCGTTTCGAAAATCACCGCCTTGGTTTTCTCGCCGGCGCTCTTGTTTGCTGTCCTCATAACGTCGCCCCGATATTGAACATGTTCAAATCCTAAACCAAATCCAGCTCCCAAGTCAAGTAGAAAGTGAACATGTTCAATAAGTTTCTATACTATTTGTAATCTGTTACTTACGAACATTTCGAGGAGTATGGTTTCGACCCGGCAACAGCTGTGATCTCTGGTACTGAAGTCTCACCAGCAAGAATAGCGTGCGAGTTCAGAAAATCGTACATCGATTTGAAGCCAGAGTCCGCGTACCTCATTGATTCCCTTGTCTCTGCCGAACTTGCTGGGTAAGATGCCGGTTATAACGGTCGGGAATCATGGGCTGATCCCGCGGGGAACATTTCGAGAGCATTTTACGTTCCATAGTTGGCAGGCCGAGATGGACTGCCAGACGGCTTTTGAGAGAGAAGCCGACTCGCAGACACGCCTTGCACCGCAGCAGGTTATGAGGCTGATGATACGTTGGAGCAGGATGCCCAACTGGTCCAGCAATGCCTCCAGGGCGACGGGTCGGCCTGGGAGGAACTTGTGCGTCGCCATACCAGGCGCATCTTTAACATCTGCTACCGGTTCACCGGAAACCGAACGGAATCCGAGGACCTGTCGCAAGATGTTTTCCTCCGCGTGTACCGTACGTTGGGCAGTTATCGTTCGGCCCATGGCGGTTTCGCAACTTGGATGACGAGCGTGACGCGCAATCTATTGATTGACCATTACCGTAGAACGAAGCGCGATCGCATTACCGACTCGCTGGACGACAAGATGCCGATGGTGGAGAACAAGGAATCGGCGGGACGTCGGCCGGATGAGCTTGCGCTGCTCGGCGAATTGAGCGGCCAGGTGCAATCAGCGCTGACGCGGCTTTCGCCGGAATTGCGCGAGGCGGTGATCCTGCGCGACCTGCAGCAATTGGAGTACAGCGAGATTCAGCAAGTTTTGGCGGTACCGGAAGGAACGGTAAAATCACGAATCAATCGCGGACGCATCGAACTGGCGCGCGTTCTGCAGCAGATGGGAGTGCGCCCGTCATGATGGAATTTGGAGTTTCGAAGCGAGCGCGGAGCATGCCATGAACTGGAACTGCGAACAAACCGAGGCGCGGCTGAGCGATTACCTGGACGGACTTCTTCATCCCGGAGAGCAAGCCGCTTTTGACTTCCATGTGAACGCGTGCGAGCGTTGCACTCCGCTGGTCGCCGGTGTTTCCCGTGTTCTCGGCACTCTGCACTCCTTGGCGCAGGTTGAACCACGGCCGCAACTTTTCGATTCGATTCTGACGGCGACTCTCGGCCCGCAGAGCTGGCGCAGCGCGAAGCGCTGGCTGCGCGGGCTGCGGTCGCCTCGTTTTGTCTACAGCGCGGTCTCCGTTGCCGCGACTTTCGTGGTCATTCTTACGGCCTCTGGTTTCTCATTTCGCAAGCCGAAGCTGGCGGATCTTAATCCCGCCACGATTTATCGCAAGACGAACAGCCAGGTGCATCTCGTTTATGCCCACAGCGCCAAGTTCGTCAGCGATCTGCGCGTGGTTTATGAAATTCAAACGCGCCTGAACGAAAACGAACAGAATCCCACTACCAGGGAGCAAACCATTCCGCAGAATTCTCCCGGCAAACAACCCGGCCGCACCGACAACACGAATCCGTCCGCGCCCAAACAGCAGAACCGTGCCGACGAAATTGGCAGGAATTTGCGGGTTTTGGCTTCGCAATTCCCCGTTCTGAGCGGATCGATTGGTGAGAGGAGAACGCCATGAAGTGTGCCGTCCATTCCGATGTGGACGCGGTCGGCTACTGCCGCAATTGCGGCAAGGCCATGTGCTCGACGTGCGTGCGTCCGGTGCGCGACGTTCTCTACTGCGAAGAGTGCCTGGCGGCTATCGTGGGCATTCCGGCTCCGTCCGTTCCGACTGTGGCAGCGGAATCGCAATACCAGATGCCCGCTTCCGGTTTGCCTGAGGCGTCACCGGGCTACGCAAGATCGAATTCAGTCTTGGCTTTCTTCCTGGGATTCCTGCCGGGGATGGGCGCCTTCTATAACGAGCAATACGGCAAGGGCATGATTCATCTCGCCATCTTCTTGGTGCTCTTCATAAGCGGTGTCGATGGGGCGATGAGCGGGGGAGCTGAAGCCGCTTTGTGGATCTGTGTCGCTGGACTGTGGGTCTACATGCCCATTGATGCCTACCGCACGGCAAAAGCGCGGCAGGCCGGCGAAACTTTGTCCGATCCTCTTGATGCCTTTACCAAGGAGCGCCCGATTGGGCCGATTCTTCTGATCGGCGCGGGAGTCTTGCTGCTGCTGCACAATTTTGATTGGTTTCCCTGGTACCGGATTTCGCAGTTTTTCTGGCCGGCGGTTCTGATTGCCGCGGGAGTTTTGATGATGCGCAAAAGGCTCGACCGCCGTTCTTAGGAGATGGGTCCCGCTGTCATTATTACCGTCGGCGTGCTTTTTCTCCTCGACCAGATGCGCGGCGGTGATTTTTCGTTCGGCAACACGTATCCGGTCATCCTCATCGTCATCGGTGCAATCAGCCTAGCCGCTGCCGCTGCACCGGCTGACGGCCACATTTCCGGGCCGATGCCTCCCGCGGCTCCAAGTGCGCCGGGCTCCGCGCCAACTGTCCCTCAAAATCAATCTCCCGGCCAAGGACAATAGGGCTCTATGGCGAATCTCCGTCGTCGCGGCAGCTCACTTTTTCCCGGCCTTCTCCTGCTCTTCATTGGAATGCTGCTGCTCCTTCACAACTACCGCGGTCTCGGTATTGTCAATGTGCTCGGCCACTGGTGGCCGCTCATTTTGATTTTTTGGGGCGCGATCAAACTCTATGAGCGCATGGCTGCCAGCCGCTCTGGCGATCCCCGCGCTGCAAGCATCACCTCCGGTGAGGTTTTTTTAGTTCTGGGACTTCTCAGCCTTCTTGGAATCGTGGTTGCCGTCGACTACGGCAGGGAAAATATCCCCGGTCACTTTCGGGAGTGGGGAAACAGTTTTGACTTCGACCTGGAGGTCGCACCCAAGTCCGTTCCCGCGGATGCCCGCATCACGATACGCAACGGCCGCGGCAACATTAGCGTGCGTCCATCGGACGACGCACAGATTCGAATCTCCGGCAAGAAGAAGGCCAATGCCTGGAACGAGAACGATGCCCAGCAAGTTGCCGCACGCGTTGGCGTCGAAGTCCTGCAGAATGGCGACGGCTACGAAATACATCCAACGGGGGTAAGCAAAGGTGAATCGCGCATCAGCCTGGATCTTGACGTGGCGGTTCCGAAGAAGGCCTCGCTGACGATCCGGAACGAGAAAGGCGACATCACCGTCGCCGACATGGCGAAGCCCGTAAGTGTGACGAACGGCGTTGGTGACATCGAGATTCGCGACACGGGGGGGGACGTCAGTATCGATACCCGGAAGAGCGACATCAAAGTTTCCGACACAAAGGGCAACATCAAGATTTCCGGCCACGGCGGGGAAATAAATGTATCGGGCGCCACGGGCGGGCTTACCATCGAGGGCGAATTTTACGGGGCCATCCGGGTAGACAAAGTTGCCAAGGGCGTGCGCTTCATTTCACAGCGCACCGATCTGACACTCTCGCAACTCGCCGGCCATATGGAGGCCGGCCCAGGCAACCTCGAAATCTTTGACGCTCCCGGGAACCTCAGCGTGCGCTCGCAGGACGACATCACGCTGGAGAACGCCGGCGGCAAGGTCAAAGTGGACAATCGCAGAGGAAACGTTGAAGTGCGCTTCTCGGCTCCCCCGAAAGACGACATCGAGATCAACAATTCTTCCGCGGGAATTACGCTGAGCCTGCCGGAGTTCTCAAGCTTTGAGATTCTCGCCGATTGTCATTCGGGAGATATTGATAGCGAGTTTCAGGCGGATTCGCTGAAGCTGACTCCGGGGACGGGATCGAAGGATGCGCACCTGGAAGGAAAGTATGGCAGCGGGCGCGGGCCGAAAATTATTTTGAAGACGAGCTATGGGTCGATTTCGCTCCGCAGGACGAGTTCCGATATTCCCGCACCGCCAAAGCCGCCGCGCCCAAAGGTGCCTCCGCTGCCGGAGAAGTCAGAAGAAAACTGAGCGCGATGGCAGCGGAGGAGTTAGGCGGCTTGCGCTCGATGCGCCTCCCGCCCCGAAAGCATTAATTCACGGTGAACCCGAGTGTTGTTGCCAGTTTGCCGAGTTCTTGCCATTCGCTAGGAGGCGCCGATGTCGAACCGGTGCTCAGGATTCCGCCACCCAGATTTGCGAGGCATGGCGCCGCAATGAGGGGCGCTTGAGGCTCCGGCAGGCTCGGTACACTTGGGTCGGGTTCGTTGAAATTCAGAGCGTACGCGAGGTTCTGCACGTCATTGCTCGCGTCGCGTGGAGTCAAGGGCGCAAGGTCCCAGCGCCACTCAATCAATTTCAAGACGGAAGTATGATCGAACACCAGGGCGCTGACTCTCGAATCAGCCGGATTCCCCCGGCTGAAGGGCGACGCAACGACGGTAGGCACGCGCAAACCGAGCAGCGCTTTGCCATCCACGAGATCCGTATCGACGTTGTTAGCGGCCGCGGCGCGCGGCGGCGCAATGTGCTCGAAGAAGCCGCCCCATTCATCAAAATTCACAATGAACACCGTGTTCGTCCACTTCGGCCCGGTGGCGACGGCCTTGAATGTTTGGTAAAGGAAGAGATCACCTTTGCGGATATCGGCGTGAGGATGGTCGTCGTTGCCCGTACCATCATCCAGGATGGTATATCTGGGGTCAACGAAAGAGACCGCGGGCAGGGTCCCCGTGCTGGCCGCCACGAGGAACTCGTCGTAGAGACGCGAGATGCCGAGATATTTCGGGCCCCATAGGGCAACGAACGGCACGTTGGAGAAGTAATAGCGTGCCGTCACTCCGGCGCTGGCGAGCCGGTCCCAAATTGTAGGCAGTGAACTGATGTTAGTGCTGTTGGTCAAGCGGTCGGTTTGCGCGGCATGCAGAAACAGCCGGTTCGGAAAGGTCGGCCCAAGGATCGAGGCGAAGTACCGGTCGCAAGCGGTGTAGTTCCGGGCCAGCGCCGCGTAAAACGGGATGTCCTGTTCGCCGTAATAACCAATGGAATACACGTCATTGCTACCCGCGCGGAGAAAGCCGTCCATCGATCGATGGTCATACTCGACGCGACCGCCGCTGTAGGAATGGTCTGGACCCGGATGGGGGCAACCGCTGTTGTCGCCCGAGAGCGAATGAGTCGCGTGGCTCACCCCCGCGCTGTCCACATACGACAATCCGGCTTGTTTGCCATCTGCATCCGGCAGCCAGCCCAGGAAGTGGTCGAAACTCCGGTTCTCCAGCGTCACCACGACGATGTGTTCGATGCCCGAATTCTGCGGGCTCGGCAGGTTAGGCAAATTCAGAAGAAAATCTTGCGCAAACAATTTCTTGCTCGAGGGCCACGACGCGCCAACCAACGCGGCTCCCGAAACGAATGCGGCGTTCTTCAACAACTCGCGACGATTTACCTTCATGATGTCACTCCCTGATTTGGATGATTTGCACTTCGGACTCTTCCAGCTACAGCCGGAGTCCACGAGCAGGCTGGGGATTGCACGATCTACGATCGGCCAAGGCTAGCGCCGCTAATATGAACAGTAAATAAAAAATCCTAAAAAAATACCTGAGTTCAGCGTCCGGTCTTTACCCTAGCGCTCTGCCAAGCGGTTCAACTCCTGAAAAAATGTGGGAAAGGAAACGGCGGCGCAATCGGCGTCGCGAATCATGGTGTTTCCCTTGGCCGCCAGGCCCGCGACGGCGAACGCCATGGCGATACGGTGATCCCCGCGCGGCTCGATCTCTGCTCCGCGCAGCTTTCCCGCGCGGCGGCCTTCCACCTTCAATCCGTCCGGCCGCTCCTCCACCGAGGCGCCCATCCGGAGCAAATTCTCCACGAGCGCGGCGATCCGGTCGCTCTCTTTCACTCGCAGCTCTGCGGCATCGCGAATCTCAATCCCCTCTTCCGTATACGGGCCCAGTGCGGCGAGCATCGGCAACTCGTCGATCACCAGCGGAATTTGTCCGCCCGCGATCACGCCACCTTTCAGCGATGCTCCTTTCACGGCCAGGTCGCCGACGACTTCCCCGTGCGCGCTCTTGAGCCCGAGGATTTGAATTGCGGCGCCCATCGAAGCAAATAAATCCAGAATGGCGGTCCTCGTCGGATTCAACCCCACATTGTGAATCAGCACGTTCGAATCGGGGAACAGGGATGCCGCGGCAATAAAAAATACCGCCGAAGACAAATCTCCCGGTACATCGAGCGATTTGGCTAGCAGCTTGCCGCCGCCATTTGCGCCGCCGAGTCCGTGAATTCGAATCGTTCGCCCGTCTTTCTCGATGGCTGCGCCAAATTCTTCGAGGGCCAGCTCGGTGTGATCCCGGGTTCGCGCCGGCTCCGTCACGCACGTCACGCCATCCGCAAACAGTCCCGCGAGCAAAACTGCGGATTTTACCTGCGCGCTGGCCATGGGCATCTTGTAATCGATGGCCTTGAGCGGGGCTCCGCGAATTTCCAGCGGGGCAAAATTATCGTCGCGCGCGCGAATGTCCGCGCCCATTTCCCGCAGCGGCCCGATTACCCGCTTCATGGGCCGCTTCTGCAGCGAGCCATCTCCCGTCAGCTTCGACGAAAATTGCTGGCCGGCCAAAATTCCCGCAAGGAGCCGCATGGTTGTTCCGGAATTCTCCGCATCGAGCGCGCGCCAACTGCTCTTCAAGCCGTGGGGCCCACGGCCGGTCACTCGAACCGTATCTTTGTCGGTCTTGACTCCGGCGCCCAGCGCGCTCATGCACGCCAAGGTGCTGCGGCAATCCGCCGCCGCCGAAAAATGCCGCAGTTCGCTGGCGCCCCCGGCCAGCGCGGCGAGCATCGCGTATCGATGGGAAACGGACTTATCGCCCGGCAAGTCCAGTCCTCCGGTCAGGTGCTTCGCGGGTTGAATGGTTTCTTTTTTCACCGCGAAGATTTTAGCACGCTGCCTATCTTCGTTTCGCGCTCCGCCAATGCACGCCAAATCTACCGCGTCTTTCTTTACTTCCTTTACTTCCTTTGACGTCCTTTACCTCCCTTAGCTCCCTGTACTCCCGGCCAGTCTTTCGAGAGGCACGCCCTGTACCACGCGCTGAAATCTCGCGGCTTCGCGATACGTATGATTAGCTGAGGAGAATTGTCATGTCCGCCCGCAGCACGTTTGTTCATCTCGCCACCAGAGCCGGAATCTTGTTCGGCGCACTCTTTCTTGTAAGCGTCCTTCTTGCCGCCATCCCCGGCCATCGCGCGCCCGCGGCACCTTTGCAGGATGCCCAGGAGTCCTCCAGCTCGCCGTCGAAGGAATCGCAGCCGATGGACCACAGCAAAATGTCCGGAATGGATATGGACGATGCCAAGGCCAACGAAGCTCACGCTGTTCACGATATGACGCCCGGGCACATGGACGCGCACAATCTCCACATGCACATGACGGCGATGCGCCCGCAAACACCAGAGGACGCCGCACGGGCCAACGAGGTCGTCACCGAGCTCCGCTCCGGCATCGAGAAATACAAGGACTACCGCGTCGCCTTGAACGACGGTTACAAAATCTTTCTCCCGAATCTGCCGCAGCCCGAATATCACTTCACGAATTACTGGAACGGGTTCCTGGAAACCTTCGCTTTCGATCCCGCGCGCCCCACTTCCCTGCTTTACAAGAAAACTTCAGACGGCTACGAGCTCGTTGGCGCCATGTACACCATGCCCAAGCGCGCGACCGAAGAGCAGCTCAACAGGCGCGTGCCACTCAGCATGGCCATGTGGCATTTGCATACCAATCTTTGCATGCCGCAAAAAGGGCAGTTCCGCAACGCCGACTGGAGCAAGTTTGGCCTCAAGGGCGCGCTCACCACGCAGCAAGCTTGCGACGCGGCGGGTGGCCGCTTCCAGCCCGTCATCTTCGGCTGGATGGTCCACGTGTACCCGTACGAAGAGTCGCTCGACAAAATCTTCGCCATGCACCATCGCGAGTAAGAAGCACGCAGTCTTGTCGATGATAGTCGAGGTATTGGAATATGTTGCTCAGTTCAATCAAAATGCGGTGCGATTCCAGGACGTCCAGCTAGTGCATTCTACTTGACATCCTCGCTGCGTTGGATTGCTTCTCGATACTCCGCCGCGTATCATGGGTGGTTCATGGTCAAGGATCGGTGTCAACTGTTGAACTATCGTCGCTCTTTCCTCGGCGCTCTCCTCGCCCTCGCGGCTGCCATCTGCCTGCCGGCTCGACTCGCGGCCGTTCCGCAGTCCAATGAACTCCTTCCCCTGAGCCAGGTCCATCCCGGCATGCAGGGCTACGCCTACACCATCTTCGAGGGCGACCAAATCGAAAAATTTGACCTTGAAGTCATCGGCGTGCTGGAGAACTTCCTCGGTCCTAAGCAAGCTATCATCCTTGTCCAGCTCAAGGGCCCCAAAGTGGAGCACACCGGGGTGGTGGCAGGTATGAGCGGCAGCCCCGTCTATCTCGATGGCAAACTGGCGGGCGCGCTCTCCCTGAAACTCGGAATATTCACCAAGGAGGCCATCGCCGGCGTCACACCCATTGCCGATATGCTGAATCCTCCTTTG
>WNGP01000977.1_pt1 | contig 22932 bp, 15 predicted proteins | sample 5407671 | NCBI WGS metagenome assembly WNGP01 (sample SAMN13153381, study PRJNA577476) | soil metagenome | isolation source: 40 cm soil or saprolite under Garry oak tree replicate 2 | place: USA:California | collected 2016-06-15
CGGACCTGCGCTTCGGAATGGAACTGCGCGAGGTGACCGAGCATTTCGCGGCAGCGCGCGAGAAATTGCATTTGGAAGGCAGCGTGCAAGCTGTGGTGGCGCCGGGAGGGGCGTCTTTTTCGCGCAAGCAGCTGGATGAATTGGGCGAGCAGGCCAAAGGGCTGGGGGCGCGAGGGCTGTACACCATCAAAGTGACCACAGAAGGTGCGAGTTCGCCGCTCGAGAAGACCCTCGGCGCGGCGGGAGTGCAAAACATTGTCGCGGCTACGGGCGCAAAGGCCGGCGACCTGATCGTGGCCGTGTCGGCGGCAGAGCAGATTCCCGGAACCGATGCCGCAGCGTTGATTGCCGGACAATTGCGATTGGCGCTCGCGGAGCGGCTGAATCTGGTGCCGAAAGATCGCTGGGAGTTTTTGTGGCTCACGGGCTTTCCGCTTTTTGAATGGAGCACCAGCGAAAAGCGCTGGGTGGCGGCGCAGCATCCCTTCACCGGGATCCGAGAGGAAGACGTTCACAAGCTCGAATCCGCGCCGCAGGAAGTGCGCTCGAAAGGCTACGATCTGGTGCTGAATGGATCGGAGCTTGGGTCCGGGAGTATTCGGATTCATAGCCAGGAATTACAGGCGCGGGTCTTCGCGCTGTTGGGATTAAACGAAGAGCAGCGGCGGCAGCGCTTCGGATTTTTTCTGGATGCGCTGAGTTATGGCACGCCGCCGCATGGGGGAATTGCGCTGGGGCTCGATCGCTTGGTGGCGCTGCTGGCGGGCGAGAAGTCGATCCGCGAGGTCATTGCGTTTCCCAAGACGACGGCGGCGCAGGATTTGATGGCTGATGCGCCGGCCGAAGTCGAGCCGGAGCAGCTCGAGGAATTGGGTATCGCGATTCGTCCGACCGGGCGCGACGCCGCGTCTGGCGGACGTGGCTCCGGGGGCTAAAGCCCCAAACAAAGCAGTCGCCTCGAGGTCGGAGCTAAAGCTCCGACCCCCTAAGGAACAATGAGTAACATTCGCATATTGCCGGAAGCTGTGGCCAACCGCATCGCGGCGGGCGAAGTGGTGGAGCGGCCGGCATCGGTGGTGAAGGAGCTGCTCGAAAACGCGCTGGATGCGGGCGCGCGCTCGGTGCGCATCGAAGTGGAATCGGGCGGGAAGCGCATGATCCGCGTCGCCGACGACGGATGCGGCATGAGCCATGACGACGCGCTGCTGGCATTCGAGCGACATGCGACCTCGAAGCTGCGTACGTCGGACGATCTGCTTTCGATCGCGACGCTGGGATTTCGAGGGGAGGCTCTGCCGTCGATTGCTTCGGTCTCACGGCTGCTTCTGGAAACGTGCGTCGGAGGCGAGGAACAGGGCACGCGGGTGGAGTTTGCCGGAGGCAAACTCGTGGGCGTGAAACCGGCGGGGCTGCCCGCAGGCACGTCGGTGAGCGTGGCCGATCTTTTTTATTGCGTACCGGCGCGCAGAAAATTCCTCAAATCAGACACCACGGAATTGGGGCACGTGGCCTCGCTGGTGACGCACTACGCGCTGGCCAATTCCGACAAGCACTTCGCGCTGAAGACGCCCACGCAGGAAATCGTGAATGTTCCGCCCGTGGCCGCGCCGGCCGAGCGCGTTTATCAGCTTTTTGGGCGGCAGACGCTCGAGGAGATGATGGAGATCGCGCCCGTTTCTGGCCCAATTCGCGCCGCGATTACAGAACCTGAGCTCGATAACGGCGGACGCGCGGGGGAGCTTACGGTGCGCGGGTTCGTTTCGCGGCCGGAAGTGCAGCGGGCGAACCGCAACGGCATCTACATTTTCGTCAACCGCAGGCTGGTGCGCGATCGGCTGCTGCTGCACGCCATTCACGAAGCGTACCGCAATATTCTGCCGGCGGATGTGTTTCCCGTGGCGCTGCTCTTCCTGGATTTGCCGTGCGAGGAAGTGGATGTAAATGTCCATCCGGCTAAGATCGAAGTGCGCTTCCGGCATTCGCAATGTGTACATGACTTCGCGCGGGATACGATCCGCCAGGCGCTGTCGAAAGCGCGGCCGATTGCGAGCTTTTCGGTCCCAGCGCGAACGGCGCTGTCGGGCGGCAGCCAGCCCGGCGCGGCTGCCGCAGCGGCTCCAGCGCCTATGGCGCCACCGCGGGCGGCGCTGCCTTTATCCGATCCGTATCCCGGCGTGCCGGGAGAGGCGTTTGCGTTGACGGACGCTCCAGTGCAGCCGGAGACGCAGCGGTTTGCGTTCGATGCCGCGGCGGCTGAATCCGCCGCGGCTGAATCCATCGCGAGAGACAGCGAGCAAATCGAGGCGCAGTTCAGGGAAGCTGTGCCGCCGGGGCAGGTGATGGAAGCTCCGGCGAGCGCGGTTTCTCTGGGGGAGCTGCGGCCACTGGGGCAGGTGAACGCGAGTTTCATTGTGGCGGTGAATTCGGAAGGGTTGTGGATCATCGATCAGCACGTGGCGCACGAACGCGTGCTCTTCGAGCAGCATTTGCGTTCGCGGCGCGAAGGGGCGCTGACCGGCCAGCGGCTGCTGGTGCCGATCGTGGTGGACCTGACGCCGCGGCAGCGCGCCATTCTCGAACAGATCAGCGAGGAGCTCTCCGCCAACGGATTCGACGTGACGCCGATGGGCCCGCAGAGCGTGGCCATTCAGGCCACGCCGGCGGGCGTGCCGAATTCCGACGCCGAGCGGCTGGTGGCGGAAATCCTGGATGGCATCGAGCGCGAGCATCAGGCGATCTCCATCGATTCGCTGCAGGCGCAGATCGCGGCATCCACGGCATGCCATGCGGCGATCAAGATCAATATGCCGCTCGATCAAACCAAGATGGAGTGGCTGCTGGGGGAGCTCGCCAAGACAGAATCGCCGATGAGCTGTCCGCACGGCCGCCCGGTGATCCTCCGTTATTCGTTGCGGGAGATTGAGCGCGCATTCAAGCGCGTTTGAGGGCGCGCGGAGAAGCACTTCCGGGGTCCGGTTTCTGGACTCCGGTGGAGTCCACCGGACTCCTGACACCGGAGCTAAAGCCCCCAATATGTTGGGCGCCATTGTCGGAGATGAAGCTCTGGCCCCCTAAAGAGGACGCTCGGAACTTTGCGTATGAGAGAGCTGATCATCGCGATTGACGGGCCGGTGGGATCGGGGAAGAGCACGGTCGCGCGGCGCGTGGCGGAGCTGCTGGGTTACGTCTATCTGGATAGCGGCGCGATGTATCGCGGAGTGGGCTGGAAGGCCCTGCGCGACCATGTGCCTCTCGATTCCGAAGATAGCGTCGCGGCACTGGCTCGCGCGACGCGCATCGATCTGGTGAGCAGCGACGGCGGCTTTCGCGTGCTGGTGGACGGGACGGATGTTACGGTCCAGATTCGCTCGGCGGCGGTGGCGCAGGCGGCGTCGAAGGTGGCGGTGATCGCCGGAGTGCGCGCGGTGCTGGTGGCTGAGCAGCGGCGTGCCGCAGGGAGCGGCGGCGCGGTGATGGAAGGGCGCGATATTGGCACGGTCGTATTTCCCGACGCCGATTTGAAGATTTTCCTGGATGCTTCGGTGGAAGTACGCGCGGAGCGGCGGCGGCTGGAATATGCGCAAAAAGGCGAATCGCTGGAGTTCTCTGAAGTTCTGAAAGAAGTTCGCCAGCGCGACCGGCGCGACCGCGAACGAGCGGTTTCGCCGCTCGTTCGAGCACGCGATGCTGTGCACCTGGATAACACGGCGATGAGCGCAGAAGAAACAGCGCGGCTGATCGTTTTTCTCGCGCACGAACGGGAAGCGGCGGCGAAAGCGGAGGCCCGCCAGGCTTAGCTGGGATTCCACCCCGGCACGCGCGATTTTGTTTACGGCGCGAGTACTGGCGCTCGAGAGGCGCGTGCCGGGAACCCCGGTTCGATCCAGGATGACAGCGCTGACTCTCGCGGGCGGTGTGTCCGGGTAAGGGTGCCGCTTAGCTGGGATTGGACATCGAGGCGAGAAATTCAGCGTTCGATTTTGTCTTGGAGAGCCTGCCCAGGAGCAGTTCCATGGCCTCAACCGGCGACAGCGGGTTGAGGACTTTTCGCAGCACCCAAACTCGGTTCAACTCGTCCGCCGGAAGCAGCAATTCTTCCTTTCGCGTGCCGGAGCGATTGATATCGATGGCCGGAAAGATGCGCTTATCCACCAGGCGGCGGTCGAGATTGATTTCCATATTGCCGGTGCCCTTGAACTCCTCGAAAATCACGTCGTCCATACGGCTTCCCGTGTCGATCAAAGCGGTGGCCATGATGGTGAGCGATCCGCCCTCCTCGACATTGCGCGCGGCGGCGAAAAAGCGACGCGGCCGCTGCAGGGCGTTGGCGTCAATACCGCCGGAAAGCACTTTGCCCGAAGGCGGCGTCACCGCGTTATAGGCGCGCGCCAATCGCGTGACGGAATCCAGCAGGATGACGACATCGCGCTTGTGCTCGACCAGGCGCTTGGCTTTTTCCAGGACCATTTCGGCGACTTGGATGTGGCGCTGGGGGGGCTCATCGAAGGTCGAGCTGATGACCTCACCCTTCACGGTCCGCTGCATGTCCGTGACTTCTTCCGGGCGCTCATCGATCAGCAGCACGATCAGGGCGACTTCGGGATGATTGGCGGTGACGGAGTTGGCCATCGACTGCAGCATCATGGTTTTGCCGGTACGCGGCGGGGCCACAATCAAACCGCGCTGGCCCTTGCCGACGGGGCAGAGCAGATCGAGAACACGGCCAGTAAGGTTCTCCTTGGCCGTCTCCATTTTCAGCCGGCCCTGAGGATAGAGCGGAGTGAGATTGTCGAAAAAGATTTTGTTCCGCGCTACCTCGGGATCTTCGAAGTTAACGGCCTCCACCTTAATCAGCGCGAAGTAACGCTCGCCATCTTTGGGCGGACGCACCTGTCCGGAAACGGTATCGCCGGTGCGCAGGTCGAATTTGCGAATCTGCGAGGGCGAGACATAGATATCGTCGGGGCCGGGCAGGTAGTTGTATTCGGGCGCGCGCAGGAAGCCGAAGCCATCCGGCAGGCATTCCAGGACGCCTTCGCTAAAGATGAGGCCGTTTTTCTCGGTCTGCGCACGCAGGATTTGGAAGATCAGTTCCTGTTTGCGCATTCCGCTGGCGCCGGGGATGGCCAAGTCCTTGGCGATTTTGGCCAGATCGGTGATGTTTTTGTCCTTCAGTTCTGCAAGGCTAATACTCATTGTGATCATTCCTTGACCTTGACTGGAGCCTGAATTCACCGGCCCCATATGTCGGGAGATGGTACGCGGGCGGCGGCATAACGAGATGCGCCGTCGTCATACGGCGGAACCACAGTCAAATTACCAAACAATGTTTTTTCTTCTAGATGTCGAACAGGAACCAAACAGGGGCGGGTCACTCCCGGGCAGAATCAGCAGTTTACCCCTCGACCGGAAATGTGCCCGAGGGTCTCCCTCAGTTGGTTAATTCCTGATCTTGCTCTGCTTCCGCATCGAACTTGGTCGGCACTTCCGGGACCGCGGGAAGTACTGACGGCTGAAGCGGCCGTTCCAATGCTAAACCTAAAACCTCGTCCATCGTTTCCACAGACTGAATCACCAAAGTTGACTGGATATCGGAGGGAATATCCGCCAGATCCTTTTCGTTATCTTTGGGGATGAGCACGGTGCGGATCCCCAGGCGATGTGCCGCCAATACTTTTTCTTTGACGCCGCCGATGGGCAAAACTTTGCCCCGAAGTGTGATCTCGCCGGTCATGGCCACGTCGCAGCGAACCGGAATATGCGTCAGGGCGCTCACGATGGCGGTACCAATGGTGATGCCCGCCGACGGCCCGTCTTTTGGAATGGCGCCTTCGGGAACATGCACGTGGATATCCAGGTGGCGATAGAAGTCATGCGGCAAGCCGAAGGCCCCGGTGCGCGAGCGCACGTAACTCATGGCCGCCTGGGCAGATTCCTGCATGACGTCACCGAGCTTGCCGGTGAGCGTGAGCCGGCCCTTGCCATGCATCAATCCTGCCTCGGTGGTCAATACCTGGCCGCCGACTTCGGTCCAGGCCAAGCCAATGGCGAGGCCGACCTCGTTTTTCTTTTCGGCCCAGAGCTCGCGGAACTTAATGACGCCGAGGAATTCATTCACGTTTGCCGATGTGATCTCCACCTTCACCTGCCGGCCTTCCTTGACCACGCGCCGCGAGACCTTGCGGCAGATATTGGCAATCTCACGCTCCAAATTCCGCACGCCCGCTTCCTGCGTGTAATGCCGGATGATGTAGTTGATGGCGTCATCGGCGAATTGCAGGTTCTCTTCGGTCAGGCCAGTAGCCTCGCGCTGCTTTTTAAGCAGGAAGCGCTTGGCGATCTCCCGCTTTTCGATTTCGGTATAGCCCGGCAGACGCAGGGTTTCCATGCGATCCTGCAAGGGCTGCGGGATGGTGTGCAGCACGTTGGCCGTGCAGATGAACATCACGTGTGAAAGATCGTACTCGACATCGAGATAATGATCGGTGAAAGAATGATTCAGTTCCGGATCGAGCACTTCCATAAGGGCGGCGGAAGGGTCGCCGCGGAAATCCATGGACATCTTGTCCACTTCGTCGAGGACAAACACCGGGTTCACCGTCCCCGCCTTCTTCATCATCTGAATAATCTGGCCGGGGAGAGCGCCGATATAGGTGCGGCGATGGCCGCGAATCTCCGCCTCATCTCGAACGCCGCCCAGGGAGACGCGCACAAACTTACGGCCCGTGGCGCGGCCGATGGACATGGCCAGCGAAGTCTTGCCCACGCCGGGAGGACCGACCAGACAGAGAATCGACCCGCGAGGATTCTTGACCAACTGGCGAACGGCGAGATATTCGAGAATGCGCTCTTTGACCTTCTCCAGACCGTAATGATCTTCCTCTAAAATCTTCTCCGCGGCGCCAATGTCTCGAATTTCCTTGGACTTCTTCTTCCAGGGCACCGCCAACAGCCAGTCCAGATAACTGCGGCTGACCGTGGATTCGGCAGACATCGGCGGCATCATCTCCAGCCGCTTCAGCTCCTGAATGGCTTTTTCCTGAACGTCCTTGGGCATTCCCGCCGCTTCGATCTTCTTCTTGAGTTCGTCGAGCTCACTTTTTTCGCCGCGGCCGAGCTCTTTGTGTATGGCCTTGAGCTTCTCGTTCAGGTAGTACTCTTTTTGCGCGCGTTCCATCTGGCGTTTCACGCGCGTATTGATGTTGCGGTCGACGTTGAGTTTTTCGATCTCGCTTTCCAGGACCTCCGCCACGCGGTTCAAACGATCCAAGACGTCGAAATTTTCGAGCAGTTCCTGCTTTTCCTCGATGGGAATCTGCAAATTGGCGGCGATGGTATCGGAGAGCTTGGCGGGATCTTCGACGCGCGCCGCGGCAATCATGGTGTCGTAATTCAGGCTCTGGGAGAGCTTCACATACTGCTCAAACAGGCCGTTGACGCGGCGAACCGCCTGATCGATCTGAGGAGAAGGCTCGACGCGCACGGGCATGAGGCGCAGCGTGGCGCGATAGAAGCCCTCTTCGCTGGCAAGCTGCACAACTTTGGCGCGCTCCACGCCTTCGACCAGAACGCGAATATTGCCGTCGGGCAGCTTCACACTCTGCACAATATTGGCGAGGGTGCCGACGGTAAAGATCTGCTCCGGCTTGGGGTCATCGACCGAAGCGTCGTGCTGGGTGGCGAGGAAAATCTTCTTTTCTCCCGCGAGCGCCTCTTCCAACGCGCGCACGGAGGCTTCCCGCCCGACGATGAAGGGCTGCATCATCTGAGGGAAGATGACCATGTCCCTCACCGGCATCATCGGCACGCGCTTCATTTCACTCTTCTCGCGAGTAAACATTAATTTTCAACAGGTGGAAGGCCCACTACTTCATTATCCCAAGTTATCCGGCTTTTTCCAGCAGGGTCCAGTTGATCTCGCGGCTGCGCACCATTTCGGCGGTGACGCAGAAGTCGCGCACCTTGCGCTGGGCCGGTAAGTTGTACATGAGATCGAGCATCAAATCCTCGAGGATCATGCGCAATCCTCTGGCGCCCACCTTGCGTTGCATGGCCAAGTCCGCGACGGTTTCCAGGGCGTCATCGGCAAAGCGCAGCCGAACGTTCTCGAATTCGAAGAGACGTTGGTATTGCCGGATGAGGGCGTTCTTTGGCTCCGTGAGGATGCGCATCAGCGCGGCCTTGTCGAGATCGCCCAGAACACCGACCACCGGCAGCCTACCCACAAATTCCGGGATGAGGCCGTAACGGATCAAGTCCGTGGGCTGCGCTTGGTCGAGTAGCTCCATATTGCGGCGGTTGGTGGTCGCCGGCTGGGCGTCGGTGTGGAAGCCCAGAGATTTTTGACCCACGCGCCGCTCCACGATCTTCTCCAAGCCCACGAAGGCTCCGCCACAGATGAAGAGAATATTGGTGGTGTCGACCGGAGTGAATTCCTGGTGCGGATGCTTGCGCCCGCCCTGAGGCGGAACATTGGCGATGGTGCCCTCCAGGATCTTGAGCAGAGCTTGCTGGACGCCCTCACCGGAGACATCGCGCGTGATGGACGGGTTTTCGTCTTTCTTGGAAATTTTGTCAATTTCGTCGATATAGATGATGCCCTGCTGCGCCTTGGTCACGTCGCCGTCGGCGTTTTGCAGCAGCTTCAAAATAATATTTTCGACGTCCTCGCCGACGTATCCGGCTTCGGTAAGCGTGGTGGCGTCCACGATGGCGAAGGGCACGTCCAGCATGCGCGAGAGCGTCTGCGCCAGGAGCGTCTTGCCTGTGCCGGTGGGGCCGATCAAAAGGATATTCGATTTGGTCAGTTCGACGTCACCGGGCTGATGGTTCAGGAAGATGCGCTTGTAATGATTGTAGACCGCCACGGCCAGCTTCTTCTTGGTCTTATCCTGGCCGATGACGTAACCATCGAGGAACGACTTGATCTCCGGCGGACGGGGCAGGCGCCGATTGATCGGTCCGGCCTGCTCGCGCTTTTCCTCCTCCAAAATCTGCTGGCACACGCCCACGCATTCATTGCAGATATAGGCGCGCGGATAATCCGAAGGCGAGCTGATGAGCTTTTCCACCTGCTCTTGCGTCTTATGGCAGAACGAACAACGCAGCGGTTCATCCGTGCTCAGTTTTCTCACGGCAGTCGGCCTCCGGCCTTCCCGGGCGGGACAGGACCCGTCACTATATTAGAACTTTTTCCCCATATGCGGCATGGGCAACGCAATCTCGCTACTAACTGTTAGGTACGCGCTAGCGATGCTTATGGATAATTTCATCGATCAGGCCGTACTCCTTGGCCTGCTGAGGCGACATGATAAAGTCGCGCTCCACGTCTTTCTCAATTTTTGAGACCGGCTGGCCGCAATGATCGGCATAAAGCTGGTTGATGACCGCGCGCATGCGCAAAATCTCTTTGGCGTGAATATCGATATCGGTGGCTTGTCCAGACAGTCCGGACAGCCAGGGCTGGTGAATCAAAATCCGCGAATTGGGCAGCGAAAACCGCTTTTTGGGAGCTCCCGCAGCCAGCAGCACGGACGCGATAGAAGCGGCCTGGCCCACACAGGTGGTCACTACGTCCGGCCGGACATATTGCATCGTATCGTAAATGGCCATGCCTGCGGTAATCGAGCCGCCCGGCGAATTGATATAGAGCTGGATATCGCGTTCCGGATCTTCCGCTTCGAGAAAGAGCAGTTGGGCGGTCACGAGGTTGGCGACGTGGTCGTCGATGGGCGTGCCAATAAACAGGATATGGTCCTTGAGCAGCCGCGAATAAATGTCATAGGCGCGCTCGCCCCGGGTGGTCTGCTCGACCACCATGGGGATGAGTGTCGTGGCGCGTGGACTCGGATCGTCTGCATGTGTCATCGAGAGTAGGGAATTTGCAGGAAGAAACCGGTCAGGACCGCTCCGGCTCCCGAGTTTTCACTTCAGTATTCTTTTGGAGCCACTCGAGAGTCTTTTCGCTGCGGAGCTTCGACCTCATCCTATCCAGCGCCCCCTGCTTTGTCAAGCTGGCGCGGACGGCTGGGGCGGATTCGCCACTGCGCTCCGCGATTCTGGAAATTTCCCGATCGATCTCCTCGTCGCTCGCTTCGATATTCTCCGCCGAGGCGATGCGATCGAGCAGCAACTCGGCCTTCACGTCCTCGACAGCGCGAGGATGCTGACGCCGCCGCATGGCCACCCAATCCACATTCACGGCTCGGGGATCAACTCCCTGGGCCGCCAAACTTCGAACCGCCCGCTCCAGGCGGATATCCATTTGGTTTTGCACCAGCGCTTCGGGAACCGGGAAATCGTGAGCCGCGATAATTTTTGCCAGCACAGCATCGCGGACCGCGGAGGCGTGGTGCGCTTCGAGTTCTCTTTCCAGATCCTCGCGAATTTTGCCCCGGAGCTCCTCGAGTGTTTTGGCGTCGCTCACGTCCTTCGCTAATTCGTCATTGAGTTCGGGCAGTTTCTTTTGCTTGACGGCGACGACTTCGGCGCTATAAACGAACTTTTTGCCGGCAAGCTTTCGGTCCGGGTAATCCGCGGGATACTCGACCTCGAAGCGGCGCTGTTCCGCCGGCTTTGCGCCGACCAAATTTTGCGTGAAGGCTTCCAGGGTCTCCTCGGCGCCGAGATGGCAGAGAACATTGTCAGCCTTGAGCGGTTCGCCGCCGCCCACGGGCGTACCCACAAGCTTCAACTGCGCGTAGTCGCCGCTTTCTAGAGCGCGATCCTCCACAGGAACAAACGTGGCGGCACGTTCGCGCATGGCCTCCAGCGTTTTGTCGATATCCGCATCGCTCACCTGGGCCTTCTCGACTTCGACTTGCAGGCCCTTGTAGGTGCCGAGCTCGAATTCGGGCAGCACTTCGAAGCTGGCCCGAAATTTCAGGGGTCGATCCTCGCCGTATTCCACGTGATCGATCTGCGGCTGCGTGATGGGAATAAGCTTCTGGTCCTTGACGGCTTTATCGATTTGCTCGGGAACGAGCGACTGCAACACTTCGCCTTTGATGTCGTCCGCGAAGCGGCGGCGAATCAGGGGGATGGGCGCTTTGCCGGGCCGAAATCCGGGCACACGCGCAACGCGCGCAAACTCGCGGGCCACGCGCTCGATCGCCTTCTGCACTTCTGTGGCGGGAATCTCGAGATCGAGTTCACGCCGGCAAGTTGCCTCGGCCATAAGTCCTATTTTATATCCGCGTATCTAGTGCCGTTCCAACTAGATTGGCCAAACGCGCAAGCGAACGTTTCCGAGAGATCGCCGTAATCAAGACGAAAGACGATTTGCTCAAACAAGTTGGACCGGCACTAGCTGTATTCAGCGCGTGTGTAGGCCCGCAGCGGAATTCTCAAGCCACTTGCCACGCTCCAGGCAGACGCGATGCTCGGTGCTACTTTACTGCATGGCCACGAATCTGAGCCGGGAAAGAGCGGCGCGCGGGGTGCGAAAAGCGAGTATAGGGGAAGCCAGGAAGAGCGTCAACGCCAGTGCCCGAAAACTGCGCCCCGAGGGTGAGGATCGTGTGGCTATTGTTTCCACCGGCCTCAAGGAAGAGCCCGCAACGGCGTGCAGTCATCCGCAGGGGGCTCAGCCCGATTTAGCGTTGTATCGAAAGAGGGCGAATGCTCGAAGTCGAATATATCTTCCAGCGGATTGGCGTGCTCATCGCGCTTCGTGAGATGCTGGGTCACTCCGTTGATGGTCAAGAACCGGCGCTCGATCAAGGCGAGCAGCGAAGTGTGGTCGCCGATCGTGTGCGAAACGTATCGCGGTTTTGAGAACGGCGAAATGGCAATCAGTGGAACGCGAATTCCCAATTGATTGAAGTTCGCGCAATCCGCCGGATATGGGCCGGTGGGGTTGGAAGCCAGCGCGGGGCAGAGTTGCTCCGCATCGGCAACGCTGGTGTCGGTTGTGCTCACGAAATTGTAGGAGCACTCGGCGCCTCCGCCGGGCTGTTCGCTTGCGGGAGGATCGGAAAGATCCTCACATTGTCCGGGCGCGATTCCGTCGGGCGTCAAGGCTCGGCCTTGCCGCGCGCGGGGCGGTTTGGCGTGATCGTAGAATCCGCCATGCTCGTCATAGGTAATGAAGATGATCGAATCCTTCCAGTGGGGCCCGTTCCGGACCGTATTCACAACGTCTGAAACATACGCTTGCCCGCGCTGAATGTCCGTGGGCGGATGCTCATCGTTTTCGAGCGCCGTTCCCGTGAGGCCGAAGTCCGGATCGAGGAACGATACCTGAGGCAACGAACCTACTCCCGAGAATCCTGCGGCCTGCGCGAGGAAAACCGAAAGCGGCAGGAAATGCGGATCGTTTGAGTAAAAACTCGCTGCTTGAGGCGCGTCCTGGAAATAATCGGCCCAGGAGATGCCGTATTTGTTCAGGAGATCGAAAATTGTTCCCGTAATCGGTTTATATCCGCCCGGCGGCGGAAAGATATCACTCGTCGTAAGATGGCCGAAGGACGTCGCGGCCATCAGATAGGAACGGTTGGGAAAAGTGGGGCCCAGCAGCGACGCGAAGTGGCGGTCGCTGATAGCGAAATTTTCCGCCAGATCATAATAGAACGGCAGGTCGCTTTGGGTGTAATACCCGATGGTCTCGTCGTCGGTCGGGCTCTCGCTGCCGTTGTCCGGCTGTTCGGTCAAATCGTTCACGCGCACGAAGCCGTTGGCTAGAAAATCCGTCAACGTATCGTTCGGATGGGAAAAATTGGCTTCGCGATGCGTCCCAAACCAGGAATGATCCAGATCGGGAACCACGCACCTGGTCGGTTCATGAAAAGCCCTGACGATGGAGCTGTTGGCGTCGCGATTGGAATTCGAGCAAGTGAGGTTGCCGGTGGAATCCACCTTGCAAGTCAAGCCATCCACGCATTGATGGTCTTTCGGCGAGCACGGGCCGTTTCCGTTGTGATAAGGAGTCCCGGGCGCGTAGGCAAGCACACCAAAATAGTTGTCATAAGAATGATTCTCCTGCATCACGATAATGATGTGATTCACTTTGGTGAGATTTCCGTCGGCCACGGCCCTGTTTGGCCCAAGAAAGAGCAGCAATGCGATCACGAGCGATGCCGCGAAGAAGTTCCGGTGCATGACGCGCCTCCTCGTGTGCGCCTGTCGGAAGGCTGGATTTGGCCGAGAAGTATACCCGATTCGGTTGCGTAGGCTGATGAATTGCCGGTCAAATATCAACGAAGCCCCGCATTTTATGGGCGTCGGGGGCGATATAGAACACGTACCGGACGCGAGTGGCGAGCTCGGCGATATGCTATTTGCTTGCCTCCGCCCATTTGCGTCTCATTCGACACCGTGCGCTCATCGCCATTCCTTGGTGCGGAAGGGGGGAGTTGAACCCCCACGGCCTCGCGGCCACAGGATCCTAAGTCCTGCGCGTCTGCCAGTTCCGCCACTTCCGCGCCGTTGAGCAAACAATTCTACCGCAGGGGCTTATTTTGAGAATACCGCCGTTTGCTCCTCTGAATTGGGTTGGTCGCTGTTACCAGTATCCTTTGTATGAACGTATAGGTACGACAGGTCGCCACCCGTTGGCCCCGCTCGCTTGGAGTATTCTGAAGTTTAACTAAGAGATACTTAAGCTGTGCTAAAATCAGCGCGTTCCGTTCCCGAGCATGTCCCCCGACCGCTGATTTTTCGTGATTGTTAGGAGGCGTACGATGGCAAACCCTTCCATAATTGACCCTGCACGACAGCAGCACTGTCTTCGTGTCCAAAACCTAATTGAACAAAATAATGCGGGAGGACTTACCAGACAACAAATTGGAATGCAGTTGGAAGGTATTCCCCCCGTTGACCCACAGCAGCGTATCTATTACGACGAAAGGGTTGCCGCCCATGCTAATGAGGGGTTCGATGAAGTACGAATGATCTGTCGAGGTTTTTTTGAGGCTGGGATTGAAGGTTGGGGGTTTATTTGGAGCAGGCAGATAGGAAAGGAATGGTTCTGGCACATTGTCGCAAAGGTTGAGAATGGATATAGGACACCAATTTTGGACTTCTATCCAGCGGGCCAAATGGCGGTAAGGTGGCAAAAGGAGTTTACGACTAGGACGCGGTCCGTTACTCGAATTGAGATCGCGCATGTCAAGTCTATGAAGGATTACGCGCACTCTATACCTCCGGGTCCTGAGCGAAACGCTCTCCTTGGGGAAGTGGCGAAGCGTTTGAATGCAGTTGAAATTCGGAACCTAAGACTCGCTGCCTTAAACATGGACGGAGGAATGAAATTCGAGGACTTTGAACAGTTAGCGACTCCCAAGGACAGAAGACTTCGCATCTTTGCAAAGCAAACGAAATTCTTTGTTGAGGCCCAGAAGAAAGCGAACAAAGAGCTGATAGATCTTGTTGAAATGTATGAGGCATTTAAGCGAATTCTTAGCAAAGACCCTAGGGAACTAGGCGAGGGGGCGGCAAAACTAGATCGCGCTAGGCCATGAAAGTGATAGAGAATATTCATAGCATCGAAGTTGTAGATATCGAACCCGATCCCGAGAATCTCAGGAAGACCTTTGATTCCGATGACATCGATGCATTGGCCGAAAATATTCTCGAGATAGGCCAGACCGACCCAATACAGGTCTTTATTCGAAGTGAAGTCGGCGGCAGGAAAATTTATGATCTTTTTGACGGAGAGCGCAGATGGAGAGCCGCCAAATCCAAGGGGCTCAAGACCCTCAACGCAATCATAATCCCCAGACCCACAAACGATGAGCTTCTGGTCAGAAAAATAAGCAGGATGATGCAAACACGTGATTATAGTTTTCAGGAGCAGGTCACTGCTCTTGAAACTGGCCTCCATGCGCTGAAAGTCTGGGAACAACCTGAAAAATGGAAAAGCGTAGCTGCAAAGTTAGGCGTCAAACCAGAACAGCTGCGCGAGCGGATGCGAGTTAGTCGACTCTCACCAAAGCTCCGCAAGATGTTTTTTGATGGGCAACTGGATTACACAGTTGCGCAGCAACTCGGGAGGCTAGACAACCAACGAATGCAGGAACAAACATCCGAGTTCATAAGCCAATACCAACTGTCCAATCGCTTCGTCACTGCAAAATTCATGACCTCTGTAATAAACCATCCGGGAAAACCTTTGATCGAGGTCTACGATTTGGCGCGAAAAGAACTCGTCGATGGACAATACGCCAAGGCACGGCTTGGAAGCGACACACCAAAATCTCTTCAGGACAGAATCAACGAATACGTTAACATCATGCTAGATGTAGAAAAGGCCCTAGAACAGGGGGCGCGGGGTACATTTTTCCAAGAGGCATTCGCTTCGAGTTTCGAGAAGGCGAGGATCCTCGGCTCTCTAGCGCGTCTAAAACAAGTTATTGACGGGTTCCTTAGGGCAGTTGAAGACCAAGATCCCAGCAAGCCACAAAATGAATTAGCAGCCCAGAGACCAAGGCCTCTCCTCAGGCGCTAATAGGGGCGATGCCCCGGCGCAAGCCTGCGGCCTATAGCTCCTGAGTGTGCTTTGCGCCAGTAGCTACAGCCTTCGAAGAAACCAAAATCCCCTTTGCCAATGACCCCTCCCCCCGTTCCGGGAACCCATCCTGTAAGCGGGCCAAAAACGAACTCACTTGGGTGTTTCGCCGGTGTCCGTTACGGTGTCGGTTGGTTTTTGTATTTCGTTCGCTGTGATTCGGGTGCTGCGAGTCGTGCCTCCTCACGGAAGCCGCTGTAAGCGGGGCTGATGCGCGGTCCTGTTATTTTCTGCGGAGTCCTGCAAAAAGAGCCTAGAACGGTTCCTAAGTCCTGCGCGTCTGCCAGTTCCGCCACTTCCGCGCCGTTGAGCAAACAATTCTACCGCAGGGGCTTATTTGAGAATACCGCCGTTTGCTCCTCTGAATTGGGTTGGTCGCTGTTCCTGCAGACGCTGGCATCACTGCTAAGGAACGGCTATTCTCCGCGAAACTCCAAATTTTGACGCCTTTACGCCAATAGTAGAGGCCCCGTTTCGCCGCCTTTCTTCTTGACAATCGAGGGGCTCACGTCCATCTTAAATGGCTTTGCTGGGGTGAATTTTTTCTCTTTGTTGCTTCGCTGGCGAGGATCTTTTGCCGGATACCAAGAAGGTTCGTCTTTGCTTCCACGATCGTTGCTTCGACGGCGCGGCTTCTGCGGCTCTTTTCTCCCGTTTTTACCGGGAGCGCATAGATGCGCGGGCGGCCTTCTGTTACACCGGCATGACGCATCGCGCGGTGCAGCCTTTTGAGGAGGGCCTATTTGACGGCGATGAAAACGTCATCGTCGATTTCAAGTACTCGAGCTCGCCCCGCGTTACCTGGTGGTTTGATCATCATCAGAGCGCCTTTTTGACTGCAGCCGACGCCGCTCATTTCCGTGGCGACCGCTCGGGACAGAAGTTCTACGATCCTGACTACAAGTCATGCACGAAGCTGCTGGCGGATATCACCAGCAGCAAGTTTGGATTTAACATTCAGCCGCTCGCGGAATTGATTCACTGGGGGGACGTCATCGACGGCGCTCAGTTCCCCACCCCCGAATCGGCGGTAGCCCTCAGCGAGCCGGCGACGCAAGTGGCCCTGGTGATCGAAGCGGCGCCGGAATCGGGGCTGGTGCCTCGCTTGATCCCGGAGCTTGCGGATCGCCCCATGGGCGAAGTGGTAAAACTTCCGATGATTGCAGGGCATCTCGGTCCTTTGCTCGAACGGCACAAGCGTTCGATCGAAGTGCTGCGGCAACGCGCGGAGGCCCTCGATGCGGTCGTATTTTTCGACGTCAGCGATCTCGATTTGGAAGGCTACAACAAATTTATCCCCTACCTGCTGTTTCCGCACTGCCGCTATTCAGTTGGAATCAGCGCCTCGGCCACGCGGGCGAAGATTTCCATCGGTTCAAATCCCTGGAATCCGGGCGCCACAGAAAAAAACCTCGCGTCACTGGCGGAACGCTTCGGCGGAGGCGGCCATCCGCGGGTGGCGGCGATATCGCTGAATCCTTCGGAGATCGCGCGTGCCCGCGAGGTAGCGCGCGAAATCGCCGACCAGCTCCGCAGTTAGTTCGAGAATCCCGCTGGTGTTGAGAAAGACGACACTTTCTTCCTGTTGTAGTCACCAATGGTTAAGAAGCAAATAGCAGTCGGCCAACTAGATAAAACTCAAGAGGCGGGGCTTGTCTGCTCGGCGATCTTGTATTCGTCCCCGGCCGCTCATCTGGTAAGCTGATTTCGGGGTGACTAACTCAACTGGTAGAGTAGCGGACTCTTAATCCGCAAGTTCAGGGTTCGAGCCCCTGGTCACCCACCACCTTTTCAGCGCCGCGCCCGTGTGCTGAAGCATTCCCAATCCCAGCGCCATGCGCCCTGACCAGCGGATGTGGTAATGGAGTGTTCCGCCTGGGCGGCCAATGCCCTCATGCGCAGCCGCACCTACCTCAGGGCTCAGAATCAGAGTGACGAAGGCAGATCATCATGGCTAGAAACGTAAAGGCGTCCTTGGCGCGTGCGAGCGTCGCGATTTTGACGAACTCCGCCGCCCTCAACGGCCATCGCATTCCTTTGCGCTAAGGCTTGTCGCCGGCGGACGAGTCCGGCTGGACCGTGATGGTCACATCGGCGGTCGTCGACAGTGCTCCGTCGTCGGCGGTTGCGCGCAGCACATATGTCCCGGCCGCGGCAAAGCGCGCGGTCGTGACCGCTTGGCCGTTGCTCACCGCGATCGGTCCAGCGGAGTCAAATATGACCCTCGCCGGACCGCGATATTCGAACCACTTGACGGATAGTCCGGCGGGGCGGCGCCCGGTAGCCGAGTTGGTTTGAGCTTGAGGAATTGCTCCCGGACGGGGCGCTGGAGCGGGGCGCGCCTTGGGAAGCCCATCATCGCTCACCAAGGCAGTTAACCGAACCGCACTCGTCAGCTCCGCTGGCGGAACTGGTGGAATCCTGATGTACGGAGGCTTGTTGGGATCGTCTTCGCCGGGATTCAAATTTCCGTGCGTCTGGATTAAGCGTTCGAGAATCTCCTCCTCCGGCAGCAGTTGGGCGTAGGCCTTTTCCGTGCGGCCATGGGCAGTGATGGTCCAGACCAGTTCCTGCTGCCCCCAATCCTTTGGCGCCTGGACTCGAAAGACCCAGGATTGCCGCCTCGGAAGGAAGTAGGTGGGCTGGCCGCGATCAGGTTCGCCGGGTTCAAGTTTGTTTTCGGGTCCGGCCGGGATGACGAGTTCTTCCTTCCAATTGCGGTTGAAGTAGCCGAACACAAACGTGAAAGTCCCGTCCGGGTTTCGCAGCCATCCCTCGTAGACCGGCACTACGTCCTGGCCCCTCGAAAATTGCGTTTGGGGATTGTAGGTCGGAAGCTGCGACAATCCTTGCGCGCCCGTCCTGTGTGCGCCGCCGGGCAGAAAACTGCCGGCCAATACGCAGATCACCACGCGGACGCCTGTCCTCATTGCTTCAAGCGGCTGTCGAGGTGATCTTGCTCGTCCGTCTTCGTCATCTTTTTTCTGGCTTGGACTCGCTGTTGGAAGTCGGCCTCATCCAGATAGTACAGGCTGACCCACGCAAAACTCATCTCATCGATGGTCCGCTGGCCATATCCAACCCAGTTTTTCGGATTCGGATTGTATCTGTTATTCACCGAGTTATCGTGCCAGGTGGTGATGTGAATGATCGTGCCGGCAGGCAGCAGCGGGGCCACGTCCTCGGCATAAGGGTAGGTGATGCTCCAGCCGAATTGGTAATCGCTCACGCAACTGAGCGTCTCAGTCCGCGCCGGCCCCGGGCGCGCTGAATCTGGCCGAACGTCCGGATAGATCGCCTCCATGCATTGGGCCTTGCCGCGGGTGTGAAAGTGGGGCTGAAACGCCGAAATCAGCGCAGGCTTTTGCAGACGGAAGTAGCCATCGCTGCGGGTAATCTGGCCGGCTGGGAGATCGAGTTCGGTGACGTCTCCCATGTGTTGGGTGAACGTCACGTACTTGGGCACGAACCCCTTCGGGTGGAACTTGAACCCCACGGAGACACTGACGGGAGTTTCCTGGCCGGACGGATGGAGATGGAGGTTGAGATGGATCTTGGAGCCCGCCCTGATCAGGCGGCCCGAATTTTCCGGAAAGAGGTCGGCGTTCTTGCCTACGGCATATTCATTCAAGAACAGCCCGACCGGGTCCGCTTCCGGGTCCTCGACCAAGTTTGTAGTCGCGTGGTGCACAACCTTAAATCCGGAATCAGGCTTGGTCTCCACGGCCGAGAGGTACATGTCCTCCTTAAAGCCGGGATCCAGGTCGATGTCGTAATACTCGTCGCCTCCTTTGGCTTTCAGCGTATATGGCTTGGGCATGGAGATGACGAAGTCCGGCGTTCCGATATGCCACTTGTCTGGGTCGCTGAATTGCCGCGGGGGCGGCATGTCCCCCGGGTTGCCCTCGAGGGCGCCCTGATCCACCCAATTCGAAATCGTAGCGATCTCGGCGTCGGTCAAGGATGGATCGTCCTTAAATTTTGTGATGCCGATGCTCCGATCGATGTGCCAGGGCGGCATCTGGCGACGGACGACCTTTTCCTTGATCGCGCGAGCCCAGGGCCGCGCGTCCTGATAAGTCAGCAGAGACATCGGAGCAATCGATCCGGGACGATGGCAGATCTGACAGGAGAGCTGCAGGATGGGAGCCACGTCCTTGGTAAATGTGACCTCGCGGGGCGGCGCCGGCTTGTCGGAATCCGCGCCGAGCGCAGCGGATTGCGTCATGCCTGCAAGGGATACAACGAGAAGGATCGAAAAGCCTATGCGCACGGTGCCCTCCTAAGTCGGACGATTACCCATGGGTACCTTTTGGCTCCCAGTTGCCGAGCAGTATACACCCGTGGCGCACAGTCAAGCGCGTCGGCGCAAACTGCCACCGCCGAGCCGCTCCCTGCCACCGCTTTCCCTGGGCGACAGGCCACAGAAGATTGTATGCGGACGAGTTCAGGTGTATGTTACCGGCAAGTTTTCTAACCAAAATGCAAATCTTGCAATTACGCAAATCACGCCAGAGGCCGTGACGGATCTGAGACGACTTGGAGGTGACGTATGAGCGATCAAGACCGCCGAGGTTTTTTGACCCGCGCGTTAGGCGCACTTGGATTGGCGGTGGCGGCCAGCACAGCGGACGCCTTGGCTGCGCCGGCACAGACGGCGGGTGCGGCTTCCGCCGTCGGCAGGGAAAAGTATCGGATCGACGTGCACCACCATTACGGGCCGCCGACATGGGTCGCGGCGATGAGGGGCAATCCGCTGCTGCAGGCTCCGAACACGACCTGGACGCCGGAAAAATCGCTCGAGGATCTAGATCGGGGCGGCGGAGCCGCGGCGGTGCTGTCCATTACCAATCCGGGGCTATATCTGGGCGACAAAGCCCAGGCAGTCCGGCTCGCGCGAGAGTGCAACGATTTCGGGGCGAAGGTGGTGCAGGCGCACCGGGCGCGATTCGGGCTGTTTGCCGCGATGCCGCTGCCAGACGTGGATGCCACGCTTAAGGAGGTCGAGTACGCCTACGATCAGCTCCACGCCGACGGGATCGGGTTTATGACCAGCTTCGGCGACACGTGGCTCGGAAATGCCGCCTACAGGCCGGTGATGGAGGAACTCAATCGGCGCAATGCCGTCGTTTTTGTGCATCCAACGGCAGCCGATTGCTGCAGGAACCTCAGCTACGCTCCCGGAGTCCATCCGGCAAGCATGGAATACGGTACGGATACGACGCGCGCGATCACGGGCGTCTGCTTCAGCGGCGATGCCGTGCGCTTCCCGAATATTCGCTGGATCTGGTCGCATGGCGGCGGTTCCATGCCGTTTCTGGCGGGGCGCATTGCAGGCGCAGCAAGCAACTTCAAGCAGCAGTTGCCCAATGGCTTGATCGCCGAGCTGAAGAAGTTTTATTACGACCTGGCTGGCGCCGCGAATGCGGGCGTAGTCGCTTCGCTGCGGCAACTGGTGGGCCCGGACAAGATCATGTTCGGAACGGATTTCCCGCCTGGAGGACACATCCTGGAGACCGCGCAGGCGATTCGCTCGCTGCATATGTTCAGCGAGGCCGAATTGAAGCTGGTGGAGCGCGATAACGCCGTAAAGCTCCTGCCGCGCCTCAGGGCTTCGTAAAACGGCTCCGAGTGGACCTTCGCCGGGTGTGCTCCGCGCGCCTCTAGTGCCGTTCCAACTTGATCCGGCGAGAGGTTCGGCCCAAAGAGCCTGCGATTGGCTGTGGGATGGCCTAGTAGAGAATTTGGTGCAAATAGTTGGAACGGCACTAGCGGCTGCTCGTTGTCGTTTGGCGCGGAACCGCCTTGCCATACACCTCGATCGTGCCCAGGTGAATGTACCCGCCGGTGCCATGGCCGCTGCCGGGCATCAGGTCCACGAACCCTACTTCATCCACTTTACTCAGGTCGGGATTGTTCACCCAAATTTGATTCGCGGGGCCATTCACGCCAAGCGTGACCACTCGATTCGGATCTAGCTTGATCCAGCGCACATCTGCCAGTGCGAACTCGCGCACGTTGAACATGGCGACGGACGAGTCCGTGCGGTCTCCCACGAGCAGAGTTCCATCCGCGAGCTTTACCACGGGCCGCACCTCGTGGAAGCCGGACGTCTTGACCACCCACCGTATTCGGCCCAGCCCGGTGAGGTCCACGTAATTATTCTTCGGCCGGAAAGTGATGGCAAAGGGCCCTGTGCAGGCGCCCGACCACACCGTGAACGGCGTGCTTTCGCTTCCCGGCGTGCCGGAGGTGAGCAATTCCTTGGCGGCGGGTCCGTATTGTTTGAGTTCAATACTCGGGTCGGCGATATTTTCCTGAACGACCGGAACTTGGCCGTTTTGGCTCGCGGGCCGCACCCATTCCACCTTGAAGACTGGGGACGCATTGGAGGCGCGCGGACCCTCACCGCCCTGTGCGGCTGGTCCCTGCACTCCTCGCCCCTGTCCTCGCTCGGTCTGCTGCGCGAATAGCGGTCCGCTGCAAACGGTTCCCAACGCCAACAGAATTCCCAAGATCGCCCCGAGAGAAACGCGATGTCGCATAGAAGCCTCCCGTCTATGGATGCGGCCTACTGGCGCTCTTCTCCTCGCCTGTCACAAGCCGGTAGGCGAAGCATACGCCGCGCGACGCGCCGCTACAAGCGGAACGGAAAGCGCTGGCAGTGCCGATTCGCAATGATTTTGGCTGGCTGCAACGCGCGCGCGATGAAGTTCAAATAAGATGGAACGAGAATCAAATATTGACGCGCTGCATGGCTTCCTGCGGATAGCGCGCGCCGGCGGCCGCTCCGAGAGGCGCGGCGCGGTCCAGGCGCGAAAGATCGGCGGCCGTCAATTTCACCTGCAAAGCGCCTAGGTTCTGTTCGAGGTAACTCCGCCGTTTCGTGCCCGCGATAGGGACAATATCTTCGCCGCGGGCCAGTAGCCAGGCCAGCGCTAACTGTGCAGGCGAACAGCGCTTTTGCGCCGCCAGTTCCTCGATGGCTTTCACGATGGCGAGATTGCGATCGAAATTCTGGCCCTGGAAACGTGGCGAATTAGGCCGGTAGTCGCCAGGCTCAAAATCCTTCTGGGTGCGGAAGCGCCCAGTAAGAAATCCCCGGCCGAGCGGGCTATAGGCGACAAAGCCGATGCCAAGTTCGCGGCAGGCGGCCAGGACTTCTGCTTCGGGATCGCGTGTCCAAAGCGAATACTCGCTTTGCAAAGCGGTGATCGGATGCACGGCCGCGGCGCGGCGCAGCGTTTTTGGGCCGGCTTCGGAGAGTCCGATGTGGCGAACCTTGCCCTCTTGTACCAGTTTGGCCATGGCGCCGACGGTCTCTTCGATGGGTACTTCGGGATCGACGCGATGCTGGTAATAAAGATCGATTTGCGCGACGCCCAGCCTGCGCAGACTTGCTTCGCAAGATTGCGCGACATACTCCG
>WNGP01002459.1_pt1 | contig 22912 bp, 23 predicted proteins | sample 5407671 | NCBI WGS metagenome assembly WNGP01 (sample SAMN13153381, study PRJNA577476) | soil metagenome | isolation source: 40 cm soil or saprolite under Garry oak tree replicate 2 | place: USA:California | collected 2016-06-15
TGATGCTCTACCAACTGAGCTACGCCCGCGCGCCGAGTGGTGGGGGAAGGATTCGAACCTTCGTAGGCTGACGCCGGCAGATTTACAGTCTGCTCCCTTTGGCCACTCGGGCACCCCACCTCGCCGGCAGCGCTCGCGTTCCCCCAAATCGTTTTTTCGCCCTAGTGACAACGCACCCCGCGTTCCCAAGGCGCGGGGTGTGTGTGTCCCTCCGAACTCGAAAAGGGTCGGGGCAATGTTCTTCCTCTTCGGCAACGTGAGCTGACGAAGGGACTCGAACCCTTAACCTGCTGATTACAAATCAGCTGCTCTACCAGTTGAGCTACGTCAGCTGGCCGATGCTGAAACTTTACAGACTTGAAGAGTAAGGGGGGATGACCGCTATCGCAAGGGACGTGCCGTTAACAACTTAGACCAGTCGCCACTTCGTCCCGGAGGGGGTGTCGTCGATCTCCACGCCCCGCGTCGTGAGCTCGGCGCGGATCCGGTCGGCCTCCCTGAAGTCCTTGGATTTGCGGGCTTTGTCGCGCGCTGCGATACGGTCTTCGATCCACTGCGCCAACGCCGTGTCCACCGTCTTGGCGGAGGGCAACACATCGAGCACCTGCATCGCCCGGTCCAGCACGTCGAGGGCCAGCGCGGCGCCCCGCGCTCCCGCGTCGAGCGCCGCATTCCCTTCGTGCACCAGCTCGAACAGGGCGGCGCAGGCGCGGGGAGCGTTCAAGTCATCATCGAGCGCGGCGCCGAAGTCGACCTCGAATTTGGCGGCCAGCTCTGCAAGCCGCCCGTCACGTTTCCCGCGACCGTCAGGGAGTCCTTTAGGGTTTCCCGTTTCCCGTTTCACGCGCTCGTAGAACTCCCCCAGCCGCTTCACGCCCGCCCCCGCCGCCGCGAGCGCTTCGTCGGTGAAGTCCAGCGCCTTGCGATAGTGCGTCTGCCAGAAGAGCAGCCGCACCGCAGCGGCGTCCACGCCCTGATCGCGCAGATCGCGCGCCGTGAGAAAATTCCCGAACCGCTTCGACATCTTCGTGCCGCGCACGTTCAGGAACTCGCCGTGCAGCCAGAAGCGGGCGAACGGCTTCCCGGTTCCCGCTTCGGACTGCGCGATCTCGTCCTCGTGATGCGGGAAGATCAAGTCGACGCCGCCGGCGTGAATGTCGAGCGTCTCGGTACCGCAACACTTCCCGATCTGCTCGAGCGACATGGCGGAGCACTCGAGGTGCCATCCCGGCCGGCCCCGCCCGAACGGCGCGTCCCACGCCGCGCCGACCTGCTCGTCCGCCGGCTCGGCCCTCTTCCACAGCGCGAAATCGCGCGGGTCGTCCTTGGCGTACTCGTCGCTCGCGACCCGCGCGCCGACCTTGAGCTCCCGCGTATCGAGGCGCGACAACCGCCCGTAGGTCGGGAACTTGGCGATGGCGAAGTAGATCGAGCCGTCTTCTCCCTTGTAGGCCACACCGCGCTCGAGCAGGCGCTCGACCAGGCGGACCATCGCCGGCACCGACTCGGTGGCGCGCGGATAGACGTGCGCGGGCGTGATTCGCAGGTAGTCGCGGTCCTCGAAGAACGCTTGCACGAACGGCGCCGTATGCTCTTCGAGTCGCTTGCCCGCTGCCTGAGCGGCTTTGATGGTGCGGTCGTCGACGTCGGTGAGGTTCATGATGTGGAAGACATCGTACCCCGCGTACGCGAGGTAGCGGCGCAGCAGATCCTCGAACAGGAACGTCCGGAAGTTACCGATGTGCGCGTAGTTCCAGACCGTCGGGCCACACGTGTAGACGGTGACGCGCGCGGGGGGGGGCGCGAGCGGCGCGAACGGCTCGACGCGACGGCTGAGAGTGTTGTAGAGCGCGAGGGTCATCGGTGCGGCTGAAACGTAGGAGCGGCCCCGAGGAGCGTCAACGCGCGCGCGGCGCAGGCGGGTGGAGCGCCACGTCGAGCGTCCACGCGCCAGGCGGCCGCACGCAGACGACCGGGCCGCGGCGGAACACGAGCACCCGCGCCCCACACCAACCGCCGCGCGCAACGTCACCCGGCGCGAGCAACCCGCGGCGGACCAGGCGCGCCGCCACGTCCGTCACGACCAGCACCGGAGAGGACGCGGGGGTCGCCACCGAACGAGCCTAGCCACGGTGCCGGAACGGGCGGCATCCGATCCCCGCCGCCGCCATCCTTATTTCGCCGCCATCGCCCCCTGTATAATCGCATCGACCAGCGGCGCCGAGCCGAACCGCACCGGATCCGTCGCGGGAAGCCCCGTCTCTTCCGCCGCCCGCGCGACGGCGGCGCGCGCTTGCGCTTCACTCAGGTCGTACGTGTTCAGGCAGATCCCGATCACCTTGGTCGGGCGCACCGGCGCCGCGGCGCGCTCGTAGACCTCCACCAGCTCCGGGAGCGGCGGGATCTTCACCCACGGCTCGCGGCCGTGATAATCCCCGATGTAGTCGCGCGTGGCCTGATGGCACAGGATCAGCGCGTCGGGACACGCGCCGTGCAACAGCCCGAGCGTGACCCCGGAATACCCGGGATGAATCAGGCTCCCCTGGCCTTCGACGAGAATGATGTCGGCGTCCTTCGCCGCCTCAAGCACCAGCCACTCCGACGCCCCGGCGATGAAGTCGGCCACCACCGCGTCCACTGCGATCCCCCACCCTTCGAGGAAGATGCCGGTCTGCCCGGTGGCGACGAAGCGCGTGCGGTGGCCGCGCTTGATCAGGGCGTTCCGCAGCTCGACCTGCGCCGTCATCTTCCCGACGTTGCAGTCGGATCCCACGGTGTGCACGACGTACGCGTCGACCTCGGCCGCGAGCCCATCGGCGACCGGGAGGTTCGCGGGCGGCTTCCGCGCGTCGAAGATCCGCACGCCCCGCTCGCGGGCCAGCCCGCCCAGCTCGGGATCGTCTCCGATGAAGGTGTGCAGGCCGCTCCAAATCTCCAGTCCGCGCTCGATGGCGCGGCGCAGCCAGCCGCGCCACTCCGCCGGCAGCCGGCCGCCCATCGGCGCGATGCCGATGAGGACGGCGGTGGCGCCCAGGTCGAGGCCGTGCTCGAAGTCGCCCACCACGGGGAGGGCGCCGCCGAACCCCAGGATCTGCTGCACGGTTTTGCCCGCCTGGGCCCGGTCGAACACCCCGACCACGCGCTCGGGCATGTAGCGGATGCAGCAGTTGGCCGTCTTCGAGGTCATCGGCTCGAACTGGCCGTCGGCGATTATGAGAAAGCGTTGCGTGTTCGCAGCGGGCATCAGGCGGCCGTCGGCGTCCTGGGCGTGCGGAACTCAGACGTCGTGCGGAGCACGGCGGGCGCGAACTGTTCCGGGTCGCCGTAAATCTCGCCCTGTACCACGTGACGCACGACCACCATGGTCACAGCGAGCACCGGCACCGCGACCACGAGGCCCACGACGCCGATCAGGGTCCCCATGGTCAGCACGCTGGCGATCGTGAGGACCGGCGGCAGCGACACCTGGCGCTGCATGATGCGCGGCACCACGACGTTCGCCTCGAGCACGTGCACCGCGACGCCGAGCACGATCACCGCGAGCACCCGCAGCCAGTCGCCCGTGCCCACGACAAACAGCGCGGGCAAGAGCGTCGACACGAGCGTCCCGAAAAACGGCACGACGGCGACGAGACCGGTGAAGATGCCGAAGGCGAGCCAGTAGGGAACGCCCAGGACCCACAGGCCGAGCGCGGTCAGGATGGCGAGCACCATCATGGCGAGCAGCTGGCCCACCACCCAGGCGCGCAGCGTCGCTCCCAGGTCGTCGAGGATCCGCGCGGCGACGGGGCGGTGCTTGGGCGAAACGAGCGACAGGATCCCGTCGCGATACAGGCGCGGCTGGCGCGCGAGATAGAGGGCCATCACGACGACGCTCGCCCCCTCGACGAACAGCTTGCCCCCGGCGGTGACGTACGGCAGGATCGACCCCCGCAGGAAGCCCGCAGCGTCGTCGATCAAGCGCACCACGATCCCGGAGGACGGATCGGCGAGCACCGTGCTCCGCAAGACGGGGTACTCGCGCGCCCAGCTCGCGAGCACGTTCTGGATATTGGTGAGCGTCTGGGGCAATCCCGACACCAGGGCCTGCGTCTGGTCGATGACGGGGGGGACCAGGAGGGCGCCGATGCCCACCACCGCCGCCAGGGTCGCCACCACCGCTGCGGTGAGCCCCATCCCGCGCGCCAGGCGAAAGCGCCGCTCGAGCACGTCGGTAATGGCCGAGAGGTACACGGCGCACAGCACGGCGATGAAGACGAGGAGCAGCACCTCGACCACCCGGATGACGAACCAGATGGCCAGGGCGGCAACGAAGAGCGCCACGAACGTGGCGCCCGACAACCGAGAGGCGGACGGCTCAGTGTTCAGCGCTAGTGCTCGGGGGGGGCGTCGTCATCCTCGACCAGCTCCGCCTCCGCCGCTCCCTTGCCCAGCTGCTTCGACTTTTCAGGGGATCCGGCCGGGAGGAGCCCCATCTTGCGCTTGAGCTCGATCAGCTGCTGATCGGCGTCCGCGCGGACTTCCAGGCTCTGGAACTGCTTCACGAGCGTGTCGCCGGAGAGGTCCTCGTTCACCTCGGCCGCCGCGATCAGCTTGCGCTCCTCGTGCTCGATCTGCTCGGTCATACGCTCGAACGTCTCGAACACGCTCTTATCGCCGATCGACGACATCGTCTCCTGGATGCGCTTGTGCGCCTCGGCGCGCTTCTGCCGCGCGATCAGGATGTTCTTCTTGCGCTTCGCTTCTTCGATCCGGTCGTTCAGCTGGCGGAGCGACAGTTTGAGCTTCTCGGTTTCCTCGCGGTGTTTCACCCAGGTCTCGTGCAGCTGCACCGCGCCCTGCGCGTGCTCGTTGTGGCGCAGCAGGGCCTGCTTCGCGAGGTCGTCCCGTCCCTCCTGCACCGCCAGCACGGCCCGGCGCTCCCAGTCCTCGGCGCTCTTCTTCTCCGTGTCCACCTGCGCCGAGAGGCGCTTCTCGTCCGCGATGGCCGCCGCCACCTGCTGCTTCGCCTTCGCCAGCTGACTCCGCATGTCGACGATCAGCTGGTTCAGCATCTTTTCCGGATTCTCGGCACGGTTGATCAGGTCGCTGATGTTCGACCGGATCAAGGTCGAGAGACGGTCAAAGATTCCCATGAGAGCCCTCGGTGTGCTGGCGGGGCGTCACTGTCCCGCGCCCAACTTGCGCTCGCGCCGCTCGGCGAGCATGCGCTCGGCGAAATCTAAGCGCTCGGCGAGCTCGGAAACCTGACCCTGGAGCTGCGACACCTGCGCTTCCAGCGCGGCCACCCGCTGGGGATCATCGCCCCCGGCGCCCCCGGCGCCCCCGCGTCGCTGCGCCCGCGTCCTAATGCGCTCGGCGATGGCCTCCCCCACCGGGGTCCGCAAGAGCCCACGCAACGCGACCGCCACTACCAGGATCACGACCACCGCAGCCACGATGGGCACGACCTCGTTGAACACGAGGTTCGGGTCCAACCCCGGGAGCGGCGGCGGCATGGGGGCCTGCATCATGTGGACCCCGTACGCCTTTCGCCGGAGGCTGGTTTCCCCGCCTCCCCGTCCCGTCCCTTGGCCAGCAACCGCTCCGTAAAATCTACTCGCTCCGCGAGTTCCGCCACTTCGCGCCGCAGCTCCTCCAGCGCCGCGAGCACGTCGCCCTGCCCTGCAACCCCAGCTGCTTGGCCCTGCGCCTTGAGCTTCGCCAGGTAGGTCCTGCTCAGGATGAACGCGATCACGCTCCCGAAGAACCCCCCGAGCGCCACGATGGGGATCAGGACCTCCAGCTCGCCCATCAGGTCCTCCCGTCCCCGCTCATTGGCCCGGTCCGATCCGCTGGCCCTCGCGGTTCTTCGCGAGCAGCCGCTCGGCGAAGTCCATGCGCTCGGCGAGCTCCGCCAGCTCGTGCCGCACGGCCTCGAGCTCCTGATTGAGGGCGTCCTTGTGCTCGGCCAGCTCGGCTCGCAACTCGCCTCCATCGGTCGACGCGCTCTTGCCGCGGATCCGGTCGGCGACCGCGCGGCCGATCGGCGAGAATGCGATCGCGATGCACGCGCCGCCTCCGAAAATGAGGATGATCGCGAGGACGCCTTCGATATCCATGGTCTAGTGTGGCGGCGCGATCCGCTGCGCGTCGCGGTCCTTCGCGAGCAGGCGCTCGGTGAAATCGAGCCGCTCCTCGGCTTCGGCCAGCCGGCGCTTGAGCTCGTCGACCTCGGCGAGCAGCGTCTCCGCCCCGCTTCCGAGCACGACGCCATGCTTCGCGGCCTTCATGGCCATCCATTGCTCGTCCGTCTTCGACCACCCGCGAATCCACTCCGCGAGCGCCTTCCCCACCGGTCCCATGAGGACGAGCGTGGCACCGATGACGAGCGCGAGGCCGATCATGCCGACTGCCGGGACCCACATGCCCATGCGACGTAGTCCTCCCTCTCGTGAACTTACCGAGCTAGTCGCCCACCGCCAGCACCTTACGCAGGTATTGGCCGGTGAACGACCCTTTCACTCGCGCCACGTCCTCCGGCGCCCCCGCGGCCACCACGGCGCCGCCCGCCGCGCCCCCCTCCGGGCCGAGGTCGATCACCCAATCGGCGGTCTTGACGACGTCCAGGTTGTGCTCGATCACCACGACGGTGTTCCCCTTGTCCACCAACCGGTGCAACACCTCGAGCAGCAGGCGCACGTCTTCGAAGTGCAGGCCCGTCGTCGGCTCGTCCAGGATGTAGAGGGTACGGCCCGTGTCGCGCTTGGCCAGCTCGGTGGCGAGCTTGACGCGCTGCGCCTCGCCGCCGGACAGGGTGGTCGCCGACTGGCCGAGGTGGATATAGCCCAACCCTACGTCGTTCAAGAGCTCCAGTTTCGGGCGGATGCGCGGCTGATGCTCGAAGAAATCGAGCGCCTCCGCCACCGACATCTCGAGCACGTCGGCGATCGACTTTCCTTTATAGCGCACCTCGAGCGTCTCCCGGTTGTAGCGCCGGCCCTTGCACACCTCGCAGGGGACGTACACGTCGGGGAGAAAGTGCATCTCCACCTTCACGAGGCCGTCTCCCTGACACGCCTCGCACCGTCCGCCCTTCACGTTGAAGGAGAAGCGCCCGGGTCCATAGCCGCGGATCTTGGACTCGGGCAGGTAGGTGTAGAGCTCGCGGATCGGCGTGAACAATCCCGTGTACGTCGCGGGGTTGGACCGCGGGGTGCGCCCGATGGGACTCTGGTCGATGTCGATGACCTTGTCGACCTGGTCGAGCCCGTCGAGCCGCTCGTGCGCGCCGGGCATCACTTTGGCGCGGTAGAAGTGCCGGGCCAGGGCGCGGTACAGGATATCGGTGACGAGCGTCGACTTCCCCGAGCCCGACACGCCGGTGACCGCGACGAACAGGCCCAACGGAAACGCCACGGTGAGGTCGCGCAGGTTGTGCTGGCGGGCGCCGATGACCGCAAGGTGGCGCTCGGGGTCGGGAGTCCGGCGCCGCGGTGGGATCGGAATCCGCAGCTCGCCTCGCAGATAGCGTCCGGTGAGGGAGTCGGCGTGGTCGAGCACGGCTTTGACCGGGCCCTCGACGACGACCTCGCCACCGTGCCGGCCGGCGCGGGGTCCCAGGTCCACCACGTGGTCCGCGGAGCGGATGGTCTCCTCGTCGTGCTCCACGACGAGCACCGTGTTGCCAAGGTCACGGAGCTCCTTCAGGGTCGCGAGCAGCCGCGCGTTGTCGCGCTGGTGCAACCCAATCGACGGCTCGTCGAGGATGTACAGCACGCCGACGAGTCGGCTCCCGATTTGCGTGGCCAGCCGGATGCGCTGGGCCTCCCCGCCCGAGAGGGAGTCCGCGGAGCGGCCGAGGGTGAGGTAGTCGAGGCCCACGTTACGCAGGAAGCGGAGCCGATCGTTCACCTCCTTGAGGATCGGCCGGGCGATGTCCGGGTCGAGACCTCCCCCCGTGCGCCCGTTCCCGCGCAACGGGATGCTCTCGAAGAACGCCAGCGCGTCCGTTACCGGGAGGTCCACCACGTCGCCGATGCTCTTTCCGTGGAGCAACACCGAGAGGCTCTCCGGTCGCAGCCGCTTGCCGCCGCACGTGGGGCACGGCTGCTCGATCATGTACTCCGCGAGCTGCTCGCGCACGCTGTCGGAGGCGGTCTCCCGGTAGCGCCGCTCGACGTGCTTCAGCACACCATCCCAGCCCGACTCGTACTCACCGTGCCAGCGCTCGCTGTCGTACTGAAACGTGAGCGTCTTTCCCGGCGCGCCGGACAGGACGACCTTTTTCACCGCGGCCGGCAGCGTCTGCCACGGACTGTTCAGGTCGAACTTGAACGCGCGCGCCAGGCTCGGCAGGATCACTTTGCGCACGTAGCCGCTCGGCTCGCCCCACGGCAAGATGACCCCTTCGAGAATCGAGAGGCTCGGATCGCCCAGGACCAGGTCGGAGCTCACCTCGCGCCGGGTCCCGAGTCCCGAGCAGTCGGGGCATGCACCGAACGGCGAATTGAAGGAGAACTGCCGCGGCTCGAGCTCGGGGAGCGACAGGCCGCACGTGGGGCAGGCGTAGCGCTCGGAGAACAGCGTGGACTTGGCGCCGTGCACCACCTCCACGGTCCCGTCGGCGGCCTTGAGCGCCGTCTCGATCGAATCAGCGAGGCGCGAGCGGTCCGCCCGGCGCACCACGAGCCGATCCACCACGACCGCGATGTCGTGGTTCTGGCGGCGGTTGAGCTTCGGCACCTGGGCGAGGTCGTAGGTCTCGCCGTCCATGCGGACGCGCACGAACCCCTGCTTCTTGGCGGCCTCGAACACGTCGCGGAACTCACCCTTGCGACCGCGCACCAGCGGGGCGAGCACTTCCAGCTTCGTTCCCTCGGGCCAGGCGAGCACCAGGTCGGTGATTTGCGAGGCGCTCTGGCGCGCGATCGGCGAACCGTCCTTGGGACAGTGTGGTGTGCCGAGTCGGGCCCACAAGAGGCGCAGGTAGTCGTAGACCTCCGTGATGGTCCCGACCGTGGAGCGCGGGTTGTGGCCGGCACTCTTCTGCTCGATCGAGATCGCGGGAGAGAGCCCCTCGATCGCGTCCACGTCGGGTTTCTCCATCAACCCGAGGAACTGACGGGCGTAGGCGGACAACGACTCGACGTAGCGACGCTGTCCCTCGGCGTAAATCGTGTCGAACGCGAGGGAGGACTTGCCGGATCCCGACAACCCGGTGATCACCGTAAGGCTGTCGCGCGGGATCTCGACCGTGATGTTCTTGAGGTTGTGCTCGCGGGCGCCTCTGACGACTAACGAATCGCTGGACATAGCCTCGTAGGCTAGATGGAGACCGGTTCCCGGGTCAACTCTCCCCATTTCGGGGAGCGGGGAGCAGGGAGCCGCGAGCAGGACGGTGAGGTGCGTCGGCATTACCGCTCCCGGCTCCCCGCTCCCCGCTCCCGGTGTTTCTCTTGCCTAACCCCACTCGGTTCCCTACGTTAGCCCTCCCCCCATGCCTGCGACCGCCCTCGTCGTGCTGACCACGCTCGCCAACGATGCCGACGCGCGGGCGTTCGTCACAGCCCTCGTCGCCGCACGCCTGGTAGCTTGTGGGACGCTCCTCCCGGGCGCCCGCTCGATCTACCGCTGGGAGGGACAGGTGAGGGAGGAGGCCGAAGTGGTGGTCCTGCTGAAGACGGACGCGTCGAAGTGGGAGGCGCTGTGCGCCGCCGTGCGGGAACGACATCCGTACCAGGTGCCGGAGCTGCTGGCGCTGCCGGTGGAGCGGGGGCTCGAGCGGTACCTCTCCTGGCTGACGAGCGAGGTGGTCGGGTGATCCGCAAGCGCGAGCCGCGGTGGCAGTCGGCGGCCGAGCGGGCTCGGGTCGCGGCCGAGCTGATCGAGGAAGCGGAATCGCTCACCGAGACCAGCACCATCGCCTCTCCGGCGGACGTGGCTCGCGCCGCTCTCCCGCCCCCGGTCACGGCCCAGCTCCCGGCGCCCGTGCCACACCCGGCGCCGGCCGAGCCCACCGCCTCCGACGGGACGGCGGCCGCGCCGACGCTGGACGACGCCCTCGCGGCGGACCCGGACAACGTCCTGCTGTTGGTCGAGCGGGCCGGCCTGCTCGCGGGCGCGGCGCACTACCACGCGGCGCAGCTGGATTACGAGCGGGCGCTGCGCGTGAACCCGATTCACGGCGAGGCGCTCACCGGCCTCGGCGTGCTGCTGTCACGCCGCGGGTTGTGGAGCGACGCCGTGACCCACCTCCGGCGCGCGTCGGAGGTCGACCCCGGCCGGGCGGCCGTCTGGTTTTATCTCGGGGAAGCGCTCAATCACGTGGACCAGCTCGACGGCGCGCTGACCGCCTACGAGCGCGCCGTCGAGCTCGAGCCCCGCAACACGCGGGCGCTCTACCGCCTGGGGATTGTGCTCGACCGGCTCAATCGCCCGGACGAAGCCACGCAGATGTATCGCCGCTCGCGGGAGACTACCGGCAGGTGATCCGCGTAGTCGTGGATGATCTTGCGTTCCTCGCCGCGATGGCGGTCGTGCGCCCCGCCACGACACGTCTCGATCCTACGACGCCGGCCGTGCGCCGGCTGGAGACGGTGGGAGGCACGGCATTCACGCGCGGGCTGCAGGTGCAGAAGGAGCTCGCCGTGGGAGCGGCGGTCGTGACCGCCGGTGGAGGCGACCTGCCGGCGGACTTCGTCATCCACGCGGTCATCCAGAGCGAGACCGAGCCGGTGACCCGCGAGAGTGTGGCGCGCGCGTGGCGCGCGACGCTGCATCAGGCGCAGGAATGGGAGTTCACGACCCTCACGGTGCCGCCGATCGGGACCGGGGCTGGGAACCTCTCGATCGAGGACGCCGCCGACATCATGGTGCCCATCCTCAAGACTCATCTCGGGACCGCTGCCTTCCCCGCGAGCGTATCCATCGTCGTGGAGACCCCCGAGGAGCGCGACGCGTTCGAGGCCGCCTTGCGCCGCAGCGGGGCGGCCGAGTCATGACGCGTCGCACGTGGGCTATCGCCATCCTGGGCGCGTGGGCGGCTTCACTCGGGTGGCTCGTCAAGCGGGAGTTCTTCCGCCCTACGGGAACGCGGCTGGCGGAAGCTGCCCTGAGCGTGCCGCCGGGCGCCGTCTACTATCGTCTGGATGTCGCGGGCCAGCAGGTCGGGTTCGCATCGTCCACGATCGACACCCAGGTGACGAGCATCGCCGTGACGGACATCTTCGTGCTCCGCGTGCCGGCGCTCGGCGTCCTGCACCGGACCGTGGCCATGAGCCGCGCGATGCTGTCCCGAACCCTGCGGCTCGAGCGGGTGGACGCCCGGTTCGAGGGCGACCTGGGCCGGTTCGCCGCCCGGAGCCTCGTCGCGGGCGACACGCTCCTGACGGTGACCCTGCTCGCCGGCCCGGACTCCGAGACCACGCACGTCCCGCTGGCGCGCCCGATCGTGCTCCCGACTCTGTTGCCGCTGCGGCTGGCGTTCGGTGGCGAGCTGAAGCGCGGAAAGACCTATGCGAGCGTCGTGTTCGATCCGATACTCCTTGCGGAGCGGCCGGTGACGGTGCTGGTGGCCGCGGAGTCCACGCTCGTCGTCGCCGACAGTGCGGGGTACGACTCGACGGCGCTGGCGTGGGTGCCGGCCCATTTTGACACGGTGCGGGCATTCCGCATCGAGCAGCGCGAGGGGGAGGGGAAGCGGGGGATGACGACGCGAGCGTGGATCGACGCGCAGGGCCACGTGGTGCGCGCCGAGAACGCGGTCGGCTTCGTCATGGAACGGACGGCCTTCGAGCTCGCCTACACGAATTTCCGGCACCGGGATACCACGCATCTCATTCGCGCGAGCGTCGCTCCGGGTGTGGGCGATGTGGTGGCGACCACCATGCTCGCCGCGCGCGCGCGGCTCCCGCACGACACGCTATCCCTGCTTCGTGTGCGGCTGCGGGGCGTGGCGACCGCGGCGCTCGATCTCGGGGGCGGGCGCCAGCAGCTCAGCGGCGACACCCTCGTGATCCGCCGCGAGACTGGAGCGGCGCTCGCGGCGCGCTATTCCCTGCCCGCCCGCGACTCGAGCCTCGCCCACTGGCTCGCCCCCGCTCCGTTGATCCAGAGCGACGACCCCCGCCTTCAGGCGCAGGCGAGGCTCATCATCGGACGTGAGCAGGACCCGGCGCGCGCCGCCCGAGGCCTAGCCGCGTGGGTGCGCGCCCATGTGAAGCGGCAGTCGACGGCGGTCGTGCCCAGCGCCGTGCGGGTGCTCCAGATGCGCGTCGGGGACTGCAATGAGCACGCGGTCTTGTTCGTCGCCCTGGCGCGGGCAGCCGGACTGCCGGCGCGCACCGCGGCGGGCCTCGTGCCGGTGGACGGGCGCTTCTACTATCACACGTGGGCCGAGGTGTACCTCGGCGACTGGGTGGCCGTGGACCCGATGCTGGACGAGTTCCCCGCCGGCGCCGCGCACGTGCGGTTCAGCATCGGCGGTCTTGCCCGGCAGGCGGAGCTCGTGCGCCTGATCGGCCGCATCAAGCTCGAGGTGCTATGATCCGACTGGAGAACCTGACCAAGCACTACGGCAGCTTCGTCGCCGTCGACGACATCTCGCTGCACGTCGCCCGCGGCCTGCTCTACGGATTCCTCGGGCCGAATGGTGCCGGCAAGACCACCACGCTCCGCATCATCGCCGGCATCCTCCGGCCCACGAACGGGCGGGTGCTGCTGGGCGGCGACGACGTGCATCAGAATCCCCTTCCCGCCAAGATGCGCCTCGGCTTCATTCCCGACCGGCCGTTCGTATACGACAAGCTCACCGGGGTCGAGTTCCTGCGCTTCGTGGCGGCGCTATACGGCCAGGAAGGCGAGGCGGTCGAGCGGCGCATCGCCGAGTTGCTCGACGTGTTCGAGCTGGCGAGCTGGAAGGACGAGCTGGTGGAAGCCTACAGCCACGGCATGCGCCAGAAACTGATCATCTCGAGCGCGCTCATCCACCGGCCGCAGTGCATTGTGGTGGACGAGCCGATGGTAGGCCTCGACCCCAAGGCGGCCCGGCTGCTCAAGGACATCTTCCGCCAGTTCGTGGGCCGCGGCGGGACCGTGCTCATGAGCACCCACACGCTGGAGGTGGCGGAGGCGATGTGCGACCGCGTCGCGATCCTCCAGCACGGCAAGATCGTGGCGGAGGGAACGGTGGACGACCTGCGCCGGCAGCACCGCGCCGGTGACGCGAGCCTCGAGGAGCTGTTCTTGAAGCTCACCGGAGGGGCGCAGGTCCGCGACCTGGTCGAGGTGCTGGGCAGCGGGGACAACGGCGGAGGACGCGCGGCGTGACGCAGCCCTCGCTCTGGCGGGTGCTCGAGCCCAAGTGGCGCACAGCACTGCAACGTCTGCGCGAGGAGCGCTCCCGCGGCGGCTCGGGCAAGCTGTTCATCCTCATCCTCGTGGGGCTGGCATTCTGGGTCGGCGTGTTCGCCATCCTCTACAGGATCCTCAAATACTTCCGCGGCGTGGAAGACCTCGGGCCGTTGCTCGCCGGCAAGATTCTGGGGATCGTGCTCCTGGCGTTCGTCGGGATCCTCGTGTTGTCGAATGTGATCACCGCCTTGTCGAGCTTCTTCCTGGCAAAAGACCTGGACCTCCTGGTCTCGGCACCCGTGGACTGGCTGCGCATCTACCTGGCGAAGCTGGGTGAGACGCTGCTGCACTCCTCGTGGATGGTGGCGCTGATGGCGGTCCCCATCTTCGCGGCGTACGGGGTGAGCTACCGGGGCGGGCTCCTGTTCATTCCCTACGCCGTCCTCACCGTGCTGCCGCTGCTGGTGCTCCCGGCGGTGGCCGGTTCGGGGCTGACCCTGGTGCTCGTGAATATTTTCCCGGCGCGCCGCACCCGCGATCTGCTCTCGATCGTCGCCCTGGGCGCGGCCGGCGGCCTGATCTTGCTGTTCCGGCTGATCCGGCCGGAGCGGCTGGCGTCACCCGAGGGCTTCCGCAACCTGCTCGACTTCATCGCGGTGCTGCGGACGCCGACCTCGCCGTACCTGCCGAGCGAGTGGGTGAACCAGGCGATCATGGGGTTTCTCCGCGGCAACCTCGACCCCATGCCACTCGCCCTACTCTGGAGCACCGCGGCGGCATTCGTGACGCTGGGCGCCCTCCTCCACCGGCAGCTGTTCGCACCGGGGTTCACGAAGGCCCAGGAAGCCGCGGAGCGGTTCGTGCGCGGGAGCGCCTGGCGGGCGACGGTCGGTACCGCGCTGCGCTTTCTGCCGGTCGCCAAGCGCGAGTTCGTGATCAAGGATATCAAGCTGTTCTTCCGCGACACGACGCAGTGGAGCCAGCTCATCCTGCTGGCGGTGCTCGTGCTGGTGTACCTGTTCAACATCAAGACGCTGCCGCTGCACCGCGGCGAGGCGGTGGGCTTCTTCTACGTCACGCTCGTGTCGTTCTTGAACCTCGGGCTCGCGGGGTTCGTGCTCGCCGCCATCGCCGCGCGCTTCATCTTCCCCGCCGTGTCGCTCGAGGGCCGGCACATGTGGCTGCTGCGCTCGAGCCCGCTCGACTTGCGGGCGCTGCTCTGGTCCAAGTATTGGGTCGGGACCATCCCGCTGCTGGTGCTGGCGTTGCTCCTCACCGGCCTCACCAACGTACTGCTCCAGGTGCGGCCGTTCATGATGGTGATGGAGCTCGTGACCATCTGCGGGCTCACGTTCGCGATCGCGGCGCTAGCGCTGGGGTTCGGCGCGTTGTACCCGCAGTTCGAGACGGAGAACGCGGCCCAGATTCCCACGTCGTTCGGGGGGCTGGTGTTCATGATGGCGACGATCGTGCTGCTCGGCATCGTGATCTTCGTGTTGTGGCAGGCGGTGTACCAGTACGTCCGATCCGTCTTCCTGGGGCAGCCGGTGGTCGTGGACGCGTGGATGATCGCCTGGTTCGCCGTAGCCGCCGCGCTGTGCGCGGCGGCCACGGCGGTTCCGCTCTGGATCGGACTGCGGCGGATCGAGCGCTTCGAGTTCTAGCTAGAGGGGAAAGTTGAGCCCCGCCAGGACGTTGAACGAGGTATTGCCGGCAAATACGAACTTCGCCTCGAGGAACGGCTTGAATGGCCGCGCCCGCCGGCCCTCCCAGCCCGCGAACAGGTTCGCGCCGGCGTCGCTCGCGCCACTGGCATGCAGGTACGCGAACCCCGCCCCGAAATAGAACAACCCGTACACCGTCGGGGGATGGTACTTCAGGTCGGCGTTCAACCGAAACGGCGAGCCGGTCTGGCCCGGGTAAAACTCCGCCGACGGCACGAGCCCCCAGCGGCGGCCCACCGGCAGGTTGAGCTGGCCGCCGATGAAGACGTGCTTGAAGTCGAAGTCGTACCCGATCCGTGGGCCCACCGCGGGCCGGTCGACCATCACGGCGCGTCCGCCCCGCATGCGCCGCTGCCCCTGTGCCACCGTCGCCACCACGGCCATCCCGACGACGACGATCGCGACCCGCACTGTGAGACCGCTCACCCGCTCACACCGGCGCTCCTCGATTGAAGGTGGGACAGTGATAGGGAGGGAGATCGGGAAATGCAAGAGGAGGGGACCGGCTTCTACTCTATCCGGTACGGAATCCCCACTTCGTTCGTCCGGTAGTTGTCCGCCGTGCCGAGCAACAGGGTGGCCGAGTCGAGCGCGTCCAGGACGAAGCGATCGATGCCGCTGCGGCGCGCGATCCAGGTGCGCTCGTAGGTGGCGTCACCGTTGTCGGTCATGGGTACCCGGCGCCAGCTCGTCCCCAGCCGGTCGGCATGACGCACATGCAGGAACACGAAGCTCGCGGGCGTGAGCCCCGAGCCCGTCGTGTTCGTCACGGCCGCCACCACTTTTACGGTATCGTCCACATGGAACCGCGGGATGTGGTTGGCCACATCGACGAGGGCGCTGGGATCGGTGACCTCGAGGAGCAGCGTGTCGTTGCGATAGACCTTGACGTCGGTCACCAGGACCGTCTGTCTGGTGGGATCCACGACGGTCCAATTCTGAGGGGACAGCTCGATCACCCGCCAGCCGTGTGGCCGCGACGCGTCCCGCAGCAGGACGGCGTGTTGTGTCATCTGATCGGCTAGGGGCTTGGACGTCGGATTGAAGACGCCGTCGGCGCTCGTGTCCACGAGAAGCAAGCCATGGAACGTGATATCGTGCTCGACGCGGGCCGTGTCGCCCTGAATCGTCACCTCACGGTGATAGACGGGGCGCGGGCCGCCGCGCACGACGCGCAGACGACCCCAGAAGGTCGGCGCCGTGTCGCCTGTGGCATCGGCAGTGAGGCCGGGGCCGGTCGTCGTTGCCGCAGGTGCGACCGTCGCGGCCGCGCCCGGAACGCCGAACTCGGTGTCCACCATGGCGCCGAGCTGGTCTGTCTCGGCGGCGAGTACTTCCGCCTGCCCCGACGCGGGCGCCGTGCCCTCGCTGCAGGCGGCGGCCGCGAGTCCGATCAGGACGGCGGCCAGGGTGAGCTGAACGGTCTGCCGCATGGATGCGCGTCTCCTGTCGAAGTCTGGAACGTCGATCCGCACTCCGAGCGATACAGACGCGAGCGTGATGGTGATGTTAAGCGGCGACGCGCGCCCCGCACGAATGGCAGTAATGGGCGTCGTGCTCGAGGGCCGTGCCGCAGCGCGCGCAGTATCCGGGGGCAGTCGCGAGGCGGCGACCGCATTCGGAACAGAACAGCGCGTCAGGTTCCGGGCGAGGGCCGTGGGTGGGACATGAGGGAGCAGGGAGCAGGGAGCGGGGAGCAGGAGCCGCGGGCATGGGACTGCTCCCGGCTCCCGGCTCCCGGCTCTCCGCCCGCAGGGCGACCAGCGCTTCGGCGGTGTACCGGGTTTTCAGCGCATCGTAGTCCGCGTCCGACAGCTTCCCGGTCGCGCGGTCGAACTCGATTTCTTTCAGCGCACGCAGCGCGACCGCCCGTGAGGAGAAATCATCGTCCGGATCCTGCCCGTCGCTCACGTTTCCCGTTTCCCGATCCCCGTTTCCCGTCATCTCGGGTCGAAAGATCGGCCGCAAGACGAAATACACGGCACCCGCTGCGAGCAGGATCCCCGCGATCAACTCGAGCATGATGGCTAGACCGACAGCCGGTCGAGCTCGCCGCGTAGTCGCTCGAGCTCTTCGGGCGTGCCCGCGGCGACGGGCCGGGCGGGGACCGCGTCCGGCACCGCGGTCCGCGTCCAGCGACGCAGCACCAGCGCCAGCGCCACGCCCGCGGCGACGATGAGCAGGGAGGGAACGAAGTACCCCGCCAGGTTGAATCCGCGCTTGGGCGGCGCCATGAGGATCGCGACGCCATGCTCGCGCACGAACTGGTCGATGATCTGTTGCCCCATCATCCCCTGCTCCGCCAGCTCGACCACGTGCCGGTGCATGGCCGGGCTGACGGCGCAGGTAAAGTCCGTGGTCCGGCAAGTGTACACGTCGAGATTGCAGCCGCAGGTGCAGTGGAGCTGCTTCTCGATCGCCTGGATGACGGCATCGTTGTCGGCGGCCGTGACGGGCTCGAGCGGCCTCCCCGCGCGAGCGGGGTCCCAGAGGCGGCCCGCGGGCCCGGTGCCCGGGAGGGAATCGGGGCCTTGGGCGGTCGGCCGGACGGGCGGACGGGCGGACAGAAACAGCGCGCCGGCGACGGCGGTGAAGAACGCCCGCCGGTCACAGTCCACCCGACCGCCAGTCCGCCCGTCCGCCTTCATGGCTCCCCCACCAGTCGCACTGCGTACCCCGCCTGCGCCCGCTTCGCCGCCGGCGAGCCTCCCGGCCACATCACGATCAGCCCGCCGAGCGCGACGATCATCCCGCCGTACCACACCCACCACACGAGCGGGTTGATGGTGAAGCGGAATACCGCCTGCTCGGTGCCGTTCACCACGCCGCCGAGCACGACGTACAGATCCTCGCGCAGATCGCTCCGGATGCCGACCTCGCTGGACGGCTGGAACGTCGGGCGGCCGAGCCCGTCCACGTGCTGGCGTTTCTCCGTGGTGAGCACGCCCAGCCGCTTGCCGTCGCGGCTCACGTCGAGCGTCGCCGCGGTCACCTGCCGGTTGAGCGCGTCGTACTGCGAGATCCCGAGGTGGGTAAGCCGGTAGGTCCAGCCGTACGGGCTCTTGATCGACGCGGACTCGCCGGGCCGCAGGCTGGCCTCGGTCTCGGTCTTGAACGCCATGCCGGCGAACGCGACGAACAGGATGACGATGCCGGTGTGCACGATGTAGCCGCATGTAGCCGCCGTATCGCCTGCGGTTGCGGGCGATCAGGCGGCCCAGCGCCAGCAGATAGCCCTCGCCGTACTGGCGGTGCCGGGCGCGCGCCCCGCGGGCGAACTCCTGCACCACGGTCCCCACGACGAACCCGCCGAGCCCGATCGCCATGAGGGCGTAGAAGTCCCGCATCCCCGCGACCAGCAGGATCAACGCCGTGAACACGCCGGCGGTGCCGGGGACCGCGAACTGGCGCTGCAGGTTCGGGACCGAGGCGCGGCGCCAGGCGATGAGCGGCCCAATGCCGGTGAGCGCGAGCAACGCGAGGCCGAGCGGGATGTTCACCTGGTTAAAGAACGGGGGCCCGACGGTGATCTTGGTGCCCTGCACCAGCTCGGACAGGATCGGGAACAACGTGCCCCACAGCACCGAGAAGGCGATCCCGATGAAGAGCAGGTTGTTGAACAGGAAGCTCGCCTCGCGGCTCAGCATCGACTCGAGGCGCGCCTCGGCCATGAGCAGCGGCAGTCGGGTCACGTACAGCGCGAAGCTGGCCGCCCCCGACGCGATCAGGAACGCAAGGAAGAAGTATCCGACGCTCGACTGGGTGAACGAGTGCACGCTCGAGATCACGCCGGAGCGGGTGATGAACGTGCCGAAGATCGACAAGAGCCACGACCCGATGATCAGGGCGAGGTTCCACTTCTTCAACATCCCGCGCTTCTCCTGGATCATCACCGAGTGGAGGAACGCGGTCATCGTGAGCCACGGCAAGAGCGACGCATTCTCCACCGGGTCCCACGCCCAGTAGCCGCCCCACCCGAGCTCGACGTAGGCCCACCACATGCCAAGGCAGATCCCGATCGAGAGAAACAGCCACGACAAGAGCGTCCACTTGCGAATCGCGACCAGCCAGTCGGTGTCGAGGCGCTTCGAGAGCAGTGCGGCGATCGCGAACGCAAACGGGATCGTGATCGAGATGTAGCCGAGGTACAGCATAGGCGGGTGGAACACCATCCCGGGGTTCTGGAGCTGCGGGTTGAGGCCGCTTCCGTCCAGCGGCGTATACGGCAGGCGCTGGAACGGGTTCGCTCCCCCGAACAGCATGACCGAGATGAAGAAGGCCGCGACGAGCGACACGACACCCGCCACGTGCGGGAGGAGCTCGCGATGGTGGCGCGGGGTGAGCACCAGCGCGAGCGATCCGAACACCGACAACACGGTGGCCCAAAAGAGCAGGCTCCCCTTTTGGCCCGCGTACAGGGCCGACCAAGTGTAGAAAATCGGGAGATTACGGCTGGTGTAGGCGGCGACGTACTCGACGTTGAAGTCGTGCTGGAACAGCGCCCACTCGAGCGAGACGACGGCCACGAGGAGGGCGCCGCACAGGGCGAAGACGGCGTGGCGGGCGCTGCGCGCGAGGTCGGGACGACCCTTGAGCCCGCCCACGAATCCCGCGAGCGCCCCCCAGATCCCCACGAGCAGGGCGAGCCACAGCGCGAGGCTGCCGAGCAGCGTCATCTACGCCTTCGGAACCGCTTCGTAGCGCGACCCGCACTTGGCGAGCACGTTGGTCGCGTAGATCACGCCGTCTTTCTTGAGCCGACCCTCCACCACGACCTCGACGCTGTCGTTGAACGTATCGGGCGGCAGACCGTGGAACACGACCGGATAGCGCGCGCTGCCGTCGGTCACCTGGAAGCGCAGCGTCTGGGTAGCGACGTCCTTGGATACGGTGCCCGGCACGACGTGGGCCCCGACCTTCATGCCGACGTCATAGAAGGAAGGATCGACCGCGATTTTCTGCGCCAGCTCCGTCGGCGTCAGGAAGTACTGGCCCGTCTGCTTCACGCCCGACGCCATGAGGTAGCCGACCGAGCCGACGATCAGTACGGCGCCGATGGCAAACTTGGTTCCCGCGTTCATGCCCTATTATACCTACGGAGCTCCACCACGGGGGCCGCCTCCCCTTCCCGCTCCGTCCCCGAACGGCGGCTGCTCGAGACCTCGGTCGGTCACGAACCCGGTCACGTAGCGCGCCGGCGTGACGTCGAAGGCAGGATTGATCGCGGCAGCGGCCGCCGGCGCGACGGGCCGTCCGGCCATCGTCTTCACTTCCTCCGGGCCGCGCTGCTCGATCGGTATTCCACCGCCGTCGGCGAGCGCGGGATCGATGGTCGTGGAGGGCGCCGCGCAATAGAACGGCACGCCGTGATGCAGCGCGAGCACCGCGAGCGAGTAGGTGCCGATCTTGTTGGCGAAGTCGCCGTTCGCCGCGATGCGGTCGGCGCCGACGAGCACGAGGTCCACCCGGGCCTGGCGCATCAGCGATCCCGCGACGGCATCCACGATCACGGTGCAGGGGATCCCGGCGTGCACCAGCTCCCAGGCCGTGAGCCGGGCGCCCTGGAGTACGGGCCGCGTTTCGTCGACGACCACGCGCACGCGTCGCCCCGCTTCGTGGGCCAGGTAGATGGGCGCGAGCGCGGTCCCGATTCCGCCGGTCGCGAGCGCCCCGGCGTTGCAATGGGTGAGCACCGTCGCGCCGTCCGGGACGAGCGGCAGCCCCGCCTCGCCGATCCGCCGGCACATGGCGCGGTCTTCTTCCCAGATCGCCGTCGCCTCGGCCTGGAGCCGCTCCCAGATCGCCCCGCCCCCCCAGCTACCCGGCGTCTCCGCGGCGACGCGCGCCATGCGATCCAGGGCCCAGCGCAGGTTCACCGCGGTGGGTCGCGTGGCCCCGAGCAGCCGCACCAGCTCGTCGAGCCGGGCCAGGAAGCGGTCGCGCGGCGCCGCCCGGAGCTCCCGGGTGCCCGCAACGAGGCCCATCGCCGCCGCGATCCCGATGAGCGGCGCGCCGCGCACCTGCATCGAGCGAATCGCGTCCGCCACGGCGTCCCCACTCTCCAGGTCGCGCTCGATTTTCGCCTCGGGCAGGGCGCGCTGGTCGACGATCCGTACGGCGCCCGACGGCGACCACGCGATGGCTTGGACGGTCATAGCAATGCGGAATGTGGAGTGCGGAATGCGGAGTGTAAATGGAAGGTCGGACCGCGAGTGACGGTGAACCGGTCGCGGACTGATGTGACGCGGCACCAGCAACCCTGGGTATCCAGTCCGGACACACTCACGGAGGAATCGCATGAAAGGGGTTCTGACGGCCGCGCTCGCGGCCACTGCGCTCGCGGTCGCCGCGTGCAGCGATCGCGACGGGGCGAGCCGCCCGCTCGGACTCGCGACGGCGGCCGACTCATCGCAAGACTCGATTCCAGGCCGCAAGCCCGGGCCCGTCGCGTCGGTGACGATTTCACCGGATTCCGCCACCGTCGCCGTGGGCGACAGCGCCGGTTTCTTTGCCGACCTGCGCGACGCTGCGGGGATTCCCGCCAGGGACGCCAACGTGAAGTGGAGCGTGGCCGATCCGACCGTGGCGAGCATCGAGGGAGAGTTCGGGCAGTCGGTCATCCTGCGGGCCCTGCGGCGTGGTACCACCACGGTCACGGCCAGGAGTCACGGGAGGAGCGGCAGGGCGCATCTCGTGGTCGATTCGTTGCCACCACCCCCACCGGATTCAACACCGCCCCCGCCGGATTCGACGCCACCCCCGCCGGATTCGACGCCACCCCCGCCGGATTCGATGCCGCCGCCGCTCGGCTTGTCATTCGTGCCGGGGAGGATCATCGGGCGGTAGGTGGAATGCGGAGTGCGGAATTCGGAATGCGGAACTGAATGGAGAGGTCGCTCACACAAGGCCCTCCCGTGAAATTCCGTACTCCGCATTCCGTATTCCGCATTGTCGTGATACCATTCCCGCCATGAGCTACCAAACCCTCCTCTTCGATCTCCGCGACGCCATCGCTTTCATCACCATCAACCGCCCCGACAAGCTGAACGCACTGAACGACCAGGTGGTGGACGAGCTGGCCGACGCGGCCGAGCGCGTGGCCACCGACGACGCGATCAAGGGCGCGATGCTCACGGGCGCCGGGCCGAAAGCGTTCGTAGCGGGGGCGGACATCGGGGACCTCGCGAAACAAGGCCCATTCGACGGGAAGGCACGGGCGCTGCGCGGTCAAGCGATGCTGCGCCGGTTCGAGATCTGCGGCAAGCCCGTCATCGCGGCCGTGAACGGCTACGCGCTGGGGGGCGGATGCGAGCTCGCCATGGCGTGTCATCTGCGGATCGCGAGCGACACCGCCAAGTTCGGTCAACCGGAGGTCAAGCTCGGCATCGCCCCCGGCTATGGCGGCACACAGCGGCTACCGCGGCTCGTGGGCAAGGGCCACGCGCTGCGCTTGATCCTCACGGGCGAAACGATCGACGCTCAGGAAGCCCATCGCATCGGCCTCGTAAACCAGGTCGTCCCGGCGGGGGACCTCCTCGCGACCGCGGAAACGGCGCTGCGGGGTATCCTCGCCATGGGCCCCCTGGCGGTGCGCCTCGCCCTGGAGGCGGTGGACCAGGGAATGGAGATGACGCTGGATGAGGGACTGCTGCTCGAAGCCAATCTCTTCGGGTTGCTGGCGGCCACCGAGGACATGAAGGAAGGGTTGACGGCGTTTCTCGAGAAGCGGCCCGCGCGCTTCCGCGGCCGATGAGAGTAAGTCTTGCCACGACAATAACTTCTGGGTATTTTTAGTGGGTTATCTGGGGCACTCGCGGCGCGGCCGCGCTGCGCCACGGGCGTGCCCCGTGGCGCTT